>Ga0155410_115_pt1 | contig 95066 bp, 85 predicted proteins | sample RifCSPhighO2_02_FD_106378 | JGI IMG/M metagenome (GOLD analysis project Ga0155410, IMG submission 106378) | Candidatus Curtissbacteria bacterium RIFCSPHIGHO2_02_FULL_40_17
TTTGGGATTAGGATGTATTTTTTTTAGATTATTCAATAAGAAAGTCAAATTAGTTGCTACTTATCATAAATTTGAAGAATCAAACTTTGGGCCGTTTTCAAAGAGTATTAATAATTACTGGGATCACATTATTTGTGACAGTCAGTATGTCAAGGACAAACTTATTGCGACTTATCAAATCAAACCGTCAAAAATCACGGTCGTCCACAATGGGGTACCGAACTATCTTAAGCCAACAAAAAAGGATCCAACTCTAGTCAAAAAATTAAGGCTTGAAGACGAAACAGTCCTTTTATTCATGGGACTTTTTATAGAAAGAAAAAATCCGCTTTTTTTAATTGACGTGTTATCAAACCTTTCTCAGACTAGATCCGACGTTGTTCTGGTTTTATGGGGGGATGGTCCTCTCCAGTCACGAATTGTCCAAAAAGCCAAAGAGTTGAAGGTCGAGGATAAAATTAGAATTATTGCCCCCGTCTTTGGTTCTGAGAAAAATAAAATTCACAATCTTTGCGACATTTTTGTTCATCCGTCTCTTGACGAAGGTTTTGCCCTGTCACCCTTGGAAGCCATGGCCTGTGGTAAACCAGTTGTCATAACCCGGGGCTATTCAGCTCAGGAAGCAGTCGAAAACGGCGTTAATGGTTTTTTATGTCACTCTAATGATCTAGATCAATGGAGTGATAAATTAAGTGAATTAATAGATGATAGTAAACTTCGTATAAGAATGGGGAACTCTTCGCTTATGAAAGTAAAGAAAGAATTTCAATGGAAATTTGCAGTCACCACACATAAAGAAGTATTTAAAAATTTACAGTATGCAGGTTCTTAATAAATTCTTAGTATCAAGTTTTAAAAAGCTGGATCTTGGTAGCGCTCTTGCCGTACGTTTGACTAAGTTAACTGGTAAATCAAAGATACCCATACATCCCAAACACTTTCTGACTCAAACACCTTGGTTTACCCAATACATTAAAAAGAACGATATCGTACTTGACCTTGGTTGCGGCAACGGCCAAAGTTTGATTAAAGCATCCAGAGTAGCCAAAAGGGTAGTTGGGGTAGACAAAGATAAGATTTTACTTGATATTGCTAAAAAGTCTACCAGTAGACTCAAGATTAAAAATGTCGAATTTGAAACAGCAGATTTGGAGAAAATATTAAAATTTAAGAATGGCTCCTTTGACAAGATAATTTTTTTAGATGTGTTGGAGCACCTTCATAATCGTGATCAAATATTGGAGGAGATCAGGCGAATACTAAAACCTAAAGGAATTCTTTTTATCGGTGTTCCTAATAGCCAAACTTCTTGGAAAAAGCTCCAACGCAACGTCGGCATTAACTCATTTTCTGATCCAGATCATAAGACTGAATTCTCACAAGACCATATAAGAACCCTTCTTAAAAAACATGGTTTTTCGATTCAACATTTTGGATATGGCTATTTTGATACTCCACTTAGAGGATTATTTGATATTGTTGGTGGATTTTCTCTCTGCACCTATAAAAAGCTTTCCCTATGGAGAAGACAAAAAGCCCAGCAAAACCCACAAGAGGCAAGCGGTTTTGAAATAGTTGCCGGAAGATTATGAGAATTTTGATGCTTACTGAATATTTTACGCCATTTGATTTTGGCGGATCAGAATGGAGTACCTATTACTTAGCTAAAGGTTTGGCAAAAAAAGGATTTGATATCACAGCACTTACCCCAAACTATGGTAAAGCACCTAATTCAGAAAAAAACGATGGTATAAATATCGTCCGTTTCCCGTTTTACAAAAAACTCAAACAAAACAAACAACTTTCACCATTTTGGCAGTCAAATATACTCTGGATTCTCTGGAGCAGCTTCTTTACCATAAAATATTGCTTCAAGGAAAAAATAGACATCATCCATGTTCAGGGTAAATATTTTTTACCGGCAGCAATCGTAGCCAAAATAATTTTTCAGAAAAAAGTCATAATAACTCTTCGGGATTATATTGTTCTTTGCCCTTTAGGGATGTGTCTGCTCAAGAACCAAAAAATTTGCGGATTCCTTAAATATTTTATTTTTGATCTGCCGGAATTTTTAAGGATATACCACAAAGAGAAAAGTATTTTATTTAAATTGGCCATTATTTTAAGCTCAGTTCGCGCCAGAATTATTAGTTACGTACTTAGATTCCTTCTGACTTTTATAGATATTAAGATTGCACTTAGCCAAGCTCAGAAAAATGTTTATGAAAAAGCCGGGCTAAAAGGAGTCCAAATCATCGGCAATCCTTTTGAAACCAAAATCGGGGGGTCTTTTGCCAGAAAACACCAGATAATTTACGCAGGTAGACTGACACCCGGTAAGGGAGTTGATCTATTGATCGAAGCAGTGCCGGAAGTTCTAAAAAAATACCCTAAACTATCTTTTATCTTCTATGGCGAAGGTTTTTTAAAATCATATCTAAAAAATAGAGCAGAAAAACTCGGAGTTTCGGCCAAAATAAAGTTTCCAGGCTATATTAATCATAAAAAATTACTCGTAGAAATTAAAAAATCTCGATTAGCAATTGTGCCATCTGTCTGGCCGGAACCGTTTGGAAGGATCATTGTCGAATCATTAATTGTTAAAACCCCTGTTGTGGTCAGCAGTCACGCAGGAGCTGCCGAATCGATAAAAGATAGACTTTGGGGAAAAATTATCAGTCCAGAAACTTCTGATTTAACCGGCGCCATTAATTGGGCGCTGGCAAATATCGACAAATTACAACAAAATGTAATCGACGACAAAAAAGAAATTAAAAGAATTTTTTCTGACAGAATTTACGATGCATACGCAAAAATTTACCGTAGTTTAGTTTGATGACTTTAGGCATTTTTTTATCAATGGGAGGCAGTTTTAAGGACATGGCCGAAGCAGGTCAAGATGAACTTTTCAAAAAGTTTTATTTAAGTTATTTTGCCGAAAATTTTGATAAAGTTTACATTTTTTCCTACGAGAATGAAAAGGAAAGAGATCTGCCCAAAAATGTCTATTTGATTCCCAATAGATATAAACTCCATCGATATATTTATAGTTTACTTATTCCCCTTATAAACAGCTCATACATTTCAAAATGTGATGTTTTCAGGGCTTATCACCTTTATGGAACAGTCCCGGCAATAATTTCCAGAATATTTTTTCAAAAACCCTTTATTTTCAACTGGGCATATGATTACAAAAAATTTGCACAAATAGAAAAAAAATTTCTTCAGTTCATTTTGATATTTTTTTTAAAACCGGTTGCTGAAACTTTTGCCTCGAAAATTTTCAGAGTAGACCGACAATATTGTGCAAAAGACAAAGACATTTATCTTCCGAATGGGGTTGATACTAACTTTTTTAAACCGATGAAGGTTAAAAAAAACAAAACACCCTTAATCTTATCTGTTGGAAGATTGGAAAGACAGAAAAATTATGAAAATTTAATTAGAGCCTTAAAAGGATTAAGGGCAAATTTATTGTTAGTAGGAAGCGGCAGCTTAAAAAATAAATTAATAAAAATTGCGAAAAAAGAAGATATAAATCTCAAAATCATAGAGCGCATAGAAAATACCAAAATGCCTCATATTTATAATAGAGCAGATATTTTTATTTTACCTTCTGTTATTGAAGGATCTCCAAAAGCACTCCTTGAAGCGATGAGCTGTAAGCTCCCGGTTATCGGTACAAAAGTTGATGGTATTAAAAACATTATCTTAGACGGGAAGAACGGGCTTCTAGTTGAAAATGACAATCACAATATTAATCTGGCAATCAAACGACTAATTGGTGATAGAAAGCTGAAAGAAAAATTAGCAGAGGAAGCCCGTGTCTTTGTAAAAGGATATCATAACCTAAAGTTTTTAATAAAATTGGAAATTGAGGCCATAAAAAATATTAATACATGACCAGAGTCTTTTTCGTATATCCCGCAAACCGCCGAAAGCTATTTAATAGCGTCAGCAAAAAGCTTACGCCTGATAATGCCTTATATGGGTTAAACCATATGCATCTTTATGGTATCAATGCGCAATTTAAAGACGTTTCATCAAAACTTGAAAAGCTTTTAGATTTTTTATTTTTGCCTTTGCACAAATTATTTTTTTCCCAAATTGATTTCGATTTTAAGTTGGGAAGGGCTCTTTTATTACTGCCTTGGCTAAATAAAGCCGATTGTATTGTTGCCAATACCGACGGTATTGCTCTTGCAATTTGCCTTTTAAAACGTTTGAGGCTTGTTAACAAACCTCTTATCTATGCTGTCGGTTTATTTTATATTCAGGGCAATTTAAAAGCTGCGATCGACAATGAAAAAAAAAGTCTTTTTTTTCATTTTTATCAATGGCTTCTTGGAGCTGCAGATCAAATTCTTTTTCATGCGCAGATTGAAAAAGATAAGCTCGTAAAAATGGGAGTTTATAATCCTGCCGTTTGTACATTTGTACCTATGGGTTCAGATTCAGCTTTTTTTAACTTGAATAAATTTCAAAAATTGAAAAAGCTAGAAAATATCGTAGTCTCTGTTGGTAAAGATCGGGCCAGGGATTACAAAACTCTTCTTGAATGTGCGAAAAAAATTCCATATATATCCTTCAAGCTTGTTTGCCGAAAGATCAATATAGCCGGACTAAATATTCCAAATAACGTTAAAGTTTATTTCGATCTGCCTTATATAGAGGTAGCTAAATTATATAAACAAGCCTCTCTGATTGTTATCCCTATTAGAGAAATGCATCGTTCCAGCGGACAGATGACTCTTACGGATTGTATCCAGTGTTCAAAGCCGATCATTATAAGTGATGTGGTCGGAGTTAGTCATTATCCTCTTAAGAATAATGTCAATGTCATAAAGGTTGCCCCCGAAAATCCCCAACTTCTTAAAAACGCAATTTTAAAACTGCTCAAAAATAATCAGTTGCGAACTAAACTAATCAGAAACACCAAAACGTTGGCCGTACGCTACAGCACTAAAAATTATGCTCGATCCGTCGCAAAAACTATTAAATTCACCACAGACGATTTAAGACTGAAACCGATTAAAAAACCCGACCTTGAATTTATGCGCAATTTGCGTAATCAAAATCGCAATTTTTTTATCCATAGTGATGCAATTTCCACAAGCGAAAAACAAGCAGGTTGGTTTGAGGAATATACAAAAAAACATGATGATTACACTTTCATTCTGACTAAAAATGATACAAAGATCGGTATCGGTGCAATTTATAACATTAATGAGAAAAAAAGGAATGCCGAAATCGGCCGTTTTATTATTGACCAAAAATTCCAAGGTCATGGACACGGCAAAATCTTACTTAAAAAAATTGAAGAACTTGCTTTTAGCCGGCTGGGCCTGGAAAGTTTATACCTTGAAGTTTTAACTGGGAATAAGACGGCAGTCAACTTTTATAAAAAAACGGGATTTATTAAGCAAAAAGATATTTTAGTAAATGGTAAAAAAGTGACGTTTATGATTAAAAAGAAAGAATCATGAAAGTAGCGGTTTAGTTATTAGTGCAGTACAATTCAAAACATGCCTCAAAAGAATAAGTACCCTGTTGCAAATCTTTCTGTTCTGCCGGTTTTTAGACCATCAATGGGACAAGAAGAAATAGATGCTATTGCCGAGGTTATTAAAAGCGGCTGGATAGGTTTGGGGCCAAAAACAGAGGAGTTTGAGAAAAAATTTGCTGCTTTTGTTAACAGCGGTAATGCAATTGCTCTTTCTTCTGCAACGGCCGCTCTGCACTTAAGTTTACTTGCATTAGGAATCGGCAAGGGTGATGAAGTTTTAGTTCCCTCACTCACTTTTGTATCTACATCTCATGCTGTACTTTATGTTGGGGCAAAACCAGTCTTTGTTGATATTGATGAAGAAACTCTCTGCATGGACCCGGGGGATTTAGAGAGAAAGATTACCCGAAAGGCAAAAGCCATTATTCCGGTTGACTATGGCGGCCATCCTGCGGATCTTGATTCGATTAACCGTATTGCAAGATTTCATAAACTAACAGTAATTGAGGATGCCAGTCACGCAGCCGGAGCAAAGTATAAAGGAAGAATGGTTGGCGGCATTTCAGACCTTACTTGTTTTTCGTTCCACGCAGTCAAAAATTTGGCAACCGGGGATGGGGGAATGGTGACAACAAATAATTCCAAGATAACCCAGAAAATAAGAAACTTACGGTGGATGGGTATCAACAAAGACACTTGGGAGCGTGAAGAACAAGTACTTAAAAAAAGTTATCGCCAATACGGATGGTTTTATGATGTTACTGATCTTGGCTACAAATATCATATGAATGATATTGCGGCAAGTCTTGGTCTGGTTCAGCTAAAAAATCTCCAGAAAACGAACGCTATTCGTCGAAAGCTCTCAAGTCGTTACAATCAAAAACTCAACAATATCAGGTGGATTTCTACGCCTACCTTAAGGCCTTGGGCAAGAAGTGCTAATCATAATTACGTCATAAGAACTCATTTGCGGGATCGGCTCAATCTCTTTTTGAAGAAAAAGCGAATTTCATCTGGTGTTCATTACATGCCAATTCATCACTTTTCATATTACAAAAACCATGGATATTCTGCCGATGTTCCCATAACAGATAGAATATGGAGTACCTTGCTGACTCTGCCTCTATATCCTACTCTTTCAGACGAAGATCAAGACAGGGTAATTAAGGCTATCTACGATTTTGACAAAACTATCTAAATGGTGAAAAGAAAAATTCAAGTCCCCGAAGATCATTATTTCAACCTTAAATATGATTCCAAGGGACGCTGGATTAGCTACTGGTACCAAATTAAAGAAGTTTTGTCATTTAGCCCGGAAACGGTTTTAGAGATAGGGGTAGGCAATAAAACAGTTTCGGATTATCTTAAAAAGATTGGATTAAATGTCAAAACTTGCGATTTTGATAAAAGCCTAAAACCGGATGTAGTAGGGGATGTTTTAGATTTACCATTTAAAGGTGACAGCTTTGATGTAGTTTTATGTGCTCAGGTTCTAGAACATTTGCCTCCTGTTAAGTTCACCAAAGCCCTTGGAGAAATTTACAGAGTGTGCAAAAAAGCTGCTGTTATCACCTTACCCCATTTTAGCCTGACCAATTTGTATTTTGGTTTTAAGCTAATTCCTTTTGTTCCAAAGATTGAATTATCGCTTAAAGTTGATTGGCCTTTTAAACACAAGTTCAAAGGTGAACATTATTGGGAGATTGGCAAGAAGGAATATTATTTAAACAAAATCAAAAAGAAAATTGAAGATGCGGGTTTTAGCATTGAAAAATCATTTTATCCCGCCGAAAATCCCTTCCACCACTTTTTTGTCATCAAAAAATAAGTCCTATATTAAAAAATTACCCATCACCTTAAAGAAAACAATTCTTTGATATAATAACGAATAAAAATGCTAAGGTACAAAATAGTTGTTACAGGTAATGCCGGTTTTATGGGTTCGCATCTGGTGGATTACTTAATTAATTTAGGACACGAGGTACATGGAATAGATAATCTATCAGGAGGATATTTAAGAAATATTTCATCACAAGCCAAACCTACTTTCATAAAGATAGATCTGTGTGATAAAAAAAGAACTTCATTGATAATAAAACAATTAAGACCCCAGATTATTTATCATTTGGCAGCTATTGCACGGGAAGGGTTATCTCAGTTTACCCCTATAAGTCATGTTGAAAACAATTATAATGCTTACTTAAATTTACTTATTCCGGCAATCAATAATGGTGTTAAGAGAATAGTCCTTTGTTCATCAATGGCTGTTTATGGAAATCAAAAACCGCCATTTGCTGAAAACATGCGTCGGGAACCCCACGATATTTACGGTATTGCAAAAACAGCAATGGAACAAACGACCGAAGTGCTCGCAGATGTTAATATGTTCGAATATGTAATTCTAAGACCTCATAATGTATACGGACCCAGACAAAATCTAGCTGATCCCTATCGAAATGTAGTCGCCATTTTTATTAATTGTTTACTCAAAAATAAACCTTTCTATATCTATGGAGATGGAGAACAAAAACGCGCATTTTCTTATATTGACGATATTACTCCTTCTATAGCAAAAGCAGGCTTTAATAAAAATGTAATTAACGAAATTGTTAATATAGGACCCGAAAAAGAATATACGATTAATCAATTATCCCAAATTATTTTAAAATCATTTAAATCCAAACTAAAACCAATCTATCAAAAAGAGCGGCCCAGAGAAGTAAAAGAAGCTTTTTGCTCATCCCAAAAAGCTCGTGAACTTTTGGGTTTTAAGGATAAAACGTCACTTGAACAAGGTGTTTTAAAAATGATGGACTGGGCAAAATCAATAGGTTACACAAAGCCAAAATATCTCAAAGAACTCGAGCTCGAAAACAGTCAAACTCCAGAAACGTGGAGTAGTAAGCTGATTTAACTGCCTAAAGACAAATATGGCCCTAAAAACTCTGGCGATTCTAAGCGATGAAGACTTAATCCGCTCCGATAGAACATCTAGCATGGCTATTAGGCAAAGATTTCTTGCAAATCTTCTCTCAAAAATATTCAATGTATCTCTTGTAACATCATTCGGAAAACACCAAGAAAAAAAACTATCGAATATTAAAATCATGGGTGGCGTAGGAAACCTGCACAGCTTGTCAAAAGAAAAATTCGACGCTGTCATTATCGGTCTTGCTACAAATAAAGACTCTATTTACTATAAATATTCGAAATTGAAACCAAAGTCACCGATTATAGTTGATATGTACTACGCTATAATTTTCGAAAAATTAATTACACTGGAAAACTCATGGTCTGGCAATAGAATTTTTAACGAGAAGCTAAAAGTGTTAGATAAAATATTGGGCTCTGGTGATCATTTTATCTGTGCTACTTCACAACAAAAAGATTATCTACTTGGTATGCTTTCATCAATTGGTTGTATTAATACTTCTAATTTTAGTGAAGAGTTGGTATCTATCGCACCGACTATTATCGATACAACTTTTAAAAAAAATAAAGTAAAGAAATTACGAAGTGGTTCACAATTTGGCGGGAATGACAAAATTGTCTTATGGCTTGGCGGAATTTACCCCTGGTTCGATCCTTGTCCTCTTATCGAGGCAATGCCGCAAGTTATTAGAAACACAAAAAATACTAAATTGCTCATTTTAGGCGGGAAGCACCCTAACATCGAATACAAATCATTTTATGATAAAGCTCTGGTGCTTGTACAAAAGTCTGGACTTTTAGGGAAAAGCATCATTTTTATGGATTGGGTCGATGAAAAGCAAAGCTACGCTTACATAAAAGAAGTCGATTTAAATGTGATATTGTCGCAACAAACGTTAGAAGACAAATATGCCTTTAGAACTAGAATCCTTGCACCTACACTTTTGGGGATTCCAAGTATTACCAACGGCAGCGATTATATCTCTAGCCTTATAAAAAAACACGGTGCAGGAGTAGTGCTAAATAGTACTGATCCAACAAATATAGCTGCAGCAATCAATGGTTTCTTTAGATTACAGGATGAGAAGCGCAAGATTATAAGTGTCAAAAAAGTAATATCAGAAATAAAAAGTTCTACAGACCTTAAAAACCTTATAAACTTTGTTGAGAGGCGGCAAAACATAAAAGAAACACACTGAGGATAAATAACCTGTCGGATTTCCTAAATAAGCGAATAACAAAATTATTTTCAATTTCAAATTAATAATGTCAGAATCTATTAAGATAAACCTCATGCACTTCAAAGAAAACTTTGATACGAGAAAAAAGAATTTGATTGCAATAATTTCAATTATTGTTGTTACAGTCCTGTTAATTAGCCTGATGTTTCCATTAAAAAATCAAACAGCAGGTGATGATTATGCGTACGCTTATTCAGTTAAAAAGTCAATAGAAACTGGTCGACTGTACCTTTCTGAAGCAACTACAGCGGCTTTGGTTTTTCCGGTTCTTTGGGCAATTTTATTTTCTTCGTTTTTAGGCTTTTCATTTAAGACTTTACATATTTCTGTAGTATTTTTTTTACCCATCATTGCAATAACAACTTATTTTCTACTAAAACAATTCAAATTAAAGCCACATTTAGCTTTTTTTGCATCACTATTTTTTATCTCAGTACCTTTTATTTTTCAATATGCGTTCACTTTTCTGACTGATATCCCTTTTTTAACATTAGAACTGTTAGTTTTGCTTTTTTTTGTCAGAGGATTAAAGGCAGATAAAAAAGGAGATCTATTTTTAGGTTCTATCTTTTCTGCTCTTGCTTTCTTAACAAGACAATTAGGACTCTTATTACCCTTGAGTGTTCTAGCTGCATATATAGTTACCTCCAGAATTAATATAATTTCCAGAAAATATTTAAGTATTCTGGCAATCTCCGTACTGCCTGCGTTAACAGTTATCTTGTACATTTTAGTTTTTAGGGAAGGAACGGTGAATCAATACATTTATGGCAAAAGAGTTTCCGAAACTATACATTCACTGCTTTTCGCACGATCTGCTTCCGTAGGACTTGAAGCATGGTCACGAATTATATACGTGGCTTTAGAATATTTTTGGCAAGCCTTAGGCCTTTTCTCACTGTTTGCCATAACAGTTATTGCCTCGAATTTCAAAAGATATTTAAGTAAAAAGGCTATAAAATCTTTAATGTTAGCACTAATCGTCTTTATCGGCCTTGTACTTCTAGAAAAAATAGTCTATATGGAAAAAACCTATTTGGGTTTTCCGTTAGTGTTGTACAGGTATGAGAGTCTATTTCCGGTGCCTTGGCCTCATATATGGAAATACTTGGTCATGATAAGTTTTTTATTCGTAACAACAGAAAGTTTGTTAAACTTGAAGAACTTAAAATTTACAAGAACTGCTATCTTTCTTTTAACATCTTTTTTGCTTTTTCTCGGAATGAGTGCAATTGCTATCCCGTCTCATAAAAAATACGTCATGTCCTTGTTGCCTTTCTTCCTAATTTACATCTGCTTATTATCCAAAAAGCTGAAAATTTCCGGACTTGTCGCCATACCAGTATTACTTTTTGTCCTAATCGACTCATTGCAAATGACAAAACTTAGATACGATACAAACGCACTTGCCCAGCAAAAAGGTCTTGAAATAGTTGGTAGAGGAATTGACATAGATAGAGTTCTGCCTAATCTGGAATATACATGGTCACTTTGGTATACAGTTGAAGATAAATATGCACAAGAGTTGAAAAAAGCCGGAGGTGATAAATTAACAGTAACATATCCCGTGACACCAGCCAACCAAGATTACCTAATTATTTCCAAGGAAAATATAAAATATGGAAATTTACCACAAAAATATTTATTTATCGAAAACAGTCCATTTACTAGCTTATTTGTTTCTTCTTACCTTTTAACTATTAAAAAACTATGACACATGCTGTTCCAAAGAATCACCTTGACAACAATATCTTTAAACATCATACGATTAGAATGATTACTTTTTCGTCCCAAAACCGATAATCCATGCCCCGATTATGCTAGCTAGTGGTGTTGCAGCCAAAATATGATCAAAAATATTATATATCGAAAGGAGTACCTCAGCCTTTTTATTTTCGAGGTATTTCATATTAATGCCGGAAATAATTTCGGTTTCAACATTAAAATCGAAACCTCCAAACACCTTCTCAATTTCACTAGTTGTCAGGAGCCTTTCATTTTCAGTTATGCCGACTCTTGTAGAAAAAGGTGAGCTTGGGCTTCTATATAACCAAAAAGCAGGATTATATTTATTTGGGTCGTAAGAGAAAAAATGACCTCCTGGCTTAAGTATCCTGGATGCTTCTTTGGCGACTTTTGAAAAGTCTGGAAAATGATGTAATATCCCGGAGTAACAAATTAAGTCAACTGAAGCTGAAGGAAACCTTGTCTTTTCGATATCCCCAACTTCAAATTTTAAATTAGAATAATCTTGTTTAGCCCTCTTAATGCAGCCTTTGGAAATATCTAAACCGATAATCTCACTTTTTGGTAGTTCCTTTGCAAGTCTTGCCGTAAAAGCTCCGCTGCCGCAACCCATGTCAATCACGTTTTTTATATCTGAAGACTTAAACTTTTTTTTCAAACGCGACAGAATTTTATAGTAGCCGCTATCATCAAATGCGTCATACCCGCCCTCGATATCAAATTTATCAAAAAACGTAACCTCTGCCTTTTTATTCTGGGCTGTCATTGTGTCTTAAAATTTGCTTGGAAAAACCGCGTGTTATGTTGATTATATGAAATTAACTGATATTATTACAACAGTTTACGGCCGCTAGTATTTATGAGATACTCAATTATCCAAAAATTCCTGCTTCTTGTACTTGCCTACAAAAAGAAAACACTCCAAATGCTTAAGTCTGACAAAAATATTTACTTATTCCTATTGGCCGTTTTTTTTGTAGTCTTAACTATCATGTTGCCTTTTAAAGACCAGTTATTTTCTGAGGATTTTGCCTATGCTCAAAGCGTAAGACATTTTATTAATACTGGAGATTTAAAAATATCAGAAAGAGTAGTACCAACTAGTATTACTCATATAATTTGGGGAACGGTTGTTACAAAATTTCTTGGGCTTTCTTTAGCAAATCTCCATTTTTCTGTTGTGCTGCTTTTACCGTTTTTGCTTTTTGCGTTGTACAAATTATTTAGCTTAATTGGCTGCAATAAAGAAAAAAGTTTTATCTTCACAATATTTTTTTTCTCAATACCCTGGATATTACAGCTAAGCTATACATTTACGACGGATATACCATTTTTGATCTTAGAAGTTTTTGCAATACTGTTTTATATACAGGGATTTAAAGAGAATAAAACGACGAGTTTGTTGATTGGATCAATATTTGCCTCTTTAGCATTTTTAACAAGGCAGTTAGGGATACTTTTGGCATTTGCCGCTTTTGTTACTGTCATTCTTAGCAGTAACAGCAAAAATCAAAAAATTAAAAATGCACTATTATCCTTAGGCATTCCTCTACTAACTCTTTTTTTGTATTTATGGTGGTTAAGTTTTCCTGAAAATAAAACCATCGCCCAACTTAGCACGTATCGAGAGCTCAAAGAAACTTATTTTTATTCGTTTGCGCTTAATATTTTGATAGAGAATCTTGCAAGGATTATTCACACAACCTTAAATCTGACCAGCCAAGCGTTAGGCTTATTATTTCCTATTATTTTATTGTTACTTTTAACTAACTTGAAAAGAGTATTTAATCTTGCGAATAAAAATAAACGCAGATTCACAGTTGCCACAATTGTTGCTGTAATTATCTATGCTATCGACATTATTAATTTCAGAAAAGAATACACTGTTGGTTTCCCGTTTAATATCTACCAATATGAAAATCTTTTGCCAGTTCCTTGGGCACATATTTGGAAATATATAGTGTTAATTAGTCTCCCAATACTTAGCTGTACAATTTATCTACAATACAAAAATGTAATTAAACTTAACAATTATCAACGATTTATATCTTTATCCTTTGTTTTTTTAGCAATTCCAACAGTGATCCATGTTGCAAAATGGGATATATATATAATTCCGTTTTTACCGCTCTCAATGTTATGGATTGCTAGTTCGACAAAAAAATTCACGCTAAATTTAAAACTTTCCTTGGTTGTTGTTTTAATATTGTTATTAGATTCAGTGCAAATGACAAAATTAAGATATAACGAGTCAGCTCTCATATGGGAAAAAGCTATGAAATTAGTAGACAGCGGAATAAGTCCTGCCGAAATTGACCCAAGTAACAATTTTGGCTGGTACTACTGGTTTTATTACGAAAAGTTGGCAAGCGATTCTATTAAATCTAACGACGGTAATAAGGATAAATCAGACTACGGATTTGTTATAGCAAAACCCGACCTTCCCAAATATAGAATCTATACTGAAAGAATGATTCGTTATAGTAGCCTAAACACTACAAATTATAAAGTTCAAACGATTCCGCTTAGAAGTTTCTTGGTTAACTCGAAAATATATTTTATGCAACTTGATGAAAGATACTAGAAGCATTGCACTAATACTTTTAATAAGTGCCCTTTTTATTATACTCATGCTGCCATTGCAAAACAGCGTCTACAGTGATGATGTAGCTTTTTCTCAAAGTGTAAGACATTTGTTGCAAACTGGAGAACTAAAAGTTTCGGAGTATACTGCTGCAAGTTCTATAAGCCATATTTTATGGGGGTCTCTATTCGCAAAGTTATTAGGATTTTCATTTACGTCACTGAATATTTCCGTAATAGTACTTTTGCCGATCCTGCTTATTAGCTTTTATAAATTACTAAGGATAATTGGTGTCTCTACAGATAGAGGTTTCATCTTTACACTTTTTTTCTTTTCAATTCCCTGGATACCGTTTTTAACATACACATTCATGAGCGATATACCATTTTTAACCCTGGAAGTGTTAACAATCTTGTTCTATTTAAAATACTCAAAAGATAAAAATGTCAAATACCTAACAGTCAGCCTGGTTTTTGCAAGCATTGCGTTTTTGGCAAGACAACTTAGCTTGGCACTCATCGCAGGTATTGTAACTAGCATTTTATTAAACACAAAATTTTCTCTGAAAAGTGTAAAAAAAATGATCTTACCCCTTCTGATTCCACTGGTCACTATAATTTTTTATCATATCTGGTTATCGGCGCCCGGCAATAAAACTATGCCTCAATACTTTTATGAAGATCAAATCAACGAAGTTTTAAAAAACTTCGTTCCGCTTACTAACATTTCTTTAAACATGCGCGTTTTGAACCTTTCTCTTTTTATGCATCGTACCCTTAATTACGCAAGCCAGGCGATGGGCTTACTGTTTCCGCTAATCTTTGTTTTAATTATTTCAAATATACCAAAAGTAAAGAGATTTATAAAAAGAAATTTTAGAATTATTATTTTTTCAACAACAGTAGCCGGATTGCTATACTTGCTGGACGTTATTAATTTTAGAAAGGAATATTATGCCGGATTCCCACTTAACGAATACGAATACGAATCTTTATTCCCGATTCCATGGGCTCACATATGGAAATATCTTGTAATCCTATCAATACCTTTTTGGTCTGTACTAATGGCAAAAACCTATACAAACGGATCGCAAAAAATAGACGCGCAAAAAAGATACCTTATAATTACTTTTTTAGGTGTTCTCTTTATGACCGTGATTACTTTTCAGTCGTGGGATCGTTATGTACTTCCGTTGCTACCATTTGTGTTTATTTATTTAGCAAGAGTTACCAAGACATTAAAATTCAACTTATTAATATCAGTTCCAATCGTCGCATTATTTTTGATCGACGCTATTCAAATGACAAAATTAAGATATGATGAGGCCGGACTGCTTTACAAAATTGGGAATCAACTAGTACAGCAAGGAGCCGAACCTTCGACAATCGACTTAAACAGAGACCAGGGCTGGGATATCTGGTTCTATTACGAGAAAGGAGTTCAAGAGCAAATTAAAGAAGCAAACGGAGATAAAACTAAGATAAATTTCCGCGTGTACCCCTTACCCAAAAAGAATATAAAATATGGCATCTACACGGACAGGATGATTAAATATCAAACCTTGAATATCGACGAAGATAGTTTCTTTATCATTCCTTTTAAAAGTTTGTTCGTCTCTTCAAAATTAACATTTGTAAATTACTGATGAAATTAATCAGAGCCAATTTTCTCATTATTACCATCTTTTTCGGTGTATTAATTACTCTCAGTCTTCCGCATATATTCCGCTATCTTGCACTCGGTTCAAAATACACGACGCTCATCATAAGCGGGCCATCAGCAACTGCGACAAGCTGGGAAGAAACTTATACTTACGCAACGGAAGCAAACAGAATTAAAAACAACCAGCCAATCAATGACCCGTATATTTATGAATACAGAAACAAGCCTTCTCCATTAATCTCCGAATTAGTTCCGTCTGTTCTTTTGGGAGTACCCGCCAAAGTATTATCAACATCTTTAGTTTTTATACTGGCAAAAATCTTCGTTTTACCGCTTACAATTTTCGTATGGTACCTTATAGCCAGACAACTTGGCTATTCAAAAAAAGCCAGTATTTGCGCAGCCCTAACAAGTTTTATCTTACAGAAGCTTTTTGTCTACATTCCATATTTTCCTAAAATATTCTCTTACGAATTTGATGGCTACCTTGAAGCCCAAAGAATTTATTTTCCCCTGATATCCTCGTTTATTACATCAATCACTATCTTATTTATTTTAAAAATTCTGGATAATAGATTCCCACGGCCTAAAGGCCGTGGTTCTCTAGTCTTCGCTCAAAATTCGCTTCATCTTCGGCAGATACAGTGCCATGCGGTCCTCGTCCTTCGGACTGCGGGCCTAAAATGCTGGAGTTTTTTCGCTCAGAATAAAAAAATGAAGTATGTACTATTAGCCGGAATATTACCGGGCTTACTTTTTTATACCTACTTTTTTGCATGGACCTTAATTTGGTCGTCACTAATATTATTTTTAATCAGTTTGAAAATATCCGGCTGGCACATCCAGGCAAAAAAATTACTTGCTGTTCTGGCAGTTGGATTATTAATCGGCCTTCCTTATTTTCTAAACTTACTGTTCTTTTATCAAAATCCATCGAGAAGCGATTTCATTTTAAGGACCATAAGTTTCCCAATAATTGATTGGAATATACCGATAATATTCAGGTTTTTGACATTTTTTTGTTTGATTACTTTTTTTGGTAAAAAATGGTTAAAAAGTCCCGACAAAAGATTATTAATCTTAATCTACTTAACGGCGGCATTTTTGCCCTTAGTCTCAAAAATAATTTTTCAGGCGGATAACCAAACAGACCATTGGTACGAGCGTTTCTTATACCCATTATCAACCTTTTTACTTGTTCTTTTTGCGGCCGACATAAAACAACTAGGCCTCAAAATCAAAAATTTTATTTTTCTGGCATTTTTACTTTTGGCAATTCTGAAGTTTGATATTAGTATTTACAACGAGATCAAAAGACCATCCGAATATTTCACAATTGGTCTACCCCGACTAGATCTTTATCATTGGATGGCCAAAAATCTGCCAAAAAACAGCGTAGTTGGATCACTAAGTTTTAAGGAAGAAATCTATTTGACGGCATACACGCCTCTCTATGCTTATCTGCCTCAAGCATACAAAACAATAGCGCCGACAAAAGAAATTACGGATAGATATTTATTTCTGGCTCGCCAAATCGGTGTTGGTCCCGAATTTATAAAACAAGTCTTTATCATGCCCGACCAGTCTTACAGTAACCCTGATTCAATTCAGGCAAAGGACGGTAACGGCTTTATGGTTCTTCTCGGTATCGCCAACCATTTCGACAAGTTTCCATACCCGTCTCACTACAAAATACAACAAGATTTAGTCCAGTCGCTCAACAAATCGATAAATCAAATCGGCCGTCTTGATTATTTATTGATAGGCCCATTAGAAAGAGAAGCATCTCCAGATTTTGCCAAAAACACCAAATGCCAGCTTATATTCCAAAATGTCACATACAAACTCTACCGCTTCCACAATTGTTCTGTCCGGTAACTCAAAAAATGCGTATCAAACCAAAAATATGTGATAAAATTTGCTTCAGCAAACGATATAATCATAAGCAAAATTTATGATTCCCGTTATTGACCTGAAAATTACGGAAAAGCAAAACAGAGCGATAAAAAAACGCGTTTCAAAAGTCATAGATTCCAGGTCTTATATTTTGGGAAAAGAGCTTGATGCTTTCGAAAAAGAATTCGCCAAAATCACTAAGGTAAAAAAAGCCATTGGGGTAGGTAATGGTACCGACGCCCTGAGACTTTCTCTTAGAGCTTTGGGTATTGGCGCCGGTGACAAGGTTTTAACAGTGTCTCTCACATCGCCTTTTACAGCTATTGCCATAATAGAAGAAGGGGCGGTACCGGTTTTTTGCGATGTGGACGAAAATACATGGACAATTGATCCTCGCGACATCATCAAACGGATAGACAAAAAAGTGAAAGCCATCATTCCTGTGCATCTTTATGGCAATCCGTCAGACATGAAATCAATAAATAAAATCGCAAAAAAATTTAATCTAAAAGTCGTAGAAGATGCCTGTCAAGCCCATTTGGCTCAAATAGATAATATTTTAGTTGGAAACTGGGGAGATGCAGCAGCCTTTAGTTTTTACCCGACAAAAAATCTCGGCGCGATGGGTGATGCCGGAGCGGTAGTAACCAATAACGGCCAGCTTGCAAAGCACATTAGAATTTTAAGACATGGCGGTCAAACAAAAAGGTTTTGGCATGCGTACAGTGGGTTCAACAGCAGGCTTGATGAAATTCAAGCGGCAGTTTTAAGAGTAAAATTGAAATCACTAAAAAAACACAACACCAGCAGGTCAAAAATTGCTCGCACATACAAACAAGAATTAGCGAATCTCCCGATTTCATTTCAGCAAGCAGTTATTGGCGGAAAATCGGCAAACCACTTATTCGTGATAAGAGTAAAGCAGCGCGATAAGTTACATAAATATTTGCTCCAAAACGGGGTCGCAAGCGACATATATTACCCTTACCCGGTCCACGTCCAACCGGCATTTAAGAAGTTTTCGTCAGGCAGTCTGCCAATCACCGAAAAACTTACAAAAGAGTTGCTCGCTCTGCCATTTTATCCGAATCTCTCTGCGCCGGACCAGAAAAGGGTAATTCGAGCGATAAAAAGTTTCTTTAAAAATAACTAGATTCTCTGTGAATGAAGTATATTCTGTGCTAGAATTAGCTTCAACTCATGCGTGTAAAACAAAAAATAATTGGAGTCACCGGTGCAGCCGGTTTCATTGGTAGTCATTTATGCGAGAAATTATTAAATAATGGTTACAAAGTAATAGCTGTCGACAATTTGTCAAAAGGCAGTAAAAATAACATACGAGATTCCCTGAAAAACAAGAGTTTTAATTTTTTTAAGGCTGACATAAGCAATCCAAAAACAGCAAGGAAGTCATTTGCCAACGTAGACGGTGTTGTCCATCTAGCTGCCTCTAAAATCCCAAGGTACGGAGGAAGGCTGGAAACTTTACTTGTAAACACCGAGGGAACAAAAAATATCTTAGAGGCGATAAAAAATAAGAAATCAAAGTTCATCTTTGCTTCGACGCCAGATGTCTACGGCAAAAACCCCAAAATACCATTTTCGGAAGACAGTGATCTTACTGTCGGTTCACCGGAGGTGGCAAGATGGGCCTATGCGGCTTCTAAAATTTTTGACGAGCATCTTTGTTTTGGGTATTGGGAAGAATATAAAGTTCCTTTTGTCATTCTACGTCTATTTGGAGTTTATGGTCCGCGTCAGCACAGAAGCTGGTGGGGAGGGCCGCAAGCGCTTTTTATAGACAAGATCATAGCCGGAAAAGAAATTGAGATCCATGGTGATGGTCACCAGACAAGAACTTTTATTTATATCGATGATGTTGTTGAAGCACTCATTAAATCTATATCGTCCGAAAAAGCGAATAACCAAATAATTAACATCGGTACAACGCATGAAATTTCCATTATCGAACTTGGAAAATTAATTTCTAAACTTCTCCAAAAACCGCTCAAGATTAAAAAAGTACCGTATCGGTCTTTTACAGGCAAGAAATATGAAGATGTGAGAAGAAGGACTCCGACAATTAAAAAAGCTAAAGAGTTATTAAATTGGGAGCCAAAAGTCTCATTGGCTGAAGGACTTAAAGAAACAATAAGTTGGCACTTAAAAACTAAATGATTTACTTTCTAATTCCCTCTTTTAACGACTGTGAAAACTTTGCCGATTTGCTTAAAAATATTGCAAAGACCATAAAGCGCCAGAGATATAAAGTAACTATTGTCAACGACGGCTCTACAGATAAAACAAAGCAGGTTATAAAGGAGCTTTCAAAGAAATATCCGGTCACAATGATTGGCTATGATAAAAACAGAGGACCGGGATACGCTTTTAAATTTGGTTTTAATTATTTAATCCCAAGACTCAAAGCCGATGATTTAGTAATAACTATGGAGGCGGACAACACTGCAGATTATTTTATTCTTAAAAGAATGATTCAAGAATCCAATAACTTCGATGTGATACTAGCATCACCATATTCCGGGGCAGGGGCTTTTTTAGGCATAAATTTACAAAGAAAAATTTTAGGACACGTTGCCAGTATTTTAGATCGCTTTATCTTTAGATTAAAAAACATTAAAACGTACTCGTCATTTTATAGAATTTACAGGGTAGCGATTCTTAAAAAGGCGAAAAAAGTATATGGTGATAAATTCATTACCGAAGATGGCTTTTCGTCTGTTATAGAGATTTTGATCAAGCTTGCAAAAGTTGACGCAAAATTTACCGAAGTTCCAGCAGTCGTTGACTGGAGGAGTCGGAAGGGTAAAAGCAAAATGAAAATTACAAAAACAATAACTCGCCATCTAAGATTATACCAAGAATATCTTCAAGGAAAATATAACTAATGAAAACGAAAATAGTTTCAATAGTTGGTGCGAGACCGAATCTTATTAAATTGGCAGCTTTACATCCTAGACTTCGCAAAGATTTCAACCATATCATAATCCATACAGGACAGCATTATGATTTAGAGCTTTCAAAACATTTTTTCGATGAGCTGGATATTCCAGAGCCCAACTATAATCTACATGTCGGCTCAGCGACTCATGGAATCCAAACAGCTAGAATCCTTTCTGGATGCGAAAGGATTCTACTGACTGAAAAGCCCTTTACTGTCTTGGTCTATGGGGATACAAATTCGACATTGGGAGGGGCTCTAGCTGCTGCAAAATTGCGTATCCCGACTGTGCACATTGAATCCGGGATGAGAAGTTACGATCGGTCAATGCCCGAAGAGATAAATAGAGTAATTACGGATCATATTTCATCATTATTATTGTGTCCTTCTGCTTCTGCTGCCAAATTTCTTAAAAAAGAAGGAATTACCAAAAACGTATTTTTTACTGGCGACGTTATGTACGATATTTTTTTAAAAATTAAGCCCAACCATCTGGTTTTGAAAAGATTTAATTTGAAGCCCAAAAGTTACTATTTTGCAACTGTCCATCGCCAAGAAAATACAGACAACCTTCAACGTCTTCGTCAAATATTTAATATTTTTGAAGCTTTAGATAGACCAGTTATTTTGCCAATCCATCCCAGAACTAGGAAAGCTCTTTCTCGAATTAAAATAAGTCTAAAAAATACTAAACTTGTAGAACCTGTCAAATTTTCCGATAATATTGCCCTTGAACAGAATTCTTCGGTGATATTGACAGATTCTGGCGGCATTCAAAAAGAAGCCTATTGGTTAAGAATTCCCTGTCTGACTCTACGAAATACTTCGGAATGGCTCGAAACAGTTAAAAGCGGGTGGAATCATATTACGGATTTAGATAGTGAACTTATCTTAAAATATACGACACAAAGGGTTAAACAATCTAAAACACACCCCCAATATTATGGAAAGGGCGATTCTGCTAAAAAGATAATCGATGTCATCAAGAAATGGCTATGATAATTTGCGATTTTGATGGTACAATTATTGACCCGTCGGAGAGACTTTACAAGGTTTATTCAAATTGCTGTTCTCTTCTTAAAATTAAACCATTATCTCAAAAAAGATTTATAAATCTTAAAAGGTCAGGAAAGTCCGAAGTTGAGTTCATTAGTCCAGTAAAAGCTAGGGAAAAATACAGAAAAATTTTCAAGGAAAAAATAGAAGAAAAAAAATATTTAAGGTTGGACAGAATTTATCAATATGCAAAAGATTTCCTTGAGGATAATTATAAAAAAAATGAAATATTTTTAATGACTAATCGGCAAAATAGAAAAAATCTGTTTTGGCAACTAGATTATTTGGAAATTAGAAAGTTCTTTCAAAAAATTATTCTTGCAAAAGAAGCAAACAAAAGTCTTCAATTTCTTAAATCACGGCATTTATACTTTATTGGTGACACAGAATTGGATATTAAGTTAGGGAGGAAATTATCTGCTTTCACAATTGCTGTAGACTATGGATTAAGAACAAGGCGTTATTTGAAAAATTTTAAACCAGATAAAATTGTTTCCTTCCTCAAAGATATTAAATTTCCTACAGAAGACGTATTCATTCTTAAGACTTTGAATAAAGGTCTTCAGCAGGTTAGAGATAGGACGGTTTTCATAGATTTGAGTAAAGAGCCTAGCCTATATGATTTGTTTAGAGTATTAAGAAAACAGCCTAAGATGGTATTGATTAACGGGAAAGGATTTGTTGATCATTATGCCGTATTAGCGTCAGAGTTTGGGATTCCGCTAATTCCCGTACTTAAAAAAGATTCGCAAAGCGTCTTAAAGGTTTCCTCCCATACTATTCCAATTAAAAATAGTCATGTTATGGATCAAGACTCACAAGGCCAGCTTAAAACTGCTTCTAAATTAAAAATAAACCTTGGCAATAGCGAAATTCTTAAAAAATACCCTGAATTAGTTGAACTTAGCGACGGCATTGGTTTTTTGAGGACAGAATTTATACTTCTTTCTGTTCTAGAGGGTTTACATCCACAGTACTTTATCGATAAATTCGGGAAAAAGACATTGATAAAAAAATTCACAGTTGAAATGCTAAAGATAGTTTCAAAGTTCGACAAAAAAAATAAACCGGTTTGGATACGTACGAATGATTTTTCAACAGATGAACTAAGACTGTTTAAATACGGAAATAGGTTCGAGAAAACGGAGCCTAACCCCGCTCTTGGTTTCAGAGGAATAAGAAGAACTCTTGATGAGAAATTCTTATTAGAGGTAGAACTATCCGTATTCGATAATCTAATTAAAAATGGTATTAAAAATCTTGGCGTTTTTCCACCAATGGTTAGGTTCCCTGATGAATTCATTTCATTTGAAAAGATCATAAAAGAAAGATTTAAACATAAACTAAAGATAGGGTTGATGGTTGAAACGCCAGCTATTGCTCTGGCCTTTCACAACATAGTTAAAAAACTTGACTTTATGATATTTGGGTCCAATGATTTAACTCAATTCACTTTAGCTCTTGATAGGCAAAACCCGAATCTGGCGAAGTATTTCGATGGGAGAAATGAGTCGGTTATGTTCCTTTTCAATATCGTGATCGATTTGTGCAACAAGTTTAATGTCGAATCTTTCATTGGTGGTCAAGCTGCGAATGATTGGGAAACGGCCAAATTACTATTAAAACTTGGCATTTCCGGACTTTCTGTTTCACCTGACCCTTCTAGCTTTTCTAGAATGAGGGGCCTGATCTATAAATGGGAAAATAAACATAGTTTTTCTGTGAGTAAGCCAAGCTTTTCTGTGAATAAAAAATGAAAATGAAGATTTTAATAACAGGAGCAGGTGGTAGCGCCTCGATAGGACTTACACGTTGCCTAAAAAATTATTTTCCTAAGGCTAAAATTATCGGTGTAGAGTCAGATTTATTCAATTCAGCATTATCAGAAACAAATAGTACGTATCTTATCCCGCGGGCCAGTGACAAGGATTATATTAAGGTGCTCAACCATATAATTCTAAAGGAGAAAATAGATTTTTTATATCCTCAAACCGATTCTGAAATTTCAGCTATAGCAAAGAATATTAGAAAAATTCAGTGTAAGACACTAATCCCTTCCTTTAAAATCATTTCAACTTGTCAAAACAAATATAAACTCAATAAACACCTATTTGCAAAAGGAATTCCTGTTCCCAAGACCATTCTTATAAAAACATCCAGTGACCTAAAAAATGCCACCAAGTATAAACTTTTTTGGCTAAGAAATGTTACAGGTGCCGGTGCAAAGGGCGCGTTTTTGGCGGAAAATTTTGAACAAGCAATCTGGTGGATAAATTTTCAAAATGGTTGGGGCCACTTTACCGCATCAGAATACATGCCTGAGGATAACTATGGATGCGATTTACTTTTTGCTGGGGGGAAGCTCGTCTTCTCTCAAATCAAAAGGAGACTTGAGTATGTACTCTCAAAAGCAAACATCGTAGGAATAACTGGAACCACGGGCATTCTCGAGACTGTCTCAACAAAATTCGACCTCAATGATATTTCTGAAAGAGCAGTGACTCTACTTGATAACAATATTTCAGGCGCTTTCTCAGTTGATATAAAGTGTGACTCACTTTCAAAACCATATGTGACAGAGATAAATCCAGGAAGATTTCTATCATCCTCGATGCATTTATTCGCAGAAACTAAATTTCCTGCTCCCGCATTAGTAATTCTTGTTGCAAACGACCAAAAATTACCCTCTTTTCCCAAAAGAAATCCAATAAAAGGTGGTACCATCCTGATAAGACAACTAGATCGTAAGCCAGCGACAGTAAATCTGAAAAATCACAACAGATTAAGAAAAAAGTTTGAAAGAAAACATTATGTCAAATTAGAAACATGATCAAGATTGCAGTTATCGGCCTAGGGTATATGGGGCAGGGGCACGTCCGAGTGCTTTCTTCACTATCAGAAGTTGATATAGTTGCAGTCTGCGATAAGGATTTTCAAAAAACAGAAAAAATATCAAAACAGTATAGAGTGAAACCGTACCGAAACTTTAAAAAACTTTTAAAAGAGGAAGAACTAGATGCTATCTCAATTTGTCTCCCCACATCGCTTCATTTCATAGTTGCATCAAATGCAGCCAAAAAAGGAATTGCACTTTTTATCGAAAAACCAATATGTTCTAATTCCAAAGAAGCTAAGAAACTAATTGAGCTCGCTAGGTTTAAAAAAACTCCAATAATGGTGGGCCACATCGAAAGATTTAATCCAGTAGTCAACGAAATTAAACAGAGGATTAAATTAGGAGAGCTAGGGAGAATCTTGCAAATTCATACCCAGAGATTTTCTCCCCCACCCGCAAGGGCATTCGACGTTTCTGCGGTTGTGGATTTAGCAACCCATGACATCGACATCATTCAATATCTTCTTGACCAAAAACCCGTCAGAATTTACGCAGAGACTGACAACAAAGCTCACAGAAAAGAGGATTTAATGGCAGCGATTTTGAGGTTTAAAAATGGTGTAATCGGACTCGTTGAAGTGAGTTGGCTACATCCGACAAAAATTAGAAGGTTAACAGTTTTAGGTGAGAATGGAATGTATGTAGCAGATTATATTACTCAAGAACTATTTTTTTACAGACAAAACGAGAATCTATTCAGAAAAAATAATATTTCTCCGACTACTCCTATTACACAAGCAGATATTGTCAAAATAGCCTTTCAAGCAAAAGAACCTCTTGAAATAGAACTCGAATCTTTTATTCAGGAACTTCTATCCGGGGCAAAGATGTCTGTCACAGCTGAAGATGGCTTAGTTGCTCTAACCTTGGCGGAGAAAATGATTAATTCTGGAACTTTCCATAAAGTTTTAAAATGAATGCTGCGGTAATCGGATTAGGTTATGTAGGGCTACCACTTTCTATCAGGCTTGCTCAAACCGGTTTTGGAGTACTTGGTATTGATAAAGATCAAAAGAAGATTGAACTTTTAGGAAAAAATTTACTTCCTTTCGGTCTGAGAGAACCAAATTTGTTGAGTTTTTTTAAGCAAGCTCAAGTGAGTAAAAATTTAAAATTCACATCAACTTATGAAGAGATAAAAGATGTTGATATCATTTTCATCAGTGTTGATACACCAGTTGAAAAAAGACAACCAGATATCGCTTCTTTATTAGCGGCCACTAAGAGCATTGCAAAACATTTAAAAAAAAATCAGATAATTGTCATTGAATCTACAGTTGCACCCAAAACAACTCAAGATTTAATTATTCCCCTACTTGAGAAGCTATCAAAGTTGAAGTTAAATCGAGACTTTTTCGTTGCGGTTGTTCCAGAAAGAATCCGTCCTAATTATATTTTTAAACAACTGACAACCTTGCCTAGAGTGATTGGAGTATCTGATCTTAGAATTAAGAAAGAACTAAGAATAATTTATTCAAAAATAACTACTGGGAAGCTAAATTTTACAGACTTGGCTACCGCCGAAGTTGTCAAAACAGTAGAAAATGCCTATCGGGATGTTAATATCGCCTTTGCCAATGAGATAGCACTTGCTTGCGAAGATCTAGGGGTAGACGTATGGAAAATCAGAGAACTTGTCAATAAGTCACCATGGCGAGATATGCATAAACCAGGATCAGGGGTTGGCGGGCACTGCATTCCAAAAGATCCATGGCTTTTAGCGTCTTCTGTCAAAAAACACCAAATGAGGTTAATTGAAACAGCCAGAAGCATAAATGATAATATGCCTGCGCACATTTTTGCATTAGCGGAAGAAGCGCTCAAAGAAAAGAAAATCAAAATTGCCAGTGCAAATCTTGCCATACTCGGTTATGCATATGTTGGCAATTCAGACGACACCAGAAATTCTCCAACTGAATCGTTAATACAAATCCTAAAGAACAAAAAAGTTAAATATAAGGTTCATGACCCATACGTCAAAGATTTTTCAAATCACTCTGTAGAGATGACAGCAAAAGGGGCAGACGTTTTAATTATCATGGTAAACCATGACGTATATAAAAAAATCAATTATAAAAAAGTTGCGAAAGTAATAAAAACGAAAATTATCATTGATGGCCGGAACTTGGTGCCGGCCGAACTTGTCAGAAAGTTGGGTTTTGTCTATAAGGGTGTTGGAAACACCAGTTAATGAAAAAATATTTTCTATTAGGACTGCTTATAAAATTCCTCTTTGTAGTCTTTACTTTTCACTTGGACACCTTATTTATTTGGGAAAGACCGGCACATTTTATTCAAAATTTACATACAATCAGTTCCTATTACGGGCCGTTAACATACATTACCTTCGGTATGCTTTCACCGATTTATTTCCTAAGCCAGAACATCGGGTATTGGATATTAAAAATCCCTTACTTGTTTGTGGACATTTATATACTTTATTTATTGTTGAAAATGTCACCTAAAGCTATTCATAAAAAGGTCCTTGTCTTTTGGTGGCTGAACCCCATTGTCATATTCTCGACGTATGCGATGGGGCAATTAGACATAATTTTATCTTTGTGCGTGGTGCTTTCCGTGTATGTTGCCAAGAGACACCATGTCTTTTCAATCTTATCTCTTGGAGCAGGTGTGGCATATAAAACAATGACCCTGCCGCTTCTTATTTCCTCATCACTAATTCTAGAAAAAAATTTAGTTAAAAGGATTGAAATGATAGCAATCGGGATATCTGTGCCACTGTTACTTGGGATACTATTCTGGTTACCCTCGCACCAAAATATTTCAAATACCTATTTTCCAACAGGCATTATTTTCTATCCCAAATTGTCAATGACCCCGGACGCCATTTGGGAATATTCGAGTTTATTTATAGGAATAATCGGCTTTTTTGCAGTCCAATACCTGCTGATTAAAAAGAAAATAGACATTTCTAATTTTGCGCACGTATTATTCGTCTCGCTTGCGTTCGTTATAATTGCCCTACCCATCTACTCGGTTTTTAGATATACGATATTAATGCCATTACTGGTACTCGTTTCATTAAAAGTGAAAAAAGCCTTAGTGCTAGCACTTATTCTAATTTTGCTGCCGCTTGGTTATCTATACATTTGGCCTCTCGAGTGGGGCTTAATCGCCCATATTTACCCTCAGGCTAAAAATTTACCGGCACTGCGCGAATGGGTTTCCCTAGTGGTAAATTACGAAAATGCAGCATTTTTATTCAGAGTTATTGCTGATAGCCTGATTTTCTATTTGGCAATCATATCACTTAAAAAAACGTTCCATCATAAAACTTTATCCAATCAAATAAGTGGCAACCATATTTAAATACCAACTAACACTTTTAATTTTTCTCCTACTGCTGTGGAACATCTTCATGCCGATTTTTGAAGGTGCTGATGAAGAAGGCCATTTTTGTTCAGCCGACTACATTGCTCATAAAAATAAGTTACCAAACTTGCTGATAAATGACGGTTGCTTTATATGGCATCCTCCCTTGTACTATCTTTATCTTTCTCCATTCATTAGATTATTTCACACGCCACAGCATACACCTTTTGATGTCAAAGAAAACCCCAAAGCATTCTTATTAAGAAAGGGGCAGTACGCCCAGTACGTTCATACGAAAAAAGAGATGACATTCAGATGGAATACTCTTCAGCTTATGGTACATGTGCTTCGCTTATTGACCTCATTTTTTGCCGTTTTAATATTTATCATTACCTGGAAAGCTGCCAGAAATATCTTTTCCGAAAAGTTAGCCCGGAATTTGTCTTTGCTTCTATTCTTTAACCCAATGTTTATTCATATATTCACGACATTAACAAACGTGACACTAGTAAGTTTAATCGCAACAGTGGTGATCTTGATAGATCTTGCGCATGCAAAAGAGTCTAAAAGCCTAAAAGTCGTATTTATCCAAGGCCTGTTAATAGGTTTTGGTTACATTACAAAGATTACTATTTTGTCTTTAATTCCCGTCTGGCTTATTTTAATGATTGTTGAACAGCATAAGTTTAAATACTCGTTAAGGTTACTTATCGGCAAAGTTTCCATTTTTACAATTGGGTTTGCTTTAAGTGCCGGTTGGTATCTTGCCAGGAATTTAATGCTTTACGGCAATATTCTGGAAGTAAATGCACTGGCAAAAACATATGGGGCAAGTGCCCACGATTTACTGCTGGAGCGTGTCGGCCTTTTAAATTATTTAAACAGCATTGCACTGACACTATTTAAAACCTTTTGGTCCGGCTATGGATATTTAACAATAAGATTTCCCGAATTTGTGAACCTACCTTTGCTCATAGTTTTGTTATTAATAATTTATACAATCTATGTGAATTACAAAAAACTGAACCGGGAATTAACAATTGCCCTTATTTACGCAGTCGGTGTGATTGGGGGTCTGGTCATTATGAACTTTAGGCTTTCCGCAATGCACGCAAAGGACCTTTTCCCTGCTTATATGCCTCTTGCGCTATTGTTTGGATACGGCTTGTTTCATGCTAAAGACACCATCAAGAAAGGCCGTTTACGATTTTTTACAATTGTAAGTTTAATTCTCGGTTCCTATCTTTTTGCGCAAGTGGAAATTGTAAAATTATTAAAGGCATTGTTTCAATTTCAGTGGGCTCCGGTAGTACCTCTTCTTTTGGCAATAGCTATAAAAACCGTTCTTGTTTTCGCGCTTGTTAAAATTGTTGTGAGCTTCATAGGTAAGGCGAAATTTGACCCAAAAAGCGTTGTTGTTCTTACATACCTCATTGCAATATTTGACATTTTCATCCTATTTTCAAGCGTTTATCTGTTATACAAAAGCTTCATTTAATCTAAAAAAGATTATTGTACCTTTCTATAAGAATTGGGTTAACGCTATTTAAATCGAAGTTGTGAATTCTGGTCAATGACGGGACAATTAAAGCAAAAGTTAGAAGAAGAAGAATCGATAACACAAAAAACTTTCTTAAAGTCTCATTTTTCAAATCTATGGATTTGAAAACCGCAGACATACCCGCACCCGTAAAAGTTGCCAGTGGAGGCATTAAGGGCAAACTGTAATACTCGTGTGTGGAGACATGTCTGTTGAAAAACGCCGCGTATAAAATCGAAGCAAATAACCACGTTTTCCATAAAGCCATAGACTTTTCCCTCCAGCTGTAGAAAAGTCCTATTATAAAAAATAAAAGCCCGATTGTTGTAAGGGCGTTGATATGTAATATGTTAAATACAGATGTATAAAAACGGTAATCCAGAAAAAACAAAGGGTCAAACCAATTTAGTATGGCATAGGCCCCGCTATAACCTTCACCTTTCATTATCATTGATGCACGGATAGACCAGACGATAATTGGCATGAAAAAAATTAGATATTTTAAAATTCCCAATCGTATCTTTGTATGTTTCTTTAAGGTAAAGATAAGCCCAAATAGATAAAATGGCAGCTTGATAAACCCTGATATCATCAAAAAGAAATAAGAAGAATAATAAATGGAAATAAGTAGAAACATAAGTGCAAGCTCATCCGGCTGATATGATCTGCTTACAAGTACATGTAGAGGAGAAAATACAAAAACAAGAAGAGCCGGGAAAAGTAACTTTTTGTCTGAATGTTTTAAAATTATGAGCGCGAAAAATATCGAACTTATCAAATAAGCAAATATAGAAACCAATCTGCCTAAAATAAGATTTTGCCCAAATGACGAATATAATCCTGCTGTAATTAGGTTATAAATAGGTAATTCCAGAACAAGCGGGGTAGGGTAGCCCTTTTCGTATCTTATTTTGGGAATCCAAAAGTCGTTCCAACCATTAGCATAAATATTTCTGGTTATTTCTGCCGTTTGCGTTTGCCTTTCCGGGAAATATTCCAAAATAGGTTGATTTATCCTATAGAACCTTAATGCTAATCCCGACAGAATAATTATAGTTACTAAAATGTTTCTTTCTAAGGTGGTCATCAAGAGTGAATTACATGTTCAATAAAATCAAAAATTTTTTGATATGAATCTTTACCAAACGCGTCACAGCAATTTTTAACGACCTTATCCTGAATTGATCTTTGTTTGGCCAAAGCACGGGGATTGCCGATAAACTTAAGAATTACCCTGTCTATTTTGGGCAAAGATTTAATCGGCACATTCACCGCGGCACCGCTTTTCGTCATAAAATTACCATCAACCTCTTGGAGCCACGAGTTGTGAAAGAAAAAAAGAGGCTTTTTGTAAAGCATCGCCTGGAAACCTGCTGTGGTGGCCCCAGTAAGGACTATGTCGTTATTTTTAATATCATCAGCAAGGGGGTGTGTACTGAACCCGAAATTTGAAGGAAGATCAATTGCTTTAAAATCACCCCCCTTATTATAAGATGGATGCGCCCTTACCGTTATTAGAAATCTATTTGGCAGTTTTGATAAACCATTAATCAAGTCTCTTGTCACTGTACCATTCTCTATAGAACGAAAAATTGCTTCCGTTCCAAACGGCGGCGCCAAAAGAACTAGAATGCCTATTGTTTTCTTTTTCTGAATGGCAAAATCATTCTTACCCACAGCATATTTTTTTAGAAAAGGAGACCCTACTTCAATTTTAACTTGGCGCATATTCTTGACTATTTCTGCCTGCTGTTTGGACCACATAAGTTCATAATCGCTTCGGTAAAACTGGGCATCAGTTTCCCACAACCAAATACCATGTTGGATTTCGGCAGAAGGAATACCTAATTTGTGAGCCATCAAACAAAAAGCCGATCCCGTTAAGTCATTGCTTGTAGTAGTCAACAGTAAGCGTGCCGAACTTAAAGAAAGCAATTTATTTGCTAACGATAATAGGCTTACTATTTCCGGAAACTGCACCAGTCGCAAGAACCATAGTCGTTTTTTCCAGTAATGACTACCGAATGGATAAACACGTGGTGTACTGCGTTGCCCTCTAGAGACAAAATAAGCTAGATATTTAAGCCTGCTAAATCTGTCCAAAAAAGATAATCCGCTTTGGAAATCAAAATAATCAATGGACGATTTGGACAATTGCTTTTTAAAGTGTTCGTTAAGTTTACCAACGACCAGAATATCATATTTCCTGTGCAAAAAAGTTATTAGACCAAAAAGCTCTTCAATATGTCTTCCGCTTCCCAAGATAATGAGAGGAAAAATTTTAGAAACTTGAACTTGCTTACGAGCGTGCATGGTATCTTTAACTAAATCATAAGTCCTAAATAATATTTCCAGTATTTTTTTAAATCTATTTGTGCCGCGATTAACAATTAGCGGATAATTTGCCCAGACATCCATTACTAACCCTGACTGATTTTCCAAATCAAACAGACAGGAGAGAAAGTAATGCTGAGAAAAAGCTTGCACAGTCTCAATTGCCACGCCTTTAAACTTAAAGTTGAGTTTTGGGTAATATCTTGAAATCCAGGAGTTAGAAAGATTAGCAGAGAGACTGTAATTTTTCTTTGTCTCCTGATAAGACTTAGGCATGGCGGTGAATTTTAGCGAGAGTAGCGTTTACTACCTCTATATAAAGAGGGTATAAATCATTGTAGACATCCGCCTCGACTTTATTTTTGATACTATCTATTCTTATAAATTTTTCAACAATTACTTTTCCGCCGTCAACTTTTTCGGTCATCCAATGAGATGCCACTGAAGCCTTGTTAACTCCGTCATTTATTAGTCTTAAAATGGGTTTTGCACCTTTGTATTTATATAAGCATGGATGGATGTTAATGCAGGGTATGGATTTTACCAAATGAGGACTAAAGATCTTCTTACCATGACAGCACAGTAGTAAATCAATCTGCTTTGCTAACTTTTCAATTAATTCTTGATCATCCAATTTATGTTTGGGGAAAATTTGCAGGTTGAATTCTTCGGCTATTTTTTCGATTTTTTCGTCTTCGCAAAAAACAGCTCTTATATTGTGTCCTTTGGCAATCAAGTTCAGTAGAACTATCATACCTGTACTTTGACCACCATAAAAAGCAATTTTCATCTTTAATTTGTTTTGACCATTTTCCAAGAAAGTGGTGTACCGCGTTCTATATCGCCTTTTGCAGTCCTCCCTATAACATCTTCATAATACTTAGGAGCCAACCCGTCTCCGGGCCTGATACATCTCACGTTGTCTGGTGTTAAAGTATCGCCCTTTTTGATATCATTGATGGCAAAAATCGATTGCGAAAACCTTCTACCATTGTAGATTTCGGCTGGGTTTACTGGTCCGTACTTTACTCTCCCTATAACTTCTTTTGCAAATGGTGTGTTTAAAATATCCGTCCCCATTTTTTCATTTTTTCGGATTTGCCGAACCATCTGAGCAACTTCATCTGGCTCTATCGAAAATGAGGCATCAGGCCCACCCATCGAACGCTTTAAAATTACATGCTTTTCGACTATGGCAGCACCTAGAGCTGCTGCAACAATGGGAATTTTGATACCGCCATTATTATCAGAAAATCCTGTGACTGCCTTAAACCTTTTGGATATATCCGGTATTGTTTTAAGATTGATATCGGCAAGTGCTGGTTTCGAAGCGTAGCTTGTTACGCAATGAAGAATTGCAATCTGGTCCACACCGTTTTCTTTTAGAGTTTTTAGAGCAAGTTTAATATCAGAAATGCTTGCAAATCCCACAGAAAGGATAACAGGCTTACCTATTTTTGCAACCTTTCTCAAAAGAGGAATATGACTTGCTTCATAAGAGGAAATTTTGTAGGCCGGAGGATTGATTTCTTTTTCTAAATAATCAACAGCCGTCTCATCAAATGGCGTCGAAAAAAGGATTAAGCCTAAGCTTTTTGCAAGTTTTGAAAGTTTTGGTTGCCAGTCCCAAGGGGTATAAGCGGTTTTGTAAAGGTCATAAAGTTTGTGTCCTCTCCAAGCGTTTGGCGTATCTTCAGACTCCACGATAAACCACTTCTTATCACAATCAATTGTTAGAGTGTCTGGTGTATAAGTTTGCAATTTGACAGCATCTACACCGGCAGCGGCTACTGCTTTAATTAACCGGACGGCTTCATCATAATTTTGGTGATGGTTCCCCGAAATCTCAGCAACAATAAAACAAGGATGACCTTGACCGATTTTCCTGTGGCCAATCTTAATAACTTTTGCCATGCGATTTTGGTAATAAGTACGAACGTATTTGAGAAATTTCAATAAGTTTGTTCGGATGAAGCTCCTCAAGCTCTTTGATACCGGCAATAACTTTTGACTGTTTAGCCGTAATGCTTTGCGTGTCGCGATGATAAGTAAAAAGGGATTTATTTATATGTTGACCATTCCATTTGCCAAGAGTTCTCAAGAATAAATCATATTCGATAAAAGTAATATTAGGATTGTAAAGCCCCTCATCCAATACCCGCTTCCGCCTCATCATTACACCAATCATTACACTTTCAAATATATTTTTAGGCGAAACTGTTTTTTTATTCCCCTTATATTCCTCTATGTAGTCACAATATACAAAATCTACAGAACTTGAACTGTCAAGAACTTCCGCCTCCTGTGAAAGCAAATCGGGATCAAATTCATCATCGCCGTCAAGAAAAACGATGTAATCTCCTTGACTTGATAAAATTCCCGTGTTTGCCGCTTGAGCATGTCCTTGATTTTCTTGATTGACTATCCGTAAATTTTTAACAGATGCGAACTTTTTTATTATCTCCAAAGTCTTGTCGGTCGAACCGTCATTGACAACAACAACCTCGAAGTCTTCTTCTGGGTAATTTTGTCCAAGGGAACTTTTAATAGCTCTTTCTAAGGTTTTCTCATTATTAAAAGCCCTGATAATAATTGAGACTTTCATTTATCAATTATCCATGCCTTTACCAAAGAGAATGTAAGAGTTTACTCTTGGCTCCTTTGAAGCGCTCACTTGAAAAACACAACTATCTTTTTTTGTAAGGCGAACTTTACCAACACCCTCATCTCTTATGTGACCAGTAACAGAATCTTTTAGTGTCCAATTATGTTCACTACTCTTCCTCCAAATTTTAAGATTCCTAAATTGGTCTATCAAAAAATAAAAACCCAGCTCTGTCATCCCTATCCAGTCCAAAAATAATTGCAGATTTTGGGGTTTTTTATTTTGGTAATTCTTAACCTGATTAATTCCTTCTTCTCGAGTTAACCTTTTTAGCCTAATTTCTCTTACGGCATGATCCGTTGCTTTACCATAACCCAATTTCAAAAATTTAATATAATCATGTACGTCCGAGTAATTAAAACAGTCGACATCATTATAGGTATCAAAAGTTCTAGTTTGAGCAGCAGTTTGATAGCCGTACTCCTTTATCATATCTTCATGCTGTTTTTTTGAATCCCATCGAATGTAATTGGAGAGATATATGCCGCGGATACCAATCCTTTCGATTTCCTTATCGTGAGGATAGATAAATGGTGTTAAATCTTCACGGCTTAGGTAATTTTGCTGATCAATCAGGTCTTCTGCTTCATAATCCAGAAGATCATGCTCCTTGCGGTATTTTCTAGTCATTTCAACTTCATCCAAGTGAGAAAACATACCCACCTGGTCGATACCCTGATGCCCCCCCCAAATAATTAACGGAATTTTAAATCTAACAGCTGTTTGAACAGGAAAAACCGTTTGGCCGGCAAGGCAATGCCAATACATACTGCCCATTTTTTGTAAAGTTACCTTGGTAATTTTTTTAACAATTTTGGGATTAACAGTCAATGTAAGCAAATCACAATCAAATAGGGTTTTGAGGTAAGCTAAATTTCTAATCCCAATAGGAGTATTATATTGTTTATTATAAGTAACCAGCAGGGGATTCATTTTATAAATATTTTTTATAGTATGAACAATAAAGTAAGAATCCCTTGCTCCGGAAACGGGAACAATACAGTCATAATTTTCTTTTGATTTATTCCTGAAACCATCCAAAATCCTCTTGAGTTTTTTGATCCGCTTGTCCCAATCCAGAATATCTTTTTCTTCATGGACCCTGCAGCCGCTGCAAACCCCCTCGTTGTCAAAAGTAATATTTAATGGGTGGTTAGCCGGATATATACAACGTGTGCAGTATTTCATATTAAATAATCTCAGGAGGATAATATTTGAATCTTTGCTCGGCAAGGTACCGATCTGGTCTTTTAGCAATCCTGCCCCCGTCATCAAATTCAAAATCCATATAATGTGCCTGCGTGTCAAATCTTATATCGATGCCTTTCTTTTGCAGGTATGCTTTAGCGTTTATTACGCTATGCTCTGTGAAATGAAAAAAATTGCCTGCTGCCGCACAATTTGCCCTACCTTGTGTCATTACGTCAACAAAGTCTTGTGGATGTCCTGCTCCGCCACAGGCGATTACCGGAATATCAACAGCCTCTACTATCATCCTGACCATATTAATGTCATACCCAACCTTTGATCCGTTCCTGTCAACACAGTTGAGCAATATCTCTCCAGCCCCCAAACTTGCTAAAGTTTTGGCCCATTTGACCGGATCTTTTTCCGGTATATCAATGCCGAAATTGGAAAAAACAGAATATTTTTTATCTTTGTCTAATTTAACATCAATCGATGCAACTATGCACTGGTTGCCCAATATGGATGCCCCCTTTTTAATCAAAAGAGGGTCTTTCAAGGCAGCACTATTAATAGCAATTTTATCTGCGCCAAATTTTACCAACTTCTGCATGTCGCCAACCGAACTTATTCCCCCGCCAACCACCAAGGGCACGAAGCATTTTTTTGAAACACTTTGAATTTCTAAAAAATCCGGCCCCTGGTCTTTAGGAGTCGCTGATATGTCTAAATAAATTATTTCATCTATACCCCAGGAATTTAGAAATTCGACGGCAATTTGGGCTTTTCCTACCGGTAGATATTTAGAAAAGCCGATACTTTGGACGACTATACCATCGCGGATGACCAAAATTGCTGTTAACCTTTTTTTTAACATTTAATTGATGCCGCAATAATTAAAAAAACTTCGATAAATCCGCAAGCCGTTATTTTGGCTCTTCTCCGGATGAAACTGGACACCGAAAATATTATCCTTTTGTATTGCGGCTATCATCTTATGACCATAAATGAAAGTAGCCGCAACAAACTTGTTATTGCAAACAAAGTGATAACTGTGATCAAAGTAAAAATTCGTGTTGGAAGACACACGCGAAAAAAGCGGATTTTTAGAAACGGCATGAATATTATTCCAACCCACATGGGGAACTCTAATTTCCTGGCCGGGTGGAACTTTCGCTACGTGTCCACTAACCCATCCAAGACCTTTATGGAAGCCGTTTTCAACAGAATCATTCGCCAGAATTTGCATTCCCAAACATACCCCCAGGATTGGCTTTTTTCGCTTTATAACTTCATGGGCCAATACATCAACTATGCCAATTGCTTTTAAATTTTTCATCGCCTCTGGGAAAGCTCCAACTCCCGGGAGGATATAGGCTTGTGCTCTTTTAATATCCGCAGGAGAATTAGAGATTAAAAAATCATAACCTAAGAACGTTAGCGTATTTGCAACCGATTGGTGGTTCCCCAGTTTGTAATCTATTAATAATATTTTTTTCATATTAATGGCGTTTTTAAAACCCATTTTCCCTGTTTGTCTTTCTTCCAAATATCTTTGTTTCTGAATGATTCAACAACTTGCCAAAATTTATTTTCTAATATTTCAATGTAGTTGCAGAATTTTTTAATGTAATAATTGGAACATTTTCCATCATATTTTTTAACCAGATCCACCGCTTCTTCGCGGGTCATTCTACCAAATCTAATCTCTTCACATACCTCGTCCGTAACTTGTCCAAAGCCATACTTTATGTATTTGATCATTTGATTAACAATTACGAAATCATCATCCAGTGCGTTAAATGGGAAAATATGTCCGGTATTGCCCGGAGAGTCTTCCCTGATTTCCAGTCCTCTTGCTATCGAAAACTTTGCATTATCCAGCTTGGTAAAATCTCGCCAGTAGTAGCCCAAATATTGGATCTTTAACTTTCCCCATTCCAACTCTTCATCCGAAGAGTAACGATACCAAAGAGCTTGCTGTCTAGCTATATTTTCGTCCTCAAGTAACTCATCTGGGTTGCCTCCGGCAAGAGTATTTGAGTACTTCATTTTACCCGCGTCTGCCGAAATGGAGCCAACCCCTAAATCACCTAACTGAATAGCAGGATTTTCACCTAAAAAAATTAGGGGAATTTGATAAGCGATGGCAACTTTTGGGGCGCTTGCGTAAAGTGCCATTTCCGTTGATTTTGCCCAGTTACCGTATTTTAAAAAACTGCGGCGCATCAGCTTTTTCCATATTTGGGGAGCCGGAGCAATTGTTACTGTGTCAAAACCTAAGGATATTAAATTGCTAATATTGTGGGCACCTCTTTCGGTTAACTGCTCCGGAGGATAACCACAACAAACCAGCAGCGGTTTTAATCCTAGCCCATCTCGAACGTACAAAGATTGCCTAGTGCTGTCTTTCCCGCCGCTTACACCGACAATACAATCATAACCTGAAACATTATGTTTCTTTCCAAAATCGGCGATTTCCAGAAGTTCTCGTTTCCTCTGCTCCCAATCAATCTCATCAAATTTCGCTGTGAACCGACAGGGAGGACAAATGCCATCAGAGTCAAACTTTATGCCCGGCCTTGTGTCGGGCTGGACGCATTTTTTGCAGTATCTCATTTTCTTTTAGGTGCATCGAATTCACTTGATAATATTCCATACTCAACAATATCCGCATACTCTCTGTCTTTAAAAAACGCTTTTCTTCTTCTTCCTTCCTCAATCATCCCCAAAGAAACGGCAAGTTTTTGCATGGCAATATTTTTTGATGACGTGCCACAATAAATTCTATTCAAATTAAGTTCGTCAAATCCGTGCTTTAAAATCAAAAGAGCAGCTTCTTTAGAATAACCTTTGTGCCAGTAGTCTTTTTCTCCCAACAATATCGTAAGCTCTCCGCTGCGGTTAACCGGGTCAATATTTTGAAGAGCGATATTACCAATGTGCAAATTTTTGCCCGTCAAAACAATTGCCAGGACAATTTTATCTTTAGTCTTACTGCTCTGCTTAATATACTTACGCCCTTCACTGTAAGAGTAGGGGAAAGTGTTATGGGAGTTATATCTGGAGACTTCTTCATTATTTAACCACGAAACGTAATTACCTTGAAGATCTTTTTCTTCCAAGGGCCGCAAATATATGTTTTTGCCTGCCAAAAAAGGATTTCTCATAAGCTTTATTATTTAACCATCTTTTGTGCTGCCAAAAGGTCTGACGGGTTATCAATATCCACGTTTTCGTTTTCGTCCATGATCACAAACTCTATGCTGTTGTCATCCACCAGTTTATTCATTTTCATCAGCACTTCGTATTTTGAGAAATAAATCGCGCCGTCTTCCCTATATAAAGGTTTGTAATATTGACGGTTAACTCTCTCTTTTGGATAAAAAGGCACGTATTTATTTTTACCTTCATCAAAGCGCCATAACCTACCCCAATCGCGCACAACGCTTACAACGCTATTGCATTTTTTCTTCTGGAATAAATCCAGCGCCTCTTCAACTCTCTCTTTTCTTAAAAAGGGAGCAGTAGGGTAGAGAAGCAGCACTATATCACAACGATAACCCTCCTCGTCTTCGAGGTATTTAATTGCATGTTGTAAAACAGGTAAAGTAGGAGTTTGGTCGTCGGCTAATTCCTTTGGTCTGTCAAACGGAGTTTCGGCACCGTATTTATTGGCAATGGCCTTTATCTCACTATCATCGGTTGAAACAATCACTCTATCAATTCTTGGCACTGATAAAGCTAAACCGATTGGCCATGCTATTAGCGGTTTGCCGCCAAGAGGTAGAACATTCTTTCGTGGAATGGATTTTGAACCGCCTCTGGCGATAATGATGGCAACAATTTTTTTATGGCCGCCTTGTTTATTTTTCATTTTCAATCAAATTGATTATGTTTTTAATCGGTCCTTTTATGTAATTAACCGTTGATTTTGCTTTAAAATTTCCTTCGAGATATCTCTTAATCTCTCCTGCCAAATCACTTTTAGCAGTCACAATTTTATCACAGAGAATAGATTTTTCTCTTATTAGCTCATTTTTAGAAAGCCCTGGCTGATACGAGACAACATTCCTTCCAACAAGATTTGCAAGATAAAGCACAATAGAGTTCATGCCAAAAACCAAACCGTGTTTTTTTAACGAATTTTTTAAATCGAGCCTGTCAATTTTTACGTTACCGTGTTTTTTCAGGTAACTGTTATATTTACTTGGGTAGTCTTTAGGGTGCAATCGGAGAGATAATTTTACATCTTGCTTCTTTAACCCCGAAAGTACTGCCAAAAGATCATCAAATACACTAAACTCGTCAAAACCAAACATATTTAATTTATGAGTTTTGTTAACCCTCGATAATGGTTGAGAAATAAATAATATTGAGTCATGTTCATTGCCGGAAGTTCCGAAGCCAGTTGTAAAATATTCAAAATAGGGATTACCGGTAACGCAAATTACTTTCGGATTAAACCCTAACTTAACCATCTCCTTTTTTGCAAGGTCATCCATCACGCAAATTAAATCCGGTAAAAATTTGAAGTCTCCCGGGTTGTTTGAAAATCTTTGAACGTAATTTGACCAGTAATCAAGGATATAAATTGATCTTATTTTGCGCTTCTTGCAGTAATATAAAACTTTCTTGTCGATAGTAGGACCAACGCTTGTTCCCGCTAAAAAAAGGTTTGGCTTAAACTTTGTCAGCATCCTTTCCAACTCTGCCTGGCTGATCTTATCAGCGTCTTTAAAATCAATATCCCATGAGCAGAAAATCTTTTTGGCGGGTCCCTCGATAATATTTAATAGAGTATGCTTTTTGAGTTTTCTTATAAGCGGGAAAACAGCATTGGCAGCTCCAGGGTCAGACGCGCTAACAACGACCCTCATTCTAAAAGTTCCAATTTACATTGAAGCACTTTATTAACAGCATCGAAAAAAAGATCAATTTGACGATAAGTCCTTGGATGCTGGCATATATCCGTGAATGTCAGCTCTTTCTCATACAATCTTTCAGTTACCGGACAAAGCCCTCTATCGTAATTGGTATTGTAGCCGTCGTAATCAAAAGGAAAATGGGTTTGATTGAAAACATGTTTTTCTTGAAAAAGTTTTAGGAGGTAAATGGGCTTTACATAACCTTTGGACATCGGGAAACCCTCAGCAGCCATGGCTTCAACGAATAGGTTTCTGCTTATACCTAATTTATTTTCGTCTATCTTGATGGGGAAAACGTAATAAACATGTTTTTTATCTTTATCTTCCTTTGGTAGGATAAAGCCTTCAATATCTGCAAGCTTTGATCGCAAATGATTTACAAGGTCTAACCTCTTTTCGTTTAAGAAATCTAATTTTTTAAGTTGGTAATACCCAAGCAGCGCATGGATTTCACTCATCCTAAAATTATTGCCCATAACCGGTCCCAGATGGTAATTTGGGTCTTCGTCGGCAACTATTTCTCCGTGGTTTCTCACAAGTTGTGCCCGATAGGCGCTGTGTTTATTATTCGTTACCAAAACTCCTCCCTCGCCAATTTGGATAACTTTATGAACGTTGAAACTAAAAACTCCAACGTCGGCAATAGTTCCCGTGTACTTACCTTTATATTGCGCACCAGGAGCTTGAGCATTATCCTCAATAGTTTTAAGTTTATATTTTTTGGCGATTTTAAGAATTTGGTCAAAATCTGCCGGATTCCCAAACAGGTTAACAATCATTATCGCCTTTGTTCTTGAACTAATTACTTTTTCAATTGAGGTAGGATCAACACAAAAATTATCCTCATCGATATCCGCAAAAACCGGTACGGCTCCATTTGCCAAAATGCTTGTTGCAGATGCCGACATCGTGTATGGTGGAACGATAACTTCGTCCCCTGGTCCTATCTCAAGACTTGCGACTGCAGCTTGTAATGCGGTTGTTGCGCTATTAAAAGTGACTGCAAATCTGGATCCAAATTTCTTACAAAATAAGAATTCCAACTTTCTAACTTGTTTTCCGCCTAAGAATTTATCACCTGTTATCCCGACAAAGTCGGAAAGCGGGCCCTTACCCAGGAGTTTTATAAGAGATTCGATTTCTTTTTTGCTTATATTGTAAACAGGATCGAAAGGTTTATTTAAAATCGGCTTGCCGCCCAAAATGGCTAATTTTTTCCCCACTTTGAGTTCCTTTCTATGAGGGCTATAATTTTTAAAGCCGCCAGTGCTTCTTCTCCCCAAACGATATTGTTTTTCTTCCCTAAAAAATAATTATCAATGTTTTTGTAAACCGGGAGCAAACCGCCGGAAATATCGACGAAAAAACCCGACTGTCTGGATCTTGTAAGAAAGTTAGACGATCTCTCAACCCGATACAAGTTTAATTTATCATTTTGAATGTTTATTCTGCCATTTTCAAGCAGAATATCCATCTCAAATAGATTAAAAAATTTATAGTCCAGCCCTTGAATAAAAGCGTTAAACCCATCCCTAAAACTAATAACGCAATCCATTGTTTTGTCGGTCTCCTTCGATGCTGCTCTGTCGAAAAATCCTTGAGCACTTTTTACGTCTGGTGAAATCTTGAGCAGCAGGTTTATAAAATGAGAACCGTTATTATATAAGCCCTTAGTGTACTTGCAGTTTATCGACTGGACCCTACCAAATTTCCCCTCTTTGATGGATTCAATGAGTCTAATGTAACTGTCGGTAAAACCTCGAAAATAATTTACGGCAAATCCAACATTATGCTTTTTTGCCTTGTCGACAATTCTTTTTGCACTCTGGTAAGAATATGAAATCGGCTTTTCGCAAAGGATAAATTTAATCCCCGCGTCGATTGCTAGATCACATATCTGTATATGTGAATTTGTATTGGTGGCAACAACCAAAAGATCAAGTTTCTGACTACTAATCAATTTTTTTGCTGAACTGTAAATTGCAACTTGATGGTCTACTTTCCCCTTAAACACTTCTCGCGCCGTCGCGCTTTCATCACTAGCCGCGACTAGTTCAAAATCGTCAATGGCTTTAATAGCTGACAGATGTGTTGGGTATTTCATCCTACTAACTACATGAGGATCATCCTCGTAACCATGAGTGATTCGTCCAAGTCCAATTATTCCTGTGCTAATTTTTTTCATCGAAGTGCTTTTTTTAAACTCTCAATGACATACATTTGCTCATTTAATTGTAATCCGGCATACAAAGGTAAAGACAAGGCTTGATGGTAATAGCTTTCGGCGATGGGGAAATCTCCTATCTTGTAATCTTTTCGGTAGAGGCTAAAAAAATGAATCGGAATATAATGAACTTGAACACCTATTCCGTCTTTGCGCATTTTGTCAAAAACCCTTTTCCTATTTTTAGAATTCATTCTAATTGGAAAAAGATGCCAGGCACTTTTTGCTTCTTTTTTCTCAACGGGCAATGAAACGCCATCAACATTTCTCAATTGCTTTTGGTAAATACCCCAGATTTTCCTGCGTGTTTGTATAAAGGAGTCGATTTTTTTAAGCTGGCTTGCACCAAGAGCTGCTTGTATATCGGTCATCCGAAAGTTGTAGCCAAGCGTATCCACATCGTAATACCATCCGCCTTTACTTTTAGACTCTTTCGGTCTGCTAATTCCGTGATGCCTGATCTTCTTGATCGTTTCAAAATATCTCTTTTCGTTTGTGGCAACAGCTCCCCCCTCTCCCGTAGTAATTGCTTTGACCGGATGAAAAGAGAAGGTTGTTAAATCAGCGATACTTCCGATTCGCCTGCCTTTATATACGCTTCCTAAAGCGTGAGAAGCATCGTCGATTAATATTAAGTGATATTTACCAGCAAGTTTTTTTAATTTATCCCAGTCGGCAGGGTGACCGGCAAAATCCACGGCAATAATCGCTCGGGTTTTTTGAGTAATTTTTTTTTGGGCTTGTTCTACATCAATCGTTATAGTATCTGGATAAACATCACAAAGAACGGGTTTAGCGCCGCAGTATAAGACACAATTGGCACTGGCAACAAAAGTGAGTGCCGGAACGATAACTTCATCTCCGGGTCCTATCCCTGCAGCTATACAGGCGGCGTGCAGGGCACATGTTCCATTTGCAACAACGCACGTATATTTGGCGCCGACGAATTTAGAAAGGGATTTTTCAAACTGCTCTATTCTTTTTCCTTGAGTAATCCAATCAGATTTAAGAGCTTCAACTACGGATGAAATGTCACTGTCATCAATGAGCTGATGGCCATATGGAATAACCATAATTAGGCTTTGACTATGCCCGAGATTTGTTTCTTAATTTCACCAACTGATAACCACTGGTCATTATTGTCACTCGTATAGCTGAATGATTTGAAACCGCGATTAACTTTGGGAAGCGTATTAGCTGACCAGTGAATAATTGCGAAGTGGCTGCCCAAATCATGGCTATTCCTGGATTCTTCATAGCTGATCAAAACTTCATGAATTTTCTCGCCTGGCCGTATGCCGATGACATCAATTTTTGCCTTTGGCGCGACAGCCCTTGCGATATCAACTATTTTAACGCTGGGTATTTTTGGCACGAAAATTTCTCCTCCCGCCATTTTACCAAGACATTTTAAGACGAAATCCACTCCTTGTTCTAAAGTTATCCAAAATCTTGTCATTCGGGTATCTGTAATATTTAACCGATTCCCTTTTGCCTGTTCTATAAAGGCCGGCACCACACTGCCTCTTGAACCAACCACGTTGCCATACCTTACAACGCTAAGTCTGGTTTTTGTTGCACCAGCGTAAACGTTGCCCTGAACAAATAATTTTTCAGCAACCATTTTGGTCGCTCCATACAAATTCACCGGAGAAACCGCTTTGTCGGAAGAAACCAATATAGCTTTTTTAACTCCTGTATCAATTGCCGCTTCAATGACATTTTGACTGCCCAAAATGTTTGTTTTTACCGCTTCATACGGATTGTATTCCAAAATCGTCACCTGTTTTAAGGCAGCGGCATGGATTACAATGTCGGCGTCGTACATAGCGCGTTTAAGCCTTTCAAGATCTCGAACGTCTCCGATAAAAAAGCGCAGCCGTTTATCATTATCGTAAATTCGCGCGAGTTCATACTGTTTAAACTCGTCTCTTGAGAATACGCGGATGATGCCGCGGAAGGAATTGCCTGATAGCACCTTGGCGATAAACGCCTTTCCGAAAGAGCCAGTGCCGCCGGTTAAGAGGATTGTTTGATTGGTTAGTTTCACAACAACTGTGTTTGAATGAGTATTTTAGCCCAATACGTAAGTAAAAACAAACTACTTTAAGATAATAGGAGAGGGGAGAGGAACAATAAATTTTCCCCTGAAACCACGCTGTTTTAACTTGGAAGAAAGCTCATCTGCGATATGCCATGAAAACAAGAACGCATAGTCGGGTTGGTCGCGAAACAACCGTTCCTCGTCAACAACAGGTATAAGAGTCCCTGGCATATACCTTCCTATTTTGTGTGACCCTTTAACTTCACAAATGTAATCAATCATTCCATCGTCGATTCCGCAATAGCTTACAAGAGTACTGCCTCTTGACGGTGCCCCAATGCCATATATAGTTTTATCTTTGGATTTTAGCTTATATATCAAATCCAAAATCTGAAGTTTAGAAAGAATAACCCTTTTTCTAAAATTCAAAAGCGCTTTCTTTGAATCAACAATACCCTTTTCCATCCTGAGCATTTTGGAAACAGTAGGCAAAATTTTCCTTTCACCCTTTCTTGCTGCATATACTCTAATCGATCCTCCGTGTGATGGAATTTTTTTAGCGTGGAATATCTCAAGTCCGTACATTGAAAGTAAATACTTCAAACTACGAAGCGAGTAATAACGCATATGTTCATGATAAATAGTGTCGTATTGCAAAGTTTTGATAAGAGAGTAAAGGTAATGAGATTCAGATACAAAAACCCCATTTGGTGCCAGAAGTCTCTTAATATTTTTCATCACTTCAGGAAGATCTTCCATATGAGCAAAAACGCTGGTTGCCGTAATAAGAGCAGCCTTGCCCTTTTTCTTTATGATGTTGTCAACAACGGTTGGGGTAAAATAATCAATAATAGTTTCGATTCCTTTTTCAATTGCCAGCCGGCCTATTTCTTCCGGCGTGATCCCGAGCACTCTATGATTGTCTTTAAAATTGGAAAGCAAGTTACCATCGTTTGAACCAATGTCTACGATTAAGTCTTTCCTCGTAAGCGCTAAGATTTTCAAGGACTCTCTATAAAGTTCTGCGAAGTTGTCTCTTAATACTTTTGTTGTACTGCTTGTGTAAGGATATTCGGCAGGAAAAAGAATTTTAGGGTCGACAATTGTTCCAAGTTGGACAAGCAAGCATTGTGGACAGTACAGCCATTGTGCGGGATAACTGGGCTGCCTGATTGGTCTCGTACCAATTTTCGGCATGATGTTTACTGGGGGTAAGTAACCCAAAAAAAGTATGGGCTCAAGTTTTTTATTTCCGCAAATTTGGCAGCTTTCAACGGGAATACTAGTGTTAGTTCCAAAAGCAAGAACTCTTTTAACCATTAGTTAAATAATCTCCAAGGCTGGCATTAAATGTGCGTTGGCATTATACCACTGCGCTGTTAATTTAATTCCTTCGCTTAATGAAATTTTCGGCTTATATCCAAGTTTTTCAATTTTTGAAATATCAGGTAATCGTCTGATTGTGCCGCCCGCTGCGAGTTTCCCTGGTATAATTTTAATCTTTCTGCCGTAAAATTTGGCAATCTCATTTGCAACGTCTTTAATTTTAGCTTCCTCTTCAGTACCGATATTGTAAGTGTTTAAAGTCTTCGCCTTTTTGAAAAGAATCATAAGTCCTCTTATAAAATCATCAATATATACAAATGACCTTGTTTCGTTACCACTGCCCTGGATCGGAAAGGGAATAATGTCCTCCTTTTTGTCCAGGAGTTTCTTAAGTCTTAAGATAAACTGTGGAATAACGTGCTCCCAACCCATTTGTGGACCATACACATTATGTGGTCTAAACACCACGGCCCGACGAAAATATTTTTTACCGTAGTTTAAAACATACAGCTCGCTTATAATTTTTCCCCCAGCATAAGAAAATCTTGAATTCCCCGAATCCGGTATTACCAGAGGAACGTCTTCCGGGGTCGGCACTACAGGAGGAATATGATAAACTTCTGAACTGGATGCAAAGAAAAATTCTTCTACCCCCCACCAAAGGCAAGCATCTACGATATTTATAATACCCCTTGTTGAAACGTCTAAAACTTGTTCCGGTATTGTATAGAAAAATTTCGTACCGTTTATTGCAGCCAAATGTATTACTGCATCAACATTCTTACAGGCCTTTCTCACTTCTTCGAAATTTCTTATATCCCCTTTTATAAACTCGATATGGTTTGTTAAATCTTTCAGGCTTTGGGGATTCCCCCTTGAGTAATCATCAAAAATCTTAACACTATCCCCATTTTTAATAAGCGCTCTTACTAAATTCGTGCCGATAAAGCCCGAACCGCCTGTAACTAGATAAGTTTTCATTTATAAAAAAACATTTGAATAAACTGGTAATTTTTCACCATTTGTAATATTCTAGCCGATATGTCAAAAGAGTCTACCAAAAGCCAACCTCAAAAACAAAAAATTTTAGTATACGGATCAACAGGCTTGGTTGGTACAAAGATAATTCAGCTATTATCTGATAAGTTTAGAATAGTAGCTCCGCCGCATTATCAACTTAATTTAGTAAATAAAAAGAAAATTTCAAGCCATCTCAAAGATGTATTACCAGACCAAATAATTTATGCTGCCGGTTTAACAAAAGTTGACAGTGCACAAGCAAATCCAAAAAAGGCATTTTATCTCAACTACCAAATTGTTGACTTTATAGCCTCGCAGGCATCGAAGTTAAAAGTGCCTTTTCATTACTTATCGACAGATGCCGTTTTCAATGGCACAAAAACTAATGCTCCTTATAGAGAAGACGATAAACCAAATCCCATCTCTGTTTATGGAGAGAGTAAATTAAAAGGCGAGATCGCAACACTTTCTGCCTCTTCCCGAAATTCAGTCATTAGAACGGAACTAATTTACACATCTTATTTCCCGCACAAAAAAGATTTTGCCAGAGTCGCTTACGAGTCGCTTAAAAGAAAAGAAATGTTTGATGGAATTATTGATCAGGTGATAACACCCACTTTTGTTGACGATATAGTATACTCAATTAGCTTAATTTTTGAAAAAAAAGCAAAGGGTATCTATCATGTTGCCTCTACAGATGCTACAACAAACTACGGTTTTTTGATTAAGCTAGCAAAAATATTTAACTTTGACGAAACGTTAATCAGAAAAGTAAAATTCGACGATTTCTTTGCTGGTAAAATTGCCAAAAGAGCGAAATATTGTTGGCTCGATACCGCCAAATTTCAAAAAGAGTTTAAAGACCACCCACTCAGAAGAATTAAAAACAGTTTGCTGGATTTTAAAAAACAGCTATCCAAGGTAGAATTACTGCCTATCGACCTTTAATCTTTGCAAGATACCCCATAGGTACCAATGGATATATTTGGGCAGCCATTTCATCATTTTAAATTTTGAAGTACCCTGAGTTCTTTCTCTCCAGATAGTTGGAACGTCACAGATTTTTGCTCCCATTGAGTTTGTTTTAATTAAAATTTCCATCGAAAATTCCCATCCCCCGTTAGATTCAATTTTAATTTTTTTCAAAAAGTCTTTTTTATACATTTTAAAACCATTGGTTAAATCTCTCGTCGATATTCCTAAAAGAACCATAGTCAATAAACCTGCAACTCTCGACAATGTTGTCTTGATAAACCCGCCGCCGATTTTGCTGCCGCCTTTTGAGTATCGGGTTGCGCAAACAATATCAAAGCCTGCTTGGATTTTTGAATACATCTTATTTATCGTCTTCGGATCATCAGCCAAGTCTGCAGGCATGACAACACAAATTCCAAAAGACGACGTTGTAAACCCTGTCTTTACTGCATTTATTATCCCTCGTCCGAATTTGTTTCTGACAAGTTTAACGTTTGGAAATTTCTTACGGATTAATTTTACCGGTTCAATTGTAGTATCTTTATCAAAGTCATAGACAATTAAAACCTCATGCTTTGCGTCAACCATTTTTTCGATTTGCTTAATCTGCTCGGTGATATTTTCGCCTTCGTTATAAACGGGTAAAATAATGGAAATTCCTTCAGCGGACTTTTTCATAGCATTGCTTTTACCTCCCTACTTTCAATACGTCAAAATATGGACCAGCGCGATCCATAATAAAAAGTGGAAAAACGTAGTGCGTATCAACTAAAAGCTCGGGAATTTTTCCATCATAAATAGAATTTTTTGTAGGCGAAAAATGCGCCGCTAGTTCAAATCTGCCTGTCTTATCCAGGTTCAATAATCTTCCGTCAGACCCGAGGTAGGAATCAACAACATATCTTACCGGAAATACAGCTTTTGCTTTTTCAAAAGCTTCCATCTTGGATAACGATTTATTAGAGTAGTCATATATATATAAAACTTCCCGAACATTAATAGGGTATGATTTTCCTACTAATTTTTCAGCACGCATGTAGTAAGATTTGTTATTTAATCTGATAATTTTTCGGGCATCTGTCCCGGAAACATAGCCTAAAGCTCTTTTTTCGGTTGAGGCAATGGGAATTCTAATGTCTATATTTTTATCAACCCATTTTCTTACTTGAACAAATGTTGGTTCTCTCAGAAGCAGAAGATTCCAATAAATTGAGTTAAAAGAGGCAACAAAAATTATAAAAACAGTAAATGGTATCCTTAACATTTTATAGCGTTCTATTAAGTTAGCTGCCTCAAATCCGGCAAATAAAGGTAATAATGAAATGCCAACCAAAGAATATCTCAAAAAAGGAGGAAAGATACTTACAATCAGCGAAAAATTAAATATTATAAATATTAAAAAAGCGAAAAGAATCCGCTTATCCCTACTTTTTTCAAATCTTCCCAGGATGAATTTAATGAAAAAGACGGCGGTCAAAATTACTATTAGTCCGTCTGTTAGAAAAAAATCTTTGGTCATTCTAGGTACCGACATTTCCCTTAAAGATATAAGTGGATTTTTTAGAAGGCCTACAGTAGGATTTGCAGGATCAATAATTTTTAAAAAATTCCCTCCAACTGAGAAATAATTTAAAACTAGAACCAAGAATAACCACAATAATGCTCCGAAAATATGATGAATTGAAATAATTTTTTTTCCAGCAAAAATTCGTATTAAACCCACCAATAAAATAACTATGCCCGCTATTTGATGAAAACCGAAGGCGATAGAGGCAAAAAATACAGAGAGAAGAAGATTCCGCAGCGCATGGTTTCTCTTTAAAACGCTTCTTAATACAAACAAAGTTGCCAGCAGGCTGAAAAAAATTGCCCCTGACCAACCTCTAGCAAGATGAGAAATATGAACTAGATTAAAAGAGACTGCCGCAAAAAAACTCGCCCACAAGGCTATCTTTCTGTTTTTAAACAATTCCACACAGAGAAGATAAATAGCAATTATGCTTAATGTTCCAAACATTGCCGAAATTATTCTAGGTATGAAGAGCATATAGCCTTCTTGGGTTACTAATAAAAACTCCATATCTTGTACCGAGTGAATCTTTCCGGTTAGCAAAAGTACACTAAATGCCAAAAGAAGGAAAGGAATCTGGAGATAAGCTCCAAGCGGTCCGTAATTCCCGATAGTAAAAGGAGTTTTTTCAGCTAGCATATTTAAAGCGCTTTGATGGTATATTGCTTCATCATTTGAAACAAAAAGTATAGGAAAGCCAATAGTTAGATTATTGATCCTTAACAAAAAGCCCAGAGTAATAATTGCAAGAAGAATATACTTCGGCTGCCGAAAAACAGGTTTAGTTAGAATATTTCTTAAAAAATTCCTCAAATTTCGAAACAACATATCTTAATTTTGCTTTATCGTTTCCTGGATAAACTCCGATCCAAAAACCATTATTCATAATTAAATCACTATTTTTTAAATCTGTGACCACACGGTGTTTAATATTAAGGTATGCAGGGTGGCGAAGTAAGTTTCCTGCAAATAAACTTCTGGTTTCAATTTTGTTATCCTGAAGAAAGTTAACGATATCCAGTCTGGAAAACGGGGCAGTTTTTTTGACTACAAGCATGAACCCGAACCAGCAGGGTTCGGTTTTTTTATCCCACGCGGGCAGGATGAAAAACTTTTCGTATTTTTTTAAATTTTTATACAAATAATCGAAATTTTTTCTGCGTGTTTTGATAAATACCGGCAGTTTCTCAAGCTGAGCTATGCCGATTGCAGCGGCTATGTCGGTACTTTTTAAATTGTATCCAATGTGTGAATAGGTATATTTATGGTCGTAGCCATACGGGAGTTTGCCCAATTTGTAGCCAAATCTTCTGCCGCAGCGGTTGTCTTGCCCCGTTCTGCACCAGCAATCTCGTCCCCATTCACAAAATGAGTTAACAATAACGTAAAGGTCTGGATTGTTGGTGACAACTGCTCCTCCTTCACCCATAGTTATCTGGTGCGCAGGATAAAAGGAAAATGTTGCCAAATCCCCAAAACTGCCGACATACTCTCCTAAGTATTTTGAACCCAGCGCATCGCAGCAGTCTTCGATTATCCAAAGATTATATTTCTTGGCAACTTTCTGAACTTCTTTCATGTCGAACGGATTGCCAAGAGTATGAGCCATCATTATGACTTTAGTTTTTTTTGAAACGGCCTTTTCAATAAGTTTGGGAACTGCATTTCTGCTGGCTGCATCTATGTCGACAAAAACGGGAACTGCACCGAACTGAATTATCGGGTTGATTGTCGTTGGGAAAGAACAAGCGACAGTTATGACTTCATCACCCGGCATAATTCTTCTTTTGCCAAGTTTTATAGAGGTGAGAGCCGAAAATGCTGCCAAATTGGCGCTCGAACCGGAGTTTACAAGTGTCGTGTATTTGACTCCCAGAAATTTAGAAAATTTTTTACAAAATTCTTCTGCAAAGTGTCCTTCTGTCAGCCAAAATTCTAAAGACGCCTCGACTGCTTTTTCAATTTCTTTCTGGTCAAAAACCCTGCCGGAAACTTTAACTGGGGTTACTCCCGGAATGAAGTTCTGGGGTTTGTGATATTTTAAGTAGTGTTTTTTTATCAGGGATTTTGGAATTACTGTCATTTGGTCAGATCTTCACCAACAGATTTCTTTTTTTCATTTAATATCTCATCAATAATGTATACGGGTCTTGACTTAGTTTCTTCAACGATAACTTGGATATATTTACCTATAATACTAATTGCCAAAAGCTGAATTCCCCCAAAGAAGACAATACTAACAACAATGGTTACGGCAGCTTTAATAGGATTTCCAAATAACAAGAAAATCAGCAGATAAGCAATGATAAAAAGAAATGAAAGTAAGACCAGAATAAAGCTAATATAGACCATCAGATCCAAAGGTAAATAGGAAAAACCGAAAAAGCTTCTTTCGGCATGTTTAATGTACCTGAAAAAATTATATGAACTCTTCCCCCTTTTTCTCTTTTGTCTTTTATATTCCACGTAATCAGTTTTAAATCCAACCCAGGCCCTAAGGCCCCTAAACATCCTGTACTTTTCCGGCAATGATTGAATTGCCCTTAAAACTTTTCTGTCTAACAGTCCATAACTTCCACTATTTACTGGAATGTATATGTCCGAAATTGCTTTAAAAATTTTGTAATAAGTTTTTCTTAAAAGAGTCATTATCAAACTATCCTCAATTTTTGTACGTATTCCCACCACAACATCAAACCCTTTTTCCCAGCGGTCGATAAACTGCGGTATCAAATGAGACGGATCTTGCAAATCAGCCTCGTAAATAATTACTGCATCGCCGTTAGTCTTATCTAGTCCTGCATGAACTGATGCTTCCGGGCCGAAATTCCTTGACAAAAAAATGCCAACCACATTTTTGTCTTTTTTTGCAAGATCTCGGATTTCTTTTCTCGTATTATCCAAACTTCTATTGTCAACAAAAACAAATTCGTAGGCATAATTTTTAATTTTAGTAATTACATTTTTTAATTCCCTATAAACTTGGAGGACATTCTCCTCCTCATTAAAACAGGGAATTACAAAAGAAATAATTTTTTTCCTATTACTTATCATTTGCCTTGTAGTAAATATTTTTTTAAGTCAAAAAATTTCTCAATAATGAGATCTGCATTAGATAAAAATTTTGCGGGTAACGTTGACCGTATCGCAATACAGTAAAGCCCAGCGCCTGAAACCGAAAGTATTCCTAGTGGAGCATTTTCAACTGCTACTGCCTCATGTGATTCTACTTCGAGCATCTCAAGAGCCCTCTTATAAGGGTCAGGACTAGGCTTTACTTTTAAATTCATATCTCCTGTTATCAAGACATCAAAAAGAGCCAAAAGTTTTCCAGGAGCCGTCTTGGCAAGTCTCAATTTAGTTGCTCCACTAACTAGCGCCAATAATTTCTTTGAGGCTTTTAGCCTTTTTAATATTTGTAATACCCCTGGATATAATCTTAATTTATTAAAATTAACATAGACATTGTCTTTATCGCGGGCAATTTTTAAAATTTGACTTTCCGAAAGTTTCAGTTTGTTATTTAAAACGATGGTTCTGGCAACTCCAGCTGGGTTCATTCCTTCAAGTGGTAGATAGTCATTTTTCCGAAGCGAAACCTTTTGCTTCAAAAAAACTTTACGCCAAGCACGAAAATTATCATACATACTATCAACTAAAACCCCATCATAATCAAATAATACTGCTTTTAACCTCTTGGGAAATTGTCGTTTATTCACACTGACCTTATCTTCTCCAGATTTCAACCCTATTCAGATTTAACGAGTTTTTATCAATCTTCGAAATATTTTTTTGGTACCACCTGTACAAGTATTCAAGTTTTTCATCAAAATTGCTAAATTTCAAACCTATTATTTCATCTTTAAGTCTTTGGTTATCACACGTATATTCATTATTTAACCCACTTTTCATAATTTTTATAGGTAATTTTTTACCAGAAATTTTGAGAATTTTTTGGGCAATTGAAACAAGATCAATAGGCACACCCGTACCTACGTTATAAGTTTTAAATTTCCCATCATGCGTCAGGAAATGGTCTAAAATCTTAGTAAAGTCCTCGACATAGAGATAGTCGAAAAATATATTCTGATTAATAGTAATCGGCATATTAAAAATTACTTTACAGATTGTGTTGGAAATAAAACGGTATTGCCAATTCTCATATTTCCCATAGAGTCCAAAGATTCTTAAGTTAACTATATTTTCAGACTTTTCGATGTACTTTGCGCAAATGTACTTGTAAAGGCCAAAATCATCCGATGGGATTCTTGAATCGAAATCAGTTTCTTTAACTTTGCTAATTGAAAGTTGCTTGCCATATTCGGCGCCTGAGCCGACTAAAATCATTTTTTTAAAAAACTGATCATTTCGAACAATATTGAAGAACATTCTTAGATTATAAGAAGTTACATGCTCAAAATTTGCTTCTTTCTGATTTCCACCGCGATTTGCTAAATGAATTACTATATCAATAGGGTTCTTTTTCATGAATTTATAAACAGCATCAGAGTCGACAAGTTCCAATTCATCGTGCGAAGGTGCAATGAACTGATATTTTTTATCCAAAAGTTCAAAAATATTTCTGCCAATGAAGCCTTGTTTACCCGTTAAAAAAATTTTGAGCTTTGCCATTTCCAGGTTGAAGTTTTATAGCGAAAATTTAATATTATACTGAGAAATTAGTTTTTTGAATTCTTGGTAGTCGAAGTTACTTATCGGAATTCCTGTTTTTATTCTAATCTTATATACTTCCTTTTCTGGGTCACCGGCGACCATAACTCTTTGATCGTTTGAGGCTACAGACTTCTTGCGAAGTGCATCGCAAAGGTCTCTTAGGCTCCTTTTAAAAATTTCCAACCTTATATAACGAGAAATATCTATAGCCATAAAGAAATGTCCGAGTCTACGTTTCTTATTAGTGAGTGGGTACATTGGTACGATTTTTCTCCCGTAAGGCATTCCAGATAAAAGGGAGCATAAAATTTCAATAGCTAAAGCTAGTCCATACCCTTTATACCCACCTATTGGATAGAGCCCAACTGCTTTCATGGGATCAGTAGTGATTTTTCCGTTTTTATCAACTGCCCAACCAAAATCGAGGGCCTTTTTTTTAGACTTATAAACAAGAATTTTATTCCAGGAAATTTGACTGGTGGCCATGTCTAAGCACAAGGGTTCTTCACCTGTCATTGGAGCAGCAAAGGAAATCGGATTGGTTCCTAGATATGGTTTTCTTCCGCCGTATGGCACTACCAATGAATCAACATTGGTAAAAGCAAAACCGATCATGTTCTTCTTTGCTGCCAAAAGCGTATAGATGGCAGCTGCCCCGAAATGTGACGAATTTCTGACGCTGACTGCTCCTAGCCCTGTTTTTTTAGCAAGCATAGTTGCTTTCATCATAGCTTCGATGCCAGCAGCAATTCCGAAGCCATCATCAGCATCAAAGATTCCACAAGAAGGGGCCGTTTTAGTAAAAATAAATTTTGGATTCTTTTTAATTCTTCCTCTCTGAGTAGCACGTATGTAATGGGGAATAAGTCTGATCCCATGTGAATCGACGCCCCTCAAAGACGTATCCACTAGGCCATTGACTACTAGAGTGCTAATTTTCCTAGAGACTCCCACTGTTTTAAATAATTCGTAACCAAAATTGCGAAGTTTAAGATGGGGAACTAATTTTTCTCGCATCTATTCCTCATCGATTGGTTTAATAATCATGTTCTTCAGAAACTCTTCACGGGGCAAAAATGGGTACATATCTTCCATAGGTTTGGAGATAACTTTCCCGTCGCTCCTGACGTATGAAGTCACTTTTGGAATTAAAGGTTGTTTAGGGCCCATCATAATTTCGCAAATAAATGGACCTGGTTTGGAAAGTACATATTTTAATTGTCTTTTTAAGTTTTTATGGTTCTCGATTTTTATGGAAGGAATACCGTAGGCATAGGCAATTTTTTGCATGTCTGGGAAACTAATGCCACTTTTAGGATTTGCTCCGACATAATGTCCTTTAAAAAAGTTTTCTTGAGTAATGCGAATTGCTAAATAGCCGTCATTATTGAGTACGAAAATTTTGATAGGCAACCGATGATGAACAATAGTTTGTAATTCTTGAATGTTTAATTGAATACTGCCATCGCCCGCAAGACAAATAACTCTCTTTTTGCTATTGGCAATACAGGCTCCGATGGCAGCTGGTAAATCATAACCCATCGAAGCACAGCCAACATTGCCTATAAGCCTTTGATTTTTCTTGAGTCTTATACATTGGTAGGTGCAGGTGAAGGCAGTGCCGTCTCCTACTACTATCACTTCATCATCTTTCATCACGTCAGAGAGGATATCTATAAAGTAGTAAGAATTAACATATTTTTTTTGTTTTTTTTGCTCGGGCAAAACTGGCAGATATTTTTTTCTAATCCGCTTACAGTAATCATGCCATAGGTCCCATGAAGGCAATCCCTTGTTTTTAATTTGTCGACTAAGCTCTTTAATAAAGACTTTTGCATCAGCACAAATCGGTAAATCCGCATGAACCGTTTTTTTAACAAGTTCTGCTTTGTCAATGTCAATCATCACATGTTTGGCTTCCCTGGCAAAAGTTTTATAGGAAAAACTAACTACCCAAATTGAGAGTCTTGATCCAATGCTGATTAATAAATCACAATTCTGAACGACAAAATTGCCAACTCGTTCCCCAAAGATTCCCGGACGGCCCAAGAATAACCGGTGGTCAGAAGGAATCAAATCATGGGCAGTAATGCCCGTTACTACTGGAATATTCAGTTTTTGAATTAATCGACCGAAATCGTCAACTGCTCCGGCAAGTCTGACGCCATTACCAGCCAGAATCAATGGTCTTTTTGACGCAAAAATTAACTTGACAGTTTGAGCAACCTTCTTTTTGACTTTACCTTGACTGTCAAGATCAAATTTAACCTCCCGTGGATTAAAGGGCTTTAACAAAGCAGGATTTACTCTTGCTGCTTGAATATCAAGGGGAATATCAATCCAAACCGGACCTGGTCGACCGGACATTGCTAGATAAACTGCTTTTTCAAGATGACACCGAATCTCTTGAGGTTTGGTTACTGTCACTGCATATTTGGTTACTGGCTTAACCATTGACACTATTGGTAGTTCTTGTATGCCAATCTGCCTGACCTTAGATTTACCTATCGTTGTTTCTAACTTAGGTTGCCCTGAAATAAATAGTGTCGGGATTGAATCAAGCCATGAACCAATAAGACCGGTTAAGGTATTAGTGCCGCCTGGCCCGGCGGTAACGACACAAACACTCAATTTTCCGGAAAGTCTTGTATAGCTTTCGGCAGCCATCGCCGATGCTTGCTCATGGTGATTGCAAAAGTAGCGTATTTTTGAATTAGAACCAAAAGATTCATTAAGATGCATGGCGTTGCCGCCAGTGATCATAAATACATCGCGAATGCCAAGGTCCACCAAATAAGAGACAAGATAATCAGAAAGTTTTATGAGATTATTTGATTTTTTGAGTTTTTCTGTCATGATGCGAAATTGTGAGGTATATGATATCATCACGTGCCAAAATTTTCGGCCGGCTTTGTATCTCCGAAAGCAAAGCAATTTCCCCACAGCTAAGAAGAATTTCTCCTCGATCATCAACTAATCCTCCTTTTAATATGCCCACTAAGTGAGCTGATTCTGTTTTCAACTGTTGATCAATATCCAATCCTCTTTCAAAAGAAATTAAAGTTAAATTGCAATCACCAATAAGTTTTCTATCTTTTTTCTTTAAAGGTTCTTTATGAAAATGAACATATCGATATTGCTTTGTTTTATTAGTCATCTTACTTTGTCCTTCATACTCTTGATTTTCTCGGCCATATTCGTCTTTTAATCTAATTAAGTCTTTCTTATTCGGGGGTGATTCAATTTCCATAATAAACGCCCCCCCCCTGGAGATAGTTTTAGTCCTGTGAAAGACGGCTTCCTCTATACTTATTCCTTCACACTTACCAAATTCAAACCAGCCTTCAAGTGTTGATACAAGAACCCTTCCAGAAAGCACCATCAGCGAAGTTTTTTTATTGGGATGGCAATGCATTGAGGTTGCGTGATTATATTTCAAAAAGAGAACCCATACTGCCACTTCCGGATTTTCATACATTAAATATTCATATCCCCAAGGCTTATTAACAATTATTCCTCTATAATTAAAAGCGTCTTTACTATGAGGAACTGCAGTCCTAAGACGAGATAAGTTTTCGATATCCGATTTGGATCTAAATATCCGCTTAATCATTTAGGATATTTTACTTATCAGGCTGACGGTAGTTTTCATCCAACTAGCAAGATTGTGTGGATGATCCGAAGTGATAATGTTTCCGTCAACGACTACAGCCTCTTGGTGGTAGATGGCTCCAGCGTTGATAAGGTCATCTTTCATGCCGATGTAACAAGTCGCATTCTTTCCTTTTAAAATTCCTGCCGAGATTAAAACCCATGGGCCATGACAAGTACTTGAAACAATCTTTCCAGTTTTATTCATCTTGCGCACAAATTGCAAAATTTTTTTTACTTGTCTGACCCTATCTGGAGCTTCATGCCCACCCGGGATAATCACTGCGTCGTACTTTTTAACAGATAGATCATTTATAAGTACTGTAGGTTTTATAGGGTAGCCATGTTTGCCTTTGATCTCACTATCGCTACTGGTGGCTATGTCAGTTTTTATTTTGGATTCTTGGAGTCTAAAATAAGGGTAGATTACTTCCGGGTCTTCAAAGCCCGGTCCGGTAATAATTACTGCCTTTTTTATTTTCATTCTTGCAACCAATGAGACTTATTTTTATCTACTAGGTCGGCTAAAAACAGGTAATCACGATCTGTATCGAGCCATCGCCAAAATCCATGATGTGGGTAAATTGCTAGCTGGCTATCTTTGATCAAATTTTCAAAGACTTCTGTTTCAAGCATGCATTCATTAAATGGTGAAAGATAGGAAAAGACTTGACTTTTAAAAACCATGAAACCGCCATTAATGTAACGCTCAATCAAGTGAGACTTAACATTGGCCGCATTATAAAAACCAATTGCCAAATTTTTCTTTACCAAAAGTTCTCCTATCCGGAAAGGAGGAACCACCCCACTGATTGTGGCGATTTTTTTATTTTTTTTATGAAATTTCAGAAGTTTTTCTAAATTGACATCCGCTAAACAGTCAGCATAAGTCACCATAAAATCTGATTCCTTGTCCAGGTATTTCTTACATCTGGCAATACGCGAACCAGTCAAAGCTGCTTCCCCAGTATCTACAAGTGTTATTTTCCATTCAGATTCGCCATGCCTACTTAATTGTTCAAAGTCATCGCCTTTGGAAAGCTCGATGCGTACATCACCAGTATACAGATCATAATTGGCAAAAAAATCTCTAATCATTTCTCCCTTGTAGCCAAGCGCCAAAATAAATTCATTAAAGCCAAACAGTGAATATCGCTTCATTACATGCCAAACAATAGGCCTATGTCCAAGCTTGACCATCGCTTTTGGGATGTAGTCAGATTGTTGAGCAAGTCTAATGCCTCTTCCGCCGCACAGAATTACTACTTTCATGATTGGATGTCATTATATAATAATTTATGTCTTCATCAAAAAATAGATGAGACCATATCAGTAGGAATGTTAAAAGATGAATTCGGTGTTGTTTAAATCTACTCAAGGAGAAAACTTTAGACTTAGTAGCAAATTTATATTTGTTGGTATTTTAAATACTATCGTTGGCTATGGACTTTTCGCCCTGCTTATTGATCTTAATATTTTCTATCTTTTATCTCTAACCATTTCCCATATCGCTGGTACAATTCATAGTTATCTTTGGAATCGACTTTTCACCTTTAAGTCAAAAAGCAGCATAGTAAAGGAGATAACCAAATTTGTCACTGTTTATACTTTTATTTATCTTACTAATTTTGTTTTACTATACGTTGCCGTGGATTTATTGCAGCTTAATACTTTGATTGCTCAACTGTTTATTTTGGGGGTAGTAACAGTGATCTCATTTTTAAGCCAAAGATACTGGACTTTTAGAAGATATTATTAGCTAGAACTTTTAACTTCTTGAAAATACTCCTTGTACCATTCGTAAATATCTTTGATCGTTTTATCGATGTTACTTGCCGGCTTCCAGGCAAGCATTTTTCTTATTTTATTAAAATTAATTGATTGCTGGGGTATTTCATTAATTGCGCTTTTGGTAATCCGGTACTTTATTTTTCTACCCAATTTTTTTTCAATCTTGCCCAAAAGTGCAAGGACCGAAAGATTTTCGCGTGATGATACATTGAAAACTTCGCCCTTTATTTTTTGGATATTTTTGGAGCAGACAATCAAAGCCTCAACAATATCTTTAACATAAACGTAATCTCTTATGTATTTGCCATCGCTTCTGACATCTAAGACATCTCTTTTGACAATTGCCTTGAGCGCTCCAGGGATAATCCGGCTAAAATTGATGTCACCTTCGCCATAGACATTTCCGAACCTTACCACAACGGTAGGCAAATTATACGTCTTAAAATACGTAGTGGTTATAAGATCACAGGCGGCTTTTGACGTTTCGTAAGGATGATCTCCCGAAAGTGGATCCTTTTCAGATGCTTTAGGAATTTTCCCATAGGCTTTATCAGATGAAACAACAATTATTCCTTGAACTTTTCCATATAATCTTGCAGCCTCCAGAACATTAGCAGTGCCTATGATATTAGTTTCAAAAGTTTCCAGTGGGTTATAATAAGCGGTTGGTACTATCGATTGGGCAGCCAGATGGAAAATGAAATCAATTTCGTATTTAGTGACAATGTCCAGTGTCCTTTTGAAATTTTTCAGATCTTTCTGGACTAAAATTACATATCTTGCAAGTCTTTGGCGCAAAAAATAAGACTTTGGATTTAGACTTTGGTAGGGGACAATAACATTTGCCTTGTCGTTAATTAACCTTTTAACTAGATGACTTCCTATAAATCCCGTTCCTCCAGTAACTAAAACATTTTTTCCCGTTAATCCCATATTTTCCAGGCAGGGTTTTCCTTCCAGAAGTTATTTAAGTCTTGGACATCTTGATAGGTATCCATTGAATGAAAAAATTCCTTATGGTAGTAAACCGTCAGTTGTCTTTTTTCTATTAATTTGTAGAAAACATCTTCTATCATCGAATCCGGTTCAATATAATTAAAGATGCTTTTTTTAAATACCATAAATCCAACATTAATTAAATTCTTAATTTTTGCACGCTTTTCAAATTTTTTAGCCATTCCGTTTTTGTCAATTTCTAAACCGCCAAATTTTAAAATTGGGTGAGCTACTGTTACAGTGCCGATAGCCTTTTTGTTTTTGTGGTAACTTAGAAGATTGGCAATATTAATATCAGCAACTCCATCACCATAAGTAACCATGAAATCATTGTCATTGATGTATTTTTTTAACCTTCTTACCCGTTCTCCAGTCAGCGATTCTTGCCCGGTATCAACGAAAGTAATTCTAAAATCATCTTTTTTTTCACCTTTATGATGTTTAATGCTGTGTTTATCCGTCACGAGCGTAAAATCTCCGTCATAATATTTTTTGTTAACAAAATAGTCTTTAATTAGATTTCCTTTATATCCGAGAGCAATAATAAAGTCACGGAATCCGAAGTGGGCGTAAATTTTCATGATATGCCAAAGGATAGGTTTACCTCCAACTTCCACCATCGGTTTAGGTTTAAATTCTGTTTCTTCTTTAAGACGATAGCCAATGCCCCCGCAAAGTATTACGACTTTTATTCTACTGGCTCTCATTTTTTGAACCCTTTACGTCATCTAAATAATGACTAATAACCGTTTTTGTTTCTCCTTGCATTTTTATCTTGCCACCATCCAGATAAATTGCTTTGGAACAGATAAGTTTTACCGCATCCATGTTGTGGGAAACAAACACAATTGTTTTCCCGCTTTTTACAAATCTTTTCATTTTATCGAGGCATTTCTTTTGGAAATTTTGATCACCGACTGCTAGAACTTCATCTATTAAAAGTATTTCCGGATCCATGAAAGACACAACCGAAAAGCCAATTCTAGCATACATGCCAGAAGAATAACGTTTTATAGGAGTGTCGATAAATTTCTCGATGCCGGAAAATTTTACGATGTCGGCATATTTTCCTTTAATCTCTTGTTTTTTCATTCCTAAAATTGCTCCATAAAGAAAAATATTCTCTTTGCCGCTTAACTCGGGGTGAAGACCGGCCCCAAGCTCAATAAAAGCCCCGACTTTTCCATTTACTGTTATCTGGCCGCTTTTGGGATAGGTAATTTTAGAAATAAGTTTCAGAATGGTGCTTTTTCCGGACCCGTTTCTGCCGATTATCCCCAGACACTCTCCCTCATGTACAGTAAAGCTTAGATCATTTATTGCCAATAGAGTTTCTCTCTGAAGGGTTTTGTGTCTATTTTTGCCAATTAATTTTCCTAAAAAAATCCCAAAATCATCCGAAAAGCGTCCATATTTCATTCTTGAGATTAAATAACTTTTTGTAACATTTTGAAACTTTATGGCTATGTTGTCCATTTATTCGAAAAGTAAATTTTTCTTTTTTAAATAACGTCGGCAAAAACTTTTTCCTTAATCTTAAAAAATTTGTATCCAAAGATAAAAAGTATTAAAGATATTCCAAGCGCTATTGCAAAATCATTCCAATTTGGAGCCAAGCCTCCAACCGTTACTTTCCTGAAATTTTCTACTACCGAAGACATTGGATTTAACATATAAAATGGCCTAAATTTTTCGGGTACTTTAGAAAGAGGGTAAATCACCGGCGTAACAAAGATCCACAGTTGTATCAAAAGAGGAATTACAAATTTAATATCTCGCCACATTACATTAAGTGCAGAGGTAAATAGAATTAGCCCAGCGATAAAGATTGTTTCCAAAAATACAATGGGAATTGTGTAAACTACATTTATAGTGAGTGGGACATTGTAAATAACAAGCATCACTATAAAAATTAATGCACTAATTAAAAAATCCATAAAACCTGCAATTATAGATGCAAACGGAAGAATTTCTCTTGGGAAATAAATTTTAGTCACCAAATTCCCGTTATTTATAACTGCCAAAGACCCGAAAGAAAGACTAGTGGCAAAAAAGGTCCATGGCATTAAAGCACTGTAATAAAAAAGAGGGTAAGGGACCCCTTCGGAATTAATTTTTAAGAAGAAGCCGAATATCAAGGTGAACATTATCATTAGAGAAAGAGGCTGAATCACTGCCCATGAAGCCCCAAGAAGTGTTTGCTTGTACCTCACCTTTATCTCTCTATTCGTAAAAGCAAAGAGCAGTTCTCGAAACTTTATCAATTCTTTTAAATGGATAAACATTTTTTAATTTTGACTAAGCCATTCAATATACTTGGCAAGTCCCTGCGGTAGTTCTGTTCTTGATTCCCACCCAAGGAGTTTTTTTGCTTTTACTATATTTGCCCAGGTAACTTCAACATCACCGGCTTGTTTGGGCAACATTTTAATTTTGGCCTTTTTGCCAGTCGCTGTCTCCAGCGTTTTGATGAAATCGGCCAAAGTTATCGGATGGCTATTGCCAAGGTTAATGATTTCAAAATCGAAGGCTACGTCTAAGGCTCTCAGAATGCCATCGACAATGTCGTCAATATAGGTGTAATCGCGACTTGTTAATCCATTACCGAATTGACCAATTTCTTTTCCCTTCAATATAGCTTTAGTGAAGAGCGCTGGTGCCATATCAGGCCTGCCACGAGGACCATAAACGGTAAAGAGTCTCAAGATGGTTGCCTTAAGACCAAAATTACGGTGAAATGTTTCTACAAAAAATTCGGCTGCTCTTTTGGATGCGCCATATGGGGAGATAATGGCACCACATGGATCATCTTCAGAAAATGGCAATCTTTTGGAGTTGCCATAAACGGACGAAGAAGAGCCATATATAAATTGACCAACCCCTGCATTACTTGCGATTTTTAAAAGATTGACTGTCCCCAAAACGTTTACCTCGGCATAAAGTAATGGATCAGCAATAGAAGCTCGAACACCTGCTCTTGCCGCCAGATGGATAACTTTTTCCGGTCTTTCTTGGGCAAAAATCTCACCAAGCCTCGAAAGATCAAGGATGTCCATTCGATACAGCCTGAACTTTTTGTAAGACATGGCGGATTGAATATTTTTTTCTTTAACAGCCGGATTGTAATAATCGTTAAAATTGTCAATGCCTATCACCTCATATCCCTCACCAAGTAATCTCTCAGTCAGATTTGAACCAACGAACCCCGCACATCCAGTAACAAGTATTTTTTTCATTCTGACGTTTTTAATTTAAAATAGCCTGCATTCAATAAATAATTGTATATAATTTCCGCGGCAAGTTCATGCCCTGTTTTATTCCAGTGATAGTCCTGACTAAAATACAACGGGAATTTACCACTTTGTTTAAATCCCGGTAATAAATTAATCGTTGGTATATCATGCGAATTTAATCTTTCAGTCAATTCATACTCAAAAGGTTCTCGTGTGTCCGAAAAGTTTTCATCAACGCTTATTAACGTTCTGCCAGGCCATTCTTTAGATGAAACCTGAATCGCATCCGGTATTGCTATAACAACAAATGGAATATTTTTTTCTTCAAGTAATTTTTTCATATTAACTAAATTAGTAATTGGTATTTTCCACAGCTTCTGCCAGTCGTCCTCACTAATGTCATCTCCTCTTATTATTGAGTAAATATCATGATCTATATCTCCGGTAAGGGATTGGTTCTCTTTTTCATCTCTTACTGTATTTTTTATAAAATTTATCGTGAATTTATAAATTCTTATATTTTCTCGAAGCCACTTTTTGATAAGATAAACCGTTTTGCTTTTTTCGATTTCTTGATTCTTTTCAATAGCGGCAGACTTATTTATTTTTTCAAAATCAAATTCTACTTGACCACTTTCAATCTTTGCTAATATGGCATCCTCACCAAGATCAGGGTAGCTAAAGATTAATTCTTCGAATCTTTTGTTGTCATCGAAAAAGTCTGTAATGGTAAACGCATACATCATGAGATCTGGATTAAATAATAACCCTACTTTTTTTAAATATAAATATTGAGTTAACGGAGAATGTCCAAAAATTGCCAGGTTAATAATATTAATATTTACGTTTGGGTTATTTTCATTAAATCTCTTTTCGATAATAGTTGAATATCTGTCTTCAAGCTCTACTCCATGTCCTTGAGTAAAAGAATCACCGAGCAAAACTAATCTGTATTCATCATCTGGTTTGTAAAAACTTAAGTCCTCATCCCTAATGCCTAAATTATTGATGGAGAATTCTACATCCCATTCGTCTGAAATTTGTCTGCAGACCGTATTCGGAATCATTACGTTATGAAAATATTTATCCAAGCTTGAGCATTGTCCGCCGTCGCTAGATTTATCTTCAGTAATTCTAAGATACACATCGACTGTTAAAATCGAGAAGAATAATCCAAAAATAAATAAAACCAATTGAAATCGATACTTTTTTAAAACTTTCAAAATTTTATTGAGAAGCACAATACTATAAATAGTCTTTGAAATATTTAATCGTTACTTTAAGTCCTTCTTCAAGTGAGATTTTAGGTTCCCAATTTAAATTCTTTTTTGCTTTGCTGATATCAGGTCTGCGCTGGTGGGGATCATCTATAGGTAGATCTTGAAAAACTATTTTACTTTTGCTGTTGGTGAGTCTCTTTATGAGTTTAGCGAATTCTAAGATTGTTCTTTCATCGTCATTTCCGATATTAAATATCTCGCCGGGTCCTCCTTTTCTCATTGCTAGGATTTGTCCTTCGACTTGGTCGTCAACATAACAAAATGATCTTGTCTGTTTCCCGTTACCGTAGATTGTGATTGGCTTATTCGAAAGAGCCTGCTTTATAAAATTGACTACAGCTCTTCCTTCGGCAATATTCATTCTTGGTCCATATGTATTAAAAATTCTGGTGATTATGGCATTAAGACCTTTCTCTCTGACAAATGTTGAAACAATCGTCTCGCCAAATCTTTTTGCCTCGTCATAAACAGATCTTGGGCCTGTGGGGGAAACATTACCTCGATATCCTTCTGACTGAGGCGAAACTTGTGGATCGCCATAGACTTCGGAAGTTGAAGCAAAAGAAAGTTTGGCTTTATGTTTAAGTGCCAGCTCACACATGTTCCATGTGCCGATTGTATTAACCTGCATAGTTTCAAATGGATGGTTTAGGTAGGAGAAAGAAGAGTTCTTGTTTGGATCCGCAGGAGAAGCCAGATGGTAAATTTCGTCAATTTTTCGGAATTTATTGCTTTTGAAAGGTTTTACGACGTCATGATTGAAAAAGAAAAAAGTTTTTCTTCCCAGTAAATGTGCAATATTTTTTTGCGAACCGGTTATAAGATTATCTAGACAGATGACGGTATCACCACGATTGACCAGTTTCTCACACAGGTGTGATCCGATGAAACCAGCGCCACCAGTAACTAGAATTGTCTTTGTCATACCTTTTACGTTTACCCGAGGTTTTTAACCCGTGGTACTCGTGATACTTTGATACCCCCAATCATAAAATTTTCTCTAGTGCTGCTACCATATAATCTATTTCTGACCTTTTAAGTTTAGGATACATCGGCAATCTGATCAAAGTCGCAGCCACATCCTCCGTTACGGGCAGATCTCTTATTTTATAACCCAGTTTTCTGCCCATCGGGGAAGTATGAAGAGGCAGATAATGAAAAGAGGCCTCGATTCCATAAGTTCGCAAACCCGCAATTACTCGATCTCTTAATAGTCTCGGTACTCTAATCGCAAAAATGTGCCAGTTAGGTTCAGTTTCCTCGGTAATTTGCGGCAGAATCAATTTCGAGGAAAGTTTTTTTAACTTTTTTATTAAGTAATCAGCATTCTTCTCTCTGAGTCTGGTTATTTCCGCCAGCTTCTTTACCTGCTCCAGCGCTATTGCTGAGAGAATATCAGAAAGTATTAGACTTCTTCCGACCGAAACCCAGGAATACTTTTTTCTTTCACCTCGGATAAAAGAAGACCGATTTGTTCCCTTTTCACGAATTATTTCGGCGCGCTTAAAAATCGCAAGATCCCTAGTTACAAAGGCACCGCCTTCTCCGCTGGCTACATTTTTTGTGCCGTGGAACGAAAAGCATCCCACATCAGATAGCGTCCCTAAGTAGCTACCGTCATATTTACTGCCTAAAGCATGAGCAGCATCCTCGATTACTAAAAGTCCATGATCTCTGGCAATGTTCGAGATAGCGTTCATATCGCAAGCCATTCCGGCATAGTGAATAACCATAATTGCTTTGGTTTTTTTAGTGATTTTTTTCTCTATGTCGACAGGATCAATGTTGTAGCTTGTAATGTCGATATCCGCAAAAACAGGTTTGGCTCCGCAAAGCTTTATTGCATTTGCGCAGGAGGAGAAGGTAAAGCTTGGAAGTATAACCTCGTCGCCTCGCTTAACAAGACAGGCGCATGCAAGCTCCAGCGCCGCTGTTCCGGAGCCGGTCGGCAAAACATATTTTATGCCAAGATAGCTTGCGAGTTCATCTGCCAACTGTTCACTATAGGCCAAATCGCCGATGCCTGTTCCTTGGCGCATGGCATCAATAACCGCTTTTTCTTCTTCTTTTCCCCAAAAAGGTTTATGCAAGGGGATGATGTAATCAGTCATAAATAACAAGGTCTAAATTTCAAATTACAAACAATATCAAAATAACAATCATTAAAACTCAAAACTGTTTAGAATTTATAATTTTGGATTTAAGATTTGTTTGGAATTTGCTATTTGTTATTTGTGATTTTAAACGGATCAGGTTTTTGATGTAGTCAATTGTGTCGGGTATGAGTCTAACTGTGGATTTTTTATCTCTTCTTCGGACAAAAAGTACCGGAATCTCACTAATCGTAAGTCCCATCCAGTATGCTTTGGCGCATATCTCTGTATCCCAGAACCAATGGTTATCTCTTACCTTGAAAAGCACAGGAAGTATCCTATCTCTCTTGAAAAACTTGTAGCCGGCTTCGGTATCGGATATTGGAATTCTGATCGATGCCTTTACCAAAAAAGAATAGATTTTTGAAGCTAAAAACCTTGCAAGTGATTTATAACCGGCCTCAAAATACCTTTTTCCAACAACCATGTCGTAGCCTTTTTTAATTTCATCTACGAAAATGGGAATATAATTTTCCGAAATTTCCAAATCAACATCCAAATAGCCGCAGATTTCTCCTTTTGCTGCCCTGATTCCATCGGATACGGATTTTCCTCGTCCATGGTTTTTGTTGTGGATTAAAAGTTTTGAATTCTTGACCTTTCTAGCGAGAGATTTTATCTCATCTAAAGTATCGTCCGAACTTTTATCCTCAACAAAAATAATCTCCCAATTAACTTTTAATTTCTTGAGAGCCTCGACAATCCTTAAAACGCTTTGGGCAAAAGTCGGGCCTTCATTATAGCAAGCTAGAATAAGGGATAAATCGATCTTAGCCATTGCACATATTCTAAGGTAAAGGAGGGCACTTCTCAAATCGACTGAAACATGTTTTATAATTCTTATCCTTGAACCAAAACTTTATTGCTTCTCCGGTGCCCAATGATATGTAGGCTTCCTCAGATGTTGAGATTTCGGTTTCGTCAAACACTAATATGGACCCTTCTGGTAAATTTTGTTTTTCGATATCATATAAATATACTTTTGCTAAATTACTTCTTTTAACCACCCAACTAAAATTTTTTGTAAGGCTAATATTAGCCATAGCTATTGCTACAAACGCCAAAACTGCGGCTAAAGAAAGAAGTGGCTTTAATGGTTTTAAAGCAATTGCTAGGAATAATGAAAATCCGAAAATTGAAACATTCATATAGTGAGGAGATAAATGAGAAGGAATAAGAATGAATGGAAAAAGGCCGCTTATGATGATCAATAAAGAGAAAACAACAAAATTAACATTTTTCTTATCTTTAGATAAACTTTTAATTAGCAATACTGCCATTGAAAGGAGCCAGGCTAACAAGAGAATCGTCAAAAGCCTATCGCCGGATGATTCCGCAAAACCGGCAATTCTCAAAAGGTAATATTTAGCGGCCCCAAAAACTTTAGTTGATAGCTCTAGTTGATAAACATCAAAGGTTGTTTTTGAAGTAAAGAAAGCAAATTTTATAGCCAGAAAAACAACTGATATACCTGCAATTATTGCTAAAAATTGCTTGTCAATTTTTTCTCTTTTGAATACGAAGCCGTAAGCTGCAAATATCACTAAACCAACGACCATAGCTTCGGATGCAAAAATTGCGAATACAAAAAGTAGTAAGGAAATACCTTTTCTTTTAATTAGAAAACTCCACAGAGAGGTGGCCAATAATAAAAAGCCAACTGTTGGAACCGTACCGGATATCCAAAACATTGAGACAAAATGGGCTGGATGAACTAGATAAAGGATAGGGACAGCTAACGATAATGAATCGTTTTTGATCACAATCCTCCCTATTTTGAAAACAAAAAAGGCTGTCAACCCATGAATTGCTACAGTTAACAAGTGAAAACCTATGTAATTTTTCCCAAACATATTACCTCCGATAAAATAATAAAGATTATGGACAGGCCTCCAGTGAGTTATTGGTGATCCAAAAACATTTTTGAGGTCGTCGACAAGGTTATTTTGTGAGAAATGCCAAATAAGGATGAAGTCGTCTTGGGCGAAGAAATTAAACAAAGACTGCCGCCATACCAATGCAGTTATTATAAAAATCAAAAGTAGTACTATTAAATTCTTTTTCACAGGACAAATTTTAGCACCATTGAAATCCAAAATCGTGAACAACTTACATTTGTATTATTAGTATAAATTCGTATATTGGCATCGATACTAATATACTAATAGATGCTAATCATACGGATTTATTATAATCTCCATATGTTATCTCTGTTAAAGCTTCTTTTAGTAGCCGCATTTCTTAATGCTCTTTCTTGGATAATTCTTATCCCTATTTGGCAGTATCCCGATGAACAAGCACATTTTGCCCAAGTTCAAGACCTGGCAGAACTTGGGAAAGTGCCTACTGGAGTCCCTGATACTTCTTATGAGATAGCACTTTCCGAAAAAATTTTAGGCACCGAAAGAGATAATTTAGGTAATAATAAATATACATATCATCCAGAATACAAACCAGATTATTCAACAGGCTTTTACGGTCCTTTTGAAAAAGAAATTTCATTACTGCCAAAATCAGCGAGACGCGAGTTTGTTAAAAATGAAGCTACACTTAATCCTCCGCTTTATTACCTTTTAGCCTCTATCTTTTACCGTATTTTTTACGATGCTGATTTATTTACCAGAGTTTTTGCGGTAAGGATTATGTCCGCCTTTATTTTTCTTGGGACGATTTTTGTTGCCTTTGGTATTGGTAAATTAATATTTGAGCAAAACAAAATTCTTCCTCCAACTCTGGCAGCTTTGGTTGCTTTCAAGCCGATGTTGGTTTTTGCGTCAACCGGAATTTTGCCGGATCCTTTAACAAATTTACTTTTTACTATTATTATTTATTTATGCTCGCTTGTTATTGTTAACGGAGTTAATTATAAATATGTCTTGCTTTTAATTGGTATGGTAATTGCCGGTTTATACACAAGACAACAATTTTTGCTTTCCACTCCAATTATATTTTTGATTTTGGCTTATGACAGATTACGTGCAAAGAGAAATGTAAAATTACTTATTATTCCAATTGTATTTCTTATCGTATTTATTATTATTTCTAATTATCAATCCAATGTGTACTTTTTTAATAGTTTGCATATTCCCGAATTACTGCTATTTGAATTAGGAAAATTTTTAAAACCTGATTTTTTTGAATATTTAATTGCAGCGATGAAAAAAAGCTATGCCGAAACTTGGCCTTGGTATTGGGGAGTATACAGGTGGTTATCTTTTACACCGCCGCATTTCGCTTACGAAATAATAAACAGACTTGTTTTAATCAGTCTAATTGGATTGTTGTTTAAAATATTCCAAACCATACGCTCAAGAAAGTTTGACCAACATTTTATTATTCTACTGTTTATGATTATCAGCACATTGATTTATTTCAGCGCTTTTATAATTTGGGATTATTTTTTTATGAAACATAAAGGATATAGTTTTGGCTTTCAAGGAAGATATTTTTTTCCTCTCATTATTGCTCACTTGGCAATATTGCTTTATGGTATCGTTACAGTTGTAAAATTGATCGGGGAAAAATATTTAGGCTTAGTTCTTACTCTGCTAGTCACCGCTATGATTCTCTTCAACAACCTCTCCCTTTTCCACGTCGCCGCTTCATATTACGACACATCTAATGTAGACTCTTTTATCATTCAAGCAAGCCAGTATAAACCTAATCTTATAAAAGGACAATCAATGATAGTGGCTATTCTTTCTTCCTTAATAGCGCAAGGCCTGTTTTTATTCTATCTCTTTAAACATGTTTTTGCTTACAAAAAAGATTAAAAATAAAAGATCGTATATGTTTTGTTTGAAATACGGCGCGCTCCTTCTCCTCTTTGTCTTTGCCTTCCTGCAGTTTGCTTTGATACTAAGGCATAAGTCGCCATACATTTCTGACAGCTACTTCTATAAGCATCTGTTCTACCAAATGAGGGGTGATTCTTATGATCAAGCAAGGGAAAAAGTAGTTTCTCAGCTAAATATAGATCAGTTGGATAAAATAGGAAAGAAGATTTTTGGTGATGAAGAATCATATAAATATTCATACTCCTTTTTCACCAAAAGGCCCCTTTATCCCTTTTTAGCTCTGTTGTTTAATAAATTGGGATTTAATGAGTTTCTAAGTTTTTTAACTCCCGTCTTTCTGGCATATGCTGGAAGTATTTTACTTTCTTTTTATCAGTTTCGGTTGGGGTTATCATATTTCCAGGCAATTTTTGCATTGGCATTATTAATTGCTTTTTACCCATTTCTTGATTGGTCAACGTATTTTTTAACGGACACCATTGGTTTTTTCTTCTGGCTTTTACAATTAATATTTGCCTACAAATTTGTAACTGCAGGCACTCTAAAATATCTAGCTTTATATGTAATTTCTATAGGTATCTCTCTACTAAATAGAGAACAAAGTATTCTCATGTTGCCTCTAACAGTTACTCTTTACTTATTTGTGGTCATATTTAAAGATAGCCAAATTTTGAAAAATCGCTTAGCAATATTAATTAAAAGCACACTAGCTATTGTTCTGTTTTATCTTGCAATAACCATTATTTTTAACCAAAGAACAATTGCAGAGTCTATAAATTACCTTCAAAATGATTATGCATTTTTTTCAAAGACATTTAATTTGTCAGAAACAGCCGGATATTTGATTAAAACAATAATATTTACCCACATCGTTTTCTTGATTGACTTAGCAAGACACCATTGGTGGTTTACCTTTGTTGTCTTAGGATTAATTGGTGTTACAAGGATGATTATTTTTTCGGGGAAAAAACAATTTATTAACCTACTGCTATTATCCTCTGGTTTGGCTTCATACTCCTTCGTTTTCATATACCCAGTGTTAAGCTATAGATTTTTTTATCCTGTTGTGATAATGATTGTTTACTTTTTCGTGAAATTTATATTCGAATTCTTTGAGGAAAGACAAAAATTAATCAAATAGAATAGCAATGAAAGCCCTGAAGGAAATAGGTGCAGGAAAAGTAATAAGGTTTGCAATTTTTAGTGTTTTGCAGGCAGTTTATCATTTAGGTGTCGATCTTATTTTTAACTTTCCCCAAACAAGAAAATTATTTTTGCAGATATTGGGTTCAGCCGTCGGTAAAGATTCAATCATCATGAATGTTAAATTTTTTAATTGGCATCACACTGGTTTTCGTGGCTTAAAAATCGGTAAAGACTGCTTTATTGGTGACGAAACGCTGATTGACCTATATGACAAAGTAATTCTAGAAGATCAGGTAACCATAGCCCAAAGAGTTACTGTCTTAACCCACTTGAATGTAGGCTACAGTGATCATCCACTCCAAAAATTTTTTCCGAAAACATCAAAACCGGTAATCTTTAAAAAAGGTTCAGTTGTTGCAGCTGCCTCAACGATTCTGCCTGGTGTTACTATCGGAGAAAAATCTTTTGTAGCGGCGGGGAGTGTAGTAGCGGATGATGTTCCTCCAAATTCGCTAGTTGCCGGGGTGCCAGCCAAGCTTGTTAGGAAGCTTAAATAATGGCAAAAGATTCTATTTATGATTTTTTGCGCTCTTTGATGTTACCGCTAGCAGAGATCGATAAAGCTCTTCCCAAACAAGGAGTAATTGTAGATTTGGGTTGTGGAGAGGGGGTAATTGCAAAATATCTGGCCCGAAGAAAAACAAGAAAGGTAATCGGGGTTGATAATAGCCAAAAGAGACTGCAAAACTCTACTCAAACAAATCTGACCTTTGTCTTAGGCGATATTAGAAGTTACAGGCTAAAAGCACTGGATGCAATTGTAATCTCGGATGTACTGCACCATCTTAGTTATAAAGATCAGAAAAAGTTACTTGTTAAAATTGCGTCAAATCTTAAAAAAGGCGGTATTTTTGTCATCAAGGAGATAGATGCTGGTGAATTTATTAGGAGCAGACTCTCAAGAATTTGGGATTTTGCCTTTTACCCAAAAGACAAAATCTACTATCAGCATTCAAACAATTTAGGTAACTTTTTAAGAAGTTTGGGATTTAATTTGAAGATTGCCAGGGCTTCCAGAGTTTTCCCCGGTTCTACCACCTTATATATATGCCAAAAGCTTTAGAGAAAATTATTAAGATTTGGCCAATTTTATTGCTTGTCCTTTTCACTTTTATTCTAAGGGTTATAAAAATCGAGGATTTATTTTATTTCACATATGATGAATCGATTCCCGCCTTCGTAGGAAGACGCTTACTTCTTGAAAAGCATCTACCGTTAATTGGAGGGGTGACTCCTTTTAATTTCCACCTGGCACCTTACTTTTATTGGTTGCTTTCTCTTATTTTGATTATTGGAAAATTAAATCCGATTGCTTGGGGTTGGGCCGCAGCAATTATTGCAATGTTTACAACTTTGATGATGTATATGGTAGGTAAGACTTTCGCAAATTATAAAGTCGGTTTTTTGGCGGCGGCATTTTGGACGTTTTCGTATTTGGCTAACGTTTACGACCGTCATTTTTGGGCTCTTTATTGGGGACCTTTAGTTTCGCTAATAGTTCTTTACTCCCTTTACAAAATAATCACCTGTTCTGTCATTCTGAGCCCTTCGAAGTCATTGCGAGCGAAGAATCTTTTAAGAACATTCGATAAATTCACAATTCTTTTAGGTATTGTCATAGCTTTAAGCATTCATGCTGATCCCTCAAACGTGGTCTTTCTTGCGCTTAGTATTTTAGTATGGATAATTTACAAATTGCCTATCAAAAGGAGTACTTTTTTGGCGGCAGGATTCATCCTTTTCTCTTTTTTACCTCTGGTAGTTTTTGACCTTCGTCACAATTTTGCCAACACTAGACCTGTCGCGGAGTTTATTCTTCAAGGAAGAAACAATCCAGGACTTAACACTCATAAGTTTATTAATAATTCTTTACTTTTTCCACGCGCCGCAAGTCGGCTTATCTACACTTTTGGTGATAATGAAATTGCCAAACAATATTCTTATTGTCAAACTTTTGTCAGTGGAAAATTTAAAGCGATCCCAATTCCAATTCTTGTTATTTCAACAATCACAATATTGGGTTTTTTAATTTGGTCAGTAGCCAGGCGCAAGAATCAACCTCAATGGTTTGTGATGAGTTTACTCCTTGCTCTTTATTTTGTTGGAATTCAAATATACGGCACAATATTTCGGGCAGATATATTTGAGCACTACATTACTGGTACTTTTGCCCTCTTTCTTCTAGTTTTTGTATTGCTGGTTTCCAAACTCCCCAAAAAATTATGGCTTGCAGTGCTTGGCATCTTTATTCTTATTAACTTGCTTAAATTTTCACTTGCCGCAAACAGCCAAGGGTTATCTATAAAGCGTCGGGCTATTGAATATACAATGGCTCAGGTTGGTAACAAACCGTTCTCGCTCGACTCCCTGTCTACATGCTGGAAGCTTAACGGTTACCGCTATCTTTTTGCTGTTTTTGGCCACGAGCCTGTCAAAAGTTACGTAGACCCAAACTTCTCCTATCTTTACGGGACAACCCCGGTTGCCGAAAGGCATCCACTCACAGTTGTTGCTTTTGTTGTTCATGATTTTGTCCCGGAAACTGCCGAGTTTTACAAAAGATATGTCTTCCTCAAGTCCCATGAGACCAAAAGCGCCATCTTTGGTATTATCGAAGTTATCATTATGGACAACTCCACGGGTTGGTTTGATCAAAATTAATATTACATGATCAATCAAATTAAAGACCTTATTTTTACTGACACTGGCAAAGATACCGCAATTGTTTTTACTGGCACAATTGTTAATGCTGCGGTTGGCGGGATTTTCTTTATTTTGGCACCGAGAATCCTTGGTCCCGCCGATTACGGCCTATTCTCAGTTGTAATAGCGACTGGTATTATGGTTGCCAATCTGGCGAATCTTGGGATTGATACTGGCGTACTGAGATTTGTTAAAGGAGAAGACTCAGAATCACAGAAAATTTTAAAGCTAGCACTGGAATCATATTTAGTAATTGGCCTATTAGTATTCGTACTCGGTTTTGTCCTATCGCTTCCTATGGCACGTATTCTTGGCCAACCAAATATTAGTCCGCTACTCAAAATAGCTTTTTCCGGTGTTATATTTGTACTTCTTACTGATTTTGTTCAAGCTGTACTTCAATCGAAAAAAAAATTTCTGGAAGCTTCTATTGTAAATATTGTGTCCAACGTATCGAGACTGCTTATTTTATTGATCGCCGCTTACTTTTTTCAGATAAATGTTTATTTTCTTACTTTTCTATTCTTTTTTATATACATTGTTTCAGTCATAACCGGAAAATTATTTGTGCCTTTAGATTTTTTAAAAGAGAAAGACCATAGAGCCCATTTTAAGAAATTTTTTGCTTTTAACTCCTGGATTGCTGCATCCCTTGCGATCTCCTCCGTTCCTTTGGACAATTACTTTCTGCTGAAATTTGCTGGTCCTGTGGCTACAGGAATTTATGCTGCTCCCTATAAAATCCTGGCTATTACCGACCAACTTGCTGGTAATTTTTCAAGAGTTTTGGCACCTCGATTTTCATCTTTTACAAATGATACCCAGGCAATTATTTTCTCCAAAAAAACAATCCCAATTGTTTTATTTGTTATATCGGCAATATTAACTGCCGGAATATTAGCGGAGCCGATTGTAAGAATCTTACTAGGTAATGAATATATTAATTCAATACCGGTATTCAGAGTCGTTGCCGCTAGCTACGCTTTTTACTTTGCGGATACGATTGCTGTTAGCTTAATAGTTTATTATCTTGGAAAACCAAATATAACCTTTCTTATTACGATAATCGTCATTATTATTTGGGCTATTTCAAGTTATATCCTTATTCCAAAGTATCAAGCGATCGGAGCGGCATTCGCGGATTTAATATCGGGAATTACTGCCCTCTCTCTTTTTACAGGTTTTGTAGTTTGGCACTTTTCAAAGAAAATCAGGACTCATGAGTAATCCAAAACTCTCAGTTGTTGTTCCTTGTTATAACGAAGAAAGCAGAATTGTAGAAGGCCTCAATCACTACTGGTCATATTTAAAAAAACAAAAATACCCCAGCGAGTTGATTTTTGTTAACGACGGATCGCAAGACAAAACATTAGAGCTTATGCAAGAAAGCGCAAAGGCAAACAAAAATATAAAAGTAATTTCATATCAGAAGAATCGTGGAAAGGGTTACGCGATTGTACAGGGCGTTAGAGCTTCAAGAGGCCAATATGTGTTATTTTCCGATATCGATCATTCGGTTACTGTCTCAACGGTCAAAAGTTTTCTCGATTATTTCAACAAAGGTTTTGACGTAGTCATCGGTTCAAGACGAGTGCGAGGCGCAAAAATCTTAATCCACCAAAATCCGCTACGCGAAACACTGGGGAGAGGTTTTACTTTTTTAGTAAGAATTTTTATAGATTGGAAAATTAAAGACGCAACTTGCGGGTTTAAAGCTTTTAAAAAAGATTCGGCAAAAAAAATATTTAATTCTGTTTCAATTTACGACTGGGCTTTTGATGCGGAAGTTTTATATTTATGCAAAAAATACCATTTTAATGTCGCCCAAGTTCCAGTTTCATGGAGTGATGTACGCGGTTCTAAAGTATCATTAAAAAAAGACATTCCCAGGTCGCTCTTTGGTCTTTTAAAGATTCGTCTAAACGATCTGCAAGGTAAATACTCCTAATGAATTTCAGCAAGATACTTTTGATATTTCGGAGCACTATTGAAACAAAAATTTCAATAGTTGGTGTAGGAATATGCGGACTTGTAGCAATACATTTGATACTTCTTATCAACACTCGCTTTACTCTATGGCCGGAAATGGTTGTTTATCCGTATCTTCTAAACAATGGCTTTGTTCTCTACAAAGATATTATAAATCCCTACATGCCTGCTTTTACTTACGCTTTATCCATTTTTGCTCGTTTTTTCGGTTATGAACCAGTGCCCTATCAAATTCTGACATGGCTGGCGGTTGTAATAATCGACCTTCTAATTTTTTTGACAGCCAGAAGTGTCACAGGTAAAATCTCGAAGGCACTTATTGCAACCGCTTTTTTTATCATTTTGTCCATTCCATTTTCCGTAAACGGTCTGTGGTTTGACCTTGTTCAGACACCATTAATACTGCTCTCTGTTTATTATTTTTGGCGATTCTCAAAAGACAAAAGGTTAGTTAACTTGCTTTTCTTATCAGCAATTTTTATCACGTTTGCCTTTTTCATTAAACAGCAAGTGGCGTGGTTAATAATCTGGTTTTTAATAGTTTCCTTTTTAAATTTCAGGCGCAAAGCATTAACAATTATCTCCAAAAATCTCAAAATCATATTTCCCGCATTAGTTATCTTTTTACTGCATATTTTGTTCTTTATGATCAATAATCTTTTGTCAGATTTTCTCTACTGGACAATTTATTTCCCGTATGTTTTATCCTCATCTCTTCCGGGTTATTTACTTTTGCCAAGTTTCAGACAAATACTAACAATCCTTGTATTATTTTTTCTATTTACCCCACTTATATTTACCAAAAAGCAGGGTCAGAAGTTTTTCGTTTTGACTGCAGCAGTCTTGCTCCTTTTTGCTTATCCAAGATTCGATTATTTTCATCTTATTCCGGCACTTGCTGTTCTTTCATTAGCCTTACCAAAAAATGTCGAACTAATTAAAACATCAAATCAAAAGCTGGTAATTTTTGCCGTCAGTTTTATGTTGTTGTTGGCATTTACGGCAAGATATTTCCAAAGGAATTGGACTGGGGAAATTAGATTTTTCGAAAAAGAAATCTTTGAATCTGCCCAAATAATTCAAAAAATCAATCCAGGTCCAGATCCAATCTATGTCCAGAATGGTCCGGACCAAATCCTTCCCTTTGCCAAAAAGCTTCCGCCAAAACCATGGGTAGATGAATTTCCATGGTATCTCGAATCGTCAAGTCAGCAGCAAAAAATTGTTGAAGGATTAAGGCGCCAAAATCCAGAATTTGTAGTTTTTAAACCATACCTAGAAGAAGGTATGTATGAACTCGGAACTTATAAACCAGAGTTGATAGCAAGCTACATAGAAGACAATTACAAAGATTTTGTACAAATTTCAGACAGCCTATGGCTTAAAAAAAGAAACTGACAATGATTTTTTCAGACAAATTTCACAAAAACTTTAAAAATCCAGTTTTAGTTATTGTTCTTCTAATAATCCTGTTTTTTACCCCGTTTATTTTTAAGCCGGAACTTTTAACGGAAAGAGATAATGATTTGGGAAGAACTTACGTCCCGCTATTTTCATTTTTAAAAATATCAGTCACTTCACATAATCAAATTCCCCTGTGGCGTCCAGATCAAATGATGGGAGAAACCTTTATTGGTAATCCATTATCATCGTTATTTTATCCCGCCAATATTATTTTTTTGCTTTTGGAAATAAAAATTGCCCTTATCGCTTATCTATTGCTGCATTTTTTATTAGCTGGGGTTTTTACTTTTTTTGCCGCTAAGTCATATAAACTCTCAGCTCATGCTTCAATTGCGGCAGCTCTTTTTTATGCATTTTCCAATAAATTACTTCTTCATCTTTCGGCAGGCCACATTACCATGATTGCCGCATTTTCTTATTTTCCGCTTCTTTTTTTATCACTAAGGCTTGGAATTCTTAAAAAAAATTTCAAGTGGATAATTATTGGTTCAATAGCGCTAAGCGCAACTTACATAAATTACCCTACAATTTTCTATTATTCGATTATTTTTTCTGTTGTTTATTTTTGTTTTCGTATCTTTACCAGAAGTGAAAAATTATATTCGTCTATTAAATTAATAATCTTTAAATATCTGAGCAGATTTTTATTGATGTTCGTTATAATGTTGGGGTTATCTACAATTGTTATTGTTCCTCAATTAGAGTTTGCACCACTCTCAACCAGACCCCAACTTAATTTAGAAGATGTAGCGATACCGCTCTGGAATTTAAAAAGATTTTTAACAAGTTTACTATTTCCTTATTTGAGTTTTGAAAGTCTTAACCATGAGTCTTTTTTATATTTAGGAATTGTACCAACGGTACTTGCAGCTTTGGGATTTCTAAAATTTTCCAATAGGAAGAAAATGGCCATCATTATTATCGGGATATTAACTTTGATGTTTGTTGCTGGATTATCTACACCTTTATTTAAAATGGCTTATGAGTTGTTGCCATTTTTAAAATATTCCAGAGTTACCACAAGATTATGGTTTATCACTGCCTTTGTTATTGCCCTCACAAGCGCAATTGCTATTGACCGCTTAAAATCTAAAGTTTTAGTTTATTTGCTTTTGGGATTATTTTTACTGGAAGCATTTTACATTGGATATAAAAAGATATTTGTGGTTCCTTATCTTGATTTCAAAAAAGAATCAATCTATCAGTTTTTAGAAAGCGATAATGATATTTTCAGGATTTATTGCACAAGCTACTGTTTTAATCCACAACTGTTGTCAAAATATAATCTGCAAATCCTAAACGGAGAGAACCCCATTCAACAGCAAGGTCTTGTCAGATTCATAGAACGTGCAGGAAATTATAGTTATTCTAACTTTGCAGTAATTTTTCCTCCATATCCCGTTTGGCAAAATGAAAATCCCCCAATTCCAGACGCAAATCTACTAGGATTAGCAAATGTTAAATATATTGGTTCAACTTATGATTTAGTTAATATCGATTTTGAATTGATACAAAATTTTGATGACATTAAAATTTACAAAAATAATAAATATAAAAAAAGAGCTTTTTTTGAACACTCCAGCGAAAATGTAACAGTAACTTCTTACAAACCTAACGAAATTGAGTTAAGATTTAAAAAATCAAGTGACTTTAGAAATTTAATTTTATCGGAAAATTATTACCCTGGATGGAGCGCTTATGTAGACGGTCAGAAATTGGATGTTGGTAAATACATGGACGTTTTTAGAAAAGTAACAGTTCCCCCTAATTCAGATTCTGTCGTTTTTAAATATCAGCCTGCAAATTACGCGATGGGAAAAACATTAACATTTGGAACAATAATATTATTGCTTATCTATTCATTTCAAAAATTTAGAAAAAAAGGTGACTAATATTGCAATACTTATTTTTTTAGGCTCGCAGTCCAAAGCAAGTCGCACATTCGGCTTCGCTCAGTGCGACCCTGAGTCTATCGAATGGGTCGTTGGACGAGGACCGCAGAAACTTTACCAACATGTATAAAATTGCTATCTTAAGTTTCTATTCGGGTGTTGTTGAAAGAGGAGTTGAAACGTTTTGTTTTGAAATCGCCCGACGTCTCTCAAAAGATCACAAAGTGACCATATTTCAGACAGGTAAGGTCAAACCTCAAAAATTTAGGACAGTACAGATAAAGGCATTTGCCGCTTCGCCTAAATCTCATTCAGGGATTCTTGGAAAGTTTTATATTGACTGGCAGTCTGTAAAGATTCTTATTTTCACTATTAAAGTAATTGCGCAACTTTTCAGAAAGAAATATGACTTAGTTATTCCCCTAAACGGAGGTTGGCAGACAACTCTGATCAGGATTTTTTCAAAGATCTCAAAATCTAAAATGTTAATTTCTGGTCATGCGGGAATCGGTTCGGATGATGCCTGGAACTTATTCTTTAGGCCAGATGTTTTTGTAGCTTTAACTAGTGCCCAAAAAGAGTGGGCAAACAAACTAGTACCAGAAGTCAAGAAAGTTTTAATTCCCAATGGAGTGGATCTTTCACGATTTAACCCTAAAGTGAAACCAAAGGTGATATTACTTCCCAAACCAATAGCGGTATGTGTTTCGGCTTTAGATCCATACAAAAGAGTAGATTTAACGATAAAGGCAGCGGCAAAAGCAAAGAACTTAAGTCTTTTAGTGTTGGGAGACGGCGAAATGCGAGGGCTTATTGACACACTAGGTAAGAGACTTTTGGGAAAAAGATATCTGAGGATTATAGCTCCATATCAGGAAATACCCTCATATTACAGGTCAGCAGAGGTATTTACTCTAGCCTCAAAAACCGAAGCTTTTGGGATTTCTTACGTAGAAGCAATGGCATGCAATCTGCCGGTGGTAACCACAAATGATAATTCCAGAGCAGAGATTGTTGGTCAGGCCGGAATTCTTACTGATCCTGCTGATATCAGCCAATATGCAAGAGATTTAATTATTGCTACAAAAACCAATTACAAAAATATTCCTTACATGCAAGCTTTGAAGTTCAGCTGGAATAAAATTGCCGATAGTTACTCGAAGCTAATTAAAGATATTTTACAAAACTAATTCTATGGTTAAATTATTGGATAATTTTAAAAAAAATTACTTTATTTATTTAATCCTTACTTTTGCGGCAATTTTGCTCTCAATCAATCTAAATAAGCCGTTTGTAGGTCACCATGATTGGAATGGGGTATTCTGGGGGAGTCTGACAAGAAGCTATTTAAACTACTTTGGTGTGATAGATAAAACGTCAGAAGATTACGTCAGTAAGGTAGAGCTCAAAGGATTGTATTTCCAAAACTATACTCCACTGCTCCCGCTAATTTTAAGCCCAGCCGCGTCGGTAATAGGAGTTAGTGAGTTAAGCTTAAGATTTACGCCGATGATTTTTTCACTGATAATGGTATTTTTCATTTTCAAAATTGGTCAACTTTTATTTGACCAAAAAACCGCTATACTTGCCGCCGTCTTCGCAATTCTTAATCCAATGTTTTTATATTTTGGTAAACTGCCTGACCATGAACCAATTGTTGTTTCTCTTATAGTTATTACATTTTACGTATTTCTCAAAGTGGTAAAAGAGCAAAGAAAACTTTATCCGTTATTCATCCTCTTATTGACCTTGAGTTTACTAGAAAGCTGGTCGGCATTTTTCATAATTCCACCGTTAATTATTTTTGCCAAGATCGTTGCAAAAATTGAAACCAGGAAGATTCTTATAATCGCTGGTGTAGCTTTAGCTGTCGTAATTTCTCATCTGACCTTATTGTTTTTACTTAAAGGTCCCAGTTCACCTATTAATTTCTTAAATCAAGGATTATTTAGAGCAGGTGCTGTCGATAATATGACGCCTGCAAAATTCAGCTTAATCGAGTTTCTCACCACTGAAGCCCGCTATAGTGTAATTTATTTTACAAGAATTTTATTGGTACTTTCTTTACTTTGGACAGGTGTATTTTTTTCTAATATGATTCGTAAAAAAATCCAGTACCAAGACTGGTTACTTTCTATTTTGCTTATTTACCCCCTGTCTTTTTTGCTTGTTTTTAGGCAACTGGCTTTTATTCATGATTACAAACTTTACCATTTTTTGCCTTTCATTGCGATTTCCTCTGCGCATATTTTTAAAGAGATCCTGAGAAAAATAAAAGACTTTATTCCAAAGGATAAGCTATTTGGCGCTAGTTATTTAATTCTGAATTCTACTCTCCTGATCGTTACGGTTGGTATTGTCTTTACGGAGAGGCTCGATTTTTTAAATTCGTTACTGAAAAGCAAAGCAAGCATGGATGGTTACGAGCTTGGGGTTCTCCTTAGGAAGTTTTCCAAAATAGACCAGCGAATTTTAGTTCTTTCCGGACAATTCGGTGCACATTTTGGTGTTTTTACAAATTATTATGCAAACAGAGTAATTGACTATAATGATTTTTCACTCAATGGCCTTTTAAAATCCAACAATCTTAATGCTTATCAGTATGTCGTATATATAGATGGCCGTGATACCTTGCCTGAAGTCAATGATTACTTAAGGACTAACTATACCCTTGTAAAAATAGATAAATTTAACTTTTACAAAATCAATGAATAATAAGCTCATTTCAGTGATTATCCCGGTCTATAACGAGGGAAAAGTAGTAGGAGAGTGTTTAAAATCTCTAGATGGTCAATCTTATAGACCTATCGAAATTATTGTAGTTGATGATGGTTCAACGGATAAAACAATAGAAATTATCAAAAACTGTCAACTGTCAACTGTCAACTGTCAACTGTTTCGACAGAAACATCTTGGCCCTGGGCCTGCCAGAAATCTTGGTGCATCATATGCAAAAGGGGACATACTTGTCTTTGTTGACGCCGACATGACCTTTGACAAAAATTTTATTAGAGACCTTGTCGCTCCAATTATCAAGGGTCAAACAATAGGTACTTTCTCCAAAAACGAGATGAATGCAAATGCCGATAATATCTGGTCTAAATGCTGGAATATAAATCGGGGATGGCCAATAGAAAGATTAATACCTCCAGACTATCCATCGACTGCGCCGGTTTACCGGGCAATATTAAAAAGCGAGTTTGTAAAAGTTGGTGGTTTTGATGCGACCGGAGAATACACAGACGATTGGTCACTCTGGCGAAAATTAGGCAAAAAATCAACTCTTGCCAAAGGTGCAATTTATTATCATTTAAACCCGTCAACCTTGAGCGAAGTTTGGAAGCAGGCTAGATGGATAGGTAAAAACGAATTCATAAGTGGAACCGCAATCAGAAAGATTAAGTCTTTAATTTTTTACAGTTTGCCCATCGCCTTCGTCGTTGGTCTTTTTAAGTCAGTTGCGAGAGGTCAATTATCATTTGTCGTCTTTAAATTAATTTATAATTTGGCAGTATTTTTTTCAGTGATAGGTTCATTCTTTAACGAGCCTAAAGCAAAATGATTGTTGTAATTCTTGTTGTTTCTTTAATTTTAAGGTTGATATCCATAAATCAAAGCCTCTGGCTTGATGAAGGGATTAATGTTAATGTTGCCAGGAATCTTAATGTAAAGTCTTTAATTTTCGATTATTCTCTTAGCGATTTTCATCCACCTCTTTTTCATGTTCTTTTAAGAGGCTGGATTCTATTATTTGGCTCTTCCGAAATTGCCGTTAGGTCTCTCTCCGTAATATTGGCAGTTGCAACAATTTTTGTAATTTATTTAATTGCACGCAAACTTTTTGAGAACAAAACTGCTCTAATTTCTGCAACTCTTTTAGCAACTTCACCTTTACATATTTATTACTCACAAGAAGCAAGAATGTATATGCTTGCGGCTTTTCTTGCCAGTTTGTCGGTGTATTTTTTTATAAGTCTTTTTAAAAAAGACAATATATGGTATTGGACTGGGTTTATAGTCTCCACGGCTCTTATGCTTTATAGCGACTATCTGCCCTATTTGTTAATACCAGCATATATTATTTATTTACTTCTGGTGCGAAAAAAAATTGAAGCTTCAACAGTCAAAGCATTTATCCCGAGTTTTATAATTATTGCCTTATTGACAGCTCCATGGTTATATCTTTTTCCTAAACAGCTAAATATTGGTCTTTCAGCAGCTGCAGCCTCTCCAGCTTGGGCTCAAGTTGTAGGTTCGCCGCAAGCTAAAAATCTGCTATTGGTTTTTGTTAAATTTGTAATTGGGAGGATTTCTCTTGATAACAATCTGATATATGCTTTTTCATTTGCACCCATTGCTGTCTATGTAACTTCTCTCTTTGTACTGTCATTATTTAGGATTTCATATTTGAGGAGTTTTTTGTGGTTTTGGTTTTTGCTTCCGATATTAAGTGCCTTTATTTTGAGTTTTTTTGTTCCTGTATTTTCTTACTTCAGATTTATTTATATTTTAGGAGCTTTTTATATTATTCTTGCTTCGGCAATAAATACAATAAATTGGACACCGCTTGTTAGGTTCTTATTGGGAATTTTTTTAATAATTAATTTAGTTTCCACTGGTATATATTTTGCTTATCCCAAGTTTCAAAGAGAGAATTGGCGTGATGCAACAAATTTTGTTGTTTCCAGTTCCAATAACAAAACACTGATACTGTTTGCTGCAGAATATACTACCGGTCCCTTTGATTATTACAACCAAGATCGTATTAAAGCTGTAGGGGCACTACTGGAAACATCGGCTGAGCCAAGTCGTGTTAAAAAAAGAGTAGAGTTGCTAACAAAAGACATTAATAAAGTTTTCCTTTTTCAATATCTTTCACAAATTACTGACCCGCAAGGGATTGTTTTTCAAGAACTTACCAAACAGGGTTTCACCAATACCAAGACTAATGATTTTCAGGGGGTTGGATTCATTTATGAATTTACAAAGTAAATAAGTTATAAATTTGAGCAATGAAAATTGAGCCTTTTTTAAAAATATTATTTAATAAATTTTTCCTGCACCAACATCCCGAGGCCGCACTTAGGTATTTTCCTGTAGTTTCGGCAATTAAAAAGACAAAACTTCAGGATGCAAAAATTCTGGAGGTAGGTTCAGGGTCGCTTGGGATAACGCCATATCTCAAAAAAAAGATAGATGCAATTGACATAGACTTTTCCGGGCCAAAGACCGAACTGGTCAATAAGATAAAAGGCAGTATTGAAAAACTTCCATTTAGAAAAAATCAGTATGATGTTGTAATTGCTGTTGATGTTCTTGAACATGTTGATAAAAATATTCGTCCGCAGGCGATACTTGAAATTTTAAAAGTCGCCAAAAAATTAGCAGTTATAGTCGTTCCGGTTGGTAAACTTGCGGAGAAACAAGATCGTCAATTGGATCAATTATGGAAAAGGACTTTTCAGACGCAAAATCAATTTTTTTATGAACATATTAAAAATGGATTGCCTAGTATTGATGAGATTTTAGTTACGATTGACAAGTCTCTTAGGAAATTAAATAAAAATGCTAAAATTTCTTCTTATCCTAATTTGAATTTGTCTATACGAAATATGTTAATGAGAACTTGGATAAGCAAAAACCGTTATATTTACTACACGTATATGAAAGGGTATCTTCTGCTACTTCCTATTTTAAAACTTACGAATTTCGGTAACTGTTACCGCCGTGTCTTTGTGATAGAATTTCTTGCCCCGCAAGAACTGCCCCTCGAGATGTCTATGAATAATAGTGAAAAGTCGAAAGGTAAAGTTTAGCGGGGGTTTCATGAAAATTGCAATTGATATTTCCCAAATTGTATATGGGACAGGTGTTTCTAACTATACTAGGGAACTAATTGAAGCGATAGCAAAACTTGATCGAAAAAACGAATACGTTCTGTTCGGTTCATCGCTCAGGCAAAACAAGATATTAAGAGATTTTAAAAACAGTCTATCTGATTATAGTAACTTCCAAATTAAATTGTTCCATTTCCCACTTTCGATTTTAGAATTTCTTTGGAATAGACTTCATATATACTCTCTGGAAAAATTTATAGGGGAAGTGGATCTTTATCATTCCTCGAATTGGCTTCAGGCTCCAGTAAAATCAAAACAAACTGTCAAAGTTACAACGGTTCACGATATGGTTTCTTTTCTTTTCCCCTCCTCTGTGCATAGAAGAATTTTAGCCAATGAAAAAAGAAGATTTCGCCATATTAAAAAAGAGGTAGATATTGTGATAGCAGATTCTCAAAGTACTAAAGAGGATTTAGTCAAATTTCTGGAAATTCCCCAAGAGAAGATTAGAGTTATATATCTTGCTCCTTCCTCAAAATTCAGTCCTAAAGATGACGATAAAGTTAAAGAAACATTAGAAAAATATAAAATTAAAAAACCTTACATTCTTTCTGTCGCTACGCAAGAACCGCGGAAAAACATACAAAAACTTCTTGACGTTTTTTCCGAAATCGGCAAGCTGAGAACAGGTGTGAGTTTAGTTCTTTGCGGGAATTATGGCTGGGGACCAGGTTTACACTATGAGGAAAATGTTATTTTTACAGATTACGTTTCCGAAGAAGATTTAATTTCTCTATACAGCGGTTGTAGAGTCTTTGTTTACCCTTCCTTGTATGAAGGTTTTGGTTTACCGATTTTAGAGGCCATGGCCTGTGGTGCGCCGGTTATAACATCAAATAATTCTTCGATGTCGGAAATTGCCAAAGATACGGCAATTCTAATAGATCCAAGAAGCGAGGGGCAACTTAAACGGGCAATCGAACTAGTTTTAGATCTTAATCTAGATAATTATCAAAAGATGGTCAGGGCAAGTTTAGATCGGGCAAGACATTATTCCTGGACCAAAACAGCAAAAGAGACACTCAAGGTATACGAGGAGGTAGCAGGTGAAAATGCAGATCGGCCTGGACGGGAATGAAGCTAATGTTAAAAACAGGGTTGGGTCTGGGGTATACGCCCTTGAGCTCTTAAAGGAATTTTCAAAAGATAAAAATCATCAGTTTCTAGTTTATCTAAAAGAAAAATCACTACCAGATCTCCCAAAGGAATCCGCAAACTTTACTTATAAGGTTTTTGGACCCAAAAAACTTTGGACACAATTTGCCTTATCATTGAAATTATTTTTTGGAAAAAAACCTGACATCTTCTTTTCGATGGGGCACTATGGTCCTAGATTCTCGAAAGTTCCATACGTAATAACAATTCACGATTTGTCCTACCTGCATTATCCGCAAATGTTTAAAAAAAATGACTTATATCAGCTAGTAAATTGGACAAAATATTCGGTTAAGACCGCCGCCCACATAGTCACTGTTTCCGAAACTACCAAGAAAGATATTATTGAAAATTACAGCCTTGATCCATCAAAGATTACCGTAACATACGAGGGTTATGATAAATCTCGATTTAAACCTCAGCCTAAATCAAAAATTGAATCTGTCAAGAAGAAATACAAAATCGCTGGAGATTATATAATCTTCGTCGGCACTCTCCAGCCACGAAAAAATATAGAGCGTCTAGTCGATGCCTTCAGTTTGTTAACTCAGAACTCAGAACTCAAAACTCAGGACTTATCCTTGGTGCTAGTCGGTAAAAAAGGTTGGCTTTATGATTCAATCTTTGCCAAGATCAAAACATTGGATGTTGATAATCAAGTGATTTTTACTGATTATGTCCCAGATGATGATCTACCTGTTTTGATTGCCGGCGCCAAAGCCTATGTTTTACCTTCGCTTTGGGAAGGCTTCGGCCTTCCGGTTATCGAAGCCCAAGCCTGCGGAGTTACAGTCGTTGTTTCTAGTATCTCAAGTCTGCCGGAAATTGTAGGGGACAGCGGTATTCTTGCTGATCCTAAGAGTGTTGAGTCAATCAGCAATGGATTAAAGAAAGTTTTAATGGATGATAAACTACGATCTGAACTTGTCAAAAAGGGCTTTGCCAACATCAAACGCTTCTCATGGCAAACCTGCGCCCAACAAACCTTAGACGTACTCGAAAAAGTTGCTCTGACATCAAAACCGATAGTATAATGAGTCCATGAAAGATCGAATGGGCAGAGAACTAACCACAGAAGACGTCGCCAAAAAGGCCCTAAATAGGGGAGTTAACGTGCTTTTAGATTTTGAAATAATGATTCTCAATTTAATCTCCTGCCTAGTCCCCTTGCATAGTGTCCGCAAATTTGCTTTTCGTCTAGCTGGTATCAAGATCGGTAAAAATTCATTTATTCATATGGGTACCCGTTTCTTTTTGCCTATAAATATAACTATAGGAGAAGGAACGATAATTGGAGACCACGTTTTTTTGGATGGGCGTGCACCTTTAAAAATTGGCGATCACGTCGATATCGCCTCTCAGGTTTTAATATACAATTCCGAGCATAATATCAATTCAGAAGGATTTAATCCTACCGAAGAGCCGGTGGATATTGGCGACTACGTTTTTATCGGTCCACGGGCAATAATTTTACCAGGAGTCAGAATTGGAGAAGGCGCAGTTATTGGTGCAGGCGCAGTTGTAACCAAGGATGTTGCTCCTTTTAAAATAGTCGGAGGTGTTCCGGCTAAAGTTATAGGAGAGCGCAAAAACAAAAATCCGCACTACAAACTCGGCCGCGCTCGATTGTTTCAATGATCTTACTTTGGTTTATTCTAGCTTCTTTAATTGGTGGCAGCGGTAGTTCTTTGGTGAAGTTTTCAGTAAACAACTTTCCTACGATCACACTCGTCGTTGTAAGAGCTTTACTCTCTCTATTGATATTTTTCCCATTTTTAAAAACTATTAGAATTTCAATCTTTGATAAGAATTTTAAAAAATTAATCCTTGCAAACATCTTTTTCGCAGGAAACTGGATATTTTTTGCCTTTGGTATTAAAAATACAAGCGTTATTGTTGGTCAACTTAGTTATGTTCCAACTGCACTTATTGTGGCATTCCTAGGGTACTTATTCTTAAGGGAAAGACTTAAAAATGAAGAGATTATTGGCTTAGTATTAACGATCGTTGGAATGTTGGTTATTGTTTACGGTTCAATCAGATCACAAGATGTATTATCCTTTGGTACTCCTTTGGGTAACTTGTTGGTTTTCTTGGGTCTTATAAGTTGGTCTTTCTATATTGTGGCTTCAAAAAGAATAAGTAATATTTATAGTCCGAGTATAATTACTTTTTATAATTTTGCTGTAGCATTTGTTATTGGACTCTTTTTACTCCCTTTGGATTTACTATTCGGAAACATCAATTCAATCAAGATTTCTCCAGAAAGTATTCTGGGGCTTGTTTCATTAGCCCTTTTCTCTTCAGTGCTCTTCTTTTACTTGTACCAGCTACTTATTAAATTAACTTCGGCATTCACCGCGTCTTTAGTTTTATATCCTGTCACAATTCTTGCTTCGTTTTTGGGAATTATTTTTTTTAATGAAGAATTAACCTTAAGTTTATTTTTCGGGGCCGTAATTGTTGTAGGCGGAGTAATTTTTGCAACTTATAAACAATTTTCTAAAAAAATTATAAAATTGAAAAATGGATCTCTCAGTAATTATCGTTAATTGGAATACCAAAAAACTTCTCGAGAACTGTTTGGCGTCAATCTTTAAATTTACAGAAGATGTCAATTTCGAGGTCATTGTCGTCGACAACGGGTCTGAAGATGATAGCCCAAAGTTGGTGAAGGAAAAATTTCCTCAAGTAAAATTAATACCCAATAAAGAAAATCTAGGCTTTACAAAAGCCAATAATCAGGGGATAAAAATTTCCAAAGGAAAGTACATTCTCCTTTTAAATTCAGATACATATTTAATTGAAAATTCATTTAGGAAACTTCTCGACAAGGCTCGAAGTATAGGTGAAAGTTTAGGATCGCTTGGACCATTGCTCTTGAACAAGGATAGATCAATTCAGCAATCTGCAGGTTTTTCCCCGCACTTACTGCAAGTTTTTTGGTGGATGACTTTTATCGATGATTTACCGGGCGGTACCGTATTAGAGCCTTATCACGTTGACCATGAGAGTTTTTACAAGAAAGACCAAGAGGTTGGATGGGTAACGGCAGCGGCAATACTTGTGCCGAAAGCTGTCATTGCGAAAGTTGGCGCATTTGATGAAAAGATTTTTATGTATGGTGAAGAAGTTGAATGGTGCTATCGAATAAAAAAAGCGGGGTACAAAGTTTACTTCTCTCCAAGTACTCAAATTGTGCATATTGGTAGGGGATCAAGCGGCAAGATTTCCCAAAATGCCATCATCGGTGAATATCGAGGCATTATCTATTTTTATCAAAAACATAAAGATAAAGTTTCTTTGCAAATTACCCGTGTCTTACTTAAAATAGGAGCATTGGCTAGGATTCTAATTTTCGGCGCCACGGGAAGAAAGTCCCTAGCCAAATTTTATGTCGAAGTTCTTAAAGTGGTTTGACGGACACATTCTTGAATATTTATCTTTCGCTCTCTTAATTTTCATTCCGCTTTATCCGAAAATTCCATTAGCAGATTTGATTCCCGGCTACATCGTCCGTCTTCGGCTGGATGATCTTCTTGTTGGGGGAGCCTTCGTGATCTTTTTGATTCAACTTGTTAGAAAAAAGGTCACTCTCAAAGGCAACCCTCTGTTTATTCCATTACTAATATATGTAATTATAGGTTTCATTTCCTCACTTAGCGCAATGTTTGTCACTAAAACGGTCCCCACGAGCGACATTCATATAACAAAACTCTTTCTAAATTGGGCAAGAAGAATTGAATATTTTTCAGTCTTTTTCATATTTTTCTCTTCAATAAAGTCACTTTCACAAGTTAAAAAATACATATATGTGGCAGCTTTGGTTTTGCTTGCAGTTTCTATCTACGGGTTTGGACAAAAATACCTGTATTGGCCGGCTTTTTCGACGATGAATAGAGAGTTTTCCAAGGGCATTAAACTCTATCTGACCGAACATGCAAGGGTACTTTCAACCTTCGGTGGACATTACGATTTAGCTGCATATTTAATGATTGTTTTGACACTATTTATACCTCTTGCTTTAGTAGTCAAAAATTTGTTGCACAAATTTTTCTTTTTAGGCGTTTCTCTAGCCGGGTTCTGGTTATTGATCCTTACCGTTTCCAGAACTTCTTTTCTAGCTTATTTGGTTTCCATAACTGTTGCTTTTATTCTATTATCTTTTAAGAAAGGATGGTTTTGGGGTTTTTCCAGATGGCTTATTGTGATTTTTGTTTCTCTTGCTATTATGCTTTCGTTCGGCGATTTATCCGATAGATTTGCCCATGTTTTAAAACTGGACAAATTTAAAACGTCGTTCGCACTTAAACCAATAAAAAGGGAACCTCCAAAAGATTCCCAAGCCGCCTATATTGGTGTTGGTGCAAAGTCCGATACTCCTCCATCCACGCAAAAGCCGGCAAGTGGAGTTCAAACGGCAAGACCAGTGGATGTCTACGAAGACATTCCAGAGTTCGGTTCGTCGGAGGGTCTTCCGGCGACACTTGCCGCTAAACCCAGAGTTTACTCACAGGCAGCTGTAACCTATGATTTATCTACCGGAATTCGACTGGATTATACTTGGCCTGCGGCGATCAAGGGTTTTAAACGAAATATTCTATTAGGTTCGGGTTACTCTACACTTACTAAAAGAAATATAGAAGATTTTACAGAGGCAGAATCAACAGATAATGATTTTTTAAGAGCCTTAGGTGAAACGGGACTTTTGGGATTTCTGGCATTTTTTGGAACAATTGCATATGTCATATGGTATGCCCTTAAAAACTATACTTTGGTTAAAGACCCTTTTTTTGCAGCAATTGTAGCTTCACTAGTCGCTGCCATATTTGGGCTGCTAGTCAATTCGATATACATAGATGTTTTTGAAGCTTCTAAAGTAGCTTATACGTTCTGGATTATGTGCGCGATTCTAATTGCTACTATAAATTTTTCTAAAATCTCCAAAGAAATTAAGTGAAAAAAGAAAAAGCGGTATTTTCAAAGCTTGAATTTTTTTTACTGATTTTTATTTTGATTTTTGCTTTCGGGGTCCGTCTTTACAAAATTAATAGACCTATTGCTGATTGGCATTCCTGGAGACAGGCGGATACGGCAGCTGTTGCCAGAAATTTCTTAAAGGAGGGATATACACCGTTTATACCCAAATACGATGATATGTCCTCTCAGGCAAATGGTCTTGATAACCCGAACCGGTATAGATTTGTTGAATTCCCAATCTATAATTCTCTTATATATATAGTCTGGTCAATTACAGGAGTAAATGAGACATTTGCCAGGCTTGTTACGGTTTTTATCTCATTAGGATCTACTTTAATTTTATTTTTGCTCGTTAAACGTCTATCAGGTTTTATAACAGCGATTCTTTCAGCTTCATTCTTTTCACTTTTACCTTATAACATTTTTTATTCATCGGCTATTTTACCAGGACCGTTAATGGTATTTGCAATTTTAGGACTTTATTTTTCGTTTTTAAAATGGATGGATAACGATACTAATTGGTATTGGGGAATTTCATCTATTCTTTTTGCTAATCTTGCTATTTTGACCTGGCCTATTGCGCTTCTTTTCCTTTTCCCAGTTTTGTATTTATCTCTTGAAAAATACAACCTTGCAATTTTTAAAAAAGCCAATCTGTGGATTTTTGCACTTCTTGCAATTACTCCTTTTATTGCCTGGCGATTTTGGATGTCTAATTTTCCCGAAGGGATTCCTAATTGGCGATTTTTGTTAAACGAAGGCAATATTCGCTTTAAAGGTGCTTTTTTCAGATGGATAATAGCAGAAAGAATTGGCAAACTAATTTTGACAGTTGCCGGTTTTACGCTTTTTATTATTGGTTTGTTAAAGAAACCACTAGATAAGGAAAAATTATTTTATTATTCTTGGTTAATTTCATCAGCAGTTTATTTTGTAGTTTTTGCATCTGGGAATGTCAGGCATGATTATTACCAAGTTCCATTTGTTCCAATTGCCGCAGTTTTTATGGCAAAGGGAACCTTGCTTTTATGGAATCTGCCAAAAGAATACTTCAATCGTATTATAGGAGCGGCGATTAGTTTTGTATTAATTTTACTAATACTTGCGTTTGGTTATTTTGAAATACGCGGTTATTATTGGGTTAATAAACCTCAGATAATTACAGCAGGTAAAGCTGTTGACAGATTACTGCCAAAAAATGCAACAGTTGTTGCTCCTTACAGTGGTGATGCTGCCTTTTTATACCAAACAAATAGACATGGTTATCCGATAGTCGATAGACCCTTGGAAAAATTTGTTGAAGAGGGAACAAAATATCTAGTATCTGTAGATGTTGTCGATTCTGGAATTCAAAACCTGGCTCGACACTGCAAAGTAATCGAACGGAATAAAGATTATGTCATTGTTGAAATGTTTAAGGAATGTATAGGAAAATCCTAATGAATCCGAATCTAATTACTCCGAATGAATTCTAATATTCGGATAAATTAGAATTATTTAAATTCGAATAAATTCGTATCTAAATGAAGATCCTCATGATCACCCCCTATTTACCCTATCCTCTGGTTTCCGGCGGCCAAATAAGAACATACAATTTGCTAAAAAATTTGGCTCACAAACACCAGATAACTCTTGCTTCCTTTATTCGTTCTGAGCAGGAAAAAGAATATTTGAAGGAGCTTGAACCTTTTTGCCAAAAAGTAATTTTATTCAATAGACGAAAAGCTTGGTCGCCAATAAATATTATACTTTCCGCAATTACTCCCTTTCCCTTTTTAGTAAGTATCTATTTTGATATTTCGGTTAGGAAAAAGATAAAAGAAGAACTCGAAAAAGAAAATTACAATTTAATCCATGCTGAAACGTTTTATGTCATGCCTAATATTCCCCAAACAAAAGTGCCGATTTTTTTAGTCGAGCAAGTAATTGAATATCTTGTATACCAAAGATTTGTTGAAGGTTTACCAATCTGGAGTTTCTTAATTAAACCCTTTTTGCTTCTTGATGTTGCCAAAATTAAATGGTGGGAGAGATTTTACTGGAAGAGAGCCAAAAGACTGGCGGCAATGTCAGAAGAAGATCGCGATTTTATTAGAAAACTGGAGCCGAAATTAGAGGTTGATGTTATTTCAAACGGGGTAGATATTGCTTACTTTGCAAAAACTGAAAAACACAAACCCAAAGTGCCGACAGTTTTATTTGTTGGACAATTTAAATGGTTGCCCAATAGAGACGCAACTAAATTTTTGGTTAAAGAAATCTGGCCAACGATCAAAGAAAAAATCGCAACTAGCAAGCTGTGGATAGTTGGCAGGAATCCTCCCGACGATATTAAAAATTTTGCATCAGCAGATGTTAGAGTTGACGGAGATGTCGAAGATATAAGGCTCGCTTACGGGACAAGCGACGTGCTATTGGCACCAATCAGAAACGGCAGAGGAACAAAGTATAAAATTCTGGAGGCTATGGCTACTAAAACTCCCATTGTTGGAACAAAACTTGCGGTTGAGGGAATTAATGTGCGAAATGGCAAAGAAGCCTTTGTTGCGCAAGACGCCGCTGATTTAGCTGCAAAAACGCTGCA
>Ga0155410_106_pt1 | contig 51686 bp, 65 predicted proteins | sample RifCSPhighO2_02_FD_106378 | JGI IMG/M metagenome (GOLD analysis project Ga0155410, IMG submission 106378) | Candidatus Curtissbacteria bacterium RIFCSPHIGHO2_02_FULL_40_17
TCCAGTCAAAAAGCCTTGAAGATGATTTTAAAACCCAAGTTATTGCCCAAAATGCCAACTCATCCCAAATAAATGGCGAGGAAATTACGGCTGTAACGAATGGTGTTCAAAAAGCAGTGGCTACAGGAAAGAAAAAGATTGGTCAGGCGGCCAAAGGTGAGGCGACAATTTTTAATATCACGTCTACCCCTAAGACTTTCCCAAAAGGGACTGTAATAATTACAAATAGTGGACTCAAGTTTACTTTAGACGAGGAAGTAGAAGCTACGTCAGCGGGTAAACCAGGACAGCCAAGCACAATAAAAGCGCATATCACCGCCAGTGAGGTAGGGCCGCAATATAATTTAGATCTCGGACAACAACTTTCTTTCACACAATTTGACGAATATTCTTATTGGGCACAGAATGACGCACCGTTTTCCGGTGGTGAAGAAAAAGAGGTGACTGTTGTTTCTAAAGACGATCTGGATGGACTTTCTAAATCTCTAAAGGATACATTGACCGAGAAAGCAAAATCGCTTCTTAAAGAAAAGGCAACAAACAAAAATTTTGATGATCAGGCCCTTATTATTAAAGTTCTAAAATCAGAATTCGACAAAAAGCCGGACGAAGAAGCTTCTCTTGTCAATTTATCAATGGAAATTGAAGCCTCAGTGATTGTCTATGACCAGATAAAACTTAAAGAAAATTTAGCCCAGTCTCTAAAAGACCAAGTGCCCGAAAATTCACAAATTAGAGCCCAAGACATTGAAATACTGGATTTATCAACAACGAGAAATGATAACAGCCTTACTCTTGGCGGAAAATTTAAAGCATTATTGGTACCCAAATTTAATGAGGAAGAATTGAAAGGGAAAATTACCGGAAAAAGCCAAAAGACAGCAAGGTCAATTATTAAAGAAATACAGGAAGTTACGGATGTCGAATTTAAATATAGCCCGAATTTATCAATCACAAGTTCTATCCCGCGAAATAGGTCAAAAATTAAATTCAATATCGAAGCGATATAATGGTGCAAGCAGTTTACGTTAAAGCAAAACCCAAGATTTTAGGACAAGCAAAAGACACGAGACGGGATAGATATTTTTTTGCGCTAGTAAGTCTTATCGGGTTGTCTGCGATTATTTTTGCCGCCTGGCCCATACTGATTTGGCAAATAACAACACTCCCTAGATTAACAGCAGGAGTTAATAGGTTGCCGATCCCCAAAAGTGAAGTTCTTTCGGCAAAATCAACCTTGGAATCAAACGTTCAGGTTGTCAAAGATCCTGACGGTTTTTCCTATTTCGTACCGACGAATTTAGTAATAGAAGAAAAGGACAGACCAACGGAATTTTATCTTTCCATTCCCAAACTTAAAATTTTTAAGGCGAAAGTAAAGGTAGATAATCTTAATTTTTATATCTCGCTTTCCCATTTTCCAAATTCAGCGCTTCCCGGGGAAGTAGGCAATAGCTTTATAACAGGACATTCTGTCCTTCCTCAATTTTATGACCCAACTAATTACCTGACCATTTTTTCTAAACTTTCTGATTTAGAAATCGGAGATGATGTGATTGCCGAACTTGGTGGAAATAAATTTCAGTATACAGTTGGCTATTCAAAAATTGTTGACCCCCATGATCTTTCAGTACTTTCTAAAATATCTCCAAATGGACGCAACTTAACATTAATGACATGCGTTCCTCCGGGAGCAAATACCAAAAGATTAGTTGTAGTGACTTCTCTCTTATGAGATTTATTGGTATTGATTTAGGAAGAAGGTCAACAGGAATTGCGGTCTCGGAGGGTAAGTTTGCACAGCCGTACACAACAATAACTCATGCAAATACTAAAGAGGCACAAGAAAAGGTTGCCAAATTAATTAAAAGTCTAAATGGTCAAAAAGTGGTAATTGGTTATGTTGAGGGCAAAATCGCCAAATTATTTGGGAATTTTGCAAGTGGCCTTAAGAAGAAAATGCCCAATATCGATATAATTTTGCACGATGAAACATTAACCTCTAGACAAGCGCAAGATACTATGATTAAACTTGGAATCGGTAAATTTCGCCGAAGAAAAAAAGAACATGAAATAGCTGCTGCAATTATTCTGCAAAGCTATTTACAAAGTAATGATTAAAAGACTTCTTGCTCCGGTTCAGGCTTGGATACTCCTGCAGGGTAAATGCCCGGGCTGTGGTAAACATTTATCATTAGGTCGAAAGTTTGAAAGATCAGACAATAGCCAAAAAATTATTTGTTCCTGCGGAAGGATTTATATTTTTGACAAACGCAAAGGAAAATATAGAAGAGCGGCTTTTACGGAGGCAGGAAATTGATCAAAAAAAGATTTTTCGCATTTGCGATACTTTTTGTTTTATTAATTATCGCGCCAATAGCACTTAGCCAGTATTACAATTATCTGCTTAAATCGAAATCGCAGGACCAAACACCTAAAATTTTTGTAGTCACACCCGGCCAGCCAGTTTCACAAATAGCTAAAAATTTACAAGAAGAAGGATTGGTTAAGAACGCTTTTGCCTTCAGATTACTAGTTTCGCAAATGGGAATTGGTAAGAATATTCAGGCTGGCGATTTTAGGCTATCGAGCAGTCTTTCTTCAAGAGAAATTGCCACTCTTTTAACGCATGGGGCAATTGACGTTTGGGTGACAATTCCCGAAGGTATGAGGGTCGAGGAACAGGCTCAAAAAATTGAACAAGTTTTAAAATTCGGCTCAAATGACAAATACCAGTTTGATAAAAGCAAGTACATAAAAACAGCCGAAGAAGGGTATATGTTTCCCGATACTTACCTGATTCCCAAAGATGCAACTGCCCATGATGTAGCTGCCAAGCTCAAGAATACTTTTGATCAAAAAGTTCCAATAGCTGTTCTTGACAAAGGAACTGAAATTAATTTGACACCAAAAGAGGTCGTCATTTTAGCATCTTTGGTTGAAAGGGAAGCAAAAAATAATGAGGAAAGGCAACTGATTGCCGGCGTACTTGTCAATAGACTGAAAGCAGGTATTGCTCTTCAGGTTGATGCTACTGTCCAGTACGCAAAAGGTTATGATAGCGCCAAGAACACATGGTGGCCTTTTATAAATTCGAGTGATTACCAAACTGTTCAATCTCCCTACAATACCTATCTTTTCGCAGGTTTACCGCCTTTGCCAATTGCCAGTCCGGGTTTGGAGTCAATTAGGGCTGCAGCAAATCCTGCTCAAACAGAATATTTTTATTATCTCCATGATAGTGACGGCAATATCCACTTTGCAAAAACAATAGAAGAACATAATCAAAATATCCAAAAGTTTCTCTAAGCAGTCCGAATCCCGAAGGTCCTAAGGAACACAGTGACGAAGGGCGCCCCAAACCTCCCTAATCTTGCCACCATCTCTTTCTCCCAGCTAATCCACTTCTGGAGTGGATGTAACAGAATAAACTGCTATTTTGGATTGCAAGTCATATCCTTCGAGGACTATTCCCGAGATACGAGATATAAATCCAATGACCTTAAAAACCCGGTAGATTATCTAATTACGAGAGGGGGAATGTCTAAAATGACTATACTCTATACAAAAACTTGATTTTTGCTCCCTTTTATGCTACAAGTTTACATCCGAAAAGGAAGCTGAATGCCGGAACTAAAAGGTACGACATTTACTGCAGAAGAAAGCAGAGGCGTTGCTCTTGAAGCCCTGGCTAAAGCAGAGGCCATATCTTTAAGTGGAGAACCTGATAGAGCACAAGGTGAATACGAAGATATAATACGGTTTTGTGAAGACAATCGAATTACAGCAACCCATCCTTATTTGAAAGCAGTATTTAATTTGGCCGGTCTTTTTGTAAGCGGAGGGAGATTAGAAGAAGCAAGGGATTTGCTTCATGGTAAAGGCAAGATTGAACCGGTATTGGGAGAACAGTTTGAACTTCACGAAACCTTAGGTAAAATCGAGCAAGGACTTGGCAATATGGAAGCCGCAAAATCTTCTTATCGAAAGGCAATTGATCTTGGGAAACAAAAGGGAAGGAGCCTTTCCTCGGTTGTTTTGCCACTTTGTGATATCTTAAGCCAAGAAGAAGAATTTGAAGAAGCCTATTTGGCGCTCCGAAATAACTTACCTTATATATCTGAATAAGTTTCAATCCCCTCCTGATTTTTGGACAATTATTGAACCTAATTTTCCTGGTTCCAATTGAACTTCAATTTAAATGACTCTGTGTTCAAAAATCACCCCGTAGTTTGATTTTTTAGCTTCGAGTAGTATAATTCTCCCTATGTCTGAACAAGAACCAATAGAATACAAATCTAAAGAGTTTGAGATATTAGGAGAGCGTTTTACCGGTGTTTGCGATAGCTACGGCTTAGAACCCAGGCATTCAGCACTAATTGATGCTGTTTTGACTGAATTTTCAGGCAGGCCAGCAGAAATTGTCGGGAAACTGAATGCTTTGGTAGAAAAAATTGGCGATGATCCACAGAAGAAGGATATTGCTGCTGCCTTGGTTGAGATTAGTCATGCTTACATAGAAAGACACCCTATTTCTCCGATGGGAAGGTTCGCCAGACGTTCGGGTTCAAATTAAAGAGAATGTTTTGTCCGACAAGCGCCCCGTCACAAAAACACCGGCTCAAACTCTTCTTCCGTTTCTAGAAAATACGTCCGAAGTGAGCTAATATTCGGGAGCCAAATGAAATTAGATCAAAAAAGCAGATTAAAACAGCTTCAAGATGCCTCAGAACTTTTATCTGATTCCCTCGAAAAGATTGAGTCTGGTGATTCTAAGTACTTAGTTGTTTTAGGCACTCAGTTGAGAGCGTTAATTTGCACAGGGGGGAGAACCTTTAACCCACTCCTGTTAGATCTTTCCGAGGAACTGAATAAACCAATAGAATGTTTTGGACCACCAGACAAAAATCCCAATGACCCTTTGTTTAATGGCTTAGTTTTAGGTTTTCCTGGGCGATTAATTGGCTTCGAGCCATATTCTCCGGCTCAACGAAAATATCTATTAAAGGATTGGTTAAATGCTAATGTTTTAGTGGTAGGTGGTTTATTCTATACTCCAAACGAAGTTCTGAGATCATTTGCTGATAAAGAAGCCAGTCATTACGATCCTAAGTCAGACTCCAGGATGGATAAGCTTAGGGGTATCATACATCACAACTATTTCCAGGGAAGAAACATAAACGAGATAGATAGATTTCTTATTCAAACAGCAGAATTTGTAGTTGGAAGCACAAAGGAATTACTAACACTCTAATAATAGGTTCGATGTTGTCTATTAGGTAGAGCTAAGTTGTTCTTAATATAACCTCAAATTTCAGCAAAAAGAGGGTGTGCCAAGCTAGGTCACATTGAAGGTGGTTTAGATGGTTTAGAGGTTTAGAGTTTTTTTATGATGGCTGCAAATTATAAAGTGTAGTTCGAAAATCGTCTTGTTGCTATAATTACACATAATTGATATGCAACTTAAGGTTTTGTCTTGGAACATCTGGATAAAAGGGTACTTTGACCAAATTGCGGATTTTTTGAAAGGTTCAGGGGCAGACATTATTGGTTTACAGGAAGTATCGCCCGATGATCCTACAAGAGATGTTGTAGATTTTCTTGACAAGTTAGGTTATCAACATGCTTTTGCTCCGTTTAAACATACTTGGAGAGGCAAAGTATTTAACGACGGCCCGGCGATCTTTAGTAAATACAAAATTCGCAAAACCCAAACTTATATATTATCTAAGAAAAATGGCAGGGTTGCGGTCAGAGCTGACATTCTGGTCGGTGAGGAAACATTACACGTATTTAGCACCCACCTTATCCATACCCATCAGAAGCCATCTAAAGTGCAAGATGAGCAAGCAATGACTCTTATCAGTAAGTTGCCGAAAGAGCATGTCATTGTAATAGGAGATTTTAATGCTACAGGGGAAAGCTCAGTCATTAAGAATATGCGAAAAGTTCTTTTAGACTGCGATCCGGCTTCTAAACCAACTTGGAGCATGTATAAAGAGGGATGTTTGGTATGTTACCCCGGCGGAGTGAAAATTCGCCTCGATTACATCTTTACTACGAAAGATATTAAGGCAAATTCATTCAAAGTTGAAGATTCAAAAGCTTCTGATCATTTGCCCATTTCAGTTATGATTGAGGTATAAAACAAGTTCTAACTTCGTCGCGTCGTCCTCGAAACTTTAGCGAAGCGGACCACGAGGCGGAACTTAGTAGTTCTTACTCGAACCCCGCAGATGGTATAATTTCTTCAAAATATAATATCTTGTAATTTGTATTACATTGTAATATAATATGACTCGAATAGTAATTAAGGAACTAATTTGGAATAAGCGGAACCTTGAGCATATCAAGAAGCATAATGTCACCGTTGATGAGGTAGAAAGTATAGCTAGAAAAATAGTAGTTCACAAAAAAGCCAAGCAAGGAAGATACTCAATTGTTGGTAGAGTTGGTTCAAGAATTATAACAGTGATTATTAACAGAATCGGGCCAGGGATTTATTATCCAGTGACAGCAAGAGATGCAGCTAAGAAAGAAAGGAAGCGCATATATGAAAAAGAAAAAAAGCAAATTTCCTGATTTTAATAAGATGACATATGAAAAAGAGGCAAAGTGGTGGGATACCCACGATTTGGGAGACTATTGGGACGAAATGGAGGATGTTGAGATAGTGTTCGATCTCAAAAAGCCTCGCGATGAGACTCTTATTGTGCGTCTTCAAAAAGAACTCAAGGATAGACTAGAACGTGTAGCAAGAAGTCGAGGGTTAAACATGTCCACCCTAGCCCGCATGTGGCTGATTGAGAAACTTCGTCAGACTCAATCCAAATAAGCAGAGCTTGCGGTCCTTGATTAAAGTCTGTGGGCCTAAAGTTCGAAAATCGTCGTTCGTCTTCGTAGCTTCCAGCGGAGTGGACCCAAACTATAGAAACTACTGATAGGCTAAGAACTTAGTTATTAGTTATAGGAATTCATTTTCAAAGATAGTATTATTAATTGAATATCCCAGTGAATAAAATACTCCAAATCGGTCCACCCTTTATTATTATCGCCGCACTACTTTGGAGTCTTGACGGACTTTTAAGAAGAAGCCTTTTTGTGTTACCCCCGGCTCTTATTGTGTTTTGGGAACATGTTTTAGGTGCAGTTATATTAATACCATTTGTCCTTTTTTTAGGTCTGAAACTAGGCAAAATGACCAAGAAAGAATGGCTGGCAATTGTTTTTGTAAGCCTTTTCTCTGGAGCCCTCGGAACTATTTTTTATACGGCGGCTCTTGGTAAAGTTAATTATATCCAGTTTTCGGTTGTAGCTATGCTGCAGCAGCTTCAGCCAATCTGGACCATTACAACCGCAGCTATTATCCTAAAAGAAAAATTGACAGGCAATTTTTTAAGGTGGGCAGCATTGGCACTTATTGCTTCTTATTTTGTTACCTTTAGGGATTTAAAAGTTAATCTTGAAAGCGGCAGCCAAACAATAGTTGCTGCAGGATTTGCTCTTGCGGCTGGGATGATGTGGGGTTCATCAACCGCATTTTCCAAAGTGGTCTTAAAGCAAGTTTCGTTTATAACGGCCACTTTTTTAAGGTTTATGATAGCACCTATATTTGCCCTGCTTTTTTTAGTTGGTTCAAATAAGGGCAGCAGTCTTTTTGCAATCACATTGCCTCAGGCATTTACACTGCTTGTTATTACTCTCACAACCGGAATGGTTGCTCTTCTTATTTATTATTTTGGCTTAAAAAAAACACCGGCTAGAGTTAGCACAATTTTAGAACTTGTCTGGCCTGCTTCGGCAATTTTTATTGACTATGTTTATTTCAAAAAAACTTTATCGACGACTCAGCTGTTGGGGGTTTTTGTATTACTTTTTGCAATTTACCAAGTGTCTAAATTCAAAAAGTGATAAATAGGTGGTTTAGGGAGAAAGTAGTAAAAGGAGACGGCTCCGGTAAAAAAATCGGTTTTCCAACCTTAAACCTTGATAAGCAAAAGCTCGAAGGGAAAATTAAAGAGGGAATTTATGCCTGCTTGGTTCGTTATAAAAAAAAAGTTTATCCAGGTGTTCTTTTTTATGGCCCCAGATTGGTCAAGCGAGAATCTCATAATGTCTTGGAAATATATGTAATTGATTTCGATAAGAACATATACGGTCGCAAGATTGAGTATAAGGTCAAAAATTTTATACGCAAGGTTAAAAACTTTAAGGGCACAAAAGAACTAAGGGAGGAAATTGCCAAAGACGTTGCCAAAACCTTGAAGTTGTTGACAAATACTAAAGTCTGATATAAAATCTAAAAAGATACATCCCTAATAGGGGGTACTTTTTGTACCTTCTTATTTTTGTTGTGTCAAGTTTATATTCCTGTGGATCATCCCAAGACAAATTAGCATATTCGGTTGCATTCGTATTTTCTTAGGGCCTGATCCTCAAAATTAGAAAGAAAACACCAGTGGCAAAACGAATTTTTTGGGGCCAGCACAAAAATATCGATTTACCCCATCTTGATTTAGTCCAAGTTCAGAGGGAATCTTTTCAAGATTTTCTTGAGAACGGAATTAAAGAGATACTGGAAGAAATTTCGCCAGTTTCTGATTTTACAGAAAAGAATTTCTCCCTCTCATTTGGTCAGTATAGCTTTGGTAAATCCAAATATACTCCAGAGGAAGCCATTGAAAAAGGAGTAACCTATGATGTTCCTCTAAAAATCCAAGCAGAAGTTGTTAATAAACAAACCGGAGCCAAAAACTCTCAGGAAGTTTTTTTGTGTGATCTTCCTTTAATGCTTGAAAAGGGCTCTTTTATTATTAATGGAATAGAAAGAGCAGTAGTCAGTCAGCTGGTGCGGGCACCGGGTGCTTATTATTCTGCGGAAATTGATCCTTCGACTGGAAAAGTTCTTTACAGTTGTGAGATTAGACCATTGAGAGGTTCCTGGCTCGAATTTGCCATCACAAAAAATGACATCATAACCGTTAAAATCGATAGACGCAGAAAATTTCCTGTTACTACTTTCTTGCGAGCAATCGGGTTTTCAGATGATCAATCAATCGAGAGTCTTTTTGCCTTTGTCACAGATGAAACAGCAAAAGAATTTCTTAAAAATACTTTTAGCAAAGACCCGACAAGCAATCAACAGGAAGCACTATTGGAAATTTATCGAAGGATGCGTCCCGGGGATCATGTAATTTTGGATAATGCTAAATCGTTGATTGAAAATATGTTTTTCAATGATCGTAGATATTCCCTTGGAAAAGTAGGCAGATACAAAATTGAAAAGCGTCTCGGTCATATCAAAGGAAAGATAAAGTATGCTAAAGAAGAAACTGCCGCAAGCCAGATTTTAACTCCATCAGATTTTGTTGCCGCAATCTACTATTTGTTTGAACTAATATCGGGTAAAGGCAGGGTAGATGACATCGACCATTTAGGCAATAGAAGAGTAAGAAGAGTTGGAGAATTAGTAGCGCAGAATGCTTTTAGAGTCGGAATTTTAAGACTTGAAAGGGTTATCAAAGAAAGAATGAGTTTAACCCCGACTGATACCGTACCTGCGCCTGCATCACTTATCAATGCCAGACCAATTATTTCGGCAATCAACGAGTTTTTCCGATCTTCGCAACTCTCCACAATACTAGACCAAACTAATTCTCTTTCGGAACTGGACAATTTGAGGCGCTTGACAGTCATGGGCACCGGAGGTATCGCCAGAGAGCGTGCTGCTTTTTCTATTCGCGACATTAATCATTCCCAGTATTCAAGAATCTGCCCTATTCGCTCACCGGAAGGACCAAATATTGGTTTAGTTACTTATTTGGCACTGTACTGCAAAGTTAATGAATATGGTTTTTTGGAAGCACCTTACAGAAAAGTAATTCAGGACAAAAACGATAAAGCTAAGGTTTCTGATGAAATCGTCTATCTTGCTGCCGACGATGAAGAAAATTACTACATAACTCATGCTCAAATTCCCGTAGACGATAAAGGTTATATTTTAGATGAAGTCGTACCTGTCCGGTACATAGGGGAGTTTACAACTGCTCATAAAAGTATGGTTAATTTTATCGATGTAGTTCCAAGACAGGTCGTTGGAACATCGGCTTCCCTTATACCGTTTTTGGCCCACGATGAAGCAAATCGTGCCCTAATGGGAACCCATATGCAGTGTCAGGCAGTTCCACTTTTGACACCCGAAGAACCAATTGTCGGTACAGGAATGGAAGAAGTTGTCGGTAATAATTTAAAGGATGTAACTCGGGCTCAAACAGAAGGGAAAGTAATTTATGTGGATAGTAAAAAAATCATTATCAAGACTAAAACCAAGGATGGATCGGCTCACGAACTTACAATTCCAATTAATAAATTCACTAGGTCCCCTCAAAGCACATGCCATTCACAAAGGCCCAAAGTTTTAACAGGACAGGCTGTTAAAAAGGGGGACATTTTAGTCGATGGTTCATCCACCGATGATGGCGAACTAGCTCTTGGTAGAAACTTACTAATTGCTTATATGAGTTTTGACGGACTTGGTTATGAGGACGCAATTGTAATTTCTGACAGATTATTCAAAGAAGACGTATTAACCTCTATTCATATAGAGGAATACGATACATCTGTTGTTGAGACAAAACTCGGACCGGAAGAAACTACAAGAGATATCCCGAACGTATCAGAAGAGGATTTGGCAAGTCTTGATGAAGAGGGAATTGTTGTGGTTGGCGCAGGGGTGGGACCTAATGATATTCTTGTTGGCAAAATTGCCCCAAAAGGTGAAACAGAACTTAGCGCAGAAGAAAGACTCCTAAGAACCATTTTTGGCGAGAAGGCAAGGGAAGTAAGGGATACATCACTGCGAATGCCTCATGGTGAAAAAGGCACGGTTATAGATGTAAAAATTTTATCCCGCGACAAGGGAGATGAGTTAGAACATGGAGCGTTGACTAAAATTTTCGTGAAGGTTGCCCAAGTTAGAAAAGTTGTTGTTGGTGACAAGCTGGCTGGTCGACATGGAAACAAGGGAGTCATTTCTAAAATTGTATCATCTGCCGATATGCCTTATCTTCCGGATGGTACTCCTGTTGATATCATAATTAGCCCGCTTTCCGTATTATCACGTATGAATTTGGGGCAGCTCTTGGAAACTCATCTTGGCTGGGCTGCACACAAACTTGATTACAAAATCGCCTTACCAGTATTTGAAAGCGGTTCAGAGACTCGAATTGTCGAAGAACTTAAAAAAGCAAACCTTCCGGTTGACGGACGTACTAACCTTTACGACGGAAGAACCGGATTACCTTTTGATAGACCGATTGTCGTTGGCTACGGTTATATTATGAAGTTAATTCATATGGTCGAAGATAAAACTCATGCTAGATCTACCGGACCATATTCGCTAATTACCCAACAGCCTCTTGGAGGAAAAGCCCAAATGGGTGGGCAAAGACTCGGTGAAATGGAAGTATGGGCTCTTGAGGCATACGGAGCTGCTTATAGCCTGCAGGAGATGCTAACCATAAAGTCTGACGATGTAATTGGTAGGGCCAAAGCTTTTGAAGCCATTATTAAAGGAACAGAAATTCCGCAAGCATTAATACCTGAATCATTTAAGGTTTTGGTTAAAGAATTAAACAGTTTAAATCTCAATGTTGCTACAATTGGTGCCAAAACGCAAGAGGAGGCAAAAGTTGTTCCCCAAACCGAAGAAGAGGCTCGCGCCGCGCAGGAATTTACTCAGGTAGCGGGAGCGCAGAACATAATCTCACCCGCCGACATCACCGGACCCAATAGCGCTATTAAGATAGAAAGTCACTAGCCAATGAACGAGCTAATCGATTTTGAATCATTAAAACTGTCGCTTGCTTCACCGGATGATGTGAAAACCTGGTCATTTGGCGAAGTTACTAAACCTGAAACAATCAATTATAGAACTCTCAAACCGGAAAAGGATGGTCTTTTTGATGAAAGAATTTTCGGCCCGACCAAAGATTGGGAATGTTACTGTGGTAAATATAAAAGGATTAGATATCGTGGAATAATTTGTGACAAGTGTGGAGTTGAGGTTACGCAATCAAGAGTTCGAAGAGAAAGAATGGGGCATATAACACTTGCTGCTCCAGTAGTCCACAACTGGTTTTTTAAAGGTAGTCCCTCAAAATTGGGACTTCTTTTAGAAATTTCTCCAAGAAATTTAGATGCTGTTGTTTATTTTGCTTCATATTTAGTAATTGATGTTGATGAGGATAAAAGAAAGCAGGTCGTAAAAAAACTCGAAGAAGAGCAAGACAGAAAGAGAAAAGAACAACAAAATATTTTAAAAAGAAAACTTGAAGATGAAGAAAAAGGAGCAAAAAAAGAAGTTGCGGCCATTAAATCAAAAGGAAAAGTAAAAGAACATGCCGATCTTAAAATAGAAGAAATCCAACTTACAATGCGTGCTCGACAGGCAAAGATGCGCGAAGAACATGCCGTTGAAGTTTCTAGACTTGAAGAAATCTACAAGAACATTACAGATATGGTGGCCGCAATTAAGGTAAGAGATCTTTTATCCGAAGAGGAATATTTTAAGCTTATCGACTATGATGCTGCCGATTTTATAAAAGTTGGAATGGGAGCAGAAGCACTTATGCAAGTTTTGGAGAAAATTGATCTGGCGAAGTTGGCAGTTTCACTTAGAGAGGAAATTACCAAAACGACGGGCCAAAGGCACCTGAAAGCGACAAGGAAACTGCGGGTTGTCGAAAGTATGCGCAAGGCCACGATCAGTCCCAATTGGATGATAATCAGGATATTGCCTGTTTTACCGCCAGATTTAAGACCAATGGTTCAGCTTTCGGGCGGCAGGTTTGCGACCTCAGATTTAAATGATCTTTACAGAAGGGTGATTAACAGAAATAACAGGTTAAAAAAATTAATTGAATTGGGTGCGCCTGAGATTATTTTAAGGAATGAAAAAAGAATGCTTCAGGAGTCTGTTGACGCGCTAATTGATTCACAAAGAGTTAAATCAACAAGAGCATCGCAAGAACTGCGGTCACTTTCCGATATGCTTAGAGGTAAACAGGGTAGGTTTAGACAGAATTTACTTGGAAAACGTGTCGATTATTCTGGAAGATCGGTAATTGTGGTCGGGCCTGAATTAAATTTGAATCAAGCTGGAATCCCCAAGGAAATGGCCCTGGAGATGTTCAAACCCTTCGTTCTAAGAGAGGTTATAGCCAGAGGATATGCCCCTAACGTGAAAAGCGCTAAACATTTTTTGGAAAGAAGGAGCGGCGAGGTTTGGGATATTTTAGAAGAAATAACCAAAGGACACCCTATCCTTTTAAACAGGGCTCCAACGCTTCATCGGCTGGGAATTCAAGCTTTCTACCCGATTCTTATTGAGGGAGATGCTATCAGAATTCATCCGTGCATATGCGCCGGCTTCAACGCGGATTTTGATGGAGATCAGATGGCTGTTCACGTCCCCCTTTCGGTTAAGGCACAAGAGGAAGCTATTGGTCTTATGATGTCAGCCAGGAATTTACTGCGACCAGCAGACGGTTCTCCAATTACTTTACCAAACAAAGAAATGGCTTTAGGTATTTATTATTTAACATCCCCTGATCCTAACATCTCGCCTCACGAAGGCATTTTTAAAAGCGAGGATGAAGTGCTGCTTGCCCTAAAATCCGGCAAGATTTCACAAAGACAGCAGACAAAAGTGATAGTTGGAAAACAAGTAATGGAAACAACCCCCGGCAGAGTTCTATTTAATATCCAAATCCCCCTTTCAATGCGTTTTATCAATGAGACAATCTCAGCTTCAATTATAAAAAGAATAATATCGAAAGCTATTGATGAAATTGCCGAAGAGCAAGTTGTAGAGCTGATAGATAGACTAAAAAGCCTTGGGTTTGATGGAGCAACCGCATCGGGTCTTTCAGTTTCGGTTTTTGATTGTGTAATTGTTGATAACAAGCCTCAAATTATCCAAAGAGCGGAAAAAGAAGTTGCTCAAATTGAGAAAAATTTTAGTATGGGCCTTATAACAAAAGAAGAATCTAAACGCCTTTCACAGGAAATATGGCTTTCAACGACCAATGAACTTGCTGATTTAACTTGGCGCAATCTTCCTCGCGATAATTCGATCAAAATTATTTCCGATTCTGGCGGGTCTAGGGCGACTGCCGAGCAAATTAAACAGCTTGCGGCAATTAGAGGTCTTGTGACCGATCCTTCGGGGAGAATCGTATCTCTTCCAATTAAATCCAACTTTAGAGAAGGACTTTCTGCGTTTGAGTATTTCACCAGTGCCAGAGGAGCAAGAAAAGGTTTGGCAGATCGGGCAATAAAAACTGCCGAATCCGGATATTTGACAAGACGTCTGGTTGATGTAGCTCATGATGCCATTATAAGAACCGAAGATTGCGAAACGAAAGAAGGAATCGTTATCGCTAAGGAAGACAAGCGACAAGCGGCATTTATCATGCGGATTCAGGGGCGGGTGACAACGGAAGACATAACTGCGCAAAAAAGCAAAAAGCAAATAGTTAAAAAAAATACAATAATCACAGAGGAAATTGCCCGTGAAATAGAAAAAAACGCAATTGTCCAAGTAAAAGTAAGGAGTGTTCTTGCATGTGAGGCTAAATACGGACTCTGCAGTATGTGCTACGGAGTCGACTTAGTTACCAGGAAGTTGGTAACAGTTGGAACACCGGCTGGAGTGATTGCAGCCCAGTCAATCGGAGAGCCGGGAACACAGCTTACAATGAGGACATTTCACACAGGCGGAATTGTCGGATTAGATATTACCCAAGGTCTGCCGAGGGTAGAGGAACTTTTTGAAGCGCGTACCCCTAAATTTTCAGCTCAAATCACAGAAATTGCCGGCAAGGTTAAAATTGAAGAAACGTCAGATGGTAGTGTCGTCAAAGTTAAAAATGCAAACCTTAAACCGCTGGTCGAAAAGGAGTATCTTATTCCACCTACTTCTGAATTGAAGGTAACAGATGGACAACTTATCGCTGCGGGAGCGCCACTTTCTGCAGGCTATCTTGATATTAAAGAGATTCTAGCTGTTTCCGGACTAAGAGAAGCCCAAAAATACCTTATAAGTGAGGCTCAGGAAGTATATGAAACTCAAGGTGTAGCCATTAATGACAAGCATTTTGAGGTTATAGCCAGAAAAATGAGCGAAAAAGTACGAGTAGAATCATCCGGCGATACAGTTCTATTACCAGGTGAGCTTATAGACAGAAACAGGTTTACGGAAGAGAATGCCAAGGTTTTAGCCGAAGGAGGAGAACCGGCAACAGCCCAAGTAATAATTTTGGGAATCACCAAGGCCGCACTTTATACCGAAAGTTTCTTATCGGCAGCCTCATTTCAAGAAACCACTAGGGTTTTGACTGACGCAGCGATTGAGGGTAAAGTAGACAGGTTGTTAGGATTAAAGGAAAATGTCATAATTGGACGCCTAATTCCAACTAGTCCTGAAAGAGCAAGGATACAATAGGCGGACAATTATATCAGAGGAGCGTACTATGCCTACTATTAACCAACTTATCAGAAAAGGCAGAAAACCAAAAATTAAAAGAGTGAGGGCCACGGCGCTTAGACGTGCCTTTAATTCTCTTAAAAACCGATACGTATACTATCCGGCAAGCCAGAAAAGAGGGGTGTGTGTGGTTGTCAAAACCATGACTCCCAAAAAACCTAATTCTGCTCTAAGAAAAGTAGCTAGAGTCCGTCTTTCCAATAAGCAGGAAATTACCGCTTATATTCCGGGCATTGGTCATGAACTTGCAGAACACTCAGTTGTTTTAATACGGGGTGGTCGCGTCAGAGATCTGCCCGGAGTAAAATATCATGTTATTCGCGGGAAATATGATACTACTGGAGTAGTTGGCCGAAAGCAAGCAAGATCGCTGTATGGAACCAAAAAATCAGGTGCGGTTACCGGTGCCCAGGCAGCAGCTACAGTTGGTGCCACCGCAGCCGCAGCGCAGCCACCACCAGAAACTTAAGTATGAAAACTTATCACTTATCACTCATCACTTATCACTTATCACTGCGACCGAAGGGAGCATCATGCCCAGAGCAGGAAAGGTAGAAAAAAAACAAATTGCTCCGGATCCCCTTTACCAAAGTTCGCTTGTTGCTAAACTAATCAATAAAGTAATGGTCAGCGGCAATAAGTCTCTCGCCCAGAGAGTAGTTTATGATGCGCTCGAAAGTTTAAAATCTGGCGGGCAAGATCCAGTCAAAACCCTAGATAAGGCAGTTGAGAATATTACGCCAAGAATGGAGGTTAGACCAAGAAGGGTTGGCGGTGCATCTTATATGGTTCCCATGGAAGTCAGGGGATCAAGACGGCTTTCATTGGCAATTTCATGGCTGGTTAATGCCGCCAGAAGCAGGAAAGCTTCGGACATTACTCCCAAACCTAAGAATAAGCCCTTAATTATTGCCAAGTTGTCCCAAGAAATACTGCAAGCATCAGAGAATACCGGCAAGGCAGTCGCCAAAAAAGACGAAATGCACCGCATAGCCGAAGCGAACAAAGCTTTCGCCCATTTCAGATGGTAAGCCGGAGTTTACACTGAGCTTGTCGAAGTGCGCATTCCCGCTGGTAATGTGCTCAGCCTTGCGGTCCTCGTCCTTCGTTAAACTCAGGACTGCGGGCCTAAAAGCTTTCGCCCACTTCCGCTGGTAGCGAAATGTGGTTTGCCGCCTTGCGATAGCTCCGCACTACGCGCGTAGTAGCTATCTAAAGGCGTTTGCACATTTCCGGTGGTAATTTCCCTACAACGAGAATAAATCTAGCACTTGCTTTTTTCCTGTCATGGCTAAATCAAATATCTTTTCCCGATCTTGGGAAATTCTTGAGATGGGCATCTCGGAAGGAGCAATAATCCCAATATTTATTGAATCTCCATGCAATCCAATTAGCTCTGCCGCTCGCGAATATTGTTTATGTCTTGCTAACATAGCAGTTCTAAATTCGGAGGAAAACTTACGCATATATACACTTGTAAGTAAACGTTCTAATAAACTGGCCCCATTTGCTCGCTCGCCTACAGTATTATTCAAAACCACCAATATATCTGTACACCCTTCCTGTATTGCTAAATCGATTGGAATACCATTCCCTATAGAACCATCACTGTACTTTTTTCCATTAATACTTATGGTACGGTTATAAACAATAGGAAATGCCGAGGAAGCGATGACTACTTTGACAATATCACACTCCTCTTTCACATCTATAAACTCACTTTTGCCCGTTTGGGCATCCGTAACGACAATAAAAAAACTCGAACGGGATGACCTAATTGTTTCCTGATCAAGCGGTTTTGTCTTTCGCATTATGTGTTCAGCATAATCAAGGTCTAAAACACGCCTTAGACGCCTAACATCGATGAATCTTCTGTCCACTAAATCTTCATGCCAAAGCGAAGCTCCTAACTCTGTCTGTTTAGCAAGAAAATAAGCAAGGTCAGCAGCCCCAGACGAAACACCGACAACAACATCAAAAGTGTCATGGAAACCCAATTGTTCTAGGCCAACAAGTACTCCGGCACCAAATGCTCCACGCACCCCACCGCCACCCATTACTAATGCGGTTTTAATCCTCTCGTGTGTATTGTCACCTTGATCAAGCAGTCTCTTTTTCTCAAGTAAATTTCTCACGAGCGTTGAATTTCTCGCTGATTCACCTTCTAAAACTTTGGAGCGTAATCTTTCCATGGCTAAAATTGTAGCAAAAATAGTTCTTTAAGAGAAAAATCTTCTCTCTTGCATACTCATTTAACTTAAGATATAATTCCCGACTAGTTTGTACTTATCTGCCGGTCTTCGACCCTGAGGGCTCAGACCCGAATGGGCAGGCAGGCGCCTGTCAAACGCCTAATTTAGCTTCCGCCTGGCTAAATCCAAAGAAGAATTTTTATATTTGGGAAATGATATATTGACTTTTGGCAGGGTTTTATTGATAAAAGAGTAAGATCATGAAAATAATTTCATTATCAAAGGCACAAAAACTGAAAAGCCTTAGAAAAAAACTCACGGAGCTTGAGGAAGTTAAGCTAAAAGAGGCTTTGGCTAAGTATGGGGAAGCCTACCAGGAGTCAGGAGCGGCCTGGCAGGAAAATGCCGCCTGGGAGCTGGCAGACGAAGAAGTGTCGGTTATTCGGGCAATGATTTCGGAAATAAAAAGAGAAATCACCGGTTTGGAACATCCTCTTCCTACTACTTCCATCCCGCTCACTATTAAAAAACAAAAATAATCCAAATTAGAAAAATATATGACGCAAACTGCTGATCAATTTATTTTCGCTTCGCGAAAACCGTGGATTATTAATCCTCGGATGAAGCGAAGGGAAAACATACTTCCAAGGAAGTTTGGAGCCTAGACCAAAGACGAATGATATGATAGGTGAAAACCGAGGGTTCTTAACTCTCGGAAGTTTATTTTGCAACACAAAAAGACATATTTAGCTTGGAGGAAAAAATAATGGCCGAAAAACAAGCCAGACTTTATTCGCTGGACAGAATAAGAAATATAGGCATCATTGCTCATATCGACGCGGGAAAAACGACCACTACCGAGAGAATCCTTTTTTACACAGGTAGGACCTATAAACTCGGAAATATCGATGAAGGCACCACCGTTACCGACTGGATGGCTCAGGAAAAAGAAAGGGGAATTACGATTGTATCGGCTGCCGTAACAACATTTTGGAAACCCAAAGATGGCCCGTTTGCCAACATTGACACACGTATAAACATTATTGACACCCCGGGGCATGTCGATTTTACTGCCGAGGTTGAAAGATCACTGCGTGTTCTAGATGGAGGAGTCACCGTTCTTGATGCAGAAGAGGGGGTCCAGTCACAATCGGAAACAGTCTGGCGCCAAGCCGACAAATATAAAGTTCCCCGTATTTGTTTCGTTAATAAGATGGATAAAATCGGCGCAGATTTTTTCGCAACGCTCTCCTCGATCCGCAAAAAATTACAGGCACCGGCAGTTGCCTACAATTTACCAATCGGCAAGGAAAATGATTTTAAGGGAGTTATCGATTTACTAACACAAAAGGCCTATATTTGGGAAGAAGAGGCTGTCAAAAAAGGAGGAATGGATTTTGTCAAGGTACCCATCCCAAGTGAATTGCTTGCTGAAACCGAAAAACATAGAGCCCACTTAATTGAAAAAATTGCAGAATGTGACGATAGTCTTGTGGAAAAATACCTTAAGGGTGAAGAATTGGGAATAGACGAACTTAAATCAGCACTTCGACGTGCAGTCATCGAATATAAAATAGTTCCCGTGCTTGCAGGTTCCAGTCTACGCAATAAAGGTGTTCAAATGCTTCTTGACGCAACTGTAGAATACTTACCTTCTCCTTTAGATATAGAAACGGTAGAGGGTATTAATCCTAAAACAGGTGAGAAGGAGATCCGCAAACAAGTAGTCGAAGCTCCATTTTGTGCCTTGGCATTTAAAGTCCAGATCGATCCGCATGTCGGTAAATTAAATTTCATCAGAATTTATTCGGGAACACTAAAATCCGGTACTTCTGTTTTGAATACGACAAAAAGGGAACATGAAAGAGTCGGCAGAATTTTACTAATGCATGCCAATACCAGAGAAGAGATTGCCGAAGCATACGCAGGAGAAATTGTGGCAGTTGTCGGACTTAAATCAACCACCACAGGAGACACGCTCTGCGCTGAAAATTCTCCGATTATTTTAGAATCGATTTCGTTTCCGGACCCGGTCATTTCACTGGCAATTGAGCCAAGTACAAAGGCTGATCAGGAGAAACTTGGTTACGCTTTGGGCCGGCTTTCCGAGGAAGATCCGACGTTTAAGATTAAAGGTGATCCGGAAACCGGGCAAACAATTATTTCCGGAATGGGAGAACTGCATCTGGAAATCCTGGTTGACAGAATGAAGAGAGAGTTTGCAGTCGCTGCCAAAGTCGGCAGTCCGCAAGTTGCTTACAAGGAAACCATTAGAGAAACAGGCAGAGGTGAAGGTAAATATATTCGGCAGTCCGGTGGCAGAGGCCAATACGGGCACTGTTTTTTGAGGGTTGAGCCTAATCCTCGCGGTGAGGGTTATCAATTCGTTTCCGAGATTAGAGGTGGCGCTATTCCGCAAGAGTTTATTTCCTCAGTAGAAAAAGGAGTTCGCGAAAAAATGGAAACCGGGGTTTTAGCTGGATATCCGATGGTCGATATAAAGGTAGCAGTTTATGATGGTACTTATCATGACGTTGACTCTTCCGATATTGCTTTTAAAATCGCCGGCTCTCTTGCTTTGGAAGAAGCCGTCAAAAATGCCAGTCTTGCGCTTTTGGAACCGATCATGAAAGTGGAAGTGACCATTCCCGAAGAATTCATGGGTGATGTAATTGGGGATTTATCTGCCAAGCGTGCTCAAATACTTTCAAGCGAACATCGGGCAAACAGCGTGATTATTACAGCCCTTGTGCCGCTTGCAGAGATGTCCGGCTATGTTACAACTCTTAGGTCTATGACTCAAGGGAGAGGATCAGCATATATGGAACCGTCACATTACGAAGAAGTTCCCCAGAGTATAGCAGACAAAATCGTAGCAAGGGCCAAAGGTGAGGTAAAAGAAAGTTAGTAAAGAGTTTACCATGAACGAAGTCGCGTCAGACGCGACGAAGTGAAGGGCCGATAAAATAGTCGCAAAGGTTAAGGGTGAAACTAACCAAAGCTGACAATGTGATTTAGTCAATGCAAGAAGTATTAGAAGCTTTTGGTACCTGTGGTACTTTTAAATCTTCCTCTTGCATTTTGTTGTCAGAATAATATAAACTATTCCAACTAATATCAGCCTGTCAGGTTTTAACTTGGCAAAAAGCCTGATATTATTTTTACCCAAATTTCAAAGAAATTTGGAGAGGAAAAATTTGAGTGCGTTTAATGTTCTCAATAGAACATGAATAGCACGAGCAATTTTGACGACATGGCAGCAGAAAAATTTGAACGAACAAAACCACACGTAAATATTGGCACGATTGGCCATGTTGATCATGGTAAAACTACGCTGACCAGTGCTATTACTCAGGTCCTATCCAAAAAAGGTCTGGCTCAGGCGAAATCCTTTGATCAGATAGATAATGCCCCGGAAGAGAAACAAAGAGGAATTACTATTAATATTACTCATGTGGAGTACGAAACGGAAAAGCGTCACTATGCCCACATTGATGCCCCCGGCCATGCCGACTACATCAAAAACATGATTACAGGTGCCGCCCAAATGGACGGTGCAATTCTGGTTGTAAGCGCTCCGGACGGGCCGATGCCGCAGACGAGAGAGCATGTTCTTTTGGCCAGACAGGTAAACGTTCCGGCAATCGTAGTTTTTCTAAACAAAACGGATATGGTTCAGGATGCAGAACTTTTGGATCTTGTGGAACTTGAGGTGCGCGAACTTCTGGATAAATATCAGTTTGATGGAAAAAATGCGACAATCATTCGCGGTTCGGCACTTAAAGCGATTGAAGGAGATGCACAAGCCGTTAAAGCGATTGAAGACTTAATGGCCGCAGTTGATGAAAAAATCCCCACTCCCGCAAGGGATTTAGACAAACCTTTCCTGATGCCGGTTGAAGATGTCTTTTCCATAAAAGGCCGAGGGACTGTTGTTACAGGCAGAGTTGAACGGGGCGTTATAAAAGTCAATGAGGAGATCGAAATTGTCGGAATTAGACCTACAAAAAAAACTATTGTAACAGGAGTAGAAATGTTTAGAAAAGAGCTAGACCAGGGACAAGCCGGTGACAATATCGGCGTACTACTTCGAGGGATTGAAAAAGATGACGTTGAAAGAGGGCAGGTTTTGGCAAAGCCCGGCTCGACAACACCGCATACCGAATTCGAGGCAGAGGTGTATATCCTAACTAAAGAAGAAGGCGGACGACACACCCCCTTCTTTACCGGTTATAGACCCCAGTTTTATATAAGAACGACCGATGTTACCGGAGAAGCAGCTCTTCCCGAAGGAACAGAAATGGTTATGCCGGGAGACAATATTAAAATGAAAGTTAAACTTATCGAGCCGGTTGCTATGGAAGAAGGACTTAGATTTGCCATCCGCGAGGGTGGCCACACAGTAGGCGCCGGCGTAGTTTCCAAAATTATTGCCTAAGCGCTAAGATTCCCCCAAGAGTTGATCGAGGGGGATTTTTTTTGCTAGAATACCTTACTTTTGTCATTCTCGCGAAAGCGAGAATCCAGATTCTCAGTCAAGTCTTCGACCGTGAGTCCCAAAGAGACTCCGCTCAGACCGAATCGGCTGAGAATGACATGAGGGGGTCTTGGCGAAGGATTGTTCGAGCGAAGTCGAGAACTATTAAAGTATGTCAATAATAAGATTTTACTTCAAGCCTAACCGCTTAAGAATCTAACTTCTCAACTCGACAATTCCGCTCGAAGATTATCAATTGCTGTCCGAAAGGAATTGTGATTTTGAATTTTGCCTGCCTGCCGGCAGGCAGGCACTTTAAATTTTACTTCTTGCGAAGCAAAACCTCGTAAGATCATTAAACGTCAATGCCAAAAGGAAGAATCAGAGTCAAAATTAAAGCATATGATGCACGGGTAATCGATGCGGCCTGTCGTGACATAATCAATACCGCGCTTTCAACAGGCGCGAAGATTTCCGGTCCAATACCGCTACCGACCAAGATTGAAAGATTTATAGTCCTTACCAGTCCGCACACCGATAAAGACGCCCGTGAACAGTTTGAAATGAGAATTCATAAGCGTCTGATAGACATAATCGAACCAACGAATAAGACAATTGATAGTTTGACTCATTTGGACTTACCTGCCGGTGTGGATATAGAACTCAAGATGTAGGTTAATTTCTAATTGTCCTAATTAACCTAATTGACCTAAATAATTTAAAATTAGGAAATTGGGATTTGTTTAGAAATTATAAATTGTCAAAATGGAGGTATTAAAAACTAACAACTAAATATACAATTTAACGATTAACCACAAGCGATTTGCGTTAATCGGTGGGACACCTGAAAATCCTGAGCTCGTCGAAGGAATAATTTTAAGGTATCCTACTTTTTTAGTATTTATTTGGTGAATGAAGGAGTAAAGATGATAAATAGCCTAATGGGTTTAAAACTGAATATGACAGCAAGATTTGATAAGTGGGAACATCGTGTTCCGGTTACTTTAATCAAAGCTGATCCTAACGTCATTCTGTCGCAAAAAGATGGAAAGGTTGAGCTCGGCTTCGGTCGAAGAAAGAAGGTAAAAAAAACCCAGAATGCGCATGTTTCGGTTGCCGGGTTTGCTCCGAGATTTATTAAAGAAGTGACAACTGGCGAATCCAATTTTGCTTCCGGAGACAAAGTTACAGTTTCAGTTTTTGAGCCGGGAGATTTAGTTAAAGTCACCGGGATCACCAAAGGTAAAGGTTTTGCCGGTGGTGTTAAGAGATGGGGTTTTGCTGGAGGACCCAAAACCCACGGTCAGTCCGACCGCCATCGTGCGCCAGGTTCCATCGGCCAAACAACAACACCGGGCAGAGTTTTTAAAGGTAAAAAAATGGCCGGTCACTTGGGTGCTTCAAAAAAAACAATAAATAATTTGGAAGTCCTTGAAGTAGACAGTGAGAACAACTTATTAGTCATCAAAGGTTCCGTGCCTGGTGCCAGAATGGGGCTTTTGCTAATCACCAAAACTGGTAAGGCAAAAGCCGTGCCTGCCGGCCCGCCTCGCGAGGCGAGCAGACAGGGATACACGCTGCCACCTTCACCAAAAGAAGATGAAAAGCAAGATAGACAAACAACAAAAAAAGAAACAAGCAAGCAAGATGAGAACCAGCAAGTAACCACAAAAGAAAATCGAAAAGGTGATAGAAAATCAGAGGAAAAGGAGAAAGAAAATGCCACAGAAAATCAGTAAAAAGATACGCCAAAAAATATCAATTAAAAAGACACAAATAAGTCAAGAAATGCATTCAAAAAAAATAGAAAGTAACAAAATAACCAAACCAATTTCTAAAAAATTAACACAGAAAGTTAAGGTAACGACCAACTTTCCCGTTTTTGATATTAATGGTGCAAAACAAGGTGTAATAAATTTACCGAAAGAAATTTTTGGACAAGAGCCCAATAAATTATTACTGGCACAAGCAGTAAGGGTTTATCTGGCGAATATGTCAACCCATAAATCATCGACTAAAACTCGTGCAGAAGTTCGTGGTGGAGGGACTAAACCCTGGCGGCAAAAAGGAACAGGTAGGGCAAGGGCCGGATCTATCAGATCACCACTTTGGGTTGGTGGAGGTGTAGTTTTTGGACCAAAACCTAGAAATACCAAGCTAATACTTTCTAAAAAAATGAAGAAAAGGGCCCTAATAAGCGCCCTTTCTTTTAAAAACGCCGACGGCGCAGTCAAGGTAATTTCAAATTTTGAAAAGTTGGAACCAAAAACAAAGCAGGCGCAGCAACTTCTTAACAAACTCGAAATTCATGGCAGAACATTAATAATCCTGGAAGATACAAAACCGAATGTAAAGCTTGCAACCAGAAATATTCCCGGCCTTTCTGTCGATTTGACGGCAAACCTCAATGCTTATGAAGTTCTAGCCCACAATAATTTACTCTTTTCTAAAAGTGCAATCGAGGACATAAAATGAAACAAGCAAGTTTAATTGAAAAAGCTCTGCAATCCGAAAAAGCCTACAAACAGATGACCAGCGGCATCTATACATTTGTGGTTGCGCAGTCTGCTAAAAAAAAGCAAATAAAAAAACTTATTGAAAATCAGTTTTCCGTAAAGGTTAAAAAGGTAAATATGGCCAAATTTGCCCCAAAGAGGAAAAGAATTGCCAAAAGTCGAAAAACAACAGCAGTTGGCGGAGGCAAAAAGGCCATTGTCTATCTTAGGGAAGGTCAGGAAATTGCCATGTTTATGCCCAAAAGGACAGAAAAAAATAAAAAACAGCAGTTAAAAGGCGTTAAAGAAAAAGAAACCGAGCAAGTTTCTGCAGAAGGGAAAGAACTATAGTGGTAGTCCAAATTTTTAAAAAAACTAAAATTAAATTTGAATCTGGCTTTGCCAGTTCAAATTTGTCCATTGGAGAAAGAGGAATACCAAGGGGAAACCTTGGTTTTCCCTTGGAGTAAATACATGTCTCTTAGGGTTTTTAAACCGCAAACACCAGGACAAAGATTTAAATCAATTCTGGAAAATAAAGTAATTACTAAATCTAAACCTGAAAAGACTTTATTGATTCCTCTTCCTAAATCTTCTGGAAGATCTCATGGAAGAGTAACAGCAAAGGGTCGGGGCGGAAGACATAAAAGAAATCTAAGGTTAATCGATTTTAAGCGAGATAAAAGGGAGATTCCTGCGGTAGTTGCCGCTATCGAGTATGATCCGAATAGAAGCGCCTCAATTGCCCTTTTACACTACAAGGACGGGGAAAAAAGATATATTCTATCCCCAGTCGATCTTAAAGTCGGTGATGAGGTCGTCGCCGGCCAGAAGGTAGAGATAAAACCAGGCAATGCTCTTGAGATTGGCAAAATCCCGATTGGGACTGTTGTCCATAATCTTGAACTTATTCCCGGTCGCGGCGCACAAATTGTCAGAAGCGCAGGCACAGGCGCGATTATATCCGCAAAAGAAGGCCAGTGGGTACATGTAAAATTGCCTTCAAAAGAAATCCGCAAGATTCACGGCAAATGTTATGCAGCCATTGGTCAAATAGGCAATGAAGATTGGAAAAATATCACTTTCGGAAAGGCTGGCAAATCACGTCATTTCGGAATTAAACCCCATGTTAGAGGTGTAGCAATGGATCCAAGATCACACCCCCATGGCGGTGGTGAAGGAAAATCAGGAACAGGTATGAACCCGAAGACTCCAAGCGGAAAACGAGCTTTTGGAAAGACCAGAAAGAAAACTAAACTATCTACGAAGTTCATACTGCAAAGAAGGAGAATTTAAAAAAATGAGCAGATCAATCAAAAAAGGTCCATATATTGACAAGAAGCTTATTAAAAAGGTTTTAGCCCAAAAAGAATCCGCTAAAAAAGAACCGATTAAAACCTGGGCAAGGGCAAGTCAAATTCCGCCTGAATTTGTTGGGCATACATTTGCTGTTCACAACGGACGAATTTTTATTAATGTATTTGTCTCGGAACCCATGGTAGGTCATAGATTGGGGGAATTTGCCCCTACCAGAACTTTTAGAGGTCATGGCAAGATAACAGAAAAATCATCTGCTAAAAAATAAGTATGAATCAAATTACAGCTTACGCAAAAAATATCAGAATATCCGGGCAAAAGATCTTTCTTGTGGTAAATCAAATTAAAAAAATGAAACCGACTGATGCGGTAAAAATTTTGGACTTCGTCCCTAACAAGTCGTCAAAGATTATTAAAAAAGTATTGCTCTCTGCAATGGCCAATGCCCGTAACAATTTTGGGCATAAAGATGAGTCTTTACTTATTAAAGAGATAATAATCTCAAAAGGACCGGTGTTTAAGAGGTCCCGGGCTGTTGCCAGAGGAAGGGTTCACCCTATTTTAAAAAGAACAACCCACATCAAAGTCATACTTGAGGCAGAAGAGACTAAAGAAGTACCAAAGGCACCAGAAGTATCAAAAGGCGAAGACCCGAAATCAAATATTAAAAATCAAAAATCAAAATGACAAATCAAAATTCAAAAATATTTTTAAATAACTATTCACTATTCACTATTCACTATTCACTACCGACCGAAGGGAGCTGTCGTGGGCCAAAAGGTTAATCCAATTGGATTTAGATTAGGAAACGTCTATACTTGGAGCTCTAGATGGTTTGCTTCTGGTAAAATCTACTCCCAGTATCTTTTAGAAGATCGCCAACTTCGTCAGTTTCTAATGTTAAGACTAAAAAGTGCTGGTATTGCAAAAGTCGAAATTGAACGATCATTTGACAAAAGAACAATTATTGTTCATGTTTCCCGTCCCGGAATTGCTATTGGTCGCGGCGGAACAGGGATCGAGCAGTTAAAAGAAGAATTGATTAAAAAATTTAAAATCCAAGACCCCAAAAAATTAGAAATAAAATTTGAAGAAATTAAAAATCCAGACTTGGATGCTTATCTTATTGCTGCAAACGTTGCAGACCAGCTGGAGAGAAGAATCCCATTTAGAAGAGTAATCAATCAAGCCTTAGAAAGGATAAAAAGATCCGGAGCAAAAGGAGCCAGAATATCAGTTTCAGGCAGGCTTGGCGGTTCAGAAATTGCCAGAACCGAAACTTTAAAATTTGGGGCGATTCCGCTCCATACGATTCGGGCAAATATTGATTTTGCCAAAATAGATGCAAAAGTGCCCAAATCAGGAGTAGTAGGAGTTAAATCCTGGATTTATAAGGGCGAAACATAGTTTCGTCCTTGCGAGAATTTCGCTTCTATTGAAATAGCTTTTTCAATAGAGCTCCATTCTTTAAAAAGCAACTATTATGAGAAGTAATAATTGGAAATTGGAAATTACTCGCCGCAAGCGAGTTTCGAGTCGAAATGGAAATTGGAAATTCCTCCGAAGGAGGGTTATATGCTAGCGCCAAAACGAGCAAAATATCGAAAGCAATTCAGAAACAACATAAAAGGTTTATCAAGATCCAGAACTTCTCTTGTATTTGGGTCTTGGGGTTTAAAGAGTTTAGAGCTTGGATGGATTACTGCAAGGCAGATTGAGGCCGCACGAAGAGCTATGACTCATTATACAAAAAGAGGAGGTAGAATTTGGATTAGAGTTTTTCCGGATAAACCCGTGACAAAAAAGCCATCAGAAACAAGAATGGGTTCCGGAAAAGGTGATGTTGATCATTATGTAGCTGTAGTAAAACCCGGAACTATAATTTTTGAAATGGGAGCTGTTACAAATGAGACAGCAAATGAGGCAATGAGACTCGCATCTCATAAATTACCCATTAAAACATTAATTATCTCAAAATGAAAAAAAAGGATTTAATGGAACTTAAAAATAAAAATATTGAAGAGATCCAGAAAAAAATTGATCAGTTGGTAAGTGAAATCGTAGTCAACAAGCTCGAATTAAAAATGGGAAAGTTAAAGAATGTACATCTAATAAGTAAAAAAAAGAAGGATCTGGCACGTCTCGAAACTATTTTAAAACTTAAATATTTTGCGATAAAACCTAACATATCTGAAAAGAAAGTAAAGAAAAATGTCACAAGTTAAAACGGGAACTGTAATTTCCAACAAAATGCCAAAAACTGTGGTGGTAAAGGTTTTGGTAAAGACAAAACACCCTCTTTATAAAAAGATGATTACTAAAACTAAAAATTTTAAAGCTTATAATGATCGCCAGTTGGCAATCGGTCAAAAAGTCAAAATAATTGAAACCAGACCACTTGCCAAACAAGTACATTTTAAAATCCTGGAGGTTTTAGACTAATATGCTTTCGGTAAGATCAAAACTGACAGCAGCAGATAATAGCGGTGCAAAAATCCTAGTGATTATAGGAATCGGTAAAGGTACCAAAAGACGATTTGCGAAACTGGCAGATGTTGTAACCTGTACTGTTAGAGGGGCAATTCCTACTGGTACAGTCAAAGATCACGAGATAGTCAAAGCAGTTGTTGTTAGAACTAAAAAGGAAACTAGACGTAAAGACGGTTCATATATCAGGTTTTCCGATAATGCAGCGGTTATAATTGATTCTCCGTCAAATGCCCCTCGCGGGACAAGAATATTTGGCCCTGTGGCGGTTGAAGTTAAAGAAAATGGTTTTACGAAAATCGCATCACTGGCAAAGGAGGTTGTTTGAAATGTTCAAATTCAAAGTTGGTGATGAAGTTTTGGTAAGTGCGGGAAAGGATAAAGGTAAAAAGGGAAAGATCGGCAAAATTTTTCCAAAAGAAAGTAAGGTATTAATAGAATCAATTAATATAATTAAAAAACATAAAAAGGTTTCAAAAGGTCAGTCTAGCGGAATTTATGAAATTTCCAGGTCAGTTTCAGTTGCCAAAGTATCATTAATTTGTCCAAAATGCGGCAAACAAACACGAATAGGTTTTTTAATTGAAGCGGGCAAAAAAAATCGAATCTGTAAAAAATGTAAAGGAATACTCAAATGACCAATCTATATTCGAAATTTCAGACAGAAGTCACACCAAAACTAAAAGAGGAATTTGGTCTAAAAAATGATTTATCCGTGCCTATAATTGAAAAAATTACTGTTAACGTGGGAGTAGCTGATGCTTTAATTAATAAAGATGTAATCGGGAAAGTGACTGAACAGATTTCTCTTATTTCTGGGCAAAAACCTAAATGGACAAAAGCCAAAAAGGCAATCGCCGGTTTTAAATTAAGACAAGGAGATGTTATCGGTGTAAAGGTGACTTTAAGAGGCAAGAAAGCCTGGCAATTTTTAGAGAGGCTGATCAGAGTAGCAATCCCCAGAATTCGAGATTTTAGGGGTATCTCCCAATCAAAATTTGATAAGGATGGTAATTATACACTTGGGTTAACAGAACAGATAATTTTTCCCGAAATAGAGTATTCAAAAATAGATAAAATTAGAGGTTTGTCAGTAACAATTTCGATAAAAAATACAAACCCTGAAAAATCGAAAAGAGTACTTGAGCTTTTAGGATTACCATTTAAAAACGAATAAATTTTATGGCGAAAAAATCAAAAATAATTAAAAATGACAAGAAGCAAAAATTTTACGTACGATATGTTAATAGATGTAAAATTTGCGGTCGACCTCGCGCTTATATGAGAAAATTCGGACTTTGTAGGCTATGTTTTAGAGAATTAGTTCACAAAGGAGAAATTCCGGGAGTCAAAAAAGCTTCCTGGTAAAAGAGATATATGGATCCAGTTTCAGATATGCTTGTTGCCATTAAAAATGGCTATATGGCAAAAAAATCTAGCGTTGCTGTTCCCTTTTCTAAATTCAAACAAGAAATAGCAAAATTATTAGAGAGAGAAAATATTGTAGGTAAAACTACTAAAGAAAATTCACATATAATGATTGAACTTCAATATGAAAATCAAAAACCTAAAATAACTCAAATTGAAAGAATTTCTAAACTTGGATTGCGGGTATATAAAAAAAGCAAAAATATTAAAAGAGTAAAGGGAGGTAAAGGTATATCAATCGTTTCCACATCAAAAGGGTTGATGACCGGTGACCAAGCAAAAGCTAAAAAATTGGGAGGCGAAATAATTTGCCGGATTTGGTAAAAAATATGTCTAAAATAGGAAAGCTACCGATAATAATTCCAAAAGACGTAAGAGTAAGTATTATAGATTCTCAGGTTAAAGTTGTGGGCCCAAAGGGAGAACTGGTGTTTGGATTTCATGGGCAAATAAAAGTAGAAATTTCAGAAGATAAAGTGGTAATTTCCCGTAAAGATGAAACTAAATTTACCAAATCATTGCACGGTTTAACCCGAAGTATTATTGCTAACATGATTAAGGGAGTAACAGTTGGGCACCAAAAGACTCTCGAATTAATTGGAGTTGGTTATCGGGCTGCAAAACAGGGTGATGATTTAGTTTTAAATGTAGGTTATTCTCATCCGGTAATTATTCCAAAGACCCCGGGAGTAGATATGGAAACTCAAGAAAATAAAATAATTGTTTCCGGTTCTGATAAAGCAGTTGTCGGTGAAATTGCAGCGAGAATCAGAAAAGTAAGGCCACCGGAGCCATACAAAGGAAAAGGTATCAAATATTTCGGTGAAATCATAAGAAAAAAAGCCGGAAAAACTGTTAAAGCAGTAGGGGGTAGTATTTGAAAGTCACAAAATCAAACGGCAAAAACCATTGGCAAAGAAGGTTAATAAGACATGCGCAAGTCCGCAAAAAAGTTATTGGGACTTCTTCTGTGCCTAGACTTGCAGTTTTCCGTTCGAATAAACATATTTATGCACAGATCATAGATGATGCGGCTAGTCACACCATTATTTCTTTATCTGACCTAAAATTTCCAAGAGCAAAATCAAAAGAAATATCTAAAACTAGCAAAATAAAACAGGCTTATGAGGTAGGTCTAAATCTTGCAAAAACTGCACTTTCCAAAAAAATAAAAAAGACTGTATTTGACCGTGGTGGTTACAAATATCACGGCCGAATAAAATCTTTAGCCGAAGGAGCAAGAAAAGGAGGATTGATTTTCTGATGGCACAAATTGCCCAAAAATACATAGAAACGGCAAAGGATTTCGAAGAAAAAGTTGTCCAAATTAATCGTGTTTCAAAAAAAACTCAAGGGGGCAACAGAATTGGATTTTCAGCATTATTAGTAGTTGGAGACAGAAAAGGAAAAGTAGGTGTAGGTAAAGGTAAATCAAGAGACGTGGCTTCCGCTATTAGAAAAGGAATAGCCTATGCCAAGAAACATTTAATAGACGTGTCGATTATAAAAGGATCGATTCCTGCCGATATCTACATAAAAAGAGGTGCGGCCAAGATTTTACTAAAGCCAGCACCAGAAGGGACTGGCGTTATTGCCGGAGGTGCAGTCAGAGCCGTAGTTGAAGCCGCAGGTATCAGAAATATTTCAAGTAAGATTCTAGGGACTAAAAATAAAGCCTCAAATGTCTATGCTACCCTTGAGGCATTAAAAGAATTATCAAAATGAAACTAAGTAATTTACCAAAAATAAATAAAAAAAGAAAAAAAATAATTGGACGAGGATTGGGATCCGGTAAGGGTAAAACGGGGGGAAAAGGTACGAAAGGACAAAATGTCAGAGGAAAAATTCCTATAACCCATCCTCATTATGAAGGTGGTCAAAGGCCGATTTTTAAAAGACTTCCATACAAGAGAGGTAAGGGAAATAGTAAGATTTCCAAAAAACCGATTGTAATAAATTTAAAAGTTTTAAACCTTTTGCCAAAAGGATCCATCGTGGACCTTGAATCTTTAATTAAATTCGGAATTGTTGACAAGGAAGATGCGGTACGTTTCGGGGTGAAAGTATTAGGAGATGGTCAATTAAACTTTCCTCTTGAAATAAAATTACCAATGTCCAAGAGGGCATTACAAAAAGTGGCAAAAATAAAAGACAAATCCAATAGCTAAGTCTTATGAATCAATTGCAGAAGTTACTGGAAACAATAGTTAAAATCTTCAATGTTAAGGAATTAAGGGGAAAGATTCTTTTTACTGCTTTTGTTTTTTTCGTCTTCAGGGTTTTTGTTTTTGTCCCTGTCCCCGGTGTTGATTTGGAATCCATTAAGAGATTATTTGGCGAAAATCAGCTTCTTTCCCTTTTAGATATTTTTTCTGGAGGAACGCTTGCAAATTTTTCTGTTATGTCTTTGGGGTTAAACCCATATATCAATGCCAGTATTATTATGCAGCTTTTACAAATGGTTTTTCCCAAACTGGAAGAACTTGCCAAAGAAGGAGAATCCGGAAGGGAGAAAATAAATCAGTATACCAGATACTTGACGGTTCCGCTTACGGTTATCCAAGCATTTGGAATGTATATTCTTCTTCTCAATGCCAAGATTATTGAAAGACTTGATCCAATTACATTAATTTCACTTGTTTTTACAATGACTACGGGAACCATACTTTTGATGTGGCTTGGTGAGTTAATTTCGCAAAGAGGTGTCGGCAATGGTATCTCCATGATAATTTTCGCAGGCATTGTAGGCAGATTACCAATAGGATTTGCCCAACAGGTTTCTGTTTTTGATCCCTCCCAAATTAGAAACCTGGTTATCTTTGTAGCAATGGCACTACTGGTTGTAGTTTCAATAGTAATTGTAACTGAGGCAAGAAGACCTATTAAGGTGCACTATTCAAGAAGGGCGCAAGAAGGTGCTCCTTCTGCGGTATCAAGTTATATTCCCCTTAGGGTCAATCAGGCGGGGGTTATTCCAATCATTTTTGCTGTCTCATTGATTCTTTTGCCCACAACCTTCGCCAGATTTTTCGAAAGGTCACCGAATGTAGTAATTGCCAATTTTGCCCAAAGCCTCCAAAGGCTTTTTAGCCCAGACCAAATTGTATATAACGTCACGTATTTTTTATTGGTAGTTGCCTTCACTTACTTTTACACAACAGTAGCATTCAATACCAAGCAAATATCCGAAATGCTAATGAAGCAGGGAGGGTTTTTGCCGGGGATCCGGCCCGGTTCTCCGACTAAATTATATTTAGACTTTGTTTCTTTAAGAATTACTCTCTTTGGTGCCATATTTTTGGGTTTAATCGCAATACTGCCTTCAATTGGGCAATCTTTGACAGGAATACAGACACTCCTAATCGGGGGAACTGGTCTTTTAATAGTTGTGGCAGTCATTTTGGAAACGTCTAAAAATATAGAATCTCAACTGGTAATGAGAGACTACGACACATTCCTAAGGAGGGGTATATGAAATTGCTATTTTTAGGAAGTCAGGGAAGTGGTAAGTCGACGCAGGCGAAATTACTGGCCGGAAAATTGGACTTGCCCTATATTGAAATGGGCCAACTTTTTAGGGATAAGTCTAAATCGCAAAGTCAGGGTGGTGCCGATATCAAAAGAGCTCTTGACGTGGGTAATCTGGTCCCTGATCATTTGGCGACTAAAACCTTGCATGAGCGTCTTTTGCAACCGGATTGCAAAAGAGGCTATGTCCTTGACGGCTACCCTCGAAATTACGCTCAACTTGAGGGGTTGGATCAAGATATAGACAGAGTATTTTACATTAAAGTCTCTGACCAGGAAGCAATTAGAAGATTACTTGCAAGAGCAAGAACCGATGACAATCTCAAAGTACTAACCAGAAGACTGGAAATTTATCATAAAGAGACTGAACCTTTACTTGGATATTTCAGAGAAAGGGGGATATTGGAAGAGATAGACGGGGAAAGACCGGTTGAAATGATTGCAAAAGAAATCAGCCAAAAAATTGCCAATGAAAACTATAGATAATCGCAAAAGTTTACAAAAAACAAGAAGAGAAATAGAGCTTATGGAAACTTCGGGCAAAATCTGCTCTCTCGTTTTAAAAAAATTAACTGAGATGGTAAAAGCCGGAGAGTCTTGCAGCAATTTGAATGATATTGCCAGAGCTGAAATGGAAAAAAGAGGAGCTGGTCCTTCATTTATGACTGTTGATGACTATAAGTGGACAATTTGTACAACAATAAATGAGGAAGTTGTTCATGGAATCCCTAAAAGACGTCTGCTTAAAGACGGCGATATTTTGGGTATCGATATTGGTGTTTTGTACAAGGGGTATCATAGCGATATGGCCGTTTCTCTTTGTGTAGGAAAGATTACAGAAGACAAAAAAAAATTTCTTGACGTAGGCAAAAAAACATTAAAGCGCGCAATAGAAAGGGCAAGAATCGGCAATCGTATTGGAGATATATCAGCAACCATTCAGGACGGAATTGAAAGTAATGGCTATTCAGTTGTTAGAAATTTGACAGGGCACGGAATTGGCAAGAATCTTCATGAGGATCCTGTCATTCCTTGCTTTGGGAAAAGACAAACAGGTCCTAAAATTTTAGAAAATATGGTTCTTGCAATAGAAGTAATTTACACCCAAGGATCAGGTGAGGTAAAGCTTGAGCAAGACGGATGGACGATTACTACAAGCGACGGGTCGCTGGGAGGACTTTTTGAACAAACAGTCGTAATCTCAAAAGATGGCCCTATAGTATTGACACCTTATTTATGAAACTGGTAAAATTTAAATTTAATATAATTTTTTAACATGGCAAAACCAGGTATTATTGAAATTGAAGGTGAGGTAACCGAAGCTTTGCCCAACACGATGTTTAGGGTGATGGTAAAAACTGGACAAATTCCATCTGTCACCGAGGACAAAATTGTTTTATGTCATCTTTCCGGGAAAATGAGAATTCATTATGTGCGTATTTTACCGGGAGATAAAGTAAAACTGGAGATAACTCCCTATGATTTAACAAAAGGAAGGATAATTTTTAGATACAGATGAAAGTACAAGCAAGTATTAAAAAAAGATGTATTAGTTGCAAAATCGTAAAACGCAAGGGAAGACTTTACGTAATTTGTCCAAACCCGCGTCATAAGCAACGTCAAGGATAATTAAGATGACGAGAATTTCAGGGATAGATTTACCAAACGACAAAAGAATCGAAGCGGCCTTACCGTATATTTATGGAATAGGTCCGACCTTGACAAAACAGATACTTGCTGTCTGTCAAATTGATCCCAATACTAGAACAAAAAATTTGAAAGAAGAGGAAATCGCAAAACTTCAAAAAGAAATTGAAAAGTACAAAATTGAGGGAGATTTAAGAAGAGAGATACAAAGCAGCATTAAAAGACTGCAAGAAATTGGTTCATATAGAGGAATAAGACATAGTAAAAATTTACCAGTAAGAGGTCAAAGAACCCGGGTAAATGCAAGAACAAAAAGGGGTAAAAGAGTGACTATTGGTACTGTTAGGAAGGAAGTTGCAGTCCGTATGGAAAAGACAACGCAACAAGGTAAATAATATATGGCAAAAGAACCAAAAGAATCAAAAAAAATAATTGCTAAAAATATAAGCCATGCAAAGGCTTATGTGACAGCCACTTTTAATAATACCATCATCACTCTTACCGATCAGAATGGTCAAACACTAGTATGGGGTTCTGCAGGTGCCTCCGGCTTCAAGGGTGCGAGAAAGTCTACACCATATGCTGCCACAACAGCTGTTGAAGATGTAGCTAAAAAAGCTAGAGAACTTGGTATAAGAAGTGTCGAAATTTTTGTAAAAGGACCGGGACCGGGGAGGGATGGAGCAATCAGAGCATTTAAATCGCAAGGATTAAATATAACTATGATTGCTGATGTTACTCCCATTCCGCACAACGGACCGCGTCCATCAAAAAGGAGAAGAGTTTAAGAAAATGGCTAGATATACTGGACCAAAACATCGACTATGTAGGGCAGAAGGTGTTGCTTTATGTGGACAAGCCAAGTGCCCGGTGATAAAAAGAAATGCAGCACCTCCTGGGCAACATGGAGGCAGAATTCGTAAAAAATCCTCTGAATTTGCGATCCAGCTGCGAGAAAAACAAAAAGTCAAAAGAATTTACCAAGTACTTGAGAGACAATTTAAAAGGTATTTTGAAATTGCTTCAAGGAAAAAAACTACAACCGGTCAAGCACTCCTGGCTCTTTTGGAAACGCGCCTTGACAACGTTGTTTACAGACTTAATTTGGCAAAAACCAGGTATCAGGCAAGACAGCTTGTATCTCATGGTCACGTAAAAGTGAATGACAGAAGAGTGACTATTCCTTCATACAATGTTAAAATCGGCGATGTAATATCTCTTTCTACAAAAGCCGCAAATTTTGATTTTATTAAAAAACTGTCTGAGGAAACTAAAGATTTAAAAATACCGTCATGGCTTACAAAAAAGGCTATAGTAGGAAAAGTTGTTTCAGAACCTGAAAGAGAAGATATTGATGCGCAAGTAGATGAAACGCTTATAGTTGAATATTATTCTCGATAGAGAACAAGATGCTAGTCAGCTTATTCAAGATAAAAGTTAAGGAGGTGAATTAAATGTTGGACTTATCACAAATAGAAGTAGTTACAGAAAAAGAAACCACAGAATTTGGAAAATTTATAATCGAGCCGCTGGATCAAGGTTATGGTCACACTATCGGGAATTCGCTTCGTCGAGTACTTTTAAGTTCTCTTGCTGGGGCGGCAATAACTCAAGTAAAAATTTCACAGGCTAAGCATCAATTTTCATCTTTGCCTGGGATGACAGAGGATGTTGTCGAATTTATATTAAACTTAAAAAAAGTTAAACTCAAAATCTCAGGAGAGAAACCAGTTAAATTAACCTTAGACTTAAGGGGGCCTAAAGAAGTTAAAGCCAAAGATATCGAAAAGGCTGCTGGGGTGGAAATTACAAATGGGGATTTAGTTTTAGCCCACCTTTCTGATTCAAAAGCAAGATTGACCGTCCAAATGGTTGCGGAAAATGGCAGAGGATACTCACTTGCCACAGAGAGGGCCGCAGCCGAAATTGGAGTAATTCCAATTGATGCGAATTTCTCCCCAATTTCCAGTGTTAATTATAGCGTGGATTCTACCCGTGTTGGTCGAATAACCAATTATGATAAATTGACAATCGAATTAAAAACCGACGGCACAATTAAACCATCAGAGGCTTTAAAACAGGCTTCAAAAATATTGCAAGATCTCTTTATGATAATTTATCAACCACCGGCAAGTACAAAGAAAACAAAGCATGAAGAAACAGTTGCTTTAACTTCTGAAGTATTGAATACATCACTGGAGGAACTGGATTTACCAGTAAGACTTACCAACAGTCTTAAAGCAGGTAAAGTAGAAACAATTGGAGATTTTTTAACTAAAGACAGAAAAGAGCTTACCAAAATGAAGAATGTCGGACCTAAATCAATCGAGCTAGTTGAAGAGAAACTGAGAGAAAGAAGTATTGAGAAAAAGTGAGACATTTGGTATTCGGTAAAAGACTCTCAAGAGATACTGCAAGCAGAAAGGCTCTACTTGCAAATCTGGCAAATTCGCTAATTGAAGAAGGCAGGGTGACTACTACCCTTGCTAAGGCGAAGTTTGCAAGACCGTTTGTGGAAAAATTGGTAACTTATATTAAAAGCAATAAGTTATATAAAAAAAGAGAGCTGGCAGCTTTTTTAACTAAAAAAGCTTTTAGAAGGCTGCTTTTGGATATTACTCCAAAATTAAATGATAGAACTAGTGGTTACACCAGAATTATTAAATTAGGTCCCAGAAGGGGCGACTCTGCCCCGATGGCTAGAATTGAATTTCTTAACTGGGAGAAATCGAAAGCTTCACAAACTACACCTTCAAAAAAGAAAAATGGAAGACGTGTTAAAAATTTAAAAATTAATACAAAAAATAAGGAAGGGAACAAAGATGAAAAATGACCAAATAAATAGAAACTGGCATCTTATCGATGCAAAAAGAAAAGTTTTGGGAAGACTTGCCAGTGAAGCCGCTTATCTTTTAATGGGCAAAAATAAATCATCATATGTGCCATATCTTGATTCTGGAGATTATGTAGTGGTCATAAATGCCAAAGATGTTGTTCTGTCTGGAAAAAAAGAATTTCATAAAAAATACTATCATCATTCGCATTTTCCCGGAGGATTAAAAATAAAGACTGCCGCACAAATTAGGGAAGAAAATCCCCAAAAATTAATAAGAAATGCCATTACCGGAATGATGCCAAAAACAAAACTTGGCAAAATGATGCTTAAAAAACTTTTTGTCTATTCAGATAATAATTATCCTTATGCGAGCAAGTTTATAGCCACTGTCAGCACTACGCCTCAGCAACTAAAACATACCAGCTTGAAAGTTGCCAGAAAATGAAAAAGGAAAATCAAAAATCGGAGATTATTTCGGCGCATGGGCGCAGAAAAGAAGCCGTGGCCAGAGTAATGCTTTATAAGGGAGATGGGCAAATTTTGGTAAATGGACAGGCAATTAATCAATATTTCCCAAGTAAAGTTGCCAAGAGTTTATGGCAAAAGCCTTTTGTTCTGACAAAATCCCAAAATGATTACTGGGCAACCATTAAAGTTTCAGGTTCTGGAAAGAGCGGGCAACTGCTAGCGGTGGTTCATGGTTTGTCGCGGGCATTATCTAAAGCTAACTTGGAATTTAGACCGATTCTTAAAAGAGCTGGACTTTTAACAAGAGATCCCCGGGTTAAGGAAAGACGTAAATACGGCCTTGCCCAGAAGGCTAGAAAAGGTAAGCAATCACCTAGGAGGTGATTGCCCTGAGTCTATCGAAGGGCAGTCGCCCAGGCGGTAGCAAGTCCTCCCAAATTCGCACCTCGAACCGTGTACGAATAGTACTGAAATTTTCCTATTATTGTTGAGGTTCCGATGGCGGCGTTTGGTTTTGGCTATTAGCCGGATTTTGAGGATTCATAAATTGGCCATCACCAGATTGCGTTGGTTGATTAGCTGATTCGCTAGGTGATGTTGGCGGCGGTTGCTCTTTTTTCCCAAAAAGATTTTTGACAAGATCCAGAAAACCCATTTATTATATCTAAACCTTTTTATTCCCCGTTGTCAAATTTTTATTTTGTCGGGGTGGCCGGACTTGAACCGGCGACTTCCAGACCCCCAGCCTGGCGTTCTAGCCAACTGAACTACACCCCGTAAGTATTCGGTAATACATCAGACAAAGTGCTGATATACTCCGTTCGTCGAAATAAGCAAAGCTTGCGATCCTCGACTTCGTCCACGGGTCTAGGACTTCGCTTTAACGTTAACATACCATTTGGTACACGACTTTTTCGCTTAGTCATTCCTCCTCTTCAAATGCTAAAGCATTTGATTATAACTCCACAGAAAATTCTTGAATATTTTATCACCTCTTGTAATTTTGGCAAATCTGTAGTAAAACTAGTCGTGAAAATAACTGCTTTAAACAAAGTTTGATGAGTACCTCCGACGCCAAAAAACAAGCAATTTTAACTGCAATTTCCCAGATAGAAAAAGCCTACGGCAAAGGGGCCATCATGAAAATGGGGGAAGCGGTTGGTAAACTGGAGGCAGAAATTATTTCCACCGGATCTATTCCTGTAGATTTAGCTCTTGGAATCGGCGGTTTTCCAAGAGGAAGAATTATTGAAATATTCGGACCGGAAGCGTCAGGTAAAACTACACTGGCACTAGCAGTAATTGCCCAAGCCCAAAAAAATGGAGGATCGGCGGCACTTATTGATGTTGAGCATGCTCTTGACCCGTCTTGGGCTCAAACTGTTGGTGTTAATCTGGATGATTTACTAATTTCCCAGCCGGATACCGGAGAACAAGCTTTAGAAATAACAGAGACATTGATTCGATCCGGTGCAATTGATGTAATAGTTGTTGATTCTGTTGCAGCTTTAGTACCCCGGGCAGAAATAGAAGGAGAGATGGGAGATTCCATTATGGGGGTTCAGGCAAGATTAATGTCGCAGGCCTTAAGAAAACTAACTGGTGCGATTTCAAAATCAAAAACTGCGGCCGTTTTTACAAATCAATTACGGGAGAAAATTGGCGTGATGTTCGGCAATCCGGAAGTAACCCCCGGAGGCAGAGCGCTTAAATTTTACTCCTCAATCAGGTTGGATGTCAGAAAAATTGAAAATATTAAAGAAGGAGAAAAAGTAATTGGAACAAGACATAGGGTTAAGGTAGTTAAAAATAAATTAGCGCCGCCATTTCGGGTAGCCGAATTTGACATTATGTCAGATGAAGGGATTTCCAAAGAAGGCGGAATTTTGGATGTAGCATTGGAGCTTGGTTTAGTAACAAAGTCAGGGGCATTTTTTAGATGGAGTACAAAACTAATCGGTCAAGGTAGGGAAAGTGCCAAAGCCTACTTCAATGAACATAAAAAGGATTATACTGCTCTTGAAAAAGAAATTTGGAACAAAGTAAAAAAAGGAATTCCACAAAAGTCCAAAAAAGTTACTGATTCAGAAAGCGAAAGCGACGAAATCTTAGAAGAAATAGCTGTTGCTTAAGTGCCCCTTATTACTTCGATAGAACCCCAGAAAAAGAAAGTTAACCGCTTCAATATTTATTTGGATGGGGTTTTTGGTATTGGAATTGATGCCGAAATTCTTCTAAAAAACAATTTAAAAGTTGGCCAGAACTTATCAGAAAAACAGATAAGTGAATTAATCTCAAAAGAAGAATTATCAAAACTTACGGATAAAACTCTGCATTTTTTATCTTTTAGGCCGCGTAGTGAAAGAGAAACATTCCAGTATTTATCTAAAAAAATCGCAAAATCTCAAAATATCACTTTTAGGCAAGCACAGGAAAGCCATATCGTTAAAAGTATTGTTGAAAAACTAAAAAAATATAATTATTTAGATGATAGTGAATTTGCAAAATGGTGGGTGCACTCTCGAATAAGATCAAATCCTAAGGGAACCATCGTCCTTAAAAGAGAACTAATAAATAGGGGAATCACAAAAGAAATCATAGATCTTGTTTTGTCAAAATATCAAAATCAAACTGCAATTGCCCAAAAAGCCCTTCAAAAGAAATTAAAATCGTGGAAAAATCTTTCTGAGCAAGATTTTAAAAAAAAGGTCTATTCTTATCTTATAACTCGCGGTTTCGACTTTGAAACAATTAAAGAAGTGTTTGCAAATTTTGCAAAAAAGCGATAAAATTGTTTCTTGAAAGTAGCCAAATAGAGGGTTGTTTACTTAAAGTGTTATGGAGTATTTTGCAAACTCTTGCTTCTTAAAACTTAACAAATAACCGCTTGCCAAAACGGCAAGCCTTCTTTTGGCACACTTTCCACAATATAAATGGCTAATTTTGACAAATCACCTAAAAAAGTTGTTGTGTCCGTGGGCGGGCAGGCTCATACAGATGATGTTAGATCAACAGCCAGAGAAATCATTCAGGATGCCAGAGATGAAGCTTTTAGGATTAAAAAGTCTGCAGAGGAAGAAACAAGAAAAATTCGCCAAGAGTCTCTTGATATTGAGAAAAGAATCGTCCAAAAAGCAGAACTTTTAGAATCAAGACTTTCGCAGGTAGAAAAGTCTGAAAAAGATACAGGATCTTTAAGAGAAGCGCTCACAAGACAAGAACAAGAACTTTCTAAGATCAGATCAGAGTTAATCAGTAAACTTGAAAAAATCACCTCCCTAACGGCCGAAGAAGCCAAAAAAATCATTCTGGAAAACCTCGAGGAACAGCTTAAAAATGAGATTGCTAAAAAAATTAAGGAAGCGGAAGAAAAAGTTAGGGTACAGAAAGATATTAAATCACGGGAAATATTAGTTAACGCCATGGCAGCCGGTGCTACTGACTGGGTCGCCGAATATACAGTTTCTACAATCAAATTAGAGTCAGATGAAATTAAAGGCAGAATTATTGGTAAGGAAGGAAGAAACATTCGTGCCTTTGAACTGGCAACCGGGGTTGACGTTGAACTGGACAGTGACACGCCTAATGAAGTAAGGCTTTCATCCTTTGATTCTGTAAGGCGTGAGATTGCCAGAATTGCTTTGGAGGATTTAGTTAAAGATGCCAGAATTCAGCCGACCAGAATCGAACAGTTGGTAGAAAAAGCAAAGAACCAGGTTGCTTCGGACATGTCCGAAACAGGCAGACGTGCGGCTTATTCCTTGGGATTATACAACCTGCCGCAGGAGGCGATGGATGCCTTAGGAAGGTTAAAGTTTAGGTATTCTTATGGACAAAACCAGCTGATTGCTGCCATCGAAACAGGAAAAATTGCCAAGAAAATAGCTCAAGAGATTGGAGCCAACGACGTAGTTTGTGCTACCGGAGGCCTTTTTCATGATATTGGTAAAACCCAAATTGAAAAAGAAGGGACTCACGTACAACTTGGTGTAGAACTGGCTAAAAAATGGAATTTCCCCAAAGAAGTCGTAAACTGTATTGCCCAGCACCATGAGGATGAACCATTCACCTCGCAAGAATCAGTAATAGTTCACGTCGCAGATGCTGTTTCAGGTGCAAGACCAGGTGCAAGACATGAACCGGTTGAAGATTACGTTAAAAGATTAACAGACATTGAGAAAATTGCTAATAGTTTTAGCGGTGTTGATAAGGCATTTGCTATTCAAGCGGGACGGGAAATTCGGGTCATAGTTAACCCAAGTGCGGTAGATGATGCCGGTATAGTTAAACTCTCACACGATATCAGCTCGCGCCTGGAAAAGGAGCTGACCTACCCCGGCCAGATTACCGTAACGGTTATTAGAGAAACTAGGGCAGTTGATATTGCCAAATAAAGTTTGGGTTCCACACCCAACTTCATCCTGAGCAAACAAAGTGAGTCGAAGGATTTCGCATAGATTAATTCGCATTTGACCAATTGAGTTGTATTGGATATAATCCATTTCGTCGGAATACTTTAGAAATCAATGACCAAAAACGAACTAGTTGAAAGGGTAGCCAAAAAAGTCGGGCTTACCAAAAAGGCAGCATTTGAAACTGTCAATGCAGTTTTTGGAAATATTCGCGATGCATTGGCCAAAGGTGATAAGGTAGTAGTTTCAGGTTTCGGGACATTTAAAATTAGACAAAGAGCAACCCGTACCGGCAGAAATCCTCAAACAGGTTCCTCAATTAAAATAGCCGGGCATAAACTTCCCGGTTTCACCGCAGGCAAAGCCCTCAAAAGATTTATTAAATAATGGAGAAAAGTGACAATTAGCGGCTTTTCTTCCTAACTCGCCCCGCAAGAATCCTAAGTCCGGTTGCCGAATAGGCAACATCTAAATTTTCGGCAGACACTTCTTGATTTTCAGAACTATTGCTCACAGCACTCTGGGAAATATTGTCACTGACCAGTATTGGGCCTAAGATGTCCTCATCAGAAACGTCAACAACCGTTCCAGTTGCCTCGGTTGCTCGACGCAGAGAGTCGAGAGTCGATGCGATATACTCGTCAGAGCTGGTGGTAACTTCCGATTTTCCCGGAAGTATTTCTTTCTCTTTCTGCTCAGGCATAAAAAAGGCCCTTTCAGGTGTCTAGAATATACTTCTTTTATGGGTAAAAGTCAACCGAGTCTGACTCGGTTAAGGAAAGTTACAATCGGGGTCAATTTAATCTATTTCAAGTCTTATTCTTACAATTTGGCCAATAGATTGCAAAATCGTCGCAAACCTATTAAAAGGCGTATCAAATTTTCCAAGGTCCAAATCACCATCTACATATTTTGGATATCTTAAAGAAGCGACTATTGCTTGTTTTGATATTGACTCAACTACATGCTGGTCAGCAACACTTTTAGCTTCCCGCAAGCATTCCAAAGCCGCTGTCATGTGAGGAAAACTTTGCTTCAGTCTGGCAAGGCCGGCAAGAACAATAGCTTCTTCGACTGCCAATTCCAAACTTGCTTCAATTTTATCTGGATCTGTTCGCCAGTTTTTCGGCTGTTGAATCTGATCAAGCTGATTAATTATCAGACGATGAGCGCACTCTAGCCTCCCTACCTGTGCCTCTTTACTCATAGACCGATAGTTTATATAAATACTAAAAATAAATCAAATCAGTACACTTCCAATTTAGTCGTGATAAGATATTTTTGTGGAAAAACGTGACAGTTTTATTAAGCATCAACTGGTAAGTTTTTCGTATGCAATCGAAGGCATTGTTTATAGCTACAAAAAAGGAACACACTTTAAAATCCACATAATTGCAGCAGTCATTGTTGTTATTTTAGGTTTTGTTTACTCAATCAGCTCGTTAGAATGGTTAATAGTCGTATTGATTTCCTCGTCCGTTATTGCTGCAGAGGCTATCAATACTGCTATTGAAGAAACTTGTGATGTTCTTCACCCAGAACATCATCCAGGAGCAAAACTTGCCAAACACTGTGCAGCCGGTGGGGTTCTGATACTATCAATAGCCGCGTTATTGATAGGAATTATTATTTTTACCCCAAAAATTTTAGGTTAATTTTCTTCTTGTGTTAAAATTCCATACTGATGCAGGACAGTTTCTTTATTAAGACCTTCGGTTGCCAGCAAAATTTAGCAGATAGCCAGCGTATCGCGAGCTATTATTTAGCTCGCGGTTTTAAGATAGCAAAGAGCATAAAGTCTGCCTCAGAAATAGTCATCAACACCTGCATGGTAAGGCAATCGGCAGAGGATCGAGTTACGGGTCTTGTTAAAAACATTGTTAAAAATTCAACTCTCCGAGCCAGAGGCTCTCTGAGCCGGCGGCCCAAAATTGTCATCACCGGCTGTATGGTTGGAATGGCAACAAGGGATGAAAGCGGCAAGTATCTTAGGGTCCTGCGAAAAAGGATGCCCGAAGTCGATGAGTTTTTGCCGCTTGAAGAAGTTGGCTTTGATTATCCGGCTCTAAGGAACGACGTTACTCATGCCTGGGTTCCTATCTCAAACGGATGCAATAATTTTTGCACATTTTGTGTAGTGCCGTTCACCAGAGGTAGTGAAGTTTCTCGGCCTTTCAAAGATATCATCGCCGAGATCAAAGAGCTAAAAGAACAGGGATGTAAGGAAGTTACACTTCTTGGCCAGAACGTTAATTCCTATGGTGCAGATTTGGTTAAAAATGCCAAGAAGGGCTACAGGTTGCCAAGCGGAAAAATCGTCAAACCGGTCATGGTTAAACACCTTGGACGATTCAGAATTCCCACACTTTTTCCTTATTTACTTGAGGAAGTTTGTAAGGTTGAGGAAGTCGAGGTTGTTAAATTCATCTCTTCAAATCCCTGGGATTTTTCGCAAGAACTAATTAATGTAATTGCCAAAAATCCAAAAATTGACAGAAATCTTCACTTAGCAGTTCAGTCAGGAGACGATGGAGTTCTTAAAAGAATGAATAGATGGTACAGTCGTGAAGAATACATTAACTTGATTAAAAGAATTAGAGCAAAAATTCCAAATGTTGAAATCTCAACAGATATTATTGTTGGTTTTCCGGCTGAAACTAAAGAGCAATTTGAAAATACGGTTAAGCTGTCAAAACAAATTAATTTTGCCTATGCCTATGTTTCCAAATATTCTGCCCGTCCCAATACATCTGCAACTAAAGCATTAGAAGATGATGTACCTCATGCCGAAAAAGAGAGGCGTTTTAGAATACTCGATGAATTAATTAATCACACGGGGAATGTTCGTTCTGCCGTCCGCTAGAATGCTTTTAGTTATCGATAATCTGACTTATTGATATTTTAATTTTCTTTTTGGGAATTTTTAGAAACAACTGAATCAATTATGTATAGAGGTCTTCTTTTTACTTCCTCATAAACTCTGCCCAAATATTCGCCGATAATTCCAATAGAAATCAGCTGAATACTTCCTAAAAAAAGTATGATTACGGTTGTGGACGCCCAACCGGGAACAGTTTGGCCAGTAATAGTTCTGTACAGAGAATAAAATATCAATAAAAGCAAAATTGCGACTGTAACAATTCCCATTATAGAGACTATTCTTAGCGGCATAAGAGAAAAAGACAAAACACCATCAAGTGCGAATTTTATCATTGAAAATAATGGATATTTCGTTTTTCCTGAAAATCTTTTACCTCTCGTGAATTCTATACCGACTTGAGAAAATCCCACCCAGCTTATTAGTCCTCTCATGAATCTTTGGTATTCCCTTGTTCTTCTTAAAACTAAGATAACCTTTTTGGAAATTAACCTGAAGTCACCCGTGTCAAGCGGGATTTTCGTTCCGGACAGAATTCTCATGAGTCTATAAAAAATTGAAGCTGTAAGTTTTTTTAAAACACTCTCGCCTTCCCGTGCCTTTCGTACTGCGTACACAACGTCAAAACCCTCCTGCCACTTTTTGATCATTTGTGGAATTATTTCCGGCGGATCTTGCAGATCCGCATCAATAATAATTGCCGCATCACCTTGCGCATAATCTATTCCACAACTTATGGCAATTTGGTGCCCGAAATTTCTGGATAGATTTATAAGTTTTATATTTTTATCATTGTTGATAAGTTTCTCGATAGCTTTTTGGGAGTAATCATTGGATCCGTCATTCACAAAAATAATCTCGTACTTAAAACCTTTAAGATTCTTTCTAATCCTTTCGTACAAAATAGAGATATTTTTTTCTTCGTTTAAAACCGGAATGATTATCGAAATCAAGTTATCCTGCATGATCATAAAAAGTATACCACCAAGAAGCGTCAATTGATGTTAACGCCAAGTATTTAACCAAAAATAAGAATCGTTAAAGGTTGTTGATACGAGTATTGCTGCCACATGGGGGTAAAAATAAATAAATGTAGCAATTACCAGCAACAAATAGCCCAAAACTAAGACTTTTCCGGTTTTTAGAACCCAGAGATTTTTAAGGACAATTGCCAAAAACCCCAAAATTGACAGAAACCTTCACTTAGCAGTTCAGTCGGGAGATAACCAAATTCTTAAAAAGATGAGTCGTTGGTACACAAGAGAAGAGTATCTAGATCTCTTGGCGCGCATTAGGAAAAAAATTGCCGATGCCCAAATTTCAACTGATATCATTGTCGGTTTTCCTGGCGAAGGCGAAAAGCAATTTCAAAACACCCTCAAGCTTGCTCAAGATGCTAATTTTGCCTATGCCTATGTTGCTAAATACTCACAGCGCCCAAACACCGCTGCCGCCAAAGCCTTTACGGATGATGTTCCTTATGCCGAAAAAGAACGCCGCTTTCATATTTTGGACCAACTAATCAATCACAAAGGCACGCCAAGAACTGCGGTTCATTAACTACCTCCAGCTATTAAGCCACATGTATTTGTCAATCGATTCGGGGATGATCGGATAGCCTGCGGAAATCGGATAAAAGTAGAAAAAAGCCGCCATAAAAATCGCCAGAATTACAAATGCAAAAATTTTGAGTTTTGTTTGATAAATAGTTGTAAGTGAAACTCCTAAGGAAATTGCCAAAAAAGGCAGCGAGGGCAAATAGTGGTATAAAAAAAGAATTCTTGGCGCAAATATCCAGGGGATCCAAAAGATAAAATAGCCAACAAGAACCAGTGCCAATTCCTTCCTTTTCTCCTCGAAAAATTTTCCCAACACATAAGATACGGCCACAATCCCTGCCCAAAATATCAACGGATTGCCTAAAGCATAAATGTATCCTGCCTTCTCGTCATACTGTTCGTAAGAAAAATAGACCCCTCTGACGTTTAAAACCCATGGGCACCAAGTTTTTGCACCATCAAGTCCTTCCGGCACACAATAAAGTGGGGTTGTTCCATAAGAGTGCTTTAAGTTTGGCGTATTTTGATACCACCAGATTTGTTTATGTAGATCAATAAATTGGCGGACACTGTGGCCCTGCAGCCAAAATTGTCCATAGCTTGATACATAAATAAAGGAAGGAATCACAAAAATTAAAAGTAGATTTAGAGAAAATCGTCTTGTTTTAATTTGGTGCCAAAGCAAATACCCGAAGATTAAAGCAACCGCATAAAGCCCCGGCCATTTGCTGGCCACGGAAAACCCCAAGAATATACTTGTCATAACAAGAAATTTAAATTTATTGGTTTTTACATAAATTGCAGCAAAGATAAAAGAAACTAGAACAAAAAATACTAAAAATACGTCGTTCATCGTAATCCGGGTCATTACGAAGGTTAAATTTTCAAATGCGATTACGGTGGATGCAAAAATTGCAGTAATCGGCCCAAACAAAATATACGCTAACGCAAATGTAGCCGGGATTATAGCTGTTCCAAAGATTAAACTCGGCAAGCGCCAGCCAAGTGGCACATCGCCGAAAATTTTAATCGAGCCGGCCTGAATAAGCTTTGCCAAAGGCGGATGCAGCCAGTCATAAGCCGTTCCTTCTTTTGGTGCTGGGGCAAAAGGGTCATAGGCACTCTTATTATTATCAGCATAAGCTTTAGCCGTAACCGCATGATAAACCTCGTCAAAATAATAATGATTCGGTTCAGTTAAACGATAAGCACGTAGAGCAAGCGAAAAAATTGTTAGAAAGATAATAAAGACAATAGCCAACCTCTCTTTAGTCATTGCTTTTTAATTCTAACTTGCTTAATCCTTAAAATTCCATAGATAATTCATCCTCAAAGAAAGTCTTTTCATCTCTTTGCTACAATGGGTTTACGGCAGATCAATGGATTAGTATCTATTCTTTGAAATCACAACCCTTTTTGGAATGTTTTTGAATTCTTTTAAATATTTTTGGTTTTTAATAGCTATTACAACATTAGTCTTATTTTTTCTTATTACACTTGCATATAACCCGTCCTGGCGTTATCACTTAGATGTTGATGTTTGGGGATTTTATTATCCACGCACACTCCATTTTTTTGAAAATTTATCATTTGCTGGAATCGGGGAAAACGAATATTTTCCAGGTGCAATGTTTTTTTTCTTAATTCCAGGCTTAGCGCTTTTAATTGATTCTAATAATGCCCAGACTTATCTCGCAGGGTTAATTACGGTTAACATTCTAATCGTAATTCTTCTTCTTTACATCTACCGAAGACACAACCCCCTGTCCCCCTTTATCTTTTTGGCTATTTTGCTTTTTGCTGGCCCAATATTTTTCTTTCGTCACGATCTTTATGTCTCTTTAGTAGTTATTCTATCTTTACTACTGTGGAAGTTGCACAAAAGGAATCTTGCAGCCCTAGTATTAGGAATCGCTGCCAGTATCAAAATTTATCCTCTTTTGATCCTTCCATATTTATTGATTTTGTCCCTTAAAAATTTTAACATCCGTAAAAGTATAGAAATTCTCGTCATGTTTGTGTCAGGTGCTTTTTTAATTTTTGGCCTCTACCTGCTTTTAGGATCCTCCTTAAGTGAAATTCTCGATACCATCCAACTAAACTCGCTAAAACCAGTCCATGTCGAAAGCTTATGGGGCAATTTTTTAACCATTTTCTCCAAAGTAGTTAGCGGAGAATGGGCGCTTGGTAAGGGAGAACACGGTATTTTCGGAATCGACCCACGTTATATTTATTTACCTCTTACTTTTTTTAATTATTTTTGGATAGTTCCCTTAAGCATTTTTTACGTTGTTCTTTATAAGAAAGTTGACAAAAATGGCGAGTTGAAGATCGAAGCTGTTTTTTTGATAGTTCTATTATTCATTATTTTTTCGAAAATTCTTACAGGTCAATATATCTTTTGGATTTTGACACTCCTTCCTTTATTCAGGTATCGCCAGAAACTTAAGACTTCGTTTATAATGGCGTTTGTTGTAATCTTAGCTATCGTCTTTCTCACGCAATACATTTATCCACTTCATTACAATGAGCTTTTGGGAATTTTTTATACCTCCCAAGACCAAGCAGAATATTTCTTGATTTTACTAACCAGAAATATATTTCTGGTAACCCTCTTTTTGCTAGGTTGGAAATTGGCGTTTGATAAAGTCCGCAACTCATGAGGAACATTTTGCGAGTTGACAAATTTTTAATTGCCACCTTTGCTCTATTTGGATTTATTTTTTGGCATCTGGCTAAAGAAATGTTACAAGTAAGACCGGACGGTTGGTATGCGGGCCATATTAATCTTTGGGGTGACCTTGCTTTCCATTTATCCCTTATTAATAAATTCCAAGAATCAGATAAATTTTTACCGGACAACCCCATTTTTGCCGGTGACAAGATTAATTACCCTATCTTCGCTGATTGGATTACCGCCCAAATTGCCAGGATTGTTGGTATAGATTTTGCCTTATTTATTACCACTTCTTTGGCAGGTATTCTTTTAATCGCCGTTGCCATTATATTTGTAAAAATATTTATCAAGAAATCTTCGGTTGTCTTTTTATCATTAATGTTTTTTTTCCTAAATGGGGGATTTGGTTTTTATTATTTCTTTAGAGATCTTTTTTACAGCCAGCAGAATTTTTTAATCTTTATAACCCACTTGCCCAGACAATATACTGACCTTAAAGATCAAGGTTACTGGTGGATTAACAATTATCTGGCTTATCTTCTCCCCCAAAGAGGCTTTTTGATTGCTATACCGGTCACCCTTGTAATTTTTAGTCTTCTGTATCTTGGTCAAACGAGGAATAAAACCAAATTCTTTATACTGGCCGGATTTCTTTCCGGAGCGCTACCTTTAATCCAAGCCCATAGCTTACTCGCTGTATTTCTTGTTTCCGCATGTTTTTTTGGGTTTATGCTTCCTAGTTCTGTTTTTAGAAAAGACTTCCTGAAAAACTGGTTGTCCTTTGCTGTTATAACGATACTCGTCGCCTTTCCTCTTTTTAAAACAATTTCAACTCAAGGAAATCCGCTAGAGTTTATTCGTTTTGAACCCGGTTGGACAAGTAATGAAAATATTTTTTGGTTTTGGTTCAAAAATTTGGGTATTTTCGGCCCGCTCTTGGTAATTTCCGCTGTCTGGTTACTTATAAAAAATCGACATTTATTCAATTTGTATGTACCTTTCGCAATTATTTTTTTGCTTTCAAATCTCTTTGTTTTTCAGCCTTGGGATTTTGATAACAGTAAGCTTCTGCTCTACTGGTATTTCGCATCATCAATAGTAGTTGCTTACTTTCTGCATGATCAATTTTTTTCGGGAGGTTTTCTAAGAAGAATTTTAGGCAGCATTTTAGTTTTTTTCTTGACTCTCTCGGGTTTAATTGATATTTTTCGAACCTTCACCCCAGTAACCAATTATCAAATGTTCTCAAAAAAAGATCTAATGTTAGCCAGCGAAATTAAAACTTTAACCCCAAAAGATGTAGTTTTTGTAACGGCCTCGAATCACAACCATCCAATACCAGTACTCACCGGACGCTCTACACTACTAGGTTATCCGGGATGGCTGTGGAGTCATGGAATAAATTACTACCAAAGAGAAGCCGATATTTCCCAAGTATATTCGGGAACTGAACAAGCGGATAATATAATCAAAAAGTATAAAGTAAGTTATGTTACTGTTGGTCCAAATGAAACTGCAAGTTTTAATGTAAATGCAAATTATTTCGAAAAATTCCCCGAGATCAATTTAGGATATGACTGGCAAATATATAATGTTAGTAATTTATGGTCCGACGGCGAGCGGTAAAACTGATCTTGCCATAAAGCTTGCCAGAAAATTCAATGGAGAGATAATTTCCGCCGATTCCCGCCAAGTTTACAAGGGTTTGGATATTGGTACTGGTAAAGTCAGTTTCGAT
>Ga0155410_105_pt1 | contig 47926 bp, 49 predicted proteins | sample RifCSPhighO2_02_FD_106378 | JGI IMG/M metagenome (GOLD analysis project Ga0155410, IMG submission 106378) | Candidatus Curtissbacteria bacterium RIFCSPHIGHO2_02_FULL_40_17
AGTCACCCCAGGGGCCTCGGAAATATTAAAAAATCCAAGGTCCCGCAGCGCAAAACTCCGCGTAGCGGAGAAAATTTAAAATGAAAGATTTTAGAATAGTTAAAAATAAAAATAATAGCTTTAATTTGATCGGCAAGATCAAGGTTAAAGTCGTATTGGCAATAGCCATACTGGTAATCAGCCTTTTCTTTACTCAGCTTGTGTTTGCTAACGGTCTTTCGACAGGAGGATTAAGGCTTGCAGAAATTGAAGATGACATAAAAAAGCTTGAAGCTGAAAATAGAATTTTAAAAAACCAGATAGCCAATGAATCTTCTCTTGCAACCCTTTCAGCTGAAGCTGGTGATTTAGGTTTTAAGAACTATTTACAAGCAACAACTCCGTAATCTGTTAATTTACGTCTTATTTATGATCTTTGCTAAACTTAAGTAAGGGGTAAGGATTTGCGATGGCTCGGATTAAAATATTGCAAATAATAATTTTTTGCGCCTTTTTAATAATTATTTTACGGCTTGCCTATTGGCAATTCTTTTCCAGTTTTAAGAAGGAAAATGAGTCTATTTTGCGGGAGAGTGAAATTCCTGCGTCTCGTGGACAAATTCACGCCGCCGACGGCTTCCCGCTGGCGGCAAACGAAGAGGCTTTTTTACTGTATGGAAAACCTCATGAGATTAATAAAAGTTCTCAAGAGATTGCCAAGGAACTTGCGCCTCTTCTTATTTCCGAAAAATACGCAACACTTTCGGCTCAGATATCAGAAGATCTAATTAAGCAAAAGGATGAAGCAATTAAAAATGAGGAAGAAGAATTGCTCAATAAGTTAAACAATAAGAATCTTTACTGGGTTCAGCTTGCAAGAAAGGTTCCGAGCCAGGTTAAAGGTAAAATTCAGGAACTGGCAATTGCCGGTTTGGGGTTTGAAAGAGACGAAAAACGCTTTTATCCCGAGGCTTCAATGGCGGCCCAGCTATTAGGTTTTATGGGTTTTGATAAATTCGGACGTGATGTCGGCTACAATGGAATTGAAGGCTACTGGGACAGTCATCTTCGCGGTAAAAACGGCCGGCTTGGACAGGAGCAGGATCCATTCGGACTGCCCATTCTTGTAGGCAAATATAAGCCAATTCCACCAAAACAGGGTGATTCTCTATATCTTTCAATCGATAGAACAGTCCAGTTTATTGCCGAAGATAAGCTTAAAAAGGCTGTCGAGAAATATGGAGCAAAAGATGGAACGGTTATTGTCGCAGAACCCGCGACTGGACACATTTTAGCAATGGCAACTTATCCAAACTTCAATCCAGCTTTAAGAAGTGAATTTGAAGAAAAACTTTATAGAAACCCGGCAGTTTCAGATACATTCGAACCAGGATCAATATTCAAATTAATTACTATGTCAGCCGCCCTCGATCTTTCACAAGTCGAGCCAAACACGAGATGTCCATGCACAGGACCCGTGACTATTGACGGTTACGAAATATCCACTTGGAACAAGAAATATCACCCAAATTCGACAATGACAGAAATAATTCAAAATTCCGACAATGTTGGTATGACGTATGTTGCCGAAAAACTTGGAGTTGATAAATTTTACGACTATATTGCCAAATTTGGATTCGGAAAGCTAACCGGAATCGATCTGCAGTCTGAAGCCGGTGGAAATATTAGAGCAAAACAAGAGTGGCGCAATATTGATTTGGCTACTGCCTCTTTCGGTCAAGGAATTGCGGTTACGCCAATTCAAATGGTTCAGTCCGTTTCGGCAATTGCCAACGGCGGGAAACTCGTGCCTATGCGGCTTGTTGTCGAAATTGGTGAAGACGAACATAAAGAAAGAGTCAAGTCGCAGGGTTCAAAGCAAGTGATTAGCGCTAAAACTGCCTCTCGAATTACTGAAATGATGGTCAATGCTGTCAGGAAGGGAGAAGCGCGATTTTTTGCCCCAAAAGGGTATCGAATAGCTGGTAAAACCGGAACGGCTCAAATTCCGGTTGCAGGGCATTACGATCCTAACAAAACCATTGCCAGCTTTATCGGCTTTGCTCCGGCAGATGATCCTAAATTTGTTATGATGGTGAGGTTTTCGCAGCCGTCATCCTCCCCGTTTGGTTCAGAAACTGCCGCCCCCACTTTTTTTGAGATCGCCAAGGAGCTGTTTAATTATTACAGTATTCTATCCTCAGAATAATTTTTTCTTGAGTTGACTTCACCACGAGAAGTGCTACAATAAACAGCCAAACAAAGGAGAAAGCCGTCTTTAAGGCGGTTTTTATTATGGAAAGACGGAAACCTGTTCTCGGAGTGCTTGCCTTGGGTACAGCTTTACTTGCTTTTGCAGCTTGCAGAGCGGACAATGATCAAGAACCTTTTTGTCCGTCGACCGAGCAAGTACCTAACTCTCAACCAAAGAATTCTCTTTCGAGAATTGATTCAATAGAAGAAGCTTTGGAAAACTTTCCTAGAATTATTGATTTTATGAAAAGTTGCGATTTGCCAGAAATCAGAGAAGCTGCCAGCAAATTAGCTATTTTAACAAGCTATGGATTTGTTGAAGTTTCCCCTTATTATTTTGATAGAGAACCGGTTGATGTTGTTTATACCGGAAGGGCTGATCTTGGATCGGGTTCATACGGAATAGATTACCAGTCTGACTTTACCTCAAATGAAACTTTGAGCCAGACAGATCAAGCGCTTTATTTAATGAAAAACCTCTATGTATTTCAAAAGCTTAGTCGGACTAAAAAGAATATAACGGTTAATATGCTTGTCAATAAACATCGCTTCGAAGCTGAAGGATGGCTGCAGATTCTTCCAATCGCGGCCAAGATGAGAGAAGAAATTCGCGATCCTTACATTCACCGTTTGCTTTCAGTCTATGAGCAATCGGGACCGGCTGGTTTTATCCAATTTTGGCGCGGGCAAGCTCCTTTCCATCCGCAAGCAGCTTACCTGTAAAATTTGTTACAATTTCACATGCTCCAATGTGGCAGCAGATTAAAAATATCTACCATCTCGCACAGGCACTTTTGGCGTGCGTCTATTATGGTTTTCCCTCTAAAAAATTAATAGTTATTGGAGTTACCGGTACGGACGGCAAAACAACCACTGCCCACATGATTTATGAGATCTTAAGAAGAGCAAGCAAAAAAGTCGCTTTAATCTCATCAGTTCATGCCGCAATCGGCGAAAAAGTTTATGACACTGGTTTTCATGTAACTACGCCGGACCCCATTGCCCTGCAAAGATTCCTTAAAAAAATCGTTGATTCCGGCTCGGACTATGCAGTCATTGAGGTGACTTCTCATGGTCTTGATCAAAATCGGGTCTTTGGCATCAAATTCGAAGTTGGCGTTTTGACCAATATTACTCATGAACATCTTGATTATCACAAAACTTATGATAATTATATTGCTGCCAAAGCAAAGCTTTTTAAAAATGTCCGATACTCAATCCTTAATGCTGATGATGCCTCTTTTGCCAAAATTAAAAGATTGGCATCCGGCAAAATAATTGCATATAGTCTTAAAAAATCGGCGGATTTTAATCTCAAAAACCTTCCCATAAAACTGGCAATAGATGGAGATTACAATTTTTCAAATGCTTTGGCGGCAGCTGCAGTGACATCCGTATTAGGGATTAAAGAATCAACTATTCTTAAAACCCTTTCTCAATTCAAGGGTGTTGTTGGCCGCATGGAAAGTGTTGATCTTGGGCAAGATTTTGAGGTTATAGTCGATTTTGCCCACACGCCCAATGCTCTTGAGCAAGCCTTCAAGACCCTAAAATCTAAAATCCAAGATCCACAGGCAAAACTAATTGTTGTTTTTGGAGCTGCTGGACTTCGGGATAAAGCAAAGAGGAAAATTATGGGAGAGGTCGCCGCAAAATGGGCAAGTATATCGGTAATAACAGCGGAAGATCCAAGAACAGAAAAGGTTGAGAATATTTGTCAACAAATTGCCCAAGGTCTTATTGATAAAGGTAAAAGTGATGGGAAGGATTATTATTTTATTTATGATCGAGGGGAGGCAATCAAATTTGCCATCAACTTGGCTCAAAAAGGAGATATCGTAGCAACTTTTGGTAAAAGCCACGAAAAAAGCATGTGTTATGGCAAACGAGAATATCCTTGGGATGAGTTTCAGGTTGTAAGACAATCAATCCAAAACAGGATGAAAAAATAATATGAACAGTATTTCTAAAAAAGATTTGAAGTTTGCAGCAGTAGTTCTTGCTGCGGGCAAGGGTGTCCGCATGAAGTCGTCACTTTCCAAAATTCTTCATCACATTGCCGGCAAGCCAATGATCTTAAGAACAATTGAGATTCTCAAAAGAATTACTCCTTCCCAAATTATTCTTGTTGCCAGTCCCGACAGTGCCAAAACGCTAAAAAAGTTAGTTCCAGACTGTAACACAGTCATCCAACCCCGGCCGCTAGGCACTGCCGATGCTATCAAATATGGACTGAAATTAGTCAAAGAAACCCAATCAGTAGTCGTACTGTATGGCGATGATAGCGCATTTTATAAACCTCAAACAATTTTAAAAGTGTTTCGGCTTCACCAGATGTCAAAAGCTAGAATTACTTTCATAACTGTCCACAAGGAAGATCCATCAGGGTTGGGTCGGATTATTAGAAAAGGTAATAGATTAATTGCTATTGTCGAGGAAAAGGATGCCTCGGCGGCACAAAAAAAGATTAATGAAGTGAATGCCAGTCTTTATTTTTTTGACAAGAATTGGCTTTTGCAAAATTTGACAAAAATTAAACCTTCCCCGGTATCAGGTGAGTTATACATAACGGATTTAATCGCTATCGCAATAGGAGATAATCAAAAAGTCCAAACATTCCAACTCAAAGACGAGAATGAGTGGCAGAGTGTCAATACGAAAGAAGAGCTTTTGACTGCCAACCTAAAATTTCAAAAAAAAATCCATATAATGGGGATTGCCGGCGCCGGAGCGGCGGCTGCAGCCGGAATTGCCAAGGGCTACGGATTTGAGGTTACAGGTTGTGATCTTAAGCCTGACTCAGCCTATATTCAAAATCTTAAAGGTATCGATATTCAAAAGGGGCATGATCCCTCTCATATTGCCTCGATTGGCCATTTGATAATCTCTCCAGCGGTAATATCACTTGATCCTCAAAACCCTGAAATAGAAGCTGCCAAAAAAGAGAAAATTCCCATTTCCACCTGGCAAGAATTTCAGGGGAAATACCTCCAGAAAGGCAAGTTCGTAATTTCGACTGCTGGGGCTTACGGCAAATCGACAACAACGGCAATGATCTCCCAAATTCTTATCGATGCGCATCTTGATCCGACTTGCGAGGTCGGAGCGACTGTTTGCAACTGGGGTGCAAACTTTAGTGTCGGCAAGTCAAAATATTATGTATGCGAGGCTGATGAATACAATGACAATTTTTTAAATTACCGAAGTGATATCGCCGTTATCCTCAATCTGGCTTGGGATCACCCAGATTTTTTTAAATCACAAGAGGCAGTTTTTACCTCTTATAAAAAATTCATTGGCAAAATTAAAAGTGGTGGTACCTTAATTATCCCTGATGTAGTTGAACTCAATAAGTTAGCAAGCTATGTACATTCCAGCGTTAAATTAGTCAAAATAACTGATTTTGGCAAACTTAATTTATCTGTAATTGGTGACTTCCGCAGAGGGAACGCCAATGCTGCACTGACAATTGCTAAAATTTTGGGGCTTGATCTTGCTAAAGCCAGAAAATCGATTGAAAATTTCACAGGTTTGGGTCGAAGACTAGAATATAAAGGTCAAATTGGTAAAACAAAAGTTTACGATGATTATGCCGTTCAGCCTTATACAGTTTTAGCAACCGCCAATGCCCTTAAAGAGAAATTTAAAGATAAAAAGGTTGTCCTTGTTTTTGAACCCCATACTTTTTCAAGAATAAAAACATTCTTTGAAGATTTCGTGAATAGTCTTAGGAACACAAAAATTGATCGAGTACTTATTACCAATATCTACGCTGCCCGCGAAACAGGTAATAGTAGGGAATTAGCTATCAAGTTTGCTAATAATATCGGTCTTAAAGCAAAATATACAGGTTCATTGGAAGAAACTACCGAATATCTAAAGTCGAACATAAAAGATTTCGATGTAATTCTTTCTATGGGCGCAGGCGATGTTTATAGACTTTATGATTTTTTAAAAAAGCCTTATGGATAAATTCGAACAGTTAAAACAAATCCTTGGTCTGTTGCGAGTTTTTGAGAACGAGCCGCTAGCCAAGCATACTTATTTTAAAATAGGCGGCCCGGCAAAATTCTTTTTTGCGGCAAAAAGTGTTGAAGATTTAAAGCTAGCGCTTTCGACTGCATACAATCTACAAATCCCTTTCGTAGTCTTAGGCGGCGGTGCTAATGTCTTAATCTCCGATAAAGGCTTCGACGGATTGGTTATAAAGAATCAGGCATCAGGTGTCAAATTAGTGGGCATAAAAGGTACCATAGGCAGAACAGGACGCGGTATTAAAAATGCATTAATTTGGACGGCATCCGGAACCCTAATGAATCAACTTGCAAAGTTTACTCTTGATCAAGGTCTTTTGGGGCTGGAGTTTTTGCTTTCTGTTCCGGGAACAGTTGGAGGAGGGTTAAAGATCAATGCCCACTTCGAGGTTGAAAAAGGCGAATTTATTGGTAATCGGCTGTTATCGGCAACTTTGTTTGATCCAAAAACGGGATCATTCAAAAAAGTTGACCGCGATTACTTCAATTTTTCTTATGACAGCTCAAAAATACAAAAAACCGGGGAGATTGCTATTGAGGCTGTATTTAAAGCGGATGCCGCAAGTGACAAGGAAGAACTCTGGCAAAAGGCGCTGGATGATGTTAGACGAAGGAATGAAGAGCAGCCGGTAGGTATTGCCTGCTCGGGCTGTGTTTTTAGAAACATTTCAAAAGAAGATGCTATTCGTCTTTCAACACCAAACCTTACTACCTCAACAGGCTATATTATCGAAAAACTTGATCTTAAGGGTGCCAAAATCGGAGGAGCTCAAATTTCTGATAAACACGCTAATTATATTCTTAATATTAATGGTGCTGCTGCGCATGAAGTGATAAAATTGATCGATCTTATTAAAACCAAGGCAAGAGAAACTTTTAATCTTAATTTGAAGGAAGAAATATTTTTAATTGGCGACTTTAACTGATATTATGAAATTCGGACTATTCACTATTTACTATTCACTATTTACTTATTGTTATGGCTAAGTACATTGTAACTGGAGGCAGACAACTTTCAGGAAGAATAAGGGTAGCGGGCAATAAAAATGCGGTACTTCCGGCAATGGCCGCCTGCCTTTTAACTAGTGAAACTTGTGTTTTGGAAAACGTCCCGAAAATTTCTGATGTTGTTGTTATGGCAGAGCTTCTAAAAAAGTCTGGTGTTAAAGTTACCGGGATCGGAAGCTCTAGCTTAAGAATAAACGCCAAAGGAATTCATAGTACAGATTACCCCCAAGTTTTAACTCAAAAATTAAGAGCTTCTATTCTATTACTTTCTCCAGTACTCTCAAGACTTGGCAAAATAAAAATGGGATATCCCGGAGGGGATATTATTGGAAGAAGACCTTTGGATGTGCATATTCAAGTTTTCAAAGCACTAGGAGCTAAAATTTCAGAGTCAAACGACACTTTTGAAGCGGTATGTAAAAAATTCAAAGGTTCAAAAATTTTTCTCGAAGAAGCTTCGGTTACCGCCACCGAAAACGCAATTATGGCAGCAGTCTTAGCTTCCGGAGAAACAGTTATCAAAAGAGCAGCCTCAGAGCCGCATGTTGTCGATCTTTGTCAGTTTTTAATCAAAATGGGAGCAAAAATTTCCGGGGTTGGGACAAATGTACTAACAATTAAAGGTGTTAATAAACTTCACCAAGCATCATATCATATAAGACCCGATCATATAGAGGTGGGAACATTTGCTATTCTTGCTGCAGTAACCAAAAGTAAAATCGAAATTTCCCCTGTTATTCAGGAGGATTTAGACATGATTATGCTGACCCTTTTCAAATTCGGCGTTGATATGAAAATTAAGGGAAATAATCTTTTTGTAAACTGCACGAAATTAAAATCAGTTGAAAAAGTAGTCACCGATATCTGGCCTGGTTTTCCAACAGATCTTATGCCGCCTATGATTGTTTTGGCAACGCAGGCGGAGGGAGTAACGATACTTCATGACTGGATGTATGAGTCACGAATGTTTTTTGTTGATAAATTGCTTTCCATGGGCGCAAAAGTGGAAATTGCTGATCCGCACAGGGTGATGGTATATGGACCGACTAAATTAAGAGGGCAAGCATTAGATACGCCTGACATAAGAGCGGGAATCGCACTGGTAATTGCTGCCCTTGCTGCTGGCGGCCAAAGCGTTATCGAAAAGGCCCAGCTTATCGAAAGAGGTTACGAAAATATTGTTGAAAGACTCACTAATCTGGGTGCAGCCATCAAGAAGGTTTCTTAACTAATGTCTTATAAAATTTTTACTTCGGAATCTGTATGCAGCGGTCATCCAGATAAAATATGTGATCAAATTTCGGATGCCATTTTGGATGAATGCCTAAAACAAGATGTTTCCAGCCGAGTAGCAGTAGAGACTTTAGTAACCACAAATAATATTATTTTGGCAGGTGAAGTAACTTCCAAAGCCAAAGTTAATCTTGAAAAAATTGCCAGAAACGTTGTCAAGGATTTAGGTTATGACCAAAAAATCTTTAAGTTTGATTACAAGAGTGCCAAGGTGCATGTTTTTATTCATTCACAATCGCCAGATATTGCAGCTGGAGTTGAAACAGGTGGTGCTGGAGATCAGGGAATGATGTTTGGGTATGCATGCGACGAGACTTCTCAACTTATGCCACTTCCCATTAGAGTTGCTCATCAAATCACCAGAAAAATAGATGAGACCAGGGAATCGACTCTTAAATATCTTCGTCCAGACGGAAAATCAGAAGTCACTTTTGGCTATGTGCACGGCAAACCAAAAGAAGTCCTAAAAGTAATAACTGCGGTTCCTCACGACCCAAAAATTTCGGAAAAAAAAGTGGCCCGCGATATTTACGAAATTGTAGTACGCCCCGCATTAAAAAAATTTGGGTTTGAAATTGAGTTTAAAAATACTATCTGCAACGGAACTGGTAAATGGGAGATTGGTGGTCCGGCATCAGATACCGGCGTAACAGGTAGAAAGATAGTTGTTGACAGTTACGGAGGAATGGCCAGAATTGGAGGCGGTTGCTTTTCCGGAAAAGACCCCACAAAAGTCGACAGATCGGGTGCCTATGCAACAAGATTTATAGCCAAAAACATTGTTGCTTGCGGAATGGCAAGACGCTGCGAAATGCAAATCGCTTACGTTATCGGCAAGCCGGATCCAGTTTCAAGATCTATTGAGACTTTTGGTACAGAAAAAGTTGCACTTTCAAAAATAGAAAGTTTTGCAAATAAGCTAATTGATCTTTCGGTTTTGGGCATAATTCAAAGACTGAACCTACGAAGACCTATCTATAGAGAAACAGCAACATACGGTCATTTTGGTAACCCCAAACACGCCTGGGAGCAAATTATGTAGATGGCAGGAAAGCTTAGAATTGCAGTTTTAATGGGAGGCAAATCACCGGAGCATGAAATTTCTTTAATCTCCGGTAGGCAAGTAGTTTCCAATTTAAATCCCCAAAAATACGATGTTATCCCAATTGTTATTTCACGCGATGGTAGATCATTGCGCCTAAACAATAAAAAGTACTCTCTCAGTCAATTATCAATTATCAATTGTCAATTGTTTTTCATCGCCATGCATGGTCCATATGGTGAAGATGGAACAGTCCAGGGATTTTTGGAACTTGTGGGTGTACTTTATACCGGATCAGGTGTGCTAGCCTCAGCTTTAAGTATGGACAAAATTTCCTCAAGGAAATTATTTACTCAAGCAGGTTTAAATGTACCCAAGTATCAAGTGGTCGAGAAGGGAAAGAGGACAAGGAAGGTCAGGTTTGGTTGGCCAGTATTTGTCAAGCCTTATAACCAAGGCTCATCCGTTGGGGCGAGTATCGTGAAGAGCAGCAGAGAACTAAACAAAGCTTTAAAGCATGCCTGGCGATATTCAAGACTGGCCCTAATTGAAGAATACCTCAAGGGGGTGGAGATAACTTGTCCCATCTTGGGAAATAAAAATCCACGTACCCTCCCGCTAGTTGAGATTGTGCCTAAAAAGCCATTCTTTGACTTTGAGGCAAAATATAGTGAAAGGTTGTGTGATGAAATTGTGCCTGCGCGCATCGGCAAGGTGTTAACCAGGGACGCTCAAGACGCTGCCGTTGTCGCATACCAAACGCTTGGTTGCCGAGGTTTCGCTCGCGTCGATATGATTATCAAAGACAGCAAAGTTTATGTACTTGAGGTTAACACTATCCCAGGCTTGACACCGGTTTCCCTCTTCCCCAAATCCGCCCAAGCTACCGGTATTTCTTATCAAAAATTACTCGATCAGATAATTAGCCTTGGCCTGCAAAAAGAGAACCCATAGTTTGATTTTGGGACTCTGATTTACTATAATTTAATATTCTATGGCTAATCAAAGTCTATTCGCAGAGGTTAAACGTTGGAAGAAGCCTCTGCACATCTTGCGAAATCTCCTTGCTAAAAACTACTTAAAGCTTTTGCCCAACGTAGAAATAATCGGGATTACCGGTAGTGTCGGTAAAACCCTCACTCAAAATGCTATCGCATCAGTTCTTTCACAAAAATACAAAGTTATTGTAGGTGATGAAAATCTTGATCCGACCTTTCGTATTCCCAAGACAATTTTAGCGGCAAAACCCTGGGACAATTTTATTGTTCTTGAGTATGGCATTGAGCATCTGGAGGATATGGACAGTTATCTTTCGATTGTAAAGCCCCACATCGCTGTCGTTACAAAAATTGCCCCTACCCATCTTAAATACCTCAAGACGCAAGATGAAGTTTTCCGCCAAAAAGCAAAAATTATAAAAGCCTTACCTAGAAACGGAATTGCAATCCTTAACAGCGAAGATCCTTACCTGAAAAAACTAAAGGGTAAAACCAATGCAAAAATTATTTGGTCAGGACCACATCAAAGAGGTGTAAAAATTTCCCACTTTGAGCAAAACTCAAAAGGGTCAAGCTTTAGACTCCATTTCGAAGGCAAGAAGGCAACGGTAAATTGGAAAATAATTGGCAAGCATCATTTGCTTTCTGCCTATATCGCAGCAGATCTTGGGTTGTACTTAGGACTAACCCTCAAACAGATTGCCAAAGGACTTTCCCAAACCAAGCCCCCATTACACAGATTGACTTTAAAAGAATCCAATAACCTGACAATAATTGATGATTCTTATAACTCATCCCCACAGGCTGTCAAGGAAGCTGTTAAAACTTTAACCCAGATAGGGAAAGGCAGACAGAAAATTGCGGTTCTGGGAGAGATGAAAGACCTTGGGGATTTTACTAAGGACGCACATAGGCAAGTCGGCTTGCAAATTGCCAAAACTCCAATTAATTATCTTCTGACAGTTGGGGCGCCTGCCAAAGAAATAAGCATAGCTTGTAAAAAAGCGCAATTTAAAGGAAAAATTTTTACTGTATCCACAACAGAACAAGCGATACGAAAAATTCGGGAAGTTGCAAGTAAAAAAAGCACGATTCTTGTAAAGGGTTCAAGGCATGCCCACTTAGAAAGAGTTGTCAATGGCTTACTGGGCCGATCGACCCATCTTCATTGCTATCATTGTGGGTCACTGAAATAAGATATAATGAAAGTTAAATTCGAATATCGAAATCCGAATTTCGAAACAAATCTAAAATTCAAATTTTCGAAATTTCAAAAAGTTTCGGATTTCGTGCTTCGGATTACTCGCCTTGAGCGAGTTTCGAGTCGAAAGGCGAATTTTTAATTTATGGCTCAAATCCTTTTTCTAATATTACTTTCTTTTTTTACGATCAGCATTCTTTTGGTTCCCTTTATTAATATTTTGTATAGAATAAAATTTCAGCGCCAGAGTCAAAAAACAAAAGACATTTTTGAGATCCGAACCCCAATTTTTGATCGTCTTCATGCGCATAAAATTGGTACCCCCGTTGGGGGAGGATCACTTATTATTCTTGTGGTTGCTGTGCTTTATTTTGCTGTGGTTAATTCGTCTCCCTTTTTTGGTATAGAAAGAACCGCTGTGTACCCGTTTAAAAAGGAAGTTCAAGTATTACTTTTTACTTTTTTATCATTTGCCGCTTTAGGACTTTATGATGATCTTAGGAAAACTTTTGGTTTCAAAAAGACCCGATTTTGGGGGTTAAGGTTTCGCCATAAATTTCTTGCCCAATGGATTCTAGCCTTGGCAATTGCTGCCATGCTTTACTTTAATTTGGGAATCGATATTGTCAATATCCGTTTTTTTGATGTTCTTCATCTGGGAATTTTTTATGTCCCATTCGCCGCCTTTATCATTGTAGCTTTTGCCAATGCAGTTAATATTTCTGATGGTCTTGATGGTCTGGCAACAGGACTTTTGGTTATCTGCATTATCGCATTTTTGATCATGTCGCGCTCAATTTTAGATACGACTCTTTCGACTTTTCTTGGTTTGTGGATTGGTGCTTTAATTGCCTTTTTATACTTCAATGTTTTTCCCGCCCGCATTTGGCTTGGGGATGTCGGTGCTCTTTCCTTTGGAGCAACTCTAGCAGTCGTTGGCTTACTTCTGGGCAAACCGATTGCACTGGCAATAATCGGAGGAATGTTTGTGGTTGAAGTTTTTTCTTCTCTTGTTCAAATTCTTTCAAAACAAATTCGTCAAAAGAAAATTCTGGATGTTGCCCCAATCCATCTCTGGCTTCAGAACAAAGGTTGGGAAGAACCAAAAATTGTCCTTAGATTTTGGCTGGCTCAAACGGTTTTTGCTATTCTGGGGCTATGGCTCTCCTTTTTTTAAATGGAGGATAAGGAACTTGCCTTAAGGTCACAAAAAAACAAACTTGACTTGTGGTTTATAGCGACCGCTATTTTTTTGGTTCTTTTCGGTTTATTGGTCATATATGATGCGACTATTATTACAGCTTATCGGGATTTTGGCGATAAATTTTACTATTTTAAGAATCAGCTTGTCTGGGCATCGGTGGGAATTACTGCGCTAATTTGTTTCAGCATCATAGATTACCATAAACTTTTGAGAATATCCTGGATTTTATTACTTTTTACAATATTTCTTTTAATAATTGTTCTAATTCCGCAAGTAGGAACGCAGGCATTGGGAGCAAGACGGTGGATTAGTATCGGAAATTTTAATTTTCAACCATCGGAGATTGCCAAACTGGCATTAATTTTCTATGCAACTGCAATTTTATCTAAAGCTGAAAAATATAAAGTAAGATTTATTGATGCTGCTATCGTTTTCTTTTTGCCTCTTTTAGTTATTGTTGGACTAATTCTTCTGCAACCCGATCTGGGAACAGCACTGATTTTAGTAGCAATTTTACTCTCAGTCTATTTCATAGGGAAAGCAACTTTGTGGCATTTTATATTGATTGTTCCAGTGATGATAATAGTCTCAATAGCAGCCATCATTATAGAACCTTACAGAGTTGCTCGTCTTAAAACCTTTTTAAATCCTCAGCACGACCCACTTGGTGCTTCATATCAGATAAATCAAATACTTTCGGCTATATCCTCCGGAGGTTTACTGGGAGTCGGGATAGGGGCTTCCAGAAGTAAATTCGCTTTCATTCCAGAGATCCAAAGCGATGCGATTTTTGCCGTTATCGTTGAAGAATTGGGTTTTATTGGGGCAATTTTTTTAATGTCACTCTTTTTATTTCTAATTGTTAGAGCTCTAAACATTGCTCAAAATGCCAAAGACTCTTCTGGGAAAATTTTAGCAATGGGTCTTGTCAGTCTTCTGTCTGTTCAGATTCTTTTTAATCTAGCTTCAAATGTAGCTTTAGTTCCTTTAACCGGAATACCTCTTCCTTTTATATCTTATGGAGGCTCATCGCTTGTTGTTACAATGATTTCAATTGGCATATTAGTTAACATTAAAAAACAGAATTTGTGATGATTAGAAAAAAGATAGTAATTTGCGGCGGTCACCTGACGCCGGCATTAGCCCTTATTGAGGAAATTGAAAAGAAAAAAAATATTGAAATAATATTTTTTGGTAGGAAAATTGCCACTGAAGGATCGTCAAATTATTCAGCAGAATACAGGATAATAAGCGCAAAAAAAATAAAATTTTTTACTCTGGTTGCAGGTAGAATTCAAAGAAAATTTACCAAATACACATTAACATCACTAGTTAAAATTCCCATAGGATTTATACAGAGCTTTTTATACCTTCTTCTACTAAGGCCTAATTTAATAGTTTCCTTCGGGGGGTATTTGTCTACTCCTGTTATCTTTTGCGGATGGCTGCTGGGTATTGAATCAATAACTCATGAACAGGCGATTATCCCCGGTTTTGCCACAAAAGCTAATTCATTATTCGTAAAAAAAGTGTTTGTTTCATGGAAGGAAACTGCCAAATTTTTTGATAGCAGAAAAGTAGAAGTAGTTGGCAATTTAGTTCGCCAATCAATTTTCCAAAAACATCCAAAATCTTCCCAAATAACCGCATTTTTAAAAAGGTCAAAAAACTTGATATTTATTGCAGGAGGCAATCAAGGTTCCCATTTCCTCAATAATCTAATTTTTCACTCTCTCGACTTGTTCAAGGAATATTTTCTACTTCATCAAGTAGGAACAGCAAATTTTAAAGGAGATTACCAGAGGGCTCAAGAAATTAAAAATAAGAATTACATGTCATGTGATTATATTGACCCGGATGATTTTGGGGCAATTGCCAGTAAAGCTAAAGCAGTTATTTGCCGATCTGGTGCAAATACTGTTTGGGAATTGGCTCTACTTTCCAAACCGGCCATCTTAATTCCATTGCCGCTTTCTTCCGGTAATGAACAATTAGAAAACGCCAGGATTCTGGAGCGAGCAGGTTTTGCAAAAGTTTCAAGTCAAAGTAAGCTGTCCACAAAAGAACTTACCAGCAAGATAAAAGATATTTTTAATAACTATAAAAATTATCGCAAAAAAGCGCATACTTTTAGCAAAATTCTTCAAAAAGATGCAAATTTCAAAGTATCGGCATATATAGACCACCTTCTGGGTTATTCCGAGCGAGAAAACCCTGGCATTTATGCCGGGGGTGAGAATGAATCTCGCGAAGCGAAGGAAGAAAATACCACTGCCTTCAGGCAGTGAGTACTTTATATTCGCTCGTAGAACACCGTGGACTATTAGTACGCGGATGAATGCGAGAGAATACGTACTTCCGAGGATTTGTTTGTGTTCTTGCTCGCTCATGTAAACTTGAAAGAACAATACCGAGGACTTTCAGTCCTCGGAAGTTTATACTTAAAGCATGCCCAAATTATTAGGTTTACTTATCGCTTTACCGATAATTATTTATATTTTCTTTTTTTCTCCTTTTACAAAAATTAAATCATTGCAAATTACAGGAGGAGCAAATTGTATTCCTTTACAGGTTAGTTTGGAGGAACTTAATTTAGCTGGGCAGAATCTCCTCACTTTTTCTAAAAGTGATTTAGAACAGATAATTTTGTCTAAATACCGTTGTGTTAAAAAGATGTCTATAAATAGGATTTTTCCAGCAAAAGTTAAGATAAAAGTAGAATTGCAATCGGAAATTTTAAAAATTGCAGATACTAATTTATTTCTAACCCAAGACCAAGTAGTTTCAGATAAAGCTTTTGCTTCTAAATTGCCAATCTTATACCCCGACCGAAATTTAAATTTAAAAGTAGGGGAAAAAGTTCAGGATGAGATCATTGCATACGTTTTAAAATTAACTATCGAACTTTCAAAATCAGATTTTACAGCCGCTTCAATAAGAATTATTGATCAGGAAAGCATTGCTGTTTATAATACTGCGGATTTGATTGCAGTTTTTTCAACTAAAAAACCGGTAAATGTGCAGGTTGACTCTTTACAGTTAGTTCTTTCTAAAGCTAAAATAGATCCTGCCAAAATTGCCAAAATTGACTTACGTTTTGACAAACCCGTTATAGTTAATAAATAGTAAATAATGTCCAAAGATAAGGTTGTTGTTGGGATTGATGTTGGATCTTCTAAAATTACAACTGTTATTGTAACGGTAGACAATACATCACATGTAAATATTATTGGCGTTTCCACGGTTCCCTCAAAAGGTCTTCGCAAAGGTCAAGTGGTCGATATTGATGAAGCAGTTTCCGCTATTACCCAATCCGTTGAGGCAGCAGAAAGGATGGCCGGTTATTCAGTTGGCAGTGCTTTTGTGTCTGTAGACGGTACCCATATAGAATCACAAAACTCCAAGGGTGTAGTGGCTATTTCTGACCCCAATGGTGAGATTTCGCAAGAAGACGTTTTAAGAGTTATTGAGGCAGCAAGGGCAATATCCCTGCCATCTTCAAGAGAAATACTTCATGTAATTCCCAGATACTTTGTTGTTGATTCACAAAGCGGTATCAAAGACCCGCTAGGAATGACTGGAGTCAGAATGGAGGTAGAAACGCACATAATTACAGGGGCAACGACCGCTCTTCGCAATATTGCCAAATGTATTAGTCAAGTAGGTATCGATGTTGAAGGAATGGTTTTCTCGGGACTTGCCTCATCTTATTCAGTTTTGACCGATACGGAAAAGGAGCTTGGGGTAATTTTGGTTGATTTCGGAGGAGGAACAACTGATCTATGTGTATTTGTAGAAGGTGCTCCTGCCTATTGTTCGGTCTTACCAATAGGTTCAAGGAACGTCACTAACGATTTGGCAATAGGCCTTAGAATTTCTCTCGATTCGGCAGAAAAAATAAAACTTGCACTCTCCATGCCTCCTCAAATTGCAGTTGAACCAACAGAAGACGGCAAAGCAGCTGATAAGAAAAACTCCGACAGTCTTGATGTTTCCAGTCTTTCTATTGAAGAAGATTTAAGACTGGTTTCTAAAAAAACCTTGACAGACGGAATTATGAAGCCAAGGCTTCGGGAAATTATTAATATGGTAAAAATTGAAATTCAAAAATCAAATTTAGCAGGGCTCACACCTTCGGGAGTTGTTTTAACCGGTGGTGGAGCATCGACAATCGGAATGGTGGATCTTTCCAGACAGGAACTTGGTATGCCTGTTAGAATCGGTATTCCCCAAAATGTTACAGGTCTTGTTGAAGAAATTTCCCAGCCTGCTTTTGGTGCAAGTTTAGGACTCGTACATTACGGTGCAAGTTATCAGACGGAAGATGTAAGATTACCGTTGGTAGGCAGGATAGAAATAAAAGGAATTCTCAATCGAGGAATTAACCTGATAAAATCAATCCTCCCCTAGCGCTTGCAAATAAACGATCCCTATGTTAAATTGACTCGCAGCTTTTATCCTTCTTGGTATTTTGAGGCAAAATGTTAATAAAACCAGACGTCAACCGATTTGCCAAAATAAGAGTACTTGGTCTTGGCGGAGGCGGAACAAATGCCCTAAACTCTATGATATCCCAGGCCAATATTCAGGGAGTGGACTTTGTCGCAGTCAATACCGATCAGCAGCACCTCTTGGCCTCTCAGGCACAAACTAAAGTCCAAATCGGAGAAAATTTAACCAAAGGTTTAGGTGCAGGCGCGGATCCCGAAATCGGCAAGAAAGCTGCCGAAGAATCACTTGAAAAAATTAAAGATGTTATTTCCGGAGCCGATATGGTTTTTATTACCTACGGAGCCGGCGGCGGTACCGGTACGGGGGCAGGACCAATCATTGCTGATTTGGCCAGGAAAATTGGTATTTTAACAGTTGCCGTAATAACTAAACCATTTGCTTTTGAGGGTACCAGAAGAATGGTGGTTGCCGATGATGGTATTGAGATATTACGCGATAAAGTTGACACCTTAATTATTATTCCAAACCAGAAACTGCTTGATGTAGTCGATAAAAATGTATCTCTCCTGGAAGCATTTAAGCTTGCGGATTCGGTTCTTACGCAAGGGGTTGGAGGAATCTCCGATATCATCGTGATGCCGGGGCTTATTAATGTTGATTTTGCCGATGTAAGGACTGTGATGACCAATGCCGGATCAACGCTTATGGGTGTAGGAACAGCTACGGGAGAAAATCGGGCTACGCAGGCAGCAAGAGCAGCTATTGCTTCGCCCCTTTTGGATGCTTCTATTGATGGGGCAAGAGGAGTTCTGTTTAATATAACCGGCGGAACTGATATGACTATGAGCGAAGTGGACGAAGCGGCGAAAGTAATTACTGCTCAGGCGGATCCCGATGCCCAAATCATCTTTGGAGCAGCTATTGACGAAAAGCTGATTGATCAGGTAAAAGTGACTGTAGTTGCAACCGGCTTTGACGAAACCAGAAGAAGATATGTTCAGATTAGTGGTGAGGAAGGTCAACCAAAAGAGTTTTTACAGGAATCGGTATCCTCCCCGGATGGCCAAATCGAAGAAGACGAATTCGAGGTTCCCACTTTTTTACGTCAAATACGTTAAAAAAGCGAGGCTCGCCAAAGTCGGCCCACTTTTTTGAGGCAAATTAGATAATCTATCCATCGTCATCCTGAACTCGATTCAGGATCTATTCAAAACACGACTGTAGTATAATATTTAATATGAAACAAAAACCAATCAAAGGATTGGAAAAATACGTAGAGCAGTGGGTAGCCTTGGATAAGAATAAATCTAAAATAGTTGCCCACGGAAAAAGTTTTGATGAAGTCTACAAAAAGGTCGATAGGGAAAAAGTAATTTTTATGGCAGTACCTCCTCTTATTCCTTATTGTCCCTGATGGCAGATTACAAATTCAGATACTTTCAATCTCCTCGGGAGCAGAATGGCAAGTTGATATATGTTCCTATCCCACTAATCGACATCGTGGTTAATTTTAAGAGAGGGCAGATGTTAAATGTACTTGCTCTCGTGGACTCAGGTGCAAGTGTCAATTTATTCCCGGCTTCACTTGGAGAAAAGTTAGGAATCAATATTAGAAAAGGGAAAAAGCACAAAATTGCAGGAATCGGTGATATTCAGATAGAAAGCTTCTTTTACGAAGGAATAGGGATTTTTATCGAAGGTCATAAAATTGAAACAAATGCCTATTTTAGCTACCAACAGCAAATTCCACTTTTGGGACAAAACGGTTTCTTCGATAAATGCGACAAGATTTTATTCAATAGACGTGAGGAAGAAATAATCATTACCGTTTAAAACGAAACTACAGGATAGTTAGAGTAGGGGAGTTGAGGCTAAAGTTTCAAACTGACAATTTTTAACCCCTTTAAATATTGAGGCTAAACTGAGGCTAAATGATCAATGTCGCCATTTGTTGATTGTGCGACGCTTTAGACGACGGGTAGAACTTATTTTTTTCCAAGTATTGCTAGGGTTGCAGCAACAGAAGAATTGTCAATATTATGTAATTTTACTCGATCATTAAATCGCTCCCTGAGCGGCGTTAAAAATTCATCTGCCCATGATGGAGTTAATACTGCTACGTGGGCAAAATCGACGACAATTTCCTCGTCCCCTGAAATTTGATTTAGTGTTGGTTGAAATGCCAACCAAGCCTCTTTTCCTGAAGGGCGTGATACAAGTGTAGTGCCGAATTTTTTTAATTGAATTATCATAATAAACTCTTAAAGCCGATTGTAACGAAACATCCTCTTATCGACGTCTTTGCGTGTTGAACATTAATATCGGTGTCGTGCTCCTTTAAGTATAAATAAGAATCGCCTGTTTGAAAATATAGCGTAAGTGGGTTATCGACTATAATCGACCTTACAAATTTTAACCCATTCCCTCGGGTTTCAGGGTAACGTCCAGATATTGTTTCCGTAAATGCCACTTTCAATGCCTCGTCGGCATTAGTTAGTCCTGGTAGTACACGCTTTAGAGTTGCTAAGATACCTAGTCCACGGTCAGCTAATACAACTTTTTTATTTTTCATATCATACGAGAAGAGAATACCAGTAATATCTGGCCAATTGCCCAAATTGTGGTCAAATGAATTGTTGCCAATTTCACCAGCTGCAGCTGTAACAAGTGAGGCTTTACTGGAGGGTGCAATTCTACTAAGTTGTGATTGAAATTGTTCAAGCCTAGCCTGGAACACGTCTCGTGTCTGGCAATACATTTCAGGACTTGGTTCGGCTGCCTGAGATGCTTCTACCCAGTGTCGAGCGATAGAGTCAACATCTTGTAGAAATTGCTGAATATCTGCTTGCAGAAAATACCTATGACCGAGTGGGCCACTTCGTATCGAATGTACACGCCCAGCAGAGTCCCACCTTCTGAGAGTATCAATTGAAATACCGAGCAATTTTGCAGCATCTCCTATCGAAATCAGCTTATTTTGCATATTTAGTTTTGACAACCTATGCATATTCTAGCAAACCTATGCAAACCTATGCAACCCTGTGATAACCTATGCAAACCTATGCAACCCTGTGATAACCTATGCAAAAGGGTGTTTGTGGCTATTCTAGCTTCACGTGGGCCTGAAAACTATTGCTTTTTTTCACTTTATTAGCTAATCTAGTTTTACCTTTTGATGACCCAAGAATAGTAAATCTATTCTTCAGGGGGTAATTGTTAATTTGAACCTAAATAAAATACACGAGGTTTGAAGCAAGAAGTATTTTGATTATCGCTTCGCTCAAAATAGGGTAGATGTTTCTAGAAATCTAGCGATTTCTGCGGTGCTCCCGAGTCTGACTCGGTGCGCGCCTGAGGAATCCCCACTTTTTTGCGTCAAATACGTTAAAAAAGCGAGGCTCGCCGAAGGCGGTTTACGTTCTTAAGGCAGATTAGATAGTTCACAATTAATATCTAAAGACTCAAGATCCATTCTATAATTTTTTCATTAACCGTTAAGGTTTCGACCGTTTCTTTTTCAGTGGGATCCTTTCCTGCATGTATCACTCCGTTTCTAGTTTTATCATAACGATTACACCATCGGCTCCAGAGTTCCTTCTTTTCATTTAACCCCTTGCCTTTCAATTGCTTCATTAGAACGTTTAATCGCTCCTTAGTTCGCCAACTTTTATCAAGTATTACTTTTGTTTGTTTTTTATCATTACCTTTTTTTTCTAATTCTGAAATTAGGAAATTTTCTATGAATATTTCTAGCGCTTGGAATGACTCAACAATTGCAAGTGTGTAGTCTTTTGAATTTAACGAGTTTTTAGTATTAAACAAAAGTAACTTGTACAGTTCTGGTTTTTTGCCTAGAGACAGTAAAGAACTTATTTGTTTAAGTTCATTTTTTGACCTGTTTATCATTGCAGTTTTAACATTAAGATTTGTTATATAGTAACCAAGTCTTTGTTTGCGAAAATAAATTAGATTAATTTTCAATGTTCCTAGTCTGCGAACATGGATTTCATTTGTAATCGACCTATAATTGTCTATTATTCGGTTAACGATTAACAACGATTTGTCGTGAATAGAGTTTAAAAGATGATCACGCTCTTTCTCTTTTAATGAATCGACATTCTCGGGCAAACCAACATTAAGTTGAATGTATAATTTGGTGTACCTGAATAGTCCGTGCGAATCATCCATTTTTTCAATGTTGATCCCAGTAATAAAAGACTCCCAGCCCTCACCTGGGCTAAATGGTATCCTTGGTCCAAGGATAGTGCTCTTTTTAAAATAGATTTCACGATCATCAGCATATAAATCTATATTCTGTGACTCTCCGTCTGCGGTTTTTGCTCTATCAGTCCAAATCTTCTGAAACGTTACAAGAACTTCAGTGTTTTCTTCCGGAATCTTCACTGTCATTTCATGAAAATTTGGTATGTGTAAGCAGTAAGGAATATTGGCTTCTATTAAAACGTTCCCAAAGTCGAAATCTGCTATTGCTGTAGTATCAATGTACGAGTAAGAAACATGAGTTTTATATAATTCTGTGCCTGGTTTTAAGGATATGTTGCTTATTTCAGATTTAATTCTTTCCTCAACTTCTTTCTGAGGGACTTTTCTAAGCGCTTCTCCGTCCACTAAAGTATGAAGCTTCATCGGCGCATCCATGTCGTCAAACTTTATGTCAGCAGTTATTCTTGTAATGTTTTTTATTCTCCTAGGATCACTCACGAGTTGATTGTATAGTTCGTGAAGATTTAAAACAAATATGTCGGAATTCTGAAACCTCGACATCCCCACGAAAAGAAGTTTAATAATTAGGCCGCTTTTGGCACAAAAACGTCTATTCTAAATCGAATATCGCTTGCAGGTCTTGAAAGCCTTGTAAAATCGGTCAATTCAACTCCTTCTTCAATTATAGTTGGCATTGTTACTTCTCTATAACCGTCAAGGATTGGTTGATCATATTCTGCGTCATCATTAGCTTGAACCCAGAAGGGCGGAAATTGAGGATTTTTATACATTCTTTTCAACAATTCCCTGTACCAATCTTCTCTCGCATCAAATGGAGTATCAGCAACAAAGATTGCTATGTGTTTCTGGAGTTGCTCATCCCAACCTGGGATTTCTCTTAGGCTTTTGTCAAAGAGAACCTCGAGCCATTGCGGTCGCTGAGCTCGAACGTTTTTCGCGAATGGGAAAGTCCTATTCGCAGCGGAATTGACATTTAACAATTTGCCAGTAAAGTCCCTAAGCATAACTGGCATGTCGAAGGCATCCAAAAATGTTTCTGTGTGATTGACCCAATAACTAAGTTCTGCCTCTGTTGGCGCGATTCCAGCAAGAAAGTAGCCCTGCCCGACAGCCTCGTGCGTTAATTGCAAAAGCCCGAAAAGTAGTTCGAGTTCTTCTTTTTTCGGCCTAACTTTATCTCTCTCAAGATCACTTAGGTGAAACGTATCCCACCCCAAAATCTCACAAACTTGTGCTTGCGTTAACTTAACCTCTGAATTTCTCCAGTGCCAAATGAAACCTCCAACAGATGTTCGCCTTTCCATAATGGAGAAATTATAAATATTTTAAGGTTAAAAGGCAAAAGATTTTGCCAACACGTTGTTTTTCTCTTTGCAATTGGTTATTCTATTCTTACCTTTTGATGACCCAAGAATGGGTTTAACCATTCTTGGGGTTCCGCAGTAAAATCAAGGCTAAAAGGGATAGACTCCGTAGGAATTCCCACATTCTTGCGCCAAATCCGCTGATCATAAACACTTAGATGCATGGCAGAAGCCGAGACAAGGTTAAAAGAAAGTGAAATCGAAAAAACTTTAAACCCCATTCTTGAAGCTTTAATACGGATGACTAATGAAGGTGAAATAGATTGACGATTTGTGCAAAGTGAAGAGTTCGATTTACCACTAATTACTTCTGAAGTAAATGGCATAGTTATTGAAATTCCTCCTATTACTCAAAGAAAAAGTTTACTGTTGGAAGCTGCAAACAATACTTTTAATCTTCGCTTTACATTGCCAGATTCAGAATTACGTCATCAGATTTCAAAAGAATTGTTTGGTGGAACTCCGGAATTACAGCAGTCAGCATTTAGAAGAATTTTTGATGCTGCATTATCTTCGGCTAAAAAAGGGATACAGCGTAAATATCCAGCAAAAAAGCTAACAACAGAGGCATTACATCAACTTCAAGCAACGCTTTCTGCGAAATAAATTAACCACCTTAACACCATTTTGAAAAAAAACGGCCGTTTTTATGCGATTGCTTGCCTCAGAAAAAAGTAAAATGGGGGTAATTTAGAGCACTAATAGCTTAGGAATTAGAAACAGCAAAATATTTTTCGTATGAAAACTGCAGACCAATACTGTTTTGATCAGTACGACCTAAGAAACATTGACAGGTACTGGAACGTAAATTTCTAATTTACCTCTGGGGTTCCCAATAAATCGAAAGTGACCTTCGTCTATCATTTGGAGCGAATCCCCTCTAAGCTCATCTAATATACTTTCATCACATATCATCGGTGTCCCTAGATTCGTCTCTAGCAGAATATCTACGGCTTGTAAAACAGCCTCTTCAGAGGGGAGTATTCCTTGGGATTCAAATGATATTTCTGTTGTTTCCACTCTTTGCCCCTCAGGGTGTCGAGCACGCGCAAAAGCTGCTATTATCTCCCCCGTTTCTTCATCACGAAAAAGAATATGGAATCTTGAAGAATCACCGTCTAGTTTCCTCGAACCAAAATAAGCCAAGTCTTTTAATCTTTGCTTGACTCTTTCCTCGAATATTACTCGTTCAGGAGTATCTAGTTCTGGTAGTGGCATAAGAAGGAAGTTTACTCTAGAGTAAACTTAAATGCAACAATTATCATTTTTCCACTTTTTAGCATCTTGTTTTACTCAATAATATTCGTTAGACTAATTCTTCTTGTAAATTATCAAAAAGGAGGTGAATAGAGAATGATTAAAGGATTAGAAGCGGTTTTACTATCTTCGGAAAATGCCGCAAATCTGGCAGAATTTTACAGAGAAAAAGTCGGTCTAAAGCAAGGGGAAGAAATGGAAATAGGTGATAAAGGCGAAAAAGGTTTTGATTTTCAACTCGAAGGAGCAAATCTTTATATTTTGGATCATTCCGATGTTAAAGGTAAAAGCAAAGAACCTGCACGCGTTATGTTTAATCTCGAGGTAGACGATATCGAAAAGGAAGTTAAAAGATTAAAAGATGAGGGAGTTAAAGCAGTTGCCGATATTTACCACGTTGAAGGCTATGGACTAATTGCCACCTTTGAAGATCCTGACGCTAATTACTTTCAATTCGTGCAAGTAAGGGCAAGTTGACAACTTTATTTTTAAAGTTTACATTTAAGTTGCAGTAAGGGGGTGATTAACTTGAAAGATCTGAAAAGTTGTTTTACTCCTCATAGTTTAACTCACAACGTTTTTGGCATCGGCTTAGGGCTTTTGTTGGTAGGGCTTTTTCCTGCTTTAGGCGCCCAAGCACTTGTTATTGGAATTATTGTTGCTGTTGCGGCCTTGGCCTACGATTACTTGATGGTTAAATGAGATAGGCCAGACGTCAAAATCGGATTGAATCTTGCTGAGAACCTCAGAGTAGTTGACTGAGGTTTTCTTTTTGTAAAATTACCCAAATGTCTAAAAAAGAAATTTTGGCCCAAGAGGATTTGGAGATCACTGCCGCAACTGCCGGCGCAGCACCAATTATCCTACCGGGAAGAGTAATTTCCATATTCCCGGCACTTGCCCACAGAAATTTCCAATTGTATTTTGCAGGCCAGGCAATTTCCTTAATTGGGTTTTGGCTTCAGCAGGTTGGCATGGGCTGGTATGTTTTTCAACTCACCCATTCGGCTTTTTGGGTTGGAACAGTGGCCGCCCTTGGGGGATTACCCTTTTTATTCGTAACACCGTTTGCCGGTGTTTTTATAGATAAAGTTAACAGGCAAAACTTACTTATATGGACTCAAGTGGTCGATGCTTTTATTGCATTGGTTTTAGGTGCATTAATCATTACCCACAGCGCCGGCCTGGCAATTATTATTCCCTTGGTAGCGGTTAATGGCTTAATTGGGGCCGTTGATCTTCCGGCAAGGCTTACTTTTATTGTCGAGATGGTCGGCAAACGTGATTTGGCGTCGGCCATTCCCATCAATAACGCTGTTTTCAACGGAGCCCGCTTTGTCGGCCCGGCTCTTGCTGGTGCTTTAATTGCGTCCTTTGGGGTTGGTTGGACTTTTATTCTTAATGCCCTAAGTTACATTCCCGGAATTTGGGCAATTTACGCCATGCGGCCTGTTTACAATTACAGACCGGAAGTAGATATTCATCCTCTCGAATCTTTAAAAACCGGTCTTAGATATTCATTTACCCACTCACAAATTTCTATCTTTATCACTTTGGCCGCATTAAGTGCGATTTTTATCTGGCCTTACCAAACACTAATGCCGGTAATTGCCCAAAACGTATTCCATACTGGCGCAGGAGGCTATGGCTCTCTTCTTTCGGCAATCGGCGCAGGCAGCTTAGCCGGTGCCATTTTCGCCTCTGCCATGTCCAGGAAGGATAACAAGGGTATATTGATACTGGCCGGTTTAGTAATATCCAGTCTTGCTTTAATTCTTTTTACCTTAAATCGCAATTTTGCTGTTGCCCACGTACTCCTGTTTATAATCGGATTTGCTCTTTTAATTGAAGTTGCCACTTTAAATACTTTAGTTCAGTTGGTTTCGCCCGATAACATGAGAGGAAGAATTATGGCGGTTTACATAACGATGTTTGTCGGAATGATGCCTCTTGGCAATGCCCTTTCCGGTATTATTGCCCAAAAAACTTCAGCCATGTTTACAATTGGTTTAGGAGCAGTTATTGTTTTTCTAGTTGGTATTGCCCTTTATCTTAAAGGTACCTTTTCAAATTTTTCCAAGAACGATTTGCCTGTCTAGTCCTTAGGCGGTACAATCCAAGAAATGAAAAACCGGACCTTTTTGATTCATGATTGGGAAGGCTATCCGCAGGAAGGTTGATGCTGTTCCTTCTCTATGATATTAATTTTTACGACAATCCATAAAAAAGCCGATGCACTAAAAATCGGCAAAGCGCTTTTAAAGCTAAAATTAATCGCTTGTTACAATTTATTCCCGGTTGAATCAGCTTATTGGTGGAAGGGCAAAATTCTGGACGATAACGAAACTCTAATGATTTTAAAAACCAAAGAAGCAAATTTTGATAAATGCCAAAGTTATATCAAGAAGCATTCCGGTTACGAAGTCCCAGAAATTGTCGCAATCAAAGCTTCCAAAGTCGACAAGTCTTATTTGGGTTGGATTAACAAAGAGACAAAACGATAACTTTTACCTTTTTAACTCTTGTAAACGAGCATCCGATATTCCAAAATGATGGGCGATTTCATGTTGGACAGTGTCCACGATCAGATTTTTGATTGCATCCATATCGCCTCTTGAAATTAATTCAATTGGGCCTTTAAAAATTGTAATTTTGTCCGGGAGTCTGACAGCAAGACCTCGTCCCCAAGTTGTTTTTGGTACACCTTGATATAGTCCAAGCAGAAGCCGTCCTTTGGCAATATCGACAGTCGGCCAGTCCTCAACTACCACCTCCACATTCTCCATCTTTTCTTTAAATTCTTCCGGCAAATTTACCAGTGCTTCAGCCACCAATTTTTTAAAATCAGCCTTTGTCATTTAAGTCTGCTAAAATTATCTCATGCCGGCAATATTTTTTGCTCTAATTTCATTTCTGGGATGGGGGATAGGTGACATTTTTGGAACTGTAGCTACCAGAAAAATTGGAGCTTACTCAACTACATTTTGGTATATATTACTTCAAGTCCCAATTTTTGCTATTGGAATACCATTTTTCACTGGTCATCTCCAAAATCTTACTCTAGAAATATTAATTTTAAATACGACTCTTGGTCTTATCGGCACAATTGGTCTTGTTGCTTTTTATGAAGGTTTGAAAGTTGGTAATGCTGCTTTAGTTGGAACAATTGCTGCATCTTTCGCTGCCCTGACTGTGTTGCTTTCGATAATTTTCCTAGGCGAAAGTGTTTCACTTCAGCAATCAATGGCAATTGTTATTATTTTTATTGGTCTCATTGGTTCAACTCTTGATATTAAAAGTCTAATAAGCCGTAAATTAATTGTCGATAAGGGAATCTGGATGGGGGCAGTTGCAATGCTTTCTTGGGGGATCTACTGGGCATTTATCAAAATTCCTATAAAAGAATTAGGCTGGTTTTGGCCTGGGTACATTTCCATTTTGGCTTCTTTACCTGGAATATGGCTGTTTATTAAATTGAGAGAAATTAAATTAACTAAACTTAACTTTAAAGGGTCTTTTTATCCATTATTTGCAAACGCCCTTTTATTAGGAGTTGGAGCTTTAAGTTTTAATTTGGCAATTGAGAAAGGATTTACGTCAATAGTCGCCCCAATTGCCGGTTCTTACCCGACGATTTTTGTATTGCTTGCCTATCTAATTTTCAGGGATCCGATTACAAGACAGCAAATTGCCGGAATTATCATTACCCTTTTCGGAATCGTCATGCTTTCTGTTTTTAGTATCTAAAATGTTCAAGCAAAAATTAACTTTTAAAAATTCTCGCAATCTAAATCTTTCAGCCGTTTTTGAGGGCGAGGATAAGGATGCACCGGTTATTGTGATGTGTCATGGATTTCATAGTTCAAAGGACAACCCGATTTCCACTGGAGCACTGGCACAAAAATTAGTAAAACGTGGCCTTTGTGTTTTTCGCTTTGATTTTACCGGCCATGGCCAGTCTGAAGGCACAATTGACGAAATTACTCCGCTTGGCGCCCTGGATGATCTGGAATGTGCTGCCAAGATTGTAGGCAAAAGAGATTTTGCACTTTACGGTTCCAGCTTTGGAGGTTACGTTTCCCTGCTTTATGCTCGTCAAAATCCGGTTCTGGCGCTTGCCCTCAAGGCACCGGTTTCGGACTGGAATACGGCCCGGGTTTCCACAAACCGAGGGATTAAATTTCGACAAGAAACCAAAAACATTGGTATCTATAAGCTTGCAGAAAATATTAAAACACCTACCTTAATCATTCACGGCGATCAGGATGATGTCGTACCGTTTTCTCAAAGCCAGAAGCTTTATGATTCGCTTAGGTGCAATAAAAAACTTGAAATTATCGAAGGTGCTAATCATGACATTAGAAGTAAAGACTTAGAAAGAGCTAATGTCCTAATTGCCGAGTTCTTTAAAGAAAAGCTTCTAACCCACCCTTAAAGAATACTTTTTGAGAGGATACCTTTTTCTACTGGTCTGCAAGTTATTCTAGAAATGTAGCGACCAAAGATACTACGTGTTGTTCATGCATAGCTTTTGCTCTTTGGTCATTATCTGTCAAATTTACGAGAAAGCCTTGTATAGAATTGAAATGATGGAACTCACCCGGGAAAATTTTAGCCGAAGCTGAAGGTTGGTAAGAATTAACACCAGTGGATCTTACAATATAGGATACTCTTAAGCTTATTGGATCCCCATTTATTTCCCCCCGCAATTCATGCATCAGAAAGATCTTTGTTTCTCCATCAATCGGCGTACCAAGGCTTACCTCCAACGATTCTGCGCCTTTTGATCTTTTAATCTGTTCTTTCTTTTTTAATAAAGCTTTCAATCGTTCGTAAGCGGCTTGGAATTCTAAGGAAGGTCTTAATTCTGTAGCTTCCGTCATAATATATTTAGAATAATATTGCACTTTTCATACTGTGTCAAATTTCCTTGAACTAACTTCCGCCTTCTGCTTTAATTGATTTCACTATGAATAAGAAGAAGCCATTTAATCCCGTCGACCCCAAACAGGATTTTGTGGTGATGGAAAAACGGCTGCTTGAGTATTGGCAAAAGCAGGGGATCGTCAAAAAATATTTAGAGAAAAATAAGCAAAGCTTGCGGTCCTCGACAAAGTCTGTGGGCCTAAAAAATTCAAAGAAAAAGTTCTCTTTCTTAGATGGCCCAATTACCGCTAACAATCCCATGGGTGTTCACCATGCCTGGGGCAGGACTTATAAGGATCTATGGCAGCGTTTTTACAATATGCGCGGATTTAAACAGCGTTTTCAAAATGGATTCGACGAACAGGGTTTATGGGTAGAAGTCGAGGTCGAAAAAGAACTGGGCTTTAAAAATAAAAAGGATATTGAAAAATTCGGCATTGATAAATTCGTTAACCTTTGCAAAGAGCGCGTCAAAAAGTATTCGGCGATTCAGACGGAGCAGAGCAAGCGTCTTGGTTATTTTATGGACTGGGGAAATTCATATCATACTTCAAGCGACGAAAATAACTATGCCATCTGGCACTTTTTAAAGGTATGTCATGAGAAAGGCTATTTATATAAAGGTAGGGATTCTGTTCCGTGGTGCCCAAGATGTGGTACTGCAATTTCCCAGCATGAAATTTTAACAGAAGAATATCAGGAGATTACTCACAAAGCGGTATACGTCAATTATAAAATAATAACTCAGAACTCAGAACTCAAAACTCAAAACTTATTAGTCTGGACGACGACTCCCTGGACACTTCCCTCTAATGTGGCGATAGCAGTCAATCCCGATTTGGATTATGGATTATGGACTATAGATGGGCAGTCAGTAATTCTTGAAGTAACAAGGGCAAAAGCAATTGATATTAAAGAAAAACCTAAAGAAAAATTTAAAGGCTCAAAACTGGTTGGTTTAACTTACGAGGGCATTTTTGACGAACTACTTGCGCTTAAAGACGTGGTGCATAAAGTCGTTGCCGCCAAAGATCTAGTGACCGCCGAAGAGGGGACCGGTTTAGTTCATATAGCTCCAGGTGCAGGTGAGGAAGATTTTAAGCTTGCTAAGGAGGAAAATTTGGCAGTGGTCGAATCAATTGATGAGAGTGCAAACTACATTGACGGATTTGGCGGTTTAACCGGCAAAAATGCCAAAGAGGACCCCAATTTAGTGATTGATAAGCTTAAAGAAAAAGGCGTTCTCTTTAAAGAGGAAAACTACGCTCACCGCTATCCGGTTTGCTGGCGCTGTAAAACAGAATTAGTCTGGAGAGTAGTTGATGAGTGGTATATCGCGATGGATCACACTTCGCCAGAGGCTTCGAGTGACAAGTCGTCTAAAGTCAAGCCTAAGACTTTAAGAGAGCAGATGGTTGAGGTCGCCAAGAAAATTAATTGGATTCCAAAATTCGGACTTGAGCGCGAACTTGACTGGCTTAAAAATATGCATGATTGGCTTATTTCTAAAAAAAGATATTGGGGTCTGGCCTTACCGATTTGGGAATGTAGTAATTGTGGAAATTTTGAAGTCGTTGGCGGAAAAGAAGAGTTGGAAGAAAAAGCAGTTTCTGGGTGGGATAAATTTAGCGGAAATTCTCCTCACAGGCCGTGGATTGATCAGGTGAAAATCAAATGTAGCCAGTGTCAGTCAATGGTTACCCGAATTCCGGATGTTGGCAGTCCATGGCTTGATGCGGGAATCGTTTCAATCTCAACGATGCCCCAAGATTGGTTTCCTGCGGATTTTATTACCGAGTCTTTTCCCGGCCAGTTTAAAAACTGGTTCTACTCTTTAATTGCCATGTCTACAGTTTTAAAAAACACAAATCCTTTTAAAACTATTTTAGGTTTTGCCACTTTACTTGATGAAAAAGGCGAGGAGATGCACAAATCCAAAGGCAATGCGATTGAATTTAACGAAGCCGCCGATAGAATCGGAGTCGACGTAATGCGCTGGATGTATTTAAGACAAAATCCTGCAGATAACCTTCTTTTTGGTTATCACAGAGCCGATGAAGTACGGCGTTGGTTTCATCTAAGGCTTTGGAATGTTTACGCATTTTTTGTGAATTATGCGAATTCTGATAATTGGTCAACCAAAGACAAGTTTACTCCCGAGAATGTTCTTGATAAGTGGCTTTTATCAAGATTAAAAGGCAACATAGAAAACCTTCAAAAGGCCTTAGAAAAATATGATGCAGCAGATGCCGTCGGCAATGTTGAAATTTTTATAATAAGGGATCTTTCTAACTGGTTTGTTAGACGCTCTAGAGATAGAATCGGTCCTACTGCCGAAAATCTGAAAGACAAAAATGACGCGTACCAGACACTATATTACGTATTAACAGAGTACTCTAAAGTGCTGGCCTCAATGATCCCATTTATGAGTGATGAAATTTATAGGAATTTAACAGGAGAATCGTCAGTTCACCTTTCATCATGGCCCGATCTCCGACAGTTTAAATCGGAACCAAAACTAGAACAAGATATGGAAAATGCGATAAAACTAGCTTCAGTAATTCATGCTTTTCGAAAAATGGGCAATATAAAAGTCAGAATTCCATTAATTGATTTAACTTATAAAGGACCATCAGCAATCTCTAAAAAGGTTGAACAAACACTGAAAGCTGAAGTTAATGTTAAGAACTTGGGTTATGAAGGGGTATTTAAAGGAGCGGAAAAAGATTTTGCTGTGAGCGGAAACATCTCTCATCTTAAAAGCGCAGGGAATCAAGCCTTAGCGGAAGGTGAGGCAAGGGAAATCATCAGACAAATCCAGATCGCGCGCAAAGAAGCAGGCTGTGACCTTTCCGAACATGTTGTTGTTACTCTTCCAAACTGGCCGAAAGAATTTGAAGAGTACATTAAAAAATCAACTTTATCCAAAAAACTTATAAAAGGAAAAGAGTTTGCGATTAGTAGAAATTAATGAGAAAAAGCCCTGATTATTCTCTTATTTTAATAATTCTGGCTCTTGGGGCAATTTCTCTTTTGATACTTTATTCACTTAATAAAAACTTAGCATTAAATCAGCTGTTTTTTTGGGTAATCGGTTTATCGGTTTTAGCAGCAGTTTCATTTTTCAACTCCCAAAACTGGCAGAACATAGCCGTTCCATTCTATATTTTAGTCTTGTTTTTGTTAATTTCCCTATTTTTCATAGCCGAGCCGGTTAGAGGGTCGATAAGGTGGATAGATTTGGGATTTTTTCGCTTCCAGCCCTCAGAGATTGCCAAAGTCGTAAGCATCCTAATTCTATCAAGTTATTTTCAAAAAAAGTCCGCATCCCAGTTTAAGTATTTGCTCGGCGGTTTTCTTTTAATTTTGCCCTTTTTTGTTTTGGTTTTTTTTCAGCCTGATATAGGCAATAGTCTGCTCTTTCTGGTGATTTTTCTGGGAATTGCCGTAGTTTCAGGTTTAAAAATTAGGACCCTTTTTTTCTTATTTATTCTTTTTCTTATATTGTCTCTTACAATATTCAGGTTTCTGGCGCCTTATCAGAAGGAAAGACTCTATAGTTTTATAAACCCCACAGCTGATCCTCTTGGAACCGGCTATAGTCTTATTCAGTCAAAAATAGCCGTAGGTTCCGGACAGTTTTTAGGAAGAGGCTTAGGCAGAGGTACTCAGTCGCAATTGGAATTTTTACCGGAAACCGAAAGTGATTTTATATTTGCTTCGGTTGCCGAACAGTTGGGCTTTTTGGGCGCTGGGGTAGTAATCATGTTGTATTCACTACTATTTGTAAAACTTATTTCCCTAAGTAAAAATACCGATCGATTTGCTCAATTAATACTTTCCGGCAGCATTACTTATTTATTTTTTCAATTTGCAATAAATATTGGTATGAATCTGGGACTTCTTCCCGTAACCGGTATAACTTTACCCTTTTTTTCTTACGGCGGGTCGTCTTTAATCTCAATCCTGTTTCTTATTGGGGTTATTCAAAGCTTCAAGAAAACCCCGACATTCATGTCGGAGATGAATTGAAGGTGCGAAAACATCTTTCTTTAGTGATGAAAACCCCACACGCAAGTAGCGGAGAAGATGTTATTTTATCTATGAAAAGATTTAGCTATTGAACGTTCAGGGTATTAATTGGTAAAATCGCAACCTATGGACAATTGGGCTATTGTAAGATACGGCGGTAAACAATATAAAGTATCAGAAGGCGGCGAAATAGTTGTTGAAAAGGTTTCAGAAAAAGAAGATTCAGTGATTGTTTTTGACCAGATTCTGCTTGCAGTCGAAGGCGGCAAATTGACGATCGGCAAGCCTTTGATTCCCAAAACCAAAGTTAAAGGTAGGGTACTTTCGACTTTTAAAGATAAAAAAGTTCGAGTCGTAAAATTTAAACCCAAATCAAAATATTTAAGAACAAGAGGGCATCGGCAGCAAAAATCAAAAATCCTCATCGAAAAAATCCAGTTTTAGTCTCGCATGTTCTTGATTTAATATATCAAACTATAACTTAATAGACATTGACATTCTGTGAAAACAAATATAGAATTCCAGACAGCAATTACAAATATATCAGCAAAACTAAATGGCGCATAAAAAAGGCGGAGGAGCAACTTCAAAAAATCGGGATAGTATCGGCAAAAGGCTCGGTGTTAAAATTTACGGCGGCCAGATCGCCAAAAGCGGGAATATTATCATAAGGCAGCGGGGTACAAAGTTTCATTGTGGAATTGGTACAAAAATTGGGCGGGATCATACCATTTTTGCCGTATCAGAGGGAACCGTTAAATTTAGAAAACGGTATGGTAGGCAATTGATTGACGTAATTTAAATAAAGTGGAAGAAAATCAGATTTTTGAGATCGATATTGATGTACTTCAGGCAAATCCACTTCAGCCGCGCGGATTAATTACCGCGGATTCGTTGGTTGAAATGGTAGATTCCATCAGAGAACACGGAGTTTTAGAACCGCTGGTCGTTGCCAAAACTCCTGCCGGATATCAAATTATTGCCGGCGAAAGACGCTGGAGAGCAGGTAAAATTGCCGGTCTTACAAAAGTACCGGTAATTATCAAAGAAACAACCCCTCAGGGGATGCTGGAGATGGCAATTATTGAAAATGTGCAAAGAGTAGATCTTAATCCACTCGAGCGGGCACAGGCTTTCAAAAGGTTGATTGACGAGTTTGGTCTTGCAACTTCTGAAATCGCCGTCAAAATTGGCAAAAGTGCCCCATATGTTTCAAATACACTGCGTCTTCTGTCTGTACCGGACGCTTTAAAGGACGCTTTGGCTTCCGGTGCCACGACCGAGGGCCATGTAAGAGCTCTGGCGTCGCTCGAGGACCCGCATTTAATAGTAGAAGCTTATAAAGAAATACTGGAAAAAAATTTGTCTGTTCGAGGCGCCGAAGAACTTGCCCGCAAAATGAAGGCAAGGGAAAACATTGCCCCAAAACAGCAAAAACCGGCACAACGAATTCAAAGTGAGGAGTTGGAGAAATTTCAGGACGAGCTTACAGATAAATTAACCAATAACGGAGCCAAAGTAAAGGTTAAAATTAGTCAATCCAGAATTGAAGGCAAAATGCACATCGTCGCCAAGGGCAATATCGAGGCAACTCTCTTAATCCTGAAGCGTATCAGGGATGCCATAGTTAACTCCTGAAATAAATCTCGTCCCCTTGTATTTTGGGTTTGCAAATACTGGCCAGTAGACGAGCCAGGCGCGTCCCTTGATAGCTTTTCTGTCAATTGCACCGAAAGCCCTAGAGTCTGAGGAAGCCTGCCGATTATCCCCCAAAACGAAGTACTGCTTGTCGCCCAAAAGTACATTAATACTGCCGTCGGTTGCTTGGGTTTCATAAGGTTCCTCAATTTTAATACTGTTTACAAAAATAGTCCCGTTCTCGATTTTTACGTTATCGTGCGGCAAGCCAATAATTCTTTTTATATAATCGACTTTTTGAGGAGTCGGGGCCTTAAAAACAATTACGTCTCCGCGCTTTGGTTTATAAAGATGGTAAGAAACCTTTTCGGTAAGTAGAAGTTCTCCGTCAACAAAATTAGGCATCATCGAATCGCCTTTTACCCGGTGAGGCTGTACCAAAATAATGTAGACGAAAAAGAAAATTCCCAAAGAAATTAAGGCAGTTTGTACAATCTCTTTTAAAACCGTAAGTAGTCTGTCTTTTAAGCTCATTGTTACAATTCTATGTTAAAATTGCCTTTGTCGTACAGTGGGCGAAAATGGACTCGTAGCTCAGCTGGTTAGAGCGTCACATTCACATTGTGAAGGCCAGAGGTTCGAATCCTCTCGAGTCCACAAAAAAACATAAGTTATCAGATTTTACCTCAAATGCAGCTTATTAAATTCCTTCTTATTGCCACCATCCTTTCTCTTCTAATTGGGCAGACAGTACGGTTACCATTTTCCGAAAGTGGAGCAATTACCATTTCTGACATTTTGGTTTTTGCTGTTGGTTTTGTTTTTTTGATTTATAGTCTGACTTTAAAAAGGTCTGTTAAATTACCCAAGGAAATTTTTCCAGCGGCAATGCTCTTTTCCCTTACCGCAACAGCCTCGCTGATTTTGGCAAGCGGCCATTTTTCCCTAGCTCAGCTAGCTACATCTTCTATGTTTCTAGTAAGGTTTCTGATTTATTTTTTTCTGGCTGTAATTTTTTACAATGTTGTGGAAAAAAGCGAAATCAAAAATTGGGTCAATCTTATTCTTTGGATAGGTCTCATTTTTGCATTTCTTGGTTTTGTCCAGCTGTTTTTAATTCCCGATTTTACTTTTCTGATTTCCTTTGGTTGGGATCCCCATATACAAAGGATTGCTTCGACATTTCTTGACCCGAATTTCACAGGCGGGTTACTTTCGATCTTATTGGCAATTTCCCTATCATTATTTTTATTCTCAAAAGAGAACAAGTACCTTTTTGCCCTTGCGATCTTTTTAATAGCTTTGATTTTGACTTTTTCCAGAAGTTCCTACTTAGCTTTGCTTACCGTGATTTTGACGATCGGTTTTTTGAAATCAAAAAAGGCACTTATTGCCATTTTTATATTTTTAATGGCAGTTTTTTTAGTTTTTGGGCAGGTAAGATCGAGAGTAGCTTCTGCATTTACCCTGGATGAAACATCACAAGCCAGACTGCAAAGCTGGTCACAGGCGATAACTGTTTTTGCGGATAATCCAATATTCGGGGTCGGTTTTAACACTTATCGTTTTGCTCAGGCAAGGTATGGATTTTTTACGGCAGATGAACCTTTGGGCGGACATTCAGGCGCCGGAACTGATTCCAGTATGCTTTTGGTAGCAGCCACAACCGGGATTTTTGGATTAATATTCTACCTGTATATGATACTTTCAATTATTAAAATATTTGCAAGATCAGCAAAGTCAAATTATTTACATCTAGGCTCTCTGGCCGCATTCTTGGGTTTACTAATTCACTCCCAGTTCGTCAATTCGCTTTTTTTCCCCCAACTTATGCTTTTAGTCTGGATGCTGGTTGGCCTGAATCTTGCAAATGATACTTAAAATTTTTATATTCTGGAGGCTGGGACTATTTTTAGTCACTTACTTAGGGAGTATTGCTTTCCCACTTGCGTCTAATGGGGGTTTGGGAGCGCCTACTTTAACTAAACCATTTAGCTACTGGCTTTCATGGGCACAGTGGGATGGTGGATATTATTACCAAATTGCTACAAGAGGATACTGGTTTTTCGCAGACTATGCCTTTTTCCCGCTTTATCCCTTTTTGGCTAAATTTTTAAACGTTATTTTCTCAAATCTTCTTTTCACTGGACTTGCAGTTTCTAACATATCTTTCCTTTTGTTTTTAACAATCTTTTATAAATTTTTAAAAGAAAAGTATTCAAAGAACATTGCCATCAATTCCGTCATTACTTTTCTGTGTTTCCCGACGACCTTTTTTGCAGTCGCATATTATTCGGAAGGGTTATTTTTATTGCTTACCGTTCTGGTTTTTTTCTTTTTGAATCAGAAAAAAATACTACAAGCGGCTTTGGCAATAATATTCGCGTCATTAACCAGATCCATTGGCATGGCATTAATATTATCTCTTGTTTACAACTACTTTTCATCAATTTCATTTACGATTAAAAATGTTTCCAAAAAAGTACTTTATTTGTTACCAAGCACCTTGGGAGCTGCGCTTTACATAACTTATCTTTTTTATAAACTGAATAACCCGTTTGGTTTTATTAGTGTACAAACACTTTGGCTAAGAAATATAAACGACCCAATCTCCACAATCATTGGCAATGTTTGGATAATTTTTACAAACCCTAATGCCCCGTTTGATCAATATACGGATTTGCTAATAACTCTTATATTTTTATCTCTTTTAATATTTGGTGTTAGGAAAATTTCTTCTTCTCTCTGGATATTTTCAATGCTGGTTATATTAATTCCAGCGTCAACCGGCACTCTTACCAGCATGCCAAGATATGTTTTAGCCTCATTGGGGGTATTTGTTATTTTAGGACAATTACTGGAGGAAAAACCTTATTTAAAAGTGCCAATCTGGATGGCTTCACTTTTTTTACAGGCGATTTTAGCAACTAAATTTGTCAATGGCTATTGGGTAGCCTGAACATAAATTGATCTAATTACCTAATTGTTCTAATTGCACTAAAAAATTAGAAATTATTAAATTGGGAAATTGACTAGAAATTAGAGCAAGCGAAGTTTTGCTTCGCAAAATTAGAAATTAAAAATTACTTCCTGAAGTTAACCTTTAGGCTTACAGTCTTGCTGTTGCCGGCTTCGTCAACTGCTTTAATTTCCAGCTTATTTTCTCCTTCAACTAAAGGAACAAAAACTTCAAAATTATTTTCACTGTCAATACTTGCTAAAAAACCATTAGCAAAAACCTGGGCGTCTTTATCTGTTTTGCCAAAAACTTTTATCCTGTTGTTTGCAGAAAAAGACTGGTCGTCTGTGGGGCTTTCTACCTCAAGCGTTGGTTCTTTTGTATCCAAAACTACATTCTGGCTTTCAGACGGCTCGCTTTCGCTACCGGAAGTTGCTACTGCTTTTGCAAAAACTTTATTTTGGCCGTCGGAAAGAGAAAGATCGTCAAATACAAATTTGCCGCCCGTAACACCAGCGGTGCCTATTTTTTCATCATTTAAATAAATATCTATTTTTGTATCTTCTTCGGAAAACCCGGGAACTGAAAGCTTTGCGCTGTTTGTGGCGGTGGGTAGAGTGTCTAATCTCGGAGCCCTGAGGGTATTTTGAATGGACGTTTCTGTTTGATTTTTCCCAAAGATGCTATTAACTATGTCAGAAAATTTTCCCAAGAGAGGAATTCCCAGTGTAAATAAAAATACTGCCAGAATTACACTTATGACAGATAGATAGACTATTCGCTTGATTACTAATTTCTCGTCGCGTCTTGCAAGACGTTGTATTCTTGATCTTTTAACCATGTTTAGTCTCTGAGCCGAAGGTGAGAACTGCCTTCGCGAGTTTTGCTGTCGCAAAAAGCGAACTCACGACCCATTGTTTACCTGCCCGCCGCTCTTGAGCCACCTCCGAGAGTCGAACTCGGGACCTTCGCTTTACGAAAGCGCTGCTCTACCAACTGAGCTAAGGTGGCGAGCTTTGGCAGGCGAGCGAAACAGTTGTTCTGCCACCAAGCTACATCGGCGCAAGTTAATTTTAGCTTTTTGGAAACCACGATTCAAATGAAGGCTTTAACAAATCTTTTGTTGTACTCTCATTATGAAAGATAGTAACTCAAGCGACAATTACAATAAGCGAAGCAGCCCAAACCAATGTAAACGGATCTCAGTTATAATTAGAAGATGGAGGGAAAATTGTTGATATAAATAATGGCTGAAGGGCAAGAAGGTTTACCAGAAAAAGAGGATGAAGTAGATGAAATGCACCTGTTTCGCGGTGATGCCGCTGGAACTCCCCGCATTACTCCAGCTTATGGCCGATATGGTAAGGCTTTCTATTTGACTACAAATCCTAAGCTTGCTCAAGAATACGCCCATGTAAAAAAAGGACAAGTGTTCGAGTATACAACAAGTGCTCACTTCTTGAATCTGGACCATAGGCTCCAACCAGATGAGTTGAAAAAAATTAGGGAAATCGTTCCTCTTGAAAAAAAAGCCGAATTCGAAAAGATATTAGGGGGAAGGATAATAGCACGACAAGTATATGATGCCCTTATTTTTGCGGATGTTCAGTTTGAAGATTTAACCGCAATATTGCAAAATGCCGGCTTTGATGGAATTTATGACCCAAGAGATGGTGTGGTTGGAGTTTACAAACCTGAATTATTGAAACCTATTAAAACTTGAATAAGATATCTAAAAATTCCCAAAACATACAGATTCCCGCCATGGGAACGTTTCTGCCGAGAGGCCCTTTATGATTGAGCGGGAGACGGGATTCGAACCCGTGACAACTTGCTTTGGAAGCAAGTACTCTACCAACTGAGCTAAGGTGGCGAGCTTTGGCAGGCGGGCGAAACAGTTGCTCTGCCACCAAGCTACATCGGCGCAAGTTAATTTTAGCTTTTTACAAAGAGGTATTCAAACACAACTCAATTGCCACAAACTCTTTCGCGGCGAATTTAACCCTCAAATTGCCTTACATCTTTTCTATACTTGCAGAAACTACAGTCTGCGGCAGCTTTTGGTATTTTGCCTTTAAGTATTTTCATTGCATTTTTTATTCTCGCCTCAGTTTTTTTAGGATCTCCTTTAACTTTTACAACGTGGATAATCATCGGGAAGCCATTATGCAATTTTTTCCCGTGATCTGGATATACAAATATTAGATAGCCATAACCTGTTACCTTTAAATTATTTCTTTTGATCATAAAAACGTAGTCATCGATTTGGTTTTCGTAAGCCTGCAAAAGCTCCTTTTCTCTGGAGTCTGAACTTGCAGTTTTAAAATCAACAGGAACAAGTTCACCTTTTTCATTAACCAGACATTCGTCAAGTTTACCCAAAAAACCAAATTCGTCATTTATGCGTACAAAGTACTTTTCCTGAAATGGATTTTGAAGTTGTCCGGGAAGTTGCCCCTCGACCATTGGCGGCAGGTCGCCGGTTCCCCGAAACGAATCAAAGTAATTTTTCAAAACTCCGTCAAAGCGGTTTGCCAAGCGTGAAACTATTCCTTCCGGCTGCCGTATTCTCTTTATATATTGTAGCCAAAAGCATCTTGGGCACCGCTCAAGTCCTTCAATGCCTGTATGTGAAAGCCAAATTCTGCCGTCTTTACTCATAAAATTAACTGGCCTCAATTAAGTTTACTTTGCTCACGTAATTCTCACTTTAGTTCGAATTAAGTTTACGTTGATCACGTAATTCTCACTTTAGTTCGAATTAAGTTTACGTTGATCACGTAATTCTCACTTTAGTTCGAATTATAGCAGTGATGGCTCTACAAATCAGGCTGATATATAATTATGACCGGACTCAAAGCGATTATAATTGGCAAACGCGTGGACAGAAGATATAGGAGAGATGATATATGGTCGAATGGATTGATTCCGTTTTGCACAAAAGCATGCTGTTAGATCTCTTATTTTATCCCTAAGGCCCTTTTTCTTCTTTCTTCCAATTCATCCAGAATAACTTTTCTAATTCTTATGTTTTTGGGTGTAACTTCTACAAGTTCTTCGCCGTTTATGTACTCGAGGGCATCTTCAAGTCCCATTGGCACGGTTCCATTAAGCTTTGCGGCAACATCTTCACCTTTACTGCGCATATTAGTTAAGTGCTTTTCGCGGCAAACATTTACCCTTATGTCATCACCCCTAGAATTCCGGCCGATCACCTGTCCCTTATAAACTTCTTCGCCCGGATTTATAAAAATCGAGCCGCGTTCCTGCGCATTTATAAGTCCGTAAGTCTTAGACATGCCGCTTTCGTGTGCAACAAGAGATCCCCGAGTCCTGGTGTATGCGTTTTGTGTTTGGGGGCGATACTCGTAAAACAAAGTGTTTATTATTCCCTTTCCTTTGGTATCGGTTATAAATTCACTGCGGTATCCAAAAAGTTCAGCGCTTGAAATTACAAATTCAAAAAAAGTGATGTTTTCTTCGGTTTTTGTATCCTGGAGTTCTCCATGGCGGGCGCCTATTTTTTGCATAATAATTCCGCCATATATTTGCGGGACTTCTATGAAAACCTGCTCGTAAGGCGTCATGGTTTTTCCGTCTTGCGCTTTTGTAATTACCTGAGGTCTTGCAACTTGAAATTCATACCCTTCACGCCTCAACCTTTCTATTAAAATTGCAAGGTGCAGCTCTCCTCTTCCCGAAACAATCCAATCGCCGTTTGGCCCATCTTCCACCCTTAGTGCAACATCCGTTTCCAGTTCCTTAAACAGGCGATCCCTAATTTGTCTCGATGTTTTAAATTTGCCTTCCCTGCCCGCAAGAGGTGAACTGTTTACGCTAAAAGTCATCTTTATGGTTGGCTCTTCAATTTTTAGAACCGGCAGAGCGATTGGATTTTTTGCATCGGCAATTGTCTGGCCGATGTTGATCGCGTCTATTCCGGAAACGGCGATAATGTCTCCGGCTTGTGCAACTTTTACGTATTCTTTCTCCAAGCCGACAAATGTGGCAATAGATGTAATCGTCGCTTTTTGATTTTCTCCATCGTGAGTAATTTGGGCAACTTCTTGATTTGAATTTAAGGTCCCGTTATAAATTCTGCCGATTGCGATTCGTCCTTTATGGACATCGTATGTAATGTTTGAGACCAGCATCTGCAGGCTTTTATTTGGATCACCCAAAGGCGCCGGGATATGCTTTATGATTGTCTCAAAGACAGGGGATATATCGACCATTTTTTCGATTTGGGGTTCAAGCCCTGCTTTGCCGTCTTTTGCAACAGCGTAAATAACCGGGGAAAAAACAGTTTCTTCGTCTGCGCCAAGTTCTACAAACAAGTCGAAAAGTCTATTTAAGACAAACTGGATTCTTGCGTTTTTTTTGTCTACCTTATTTATAACGACAATTATTTTGTGCTCCATTTTAAGAGCCTGTTTTAAGACAAAGCGCGTTTGAGGCATAGGACCTTCCTGGGCGTCTACCAGAAGCAAACATCCCTCTGCCATAGTCAAAACTCTTTCCACCTCTCCCCCAAAGTCGGCATGGCCGGGAGTGTCGATAATGTTAATTTTTACTCCTCCCCACACAACAGAAGCGTTTTTGGAAAAAATTGTTATTCCCCTTTCCTTTTCCAATTCATTCGTGTCCATTATGAGATTTTCGGCAGCTTGTTCTTTATTGAGTGCGGTCTTAGACTGTCTAAGAAGCGCATCTACTAAAGTAGTTTTGCCATGGTCAACGTGGGCAATTATTGCGATATTTCTGATTTTGTCTATCATTTTTAAGCGGTAAAAAACCGCCTTTTGGCGGCAGCTAATTTTATCACTAAACGGTTTGATAAACAAAAGGAACGCCGTATGCAATTTGCAAAAAGTACAAAGAGGTCCTTGTCATTTTAATCCCCAATAAGTCCTGACACTATTTCGCTCGCGAAATTGACATTTTTTCAAGAACAACCACCTTCGATGTGACTTAGCCTTTCGACTACGCTCAGGATTATAATATTCTCAGCGTAAACACTTTGCTTTGCAAAGAGATCTTATACATGTTCGTTTCCTAAATGTCCAAAATAGGGTAAAATATACTTAAAGGAGGTGATTTAATATGAGCGATGATGACAAAACAAAAACAGATGAAGACGCAGAAGAAGCAGCCGAGGATAAAGAAGCGGATGAAAAGCCGAAAGAAGAAGCAGTAGAAGAACCGGAAGCTGAAGAAAAAGTTGCCGAAGAACCAGAGGCCCAAGAGTCAAAAACTGACAAACCGAAAGAGGAAACAGCATCAGCTGATGCAGAACCTGCAGGGGTTGACCAGCAAGGCCGTCAGCTTTACAGTGTCAAGTGCAGCAATTGCGGAAGAGATACACAGGTTCCCTTTAAACCCTCAGGTGACAGGCCGGTTTACTGTCGGGACTGCTACATGCAAAAGAAGAACTCATAGTTTGGTGAGAAAGTCGATCGCTTAAGTTTGTAGTAAAAACGAGTTTGACTCGTGAGCAGCGGACCGGATTCGAACCGGCGACCTTCTGCTTGGGAAGCAGACGTTCTACCAACTGAACTACCGCTGCGCGTCGAATCAGAGCTCGCTTTTAAGCTTTATCTTATAAAGATAAAGCTATTATCGCTCACTTGATTCTCCTTTTCAAAATTTCTTAAGAAATTTTGAGTTTTAACTATGAACTCCCAAACTTCATCGTGGAACGATGATTGTACTGCCTGCGTAAACCAAAGGATTACCGTTGGAAAGCCGTTTCATACCATTTGCCCGATCCAAAACTGTCCATTTTGAGCCGTCTCCATAGACCTTTTGGGCTATTGTAAAAAGCGTTTCTCCCATCTGGACTTGATAAGAGGTTCCACCAACAGCCGCTTTTGTTTTAACTACCTCTTCTTTTGCTGGCAGTTTTAAGCTTGTTCCGACCCAAATTACATTGGCATTTGCAATGTTATTAACCGCAGCCAATGCCGGCCAAAATTCCTGATTGCCGTAGACTTCTTCAGAAATTTTTGACAAGGAATCATTTTCTTTAACTTTGTAGTTGCTTCCGGCAACAGGAGCACCTTCTTGATTTTGGGTTTGTTGCGTCATATCTGCCTGATCAATAGTTCCCTGATTTCTTTTAGAAAAGAAGTTGGCAACCAAAAGTCCTAGAATTACTACGATTATCGCTCCAAGAATAAGGGAGGCATAAGATTCCTGCCAATTAAATTTGGAAATTTTACTAAATCTTTTAAATAACGTACTTTTAGCCATTTTCCTCCTTTCAGGCAGGGGGATAGGGGATGCGGTCGCGACCGGATTCGAACCGGCGATCTTCACCGTGACAGGGTGACGTGTTAAACCAGCTACACTACGCGACCGCGTGCAGATGTAGTTTACATTAAGGCAAAATGAGTGTCAATCAGCCTTAATATCTTTGTATACACCTGCGGTTTTACTTATAATATCTCCTGGTACTGTAATATTTTATGGTACTTACAATATTCTCAATGGCTAAGTTTATCTCCAACAAAGACATTGCCAAATTACTTCGGGAAATAGCCGCCGCATATGAGGCAAAGGGTGAGAACCGTTTTAAGGTTATTGCTTATGATAATGCCGCAGCCAGTGTAGAGCATGCTACAAGTGAATTAAAAGATTTATGGGAAGACGGCCAGCTTAATACTATCCCCGGGCTCGGACAATCCATTGGAGAGCATCTCGATGAGCTTTTTAGAACCGGTAAAGTCAGACATTTTGAAGCTGTGAAAAAAGGTATGCCGCAGGGGATGTTCTCACTTTTAGAAATAGGTGGACTGGGTCCAAAAAGTGCGTATAAACTCGCAAAAGAGCTAAACCTTAAAGGTCTTCAAGATCTGGAGAAAGCAGCCAAGAGTGGCAAAATTAGAAATATTCCCGGCTTTGGCGAAAAAAGCGAACAGGATATTCTAACGGCGATTGCTGAGCTTAAGAGTAAAGGTTCAAGATATATCTTAACAGAAGCTTTTCCAATTGCAGAAAGGGTGCTTAAACATTTAAGAACTCACAAGGATTGTGAGCGGGCAGAACCTTTAGGCTCTTTGCGCCGGATGCTTTCGACAGTTGGGGATATCGATATTGCAGTAGCATCCCAAAAACCCAAGGAAATAATTGAACATTTCAAAAAATTCAAAGAAATAAAAAGAGTTTTGGATGCCGGCAAGCGAAAATCGTCAATTTTTCTGCAAAACGGCATGCAAGTAGATTTACTTGTTGCGCCAACGCGGGCTTTTGGTGCTCTCCTTGTGCATTTTACAGGTTCTAAAAACCACAACATAGCACTTAGAGAATATGCTCTTAAAAAAGGTATGTCCGTTTCCGATTACGGAATAAAGGCAAAAGAAAAACTCAAAGAGTTTGCTACGGAAGAAGAGTTTTATAAATTTCTGGGAATGGATTATATTGATCCTGAACTTCGTGAAGATACTGGAGAAATTGAAGCATCATTAAATCATCATTTACCGGATTTGGTTGAGATCAAAGACATAAAAGGAGATATTCATCTGCATTCAAATTACCCGATAGAACCCAGTCATGATTTGGGTACGGCAACCTTTGAAGAAATTATAAAAAGAGCAAAGGAATTAAATTACCAGTACGTAGGATTGTCGGACCATTCTCCGGGATATTCAACACACACAAAAGAACAAATCATTAAACTGATTTCAAGACGAAAAGAGCAGATAGAACATTTAAAATCAAAATACCCCCGATTCGGGATTTTGAATTTATTAGAAATTGATATTTTGACAGGCGGAGAACTTTCTGTGCCCAAGGAAGGTTTAAAATTATTAGATGGTGCCATCGCCGGCATTCATTCCAGCCATAGGCAGGATAAGAAAATGATTACCGAAAGACTGCTTACTGCTATTAATTCCCCTTACGTTCAGGTTATTTCGCATCCAACAGGCAGGCTCCTAAATCAACGAGAATCCTATGAAGCGGACTGGCCAAGAGTCTTTGATGAGTGCAGAAAAACAAACACTATGTTGGAAGTCAATGCATACCCTGACAGGCTTGATCTTCCAGATACTATGGTGCGGGAAGCAATTAAAGCGCAAGTTAGATTAATTATCAATACGGACGCTCACCAGCTTGAGCAGATGGATAATATGCTCTATGGAGTTGCTGTTGCCAGACGCGGCTGGGCAACTAAAAGGAACATTGCCAATACCATGGTTTGGGTTGAATTTGCCAAGATGTTTAATGTTAATGTATGATTACACCAATGTCACCCACAGTACTGGTTGCAGGAATTTTAGTTTTAGTCCTCCTTTATCTGTGGTTTATTTACAACGGACTTGTAACTGCCAAAGTTCGAATAAAAGAAGCCTGGTCCGGGATTGAAGTTCAGCTGAAAAGAAGATCCTCCCTAATTCCCAATTTAATAGAAACAGTTAAAGGATATGCCAAACACGAAAAAGCTGTTTTTGAGAATGTAACAAAAGCAAGAAGCGCTATGCTTTCTGCAAAAAGCCCCAAAGAGATGGCAGCTGCCGACAATCTTCTTGCAGGTGCCTTAAAAACCCTATTTGCGGTGGCTGAAGCTTATCCGAATTTAAGGGCCGCTGAAAATTTTAAACAGCTGCAAGAGGAAATTTCCGATACGGAAACAAAAATTGCCGCTTCCCGCCAGTTCTATAATGCTAATGTCTTGGACTATAATACCAAAATTAAGGTTTTCCCAAATTTTATATTCGCAAAACTTTTTAATTTTTCAGAGGAAGAATTTTTTGAAGCAGAGGCAGAGTCCAAAAAAGAGGTCAAGGTAAAATTCTAACAGGATGAATTCCACCAAGATCTTTGCAGGTTCATCTAACCCTAATCTCACAAAATCAATTTCACAAAAATCTAAAATTTCTCTAGGAAAAATAGAACTTGGTATTTTTTCCGATGGAGAAATAGACGTTTGGGTTCAGGACGATGTCAACAACTGCAACGTTTTTATCCTGCAGTCTAATTCAATGCCTGTTAACGATAATATTATAGAGTTGGCGCTAATAGCAGATGCTTTAAGAAGAAGCGGGGCGCATAAAATTACTGCCGTGATTCCTTACTTTGGCTATAGTCGAAAAGAAAAACAGAATAGAGTTGGTGAACCCATATCTGCAAAAGTTATTGCTGATTTAATAATTTCCAGCGGAATTAATAAAGTTGTTTGTTTAGACTTGCATGCTGATGCGATTGTTGGGTTTTTTGATGTGCCGGTTATTTATTTGTCGGCACTCGAACTTTTAGCCTCAAGAATTAAAAAAGAAAAAATTAAAAGTCCTGTGGTAGTTGCGCCAGACGTTGGCGGTGTCAGGCGGGCCAGAAATTTTGCTGCACTTCTTGATGCGCCCCTTGCGGTTATCGAAAAGCATAGGTATACGCATGTTAGAGACCATATGGAGGTCTTATCAATGTCAGGAGAAGTATCCGGTGATAATGCAATTATCATCGATGATGTTATTTCAACGGGAGGAACGATTATCGAAAGTGCTAAAGCCCTTAAGAAAAAAGGCGTTAAAAAAGTTATCGTCTGCGCAACTCATGGTGTTTTTGCGAACAATGCAGTAAAGAGATTGGCAAATAGCCCGATTGATAAAATAATTGTTACTGATAGTATTTCCCAGAAAGCTAAAAGTCCTAAAGTTGAAGTGGTATCTGTAGCAGGTTTAATCGCCGATTGTTTAGTTCAAGAACTCTAGTCCTCCTCCGCATGAAGCTTCGGAGGATTTCGCAAGCTCATGGATTTTGCAAATAAACTCCAAAAAGCAGTTTCGAAAAACAATAGTCTTCTTTGCGTTGGACTCGATCCAGAAATAGAAAAATTTTCCAAGAAACAATCAATTTTTGAATTTAACAAAGATATAATTCTAAAAACTCAAAAATTTGTAGCTGCATACAAACCAAACATCGCGTTTTATGAGGTTTATGGAATTGATGGTCTACGCGAGTTAAAACGGACAATTGAATTTTTAAAGAAACAATTTCCTCAAATACCAATCATTCTTGATGCCAAACGAGCAGATATTCCAAATA
>Ga0155410_125_pt1 | contig 25324 bp, 21 predicted proteins | sample RifCSPhighO2_02_FD_106378 | JGI IMG/M metagenome (GOLD analysis project Ga0155410, IMG submission 106378) | Candidatus Curtissbacteria bacterium RIFCSPHIGHO2_02_FULL_40_17
CTGCTGAGCCCAGAATTGTTCCTCCTGACGCTGAATCGCCATGCAAAATGGATTCAATTTTCCATGATGTTCGGAAGAAATTATCGAAATTGTAGTCTTGAATTAGATCTTCAACTTTCATATTTTCCCAGTTGGATATTTCTTCCAATGTCAGTTCATTTGAGTAGAGTTTTAAGGCCGAAATTACTGCACAAGTAAATGCTCCCGAGAAATTTAGACCTCTTGAGATGGGTACCTCGCTGAGGACATTAATTGTTAAGCCCTTTTTTTCTTTTAGTAAGTACTCTTGTAAGAAAACTGTAAGTTTTGTGTAAAATGGTTCTTCGATCAAAAAATCGAAGAAGTTTTTCTTCTCGGGTAAATATTCTTTAAGAAGCCCAGTTTTAATTTTTGCTGATTTTGAGGGCTCAAGACCGACATAAACTCTTAATGGTATTTTTTGGTTTATGCCCAGATTTCCATATAGCACCATATGTTCTCCTGTCCACCAAAATGAGCCGGGTGAAGATGTAACAATTGGGCATTTGGAAAAAAGTTGTTTATAAACTTCTGGAAAGTGCTTTTTGATGCTTTGAGAGTTTGAGGAAATGCGCCCTTTCATTTAAGTTTTAGGATTGTATTATACTCCCAATTGGCAAAGTTTGAGGCTGAGAGATCAATTGGTGTGCTTGACGTAGGCGTCCCAAGGTAAAATTTTTAGATCGGAGAGTTTCTTTTGTGAAATTACGGAAACAAAAAGTTTAGCGGTTTGCATATTGACCAAAAGCTCTATTCTGCCTTAAATTTTTTTAAGGAGCTCGAAATATCGTTTTCTCGAGATTCTTGCGGTTTTTAGATTGTTTTTGATGATGAAAATAGGAATATTTTTGTATTTCGGAACGACTAATCTTCTTCTTGCACCTGCTTTCTTAAGCTCTATATGATCACCGGTTTGACCGACTATAACAGCTCCTTCCGATTCCAAAATTTTAACTAATTTTCGCCAGTGGATTTGAGTTATCCGGGGCATTAGATAGTTGGAAAAACGATCTCTTCGACCGAAACCTTAGGAGGTTTAATTTTTCCTTCGTCTAGTTCGAATCCAGATTCTCTCAAGAGCTCTTTTAGATTACCGTCTTCTTTGGCACCGGAAAGCACAATGTCAATTGCTTCTTTTAAATTTTCTCTAGCTTTTTTTTCGGTTGGCCCGCAGGACGCAACATCAAGCTCCGGGTTATAAGAAACCCATGGTGCGTCTTTTGATGTACCTTCATGGAAAACTTTAATGGTTAAAGGTAATTTCATAGCGGACTAATTATATATTAAGCGCAAACTAGTGTAAATGCAGATAATAATCCCACGGGAGAATTTTTAGATCCTCGATTTTTTTAGTGGCTAGAGCTTTGACAAATAATTCGGCTGTTTGCAAATTTGTCAGAAGCGGAATGCCAAAATCGATGGTGGCGCGGCGGATCAAATAATCATCGTCAAATTCTTTTTTAAAGTAGGGGTCAAAGATATTGATTACCAGATCGATTTTTTTAGAGTTTAAAAAGTCGAGGACATTGGGTTTTTTATGCTCGTAGATTTTATGGAGTTTCTTGCAAGCGACTTGATGCTTTGTCAGATACCTTGAAGTTCCCTCAGTAGCATAGATTTCAAGGCCAAGTGAAGTCAAGATTTTGGCCGATTCCAAGAATTGGACCTTGTTTTCCTCCCCTGCCAGCGAAATAAAAACTGATTTTTGAGGAAGGTGAATGCCGGTTGCGATTTGCGACTTTAGAAAAGCTTCATAAACATCGTCGCCAAAGCAGGCAACTTCTCCGGTGGAAGCCATCTCGACCCGCAGGATGGGGTCGGCGCCTTTAATTCTGGAAAATGAAAATTGCGGAGATTTGACGCCGACATAACTGAGTGCGTAGTTGGTAGTGGGTAGTTTGTAGTTAGCACCAAGAATAGCTTGGGTGGCAACTTTTGCGAAATTGACTCCAGAAATCTTAGAAACAAAGGGCAGACTGCGGGAGGCACGCAAGTTACACTCAATTACCATGACTTTGTTGTTTTCTGCCAAAAACTGAATGTTAAAAGGGCCGGTGATATTTAATGCCTTGGCTATTTTGGCGGCGATGGTCTTGACTTGTTTAGTAGTTTCCAAATAAAGTTTTTGGGCGGGTAAAACGATTGTTGAATCTCCGCTGTGGACACCGGCATTCTCTACATGTTCGGTGATTGTCGATAGTAAGATTCGGCCATTTTTAGCAACTGCATCAATTTCTATCTCCTTGGCGTTTTCGTGAAATTTGGAAATGACCACGGGATATTCTTGGGAGATTTTGGAGGCAGCTGCCAGATAGTCGGAAAGGTCATCCTTGTTGAAGGCCACGTTCATAGCGGCACCTGAAAGAACATAAGAGGGTCTGACTAAAACCGGAAAGCCGACTTTGGCCGCAAAAGCCACGGCTTCGGCGACATTTTTAAGTTTAGCCCAAATAGGCTGGTTGATGCCAAGAGTGTCACAAAGCTTGGAGAATTTACTTCTGTCCTCTGCCCGGTCAATTGAAGCCGGACTGGTTCCTAGAATCTTGAGTCCAAGAGCGGCCAGTTTTAGAGCGAGATTATTGGGTGTTTGGCCGCCCATGGAAACAATCACACCCCGGGGTTTTTCTTTTAGATAAATTTCGTGAATTGTTTCCAATGACAATTCGTCAAAGTAAAGCCTGTCGGCCATGTCATAATCGGTGGAAACTGTTTCCGGATTGCAGTTGACAATGATCACATCATGTCCTGTTTCTCGGGCAGTCTGCGCACAAGTGACCGAGCACCAGTCAAATTCAACAGATGAGCCGATGCGGTAGGGACCGGAGCCCAAAACGATAACCTTTTGGTTTCTAGTTTCTAGTTTCTGGTTTCTAGTTTTTTCTACGTCATCACTTTCCCCGTTATAAGTCAGGTAAAGATAGTTAGTTTGGGCCGGATATTCAGCAGCGAGGGTATCTATTTGTTTGATAACTGGGACAATCGCTTCCTGGTGACGTTTATTCCTAATTTTTTCCTCTGAACTTGTCACGAGCTTGGCGATCCGTTTGTCAGAAAAACCTAAGCATTTGGCTTCCTTTAAGGGTTCAACTTCTAATTTAGGTTTATCTGATAGGTTTTTCTCAAAATCGGCTATGGTTTTTATTTTATAAAGAAAGAAAGGATCGATTCCGGTTGCTTTATAGATTGACTCTATAGAGGTACCATTTTTAAGAGCAGAGGCTACGGCAAATAGCCGCCAGGGGGTTGGTTTGTGCCAGTCGGAAGACGGCGCTTTTTCATCTAAAACTCCCTCCAGATTAAGATCAAGCATGCGTACTGCCTTTTGAAGGGTTTCTTCAAACTTTCTGCCGATGGCCATTACTTCTCCGACCGACTGCATATAGGTGCCGATTTTGATTTCGCTTTTTAGGAATTTGCCCAGATCCCAGCGGGGAATTTTGACGACAACGTAGTCGAGAGCCGGTTCAAAACAGGCAATTGTTTTTTTGGTAACGGTGTTTTTAAGATCAACAAGAGAGTGCCCTAGAGCGAGTTTGGCGGCAATATATGCCAGCGGATATCCGGTTGCTTTTGATGCCAAAGCGCTGCTTCGGGAAAGCCGGGCGTTGACTTCGATTATGCGGTAGTCAAGAAAAGTATCAGGAGTATCAAAGGTACCAAAGGTATCAAAAGCTTTTTCTTTCAAGCCCGTGGTACCCATGGTACTCTTGGTACCCGTGATACTCTTGCTTGATTTCGGGTTTAGCGCAAACTGAATATTGCACTCCCCTACAATTTTTAAGTGTCTGATAACTTGTATGGCAATTTGGCGAAGGCCGTGATACTCAAAATTATTAAGAGTTTGAGAAGGCGCAACGACTATTGATTCGCCGGTGTGGATCCCCATCGGGTCAAAATTTTCCATGTTGCAGACGGTAATGCAGTTATCGAATTTGTCACGGACGACTTCGTACTCTATTTCCTTCCAGCCCGAGAGATATTCTTCGATTAAGATTTGGGGGACTTTAGAAAGTGCTCTTTGGGCAATTTCAGTGAGCTCCTTTGCGTTTTTGGCAACACCCGAGTCTTGGCCCCCCAGAGAAAAGCCTGCCCGAAGCATTACAGGATAGCCAATCTTTTGGCCCGCTTTTTGGGCATCAGCGATGGTTTTAACGGCTTGACTTCTGGGAATTGAAAGACCAATATCTTTGAGTGCTTGAGCAAAAAGGTGGCGGTCTTCGGTTTTTTCGATTGCCAAAATAGGCGTGCCCAAGACCCGGACTTGATATTTACCTAAGGTGCCTTTTTTAGATAGCTCAAGACCGCAATTCAAGGCCGTTTGACCGCCAAAGGAAAGGAGAATGCCCTGCGGTTTTTCGCGCTTGATCACTTCTTCGACAAAGTATGGTTCTACCGGCAAAAAATATACTTTGTCGGCGAAATTTTCGGAAGTTTGGACGGTGGCGATGTTGGGATTGATCAGGATGACTTGGTGGCCTTCTTCTTTTAAGGCCTTAATCGCCTGAGAGCCGGAGTAATCAAATTCACCGGCCTGGCCGATTTTTAAGGCACCTGAACCAAGAAGCAAAACCTTCATATTATTTTTTGAGATTATTTTTCATTTTTAATCTTTGGAAATTTTTTAGGAAAAAGCATGCCTAGTAACTGGTGAGTAATTATTCCTACGAATACGAGCCACCAGGAGAACGTGGTCAGTTGGAAATTCGAAAGGAAAGACAATATGATAAACGCCATAAACGCATAAAACAGCAGATGCGGTATCCACAATGGGTGCAGAAGTTGAGATTTAGCGGCAGAAATAATTGTAAGGATTATGCTAATACCCAAGATCAGCCAACCATGAAAACTTGTAAAAAGATTATCAATCCCGGTTTGCTGATAATAATTTGCGATAATTCCAGCGATCGCTGGTAGTATAAAAAAATCACCAATTATAATACTCGGTTTTTTAAGAAGTATTGTTTTAACTGAGTTGGTTCTAATGGCTACCAAAAAGAGACTACCGACTCCCCATAAAAATGTTAAAAGAGCTGCAGTTAGAAAAATCATTTAAATTTCTCCATAAAAAAGTCGAATAAAAATTCGGTGTCTGTTGGCCCAGGTGCAGCTTCCGGATGGAATTGGACTCCCCAAAAGGGCAGTTTTTCGTGAATAATTCCTTCGTTGGTATTGTCATTGGCATTATAAAACCAGCGTTTAAACCCATCTGGGAGTTTTTTTTCTGATACGGCAAATCCGTGATTTTGGGTTGTTATGTAGCAGTGTTTAGTGAAAATATCAATTGTCGGCTGGTTTTGAGCACGATGGCCGAACTTGAGTTTAAAAGTGTCTCCGCCGGCAGCCAGAGCAAGCAGCTGATTACCAAGACAAATTCCAAATGTCGGGATTTTTTTCTGTAAGGCTTTTTTGATAATTTCAATAGATCCTCGGGGCTGTTTCGGATCACCGGGGCCGTTGGAGATAACCAGGCCGTCAATTGGCAGGTTGTTGGCAAAGGGATCATAGTTCCACGGCAGTTCATAGACGGTAGCCCTGCGAGCGAGCAAGTTTCGAAGGATATTTCTCTTGGCACCGCAATTCAAAAGGCCGATCTTTGGAGAATTCCGAATATCGAATTTCGAAACACGAAACAAATTCGAATTTTCTAAATTAGAATGTTCAAAACGTTTTGAATTTTTGTCATTTGAATTTTGATATTGTTTCGGATTGCTTGCTTTGAGCAAGTTTTCTGTCGAAAAGCGGATTTCGGATTTCGGATTTGGTTGGTAAATGGCTAGTTTTTTCGGTGACACTTTCTCAACTAGATTTTCGGCATTGGGATTCACAAAGTCGATGTCTTGATTGCCTGTGACAATTTTGCCAAGCATTACTCCCCTCTCGCGTAGTTTTTGGGTCAGTTTTCTGGTGTCGATGTCCCAAATCCCGGCAACATTTTCGGCTTTTAGCCACTGATCTAAAGTTTGCTCCATCAGGTGATGATGAGGATTGGTAGTCAGGTCGCTAATCACCAGGCCGGAAATTTGAATTTTTTCGGACTCCCAATATTTTTTTGGAGGTACGCCCCAATTGCCTATTAGCGGATATGTAAATATTAGAATTTGACCGCAGTAAGAAGGATCTGTCAGACTTTGTTCGTACCCGACCATTCCGGTGGCAAAGACAACTTCGCCAGCCGAAGGCTTTCTGCTACCAAAAGATTTTCCTTGAAAAACAGTTCCATCCTCGAGAATTAGTCGGGCCTTATTCATTATAATTTTGCGCGGTTACTCAAAATTAGAAAAAAAGAAGCCCTTGGGGCTTCTTTAACCTTATTCAAACTGACTATCACAAACATTTCTTAATTTTTCACTTTACCTTTTCTTGGGCTTTTTAGCAACTTTTTAGCAACCTTGGTCTTGATCAGTTTCTTTGCCTTGGTTTTTTGTTTAAGCTTCTGTTTTGGCTTAAGTTTTTTAATTTTTGTTTTAGTTATTTTTTTAACCTTTGCTTTTGTCGTTTTTCGCATTTGGAGCTTTGTTTGCGGCAGTTTTACTTTTTTTATTGATTTAGTAGCTGTTTTGGCTTGCCCTTTTTCGACTTTTTCCTGTCCCTCTTCCTCTTCCTCTCTTCTCTTTTTAATTACGGTGGCTGCTGCGATTTTATCCACAGCAGACAGCCTCATAATAATTACGCCTTGGGTGTCACGGGTAAGCCTTGGTACGGAGCGTAAAGTCGTTCGCAGTACCTGACCCCTTTGGGAAGTTAGTATTAGCGCTTCATCTTCCTTGGTTAGGATTTGGGCTGCTACGATATTTCCGGTTTTTTCCGTAAGATTTGCCGCTTTTACACCAACACCGCCTCTTAGCTGCAGGGGCCAGGCGGAAATTACCGTTTTTTTACCTATGCCTTTTTCGGTGATTACCAAAAGATCAGCGTTTGTATCTTTTTTGGCAATTACATCCATGCCGATTAATTCATCCTGAGTTTTTAGCTTTATTCCTCTTACGCCCATGGTGTCTCTGGCCATGGCTCTTACGTCTTTTTCATTAAATTTGATGGAAAGACCCTTCCTTGAGATTAAAAAGGCAAGGTCGTCACCTGTGGTTAATTTTGCCCAGCGCAGCATATCACCGCTTGCCAGTTTGATGGCGATAATGCCCGTTCTTCTTATCGATTCGTATGCTGCAATTGCCGTCTTTTTGATAACGCCGTTTTTGGTAGCCATCAGCACAAAGTTGGCTTTTTGGGCGTCTTGATTTTTTTGTTTTTTAATTGGCAAAATCGAAAGTACTTTTTCTTCCGAGCTTAAATCAAGAAGATTAACGATAGCTACACCTTTACTGATTCTTGAGCTTTCGGGTAAATCGTACACTTTTAACTGGAAGACGCGGCCTTTATCTGTAAAAAAGAGCAAGTTGTCATGCGTGCTGGCGACAAACAGTTGGGCGACGATGTCTTCCTCTTTGGTGGTGATTCCAGAAATTCCCTTGCCGCCTCTTCTTTGAGTTCTAAAAGAGCCGATATCCTGTCTTTTAACGTAGCCGCCAACGGTTATAGTAACAATTGTTGGTTCATTGGCAATTAAATCTTCTTCAGAAAATTCGCCGATTTTCTGCTTAAAGACACGGGTTTTGCGGTCGTCTCCAAACCGTTCCTTTAGTTTATTAAGTTCACTTTTGGCGACAATTAGTATTTTTTCTCTGTGAGCCAGGAGATCTTCGAGGTAGGCAATCTCCTCTTGAGTCATTTTTAGTTCTTCTTCGATTTTTTGTCTTTCTAAGGCGGCCAACCGCTTAAGCTGCATGTCAAGAATCGCCAGAGCTTGAACCTCAGTCAATTTAAACTTTTGCATTAAATTAACTTTTGCTGCTGTTGCGTCAGCACTTTTCTTGATTGTTTCAATAACCGCGTCGATGTTATCGACGGCAATTTTAAGGCCTTCTAAAATATGGGCGCGTTTATTGGCTTCTTCGAGTTCAAACTGGCTTCTTCGGGTTATGATTTTTTGCCGATGCTTGACAAATTCCGAAAGAATCATTTTGAGAGTTAATGTTTGAGGTGTGCCGTCTACCAAGGCAACCATGTTTACAGGAAATGACTGTTGGAGTGCGGTGTACTTGTAAAGATTATTAAGAACACTATTTGGCCGGGCATCCCTTTTAAGTTCTACAACTACTCTTAAGCCTCTTCTATCCGATTCATCCCTCAGGTCTGAAACTCCTTCGAGTTTTTTATCTTTGACAAGTTCTGCGATTCTGGTTACCAGCGTTGATTTATTAACTTGGTACGGAATTTCAGAAACTACGATATGAAATTTGCCGCCTGTTGTTTCCTCAATATCCGCCTTGGCTCTCATTATAATTTTGCCTTTACCAGTTGCGTAGGCTGCAGTGATTTCGGAAATGTCGTAAATTTGGGCTCCTGTTGGGAAATCCGGTCCTTTGACAAATCCCATTAAATCTTCAACCGATGCGTCTGGATTTTCGATTAAATGAACTGCAGAATCGATTACTTCTGTCAAATTGTGAGGCGGAATATTGGTAGCCATTCCTACTGCAATTCCAGATGCTCCGTTAATTAAAAGATTAGGTAAAACGGCCGGTAGGTATATAGGCTCTTTGAGGGTGCCGTCGAAGTTATCCAAAAAATCAACAGTTTTTTTATCAAGGTCATAAAGAAGCGTTTCGGTAATTTGGGCCATTCTTGCTTCCGTATAGCGCATGGCAGCTGGCGGATCGCCGTCAATGGAGCCGAAATTGCCCTGACCGTCTATCAGTTGGTAACGCATGGCAAAATCCTGGGCCATCCTAACAAGTGCTTCATAAACAGGAATATCGCCATGAGGATGATATTTGCCTAAAACTTCACCTACGATTTTGGCACTTTTTGTGTAACGGGCAGAGTGGGTGACGCCCATGCGCTGCATTGCATAAATAATGCGGCGGTGGACTGGTTTTAAGCCGTCGCGAACATCGGGCAGGGCGCGAGCGACGATAACGCTCATGGCGTAATCGAGGTAACTACGCTGCATTTCGTCGATGATTTCGACAGGTTGAATCTTGCCTATATCTGCCATTAGGGATTAAACATCTAAAGTTGCCATCTTTGCGTGCGTCTGGATGAACCTTTTACGGGGTGGAACTTCGTTGCCCATCAACATCGAAAAGACATGGTCAGCCTCAGCTGCATCCTCGATATTTACTTTTTTCATAATGCGACTTTCTGGATTCATGGTCGTTTCCCAAAGCTGATCGGGGTTCATTTCACCAAGACCTTTGTACCTTTGGATACTTGTTGATTTTCCATTAACCTTGTTTTTGATAATTTGATCTTTTTCCTCATCGCTATAGGCGTAAAAAAGTTCTTTGGCGGCTGAAATTTTATAAAGAGGCGGTTGGGCAATATAGACATAACCCTTTTCGAAAAGCCCAGGTAAATATCTGAAAAAGAAAGTCAAAAGAAGTGTTCTAATATGTTCTCCGTCGACATCGGCATCGGTCATGATGATTACGCGGTGGTAGCGGACTTTGTCGATATTGGTTGTTTCCCCTATTCCGGTTCCAAGAGCTATTATCAGAGTTTTAATTTCTTCAAATTCCAGAATTTTATCTAAGCGCGCCCGTTCCGTATTTAAGATTTTTCCGCGAAGCGGCAGAATGGCTTGAAATTTACGGTCTCTTCCCTGCTTTGCACTGCCTCCTGCGCTGTCACCCTCGACAATGTAGAGTTCAGATTGGGCCGGGTCTTTTTCCTGACAATCGGTTAATTTTCCAGGGAGTGTCATTCCTTCCAGGGCGCCTTTTCTAAGAACTGCATCCTTTGCTGCGCGCGCAGCCAGTCTTGCTTTGGCTGCCAAAATGACCTTTTCCATGATTCTTCTGGCATCCTGCGGATTTTCTTCAAGATAGGTGTCAATTGCTTCTTTAACAACCTGATTGACTTGTGGCTGTACTTCGGCATTTCCCAGTTTGCCTTTAGTCTGGCCTTCAAATTGCAAAGTTTCAGAGTTCATTTTAATGGCAATAACAGCGGTTAACCCCTCACGCATATCTTCACCCGTTAGATTATCTTCTTTTTCCTTGAGGTACCCATTTTTGCGCGCGTAATCGTTGATTGCGCGCGTTAAAGCCATTCTAAAGCCAGTTAAGTGGGTTCCTCCTTCGTGGGTGTTAATAACGTTTGCAAAAGACTCCACGGTTTCCGAAAAGCCGTCATTATACTGAATGGCGGCTTCTACCAAAATGCCACCTGAATCCTTATGCGCATAAAATACTTTTTCGTTGATGGCGATTTTGTCTTTATTAAGATGCCTTACTAAAGATTCAATACCGCCGTCGAAATAATAATTAAGCTGGATGTCGGTTCGTAAATCGTAAAGGTGAAAAAATAGACCGGCTACCAGATATGCTCTTTCTTTTATGCTTTTGGCAATAACTTTAAAGTCCGGCTTAAGTGTTGAAAAAATCGATTTATCAGGAATGAAAATAGAAGCTGTTCCGGTTTTAAAACTAGGTATAAATTCGGGAATTTGGGATTTGGTTACCTGTTGAACGCTGGTAATTGGTTTGCCTCTTTTATATTCTTGGGCATATAGTTTACCGTCACGACGGATTTCTACTCTCATCCAGTCGGATAGTGCGTTAACAGCCGAGGCCCCTACCCCGTGGAGGCCTCCGGATACTTTATAGGCCCCTGAGCCGAATTTGCCTCCCGCGTGAAGCATAGTCATGGTGACTTCGAGTGAAGATTTTTTAACTTTAGGGTGCGGCTCTACAGGTATACCACGGCCGTCATCAACAACTGTAATCTTATCGTCTTTATCAATGACCATGTAAACATTTTTGGCAAAGCCGGCCAAGGCTTCATCGACCGAGTTGTCGATGATTTCTTTTATCAATTCGTGAAGTCCGTGGATATCCGTTGAGCCGATATACATTCCCGGCCTTTTACGGACGGGTTCAAGACCCTCAAGGACCTGGATGTCTTTAGCGGTATATGACGATTCTGTCATATTTTTTTCCCTTCGGTAAAAAAAGATGAATTATCTGCCATAAATTAGTGATTAGCGATGAGTCTTTGGCATTAGAAATTAGTTCAGGACCAAGTTTTGCAAAATCTGGACCATTCTGTCAATTTTAACAGATTTTTGGCTTCGCGTGCAAGCTATTTTGCGAGCGAAGCGAACAAAACAAGCTCTCTTATTTTGAGGCTATACGAGGCTTAGTGTGTTAAATTTTGGAGGTAGAAAATACCAGATCATAAATTGCAAACTTGGCATTGACGTTTGCCTCGATCAACTTTTTCGTATAGGCACATCTTTCGATGATCGATGTTTGCCTGTTTAAGTCGGTTAGATTTCCTGATTTTATGTTGCTAACCAAAGCCTGATGAAGCGCAAGCATTTCACTGTCGAGCCAGTCGTTTGGATTGTCAATACTGGCAGTTTCTTCCAGAAGTTCGAGTTCGTTTTTTGTCAATAAAGAGATTTGCTTTGAGGCGCACTTCTCAATATCCTGTTTTGCCTGAATGGTAATTACCCGGGAAATGATTGTTTCAAGAAGTGATTTTTTATCAGATGATAGCATTATGATAATGGCATGCCGTGGTGGCTCTTCCAGTATTTTTAAAAGAGCATTTTGGGCTTCTTGTGTTAAACGCTGGGCTTTTTTGATTATAATGACTTTTAAAGGAAGATGAATCGGTTTATGATACAAATTTTGTTTGAGCCTTCGAATTTGATCAATAGATATATGTTTCTCTTTTGCAAGCGTCAAGCCGGCTTCAGGTTCAATTACCAGTAAATCTACGGAAGGTTTGTTAATATTGAGTTTCAGCTTATCGGTGATCTTTTGAATTTCTGCAAGCTGCGAAGACTTATTGCCAATTATTAAGAAGCATTGAAAAACAGACATATTTTTTAACAAATTTTCAATTTGTGATGTTTATTTGTTATGATCAAATTAGCTAGCAATTTTGCTAGTTAATATTAACGTAGTTAAAATGGCGACAACTGCCCAAAGCGAGAATATCAAATTAACGGATAAAGGGCAACAGCTTTCACAAAACCGGCCTGACTCTCAGGCTTCCTTAGAAGACATTTTGGGGAAAAAGGGTGTTTTAACCAGTGAGCAGGCAACTTTTGTCAAAAATGAGGCAAAGCGCAGGCAGGAAACCACCGAAAAAATAATTGAGCATATGGGTTGGGCAAATGATGCCCAGATAGCTCAGGCAAAAGCCGTTATAATTGGGGTTCCCTATGTTGCAATTGACCAACAGCCGATTTCCCCGGAAGTATTAGCATATTTACCCGAAGAAGTAGCCAAAAGATTCACCGTTATACCGTTTGCAAAAGAGGGAGACACATTATCCGTGGCGATGGTCGACCCGTTGGACCTCCAGGTCTTGGAGTTTGTTGAAAAGAAGTCGGGATTTGCAGTCAGGCCCTATATCGCAACCGCCCAGTCAATTACAAGAGCAATTGCAGAACAATATACCCGCGGACTTTCATTTGAAGTCGGCGAGGCCCTAAAGGAAGCTGCTCCAAGCATATCAACGGCACTAATTCCGGAGATTGGGATAACCGGGGTAATCGGCGAGGCGCCGGTAGCCAGAATTGTATCGACGCTTTTGGAATACGGCATCAAAGTCCGTGCTTCAGACATACACATTGAACCTCTTGAAAACGAGACCAGAATAAGATATCGCATTGACGGAATATTACACGAGAAGTTGATTCTTCCCAGAAGAATTCACGATGCTATTGTTTCCAGGATAAAAATTTTGGGGAATATGAAAATTGACGAAAAGCGTCTTCCGCAGGACGCAAGATTTAATTTTAAAGCCGGCGGTGAGGATTTAGATTTAAGGCTTTCAACCTTGCCAACCAGTTATGGTGAAAAAGTTGTCATGAGGCTTCTTAAAAAAACCGGCGGAGTACCGTCATTGCCCGAGTTGGGCCTAAGAGGTAAAGCGCTTCATAACTTGGATGCGAATATAGCCAGGCCGCATGGAATTATTCTAATCTGCGGCCCAACAGGTTCGGGCAAAACGACAACTCTTTATTCTGTTCTTTCAAAACTTAACTCCACCAAGGTTAACATTATGACACTTGAGGATCCTATCGAATACCAAATTCCGGGAGTTAACCAGGTTCAGGTAAACACACAAGCCGGATTAACTTTTGCTTCAGGACTGCGTTCCTTTTTAAGACAGGATCCAAACATTATTATGGTCGGAGAGATTAGGGATGCTGAAACTACAGATTTGGCTATCCAGGCTTCGTTAACCGGCCATTTGGTATTTTCGACCTTGCATACAAACGACTCCTCCGGCGCTTTGCCCAGACTCTTGGACATGCATGCGGAGCCATATTTAATCTCCTCAACCGTTACTTGCGTTGCGGGTCAGCGGGTTGTCAGAAGAATTTGCCCGTCATGCAAAGAGTCAAAAATAGCTTCTGAGGAGATTTTAATTAAATTGAAAGCCGTTTTAGAAAATCTTTATGATTTTAATAAAAAGAAAGAGATTACTCTTTTTACCGGCCGCGGCTGTAAGGAATGTAATAACACGGGTTATCTTGGAAGAATCGGTATTTTTGAGGTTTTGGTGGTTTCCGAAAAAATTACCAGAATGATTCTGGCAAGAGAAACCGCTCAGCAGATTGAAAAAATAGCAATCGATGAAGGAATGATTACCATGAAACAGGATGGTTTTTTAAAAGTTGTTGAGGGAATAACGTCGATGGAGGAAGTTTTAAGGGTAGCCGAAGAGTAGGTAGCTTGTAGTAAGTAGTTGGTAGCCTCGTACTACAAACTACAAACTACTAACTACTAACTACTAACTACTAACTACTAACTACTAACTAATTATGTCTATACAGGAACTTTTAGAAATAGTTATCAAAAAAGAAGCTTCAGATTTACACCTTATTGTGGGTTCTCCTCCTGTTATAAGAATAGACGGACAATTGATGCCCGTTGCCTCAAGTTTTTTAACACCCGAAGATACCGAGAGCTTAATTTTTGAACTTTTAGCATCCGACCAGAAGGAAATACTTTTAGTTAACAAAGAGCTGGATTTTTCTTTTGCTTTGGGTGATGTTGCCCGATTTCGGGTAAATGCATACTTTCAGAAAGGTTATCTTTCGGCAGCTTTAAGGTTAATTCCGTCTTATATAAAATCGATAGAAGAACTAAACTTGCCTAAAATCTGCCATAATTTTGCAAAAATGCGCCAGGGGTTCATTTTGGTAACCGGACCGACAGGACACGGCAAATCGACGACGATAGCATCAATTATCAATGAAATAAATCAGACGAGACCTGTGCATATTTTAACCGTAGAAGATCCGATCGAGTATGTTTATCCAAAAGGAAAGGGTTTAGTCTCCCAAAGGGAGATGCATCTGGATACGCATTCGTGGGAGGTCGCCCTAAGATCGGCTTTGCGCGAAGACCCGGATGTTGTTCTGGTAGGTGAAATGAGAGACTACGAAACCATTGCGGCGGCAATTACTATTGCGGAAACGGGCCATTTGGTTTTTGCCACATTGCATACTAATTCCGCAGCGCAGTCAGTAGACAGAATAATTGACGTTTTTCCGGAAAATCAGCAGGTTCAAGTCAGGATGCAGCTTGCGGCAACGATTGCCGGCATAATCTCGATGAGGCTGGTTCCGGCAATTGGCGGCGGACGCTTGCCGGCCGTTGAGATTCTTCTTTCCAGTTCAGCTGTCCAGACAGCTATTCGGGAAGGCAAAACTCATCAGATTGATAACATTATCCAAACTTCAGGCGAGGCAGGCATGATACTCATTGATGCGTCGTTGGCTTTCTTGGTCAGATCCGGAAGAATTGCCTTGGATGTTGCGCGAACCTACAGCCTGCGCGGCGATGAGCTTGAGCGTTTGGTTTCCGGAACATCCGGTGAGCAGGAAGAATAAACGATGTCGCTTTATAAATTCGCAGCACGTGATATTAGCGGAAAAAGGTTTGAAGGTGAAGTTGAGGCTTTTGACGAAAAAACTCTGGTTTTGACTTTACAAAAAGAGGGGTTAGTTCCAACTGAAATCAAAAAGCGCGAAAGTCTTGCCCTTCCCTTTATTAAAGCACTTCCCAAACTCGGCGGGTCCTCTGAAAACGAGGTAGTTAATTTTACAAGACAGCTTTCTACGATGATTGCTTCTGGTTTACCTCTTGCAGATGCTTTGGTTATTCTGGAAAAGCAATCCAAGAGCCAGGAATTTGCCAATGTTTTAGCTGCGGTTGTGGCTGATATTGAAGGAGGTTTGTCGCTTTCACAATCACTGTCAAAGCACTCAAAAGTTTTTGATGTTATTTATATAAAGCTGGTGGAGGCAGGTGAAACCGGAGGGGTATTAGATAAAATTTTAAATAAACTGGCAGAAACTCTGGAAAAAGAAAGAGAATTCAAATCCAAGACTAAGGGTGCCTTTATTTATCCTGCGATCGTCGTTATTGTGATGATAATGGTGATTTCAGTAATGATGGTTTTTGTGATCCCGAAGTTGACCAGTCTTTACACGGAAATCAATGCGCCATTGCCATTGCCAACACGTGTTTTAATATTTGTTTCTGATTTCATGCGCGGTTTTTGGTGGCTTTTGATTATGCTTCTTTCTGCCGCTATATACGGCTTTCGTGTATTTTCAAGAACGGAAAAAGGAAGCAAACTGATTTCCAGGCTAGTTTTGCGCCTTCCCATCTGGGGCAAAATCAGAAAGACTTTAATTTTGGCCCAGTTTACCAGAACTTTCGGGCTTCTTATCGGTGCCGGTATACCGATAATTACCGCCCTTAAGGTGGTGTCCGACCTTTTGGCCAGCCCTACCTATAAGGAAGGTATAGATTATGCAATAACTAAAGTTGAAAGAGGCTCGTCTTTGTATCAGCCTTTGGCTACTAATCCTGCTTTTCCGCCGATTATCGCCCAGATGGTAAGAGTTGGAGAAGAAACAGGGAAAATGGACGAGGTTTTAGGAAGACTCTCGTTATATTTTGAGGCAGACGCCGAGCACTTAGTCCGTAATCTAACGACAGCGCTTGAACCAATAATTTTGGTTGTTTTAGGTTTAGGGGTGGGCATTCTGGTTCTTTCGGTGATCTTGCCGATATATAATTTAACCGCACAATTTTGATTTGGAAGTGAGAAGTGGGAAATTAGAAGCTGGATTATGAGATGTGAGGTGAGACTTCTAACTTCTCACTTCGATTTCTAGCTTCACATTTCTCACTTCTCATTTCTAGTTTCAGTAATTTCTCCAGTTTTCTTTAAGTTTTGACAACTTCTTTCCAACAGTATGGTATCTGTCTATTAGCTCATCTGCTTTTGCAGGTTTGATGTATTCTAGAGCTTTAGCAAGTGCTATATGGTTAATCATCTCATTAGTCTCACCAATTGCATCTCTTAGTAGTTTCCTAAAAACCGGTAAAGTCTCTCGTTTAGCATAACCTTCTGCTATCAATGCTGGTATTGCTCTTGATGCTCTTCTGGACTGATCCACCAAACGAAACTGCTCATGTTTTGGATAAGTTTTAATAATTTCTTCAATCTCCAACGATAATTTAAAAGCTTCCCGATAAACATCAAGATCCAAAAAGCTTTTGATCATAAATTTACTATCCCACTTCTAACTTCATAAATCCAGCCTCCCACCTCTCACTTCTCACCTCAATTCTTCTTGGTACCTTTCGTACCTTTAGTACTTTTCGTACCTCTTGTACCTCTAATCAACGGCTTGACAACTGAGAAAGGAATCCTCAATACTTAAATAGAAGAGGAAATTAGATAAATTAATCCTCGATGGGAGGTGATTAGGTTTTAATGATATTAACTGCCCAAAAGAAATTTTTCAAAGGTTTTACCTTAATTGAGCTTTTGATCGTTATTGCAATTTTGGGAATTTTAGCTGCAGCAGTTTTGGTTGCAGTAAACCCTGCTAAACGTCAAAGACAGGCAAGAGATTCTGCCCGCAAGAATGATATAGGTCAGCTTGCAACTGCACTGCAGGCTTATTACACGACTCCCGGACAAGGTGTGTATCCAGCAGGTTTAACAGCCTTGACTACAAGTGGTGATTTGAAACAAGTGCCAACTGGTCCGACCGGTGATGTTTATAGTTATACTCTCGATGGAACTTCTACAGAAGCTGCGATTTACGTTGCTTTGGAGGACCCAACCGGCGAAAGCGGATCTAATTGGTGTTGGCAATCAACCAGTGGTAGGGCTCAAGAAGTTACAGGTGCTTGTGCGCCGTAACTTGCATAGATATCTACTAGAATTATGAGCACGGCGGCTTTATGCTGTTTGTGCTCATTTCTTTTTTGATATTGTTAGTTTATGCCCCTTTTAGTCTTTGCAGGATTAATATCGGTTTATATTGTTGGTGTTTCTCGTGTCGTTTTTGGCGGTGATTCCGGAGACATTATTTTATCTTACTTCTTCGTCGGGGTGCCACACCCCCCCGGTTATCCTCTAAATACCCTTCTTGGGGCGATTCTAACAAGATTAATACCAATTGGCACTTTTGCATTTAAAGCAAATGCAGTTTCTGCTATTTACCAAGCGGTAACAGTTGGTTTGCTTTATTATCTAACTTTAAGACTAACAAAAAATTCATTGATAGCCCTGGCAACCGCTTTGATTTTAGCCTTTGTATCCTTATATTGGCTGTATGCACATGTTGCCGAAGTTTTTCAACTAACACTTGTATTGATCACAGTAAGTTTAATTTTTTTGCAAAAGTGGCTTGAAAGTATTGCATTGAAACGAACGAATTTTCGATTTTTAATTTTAGCTATAGTTTTTTGGGGGCTTGCAGCTTTTCATCATCAGACTGCAGTTCTGCTTGCTCCTGCTTATCTTTGGGTAATAATAAAAAGCAGTAAAAATTTTAAAAAAATCAAACGTGTCCATCTTAAACTTATCGGCGCATTTTTAACCGGCGCAATACCCTATTTATATGTTTTTTGGGCAGCGTGGCGTAAAACTCCTGTAAACTGGAACGATCCTTCCAATTTACCCAATTTCTGGCGGTTAATAACCAGAGCCGATTATGGAACCTTTACAGCTTCGCCGGAACTTATAGGTTTTTCTCTCAAGGCAAGGGCGGTTCAGCTAATTTGGTATTTCAATGCTGTCAAAGCCGATTTTACCGTTTTGGGCGTCTTACTTGCCGTTATAGGGGCTGTTTGGCTTTATTTTAACAATAGACTCTGGTTTTGGTTTTTGACTTTGGCGTTTTTGTTTTCCGGTCCGTTTTTTGTTTCTTATGCCTCGTTTCCACCTGTCGAATCTTTTCTTTTGGGTGTTTCGGAGCGGTTCTTTTTAACAAGTTACCTATTTTTGGCAATTTTTGTTGGTTTTGGAATGTTTGCAGTCTTTAACTTGTTTGTCAGAATATCATCGATTTACTTTAAAAAAAAAGAAGTTCTTGCAAGGTTAACAATTGGTCTTGCTTTTCTAATTTTTCCTCTCATTTTGGCTCTGATTAATTGGCCAAAGACCGATCTCTCCCAATATAAATTGGGAAAGATTTTGGCTGAAGATATTTTAAAATCCGCGGCAGAGCCGGGACTCATTTTATTGCAGGGAGATACAGCAACTTTTAATTCACAGTATTCATTTTATGTGGACAATGTAAATTCCCAGTCGATACCAGTAATGACTGGCAGATTAAGACGTGACACATACAGGAATCAGATTATGCAGGAACATCCCCAACTTGCATTTCCTGTCGATTTTGCCAAAAAAGGAGATTTAAGCTTTGATATCGCTGTAGCTGATTTTATCAAATCAAATTATCAAAAGTTACCAATTTATTCGCTTGAACAATTACCTATCGATGATGATTATAAATGGGTTCAAGAGGGTATGCTTTTGAAGCTTTACAAGACAAATGAAGCACCTTCAGAAATGGACATTGGTAAAAATATCGATGAACGGTTGTCGCAAGTGGAATTTAGCCCCGATGATCTTAAAGGTCGATACCGAAACTATTTTGACGAGCATATAGGAACAATTTATGCTCGAATTTTTACAAGAAACGGTTTTGAACTTTTGAGAAGCAATAATTCCGCTAAGTCCAGGATTTACTTTGATAGAGCGCTCGATATTGACACAATGACTAAAGATGCCTTACTTGGTTTAGGTATCGCAGCTTTTCAATTAAAAGAATGTGACGAATCAGAAATGTGGCTTAATTCTTTGTTAAAAATAAATCCTCATGATTGGACAACGCTGCAAAGGCTGGGATTTTTGTATAAGGAGTGTTTTGTTAACAGTGAGAGAGCTGACGAGTTTTTTCAGAAAGCTGAATTAGAAAAAAATAGTAACCTGAAAAATTCGATAGAAGATTTATAGCCTAGTCTCTTTTTTCAAAATTACCTTAATTGTTATTAATAAACTAATTATGCTTATGAAAGCACCCACTAAAAACCATTTTGGAAAATACGTAAATTCAACATAGTGTTTTCCTGTAGGCACAATTATTGCCTTTGAGTTAATATTTGCTGCATATATTTTAACTTCTTTGGAGTCGACTTTTGCTTTCCAGCCTGGATAAAAAGAATCCGAATATACCAATATGCCCTCATCTTTGGTATCTACGGTTAAGGAAAGATGATTTTTTCGTGTACTTTTTATTCTAATAGAATTGTCGGTTTGCTTTTCGACATAACTTTTTAGGCCGTCAAAATTCTCAATAAGTACTGTTTTTCTTAAATCCTTTTCTTTAAAATATTTTAGATAGTCTGCTATCGATTCGATATTGACGTAGTCGTAGTAGAAACTTAGAAGATTATTTGAGCTATTATCCTTATAAACTATGTTTTTGAATTCGCCCTTTTTTACCTCAAAAATCTTTTGATAATTATCGTTTTCAATTGGCAGTGGTGCAATTAAATATTTTACCCCGTACAAACTTAATGTATTTTGGGCAAGACTATCAATAAAAATCGATTCTTTTTTCGGTTTAATATTGCTACTTATGAGGGAGTGAAGCAATACTTGTCTGCGGGTTGGTAGAACCTGATAACTTGAAAAATGTTTGATATCATAAAATAAATTTGTGTTTGGATCAATTGAATTGAGGAAAAATCTGTAATTTGTCAGTTCATTCTTCCAGCCTTTGTTTACAAATACGTTATTCCAATTCAATGTTGAAGCAATGGAGTAAACCCTAAATTGATCTGACACTGAACTCTTAATAAATTGCGCAGTTTCTGGCCCATCGAGCCACTCTTTGGACTTTCCTATTGGATGATAGTCCCACCATCTGTAAAGTAGTTCCAAGATTGTGATTATCAGAATAATCATCAATGTTTTTTGTTTGAGTTTTTGAGGGAGAAAATTGTCAAGTTTGTTCAAGCAATATGCAGCAATAATAGCTAAAAAAAACTGAGCGAAAATTAAAAATCTTGCAGGAACTCTAAAAAAATTTAGAGGAGGTAGGGAGAAAACCACGTGGAGAGGTGAAAATTTTCCTAGAGCCAAGAATATTGAGAGTATGGCCAAGATTGAAAAAATCAAAAAAATATTCTTTTTCGCTTTAATAAAATTGAGCCAAAGTAAAAATATTGCAAATAGAGAAAAAATAAGAGGTAAAAATCCTATATAAGCCGTATTCTCCCAATAAATCCCGTTTTTTTGCCAATTAATAAAATTGTAAGTGCCATTAGCTGCTTGACCTAAAATAAATGGATTTATAAAAGTTAATAAGTTTTTTGGATTCAAGGGGAAACTGTTCAAAATCGATGAGGGATCAATACCGCTTGCTCTTTGGGAATATTTAACTAGCTCAAAAGTAGGAAGTATTTGAATTGAGCTAAGAAGCAGTGTAAAAAAAATAACCACAAAAAATTGCAGGCAAAAATTAACTACGTTTTTACTTCTTTGCCATACATTAAAAAAGCCCAATAATCCAAACAAAATGACTGTGTAAACAAATATTTGCGTGAAGCTGAATAGTATTTGGGATAAAAATAAAGAAACTAATGCTGCACTTTTTAAATTTGTTTTCTCAAGATATTTTAAAAAAAACAAGAGTGTAAAGGGTAGAAATGACACAGCTTGTGCCGGGTTCAAATGAGGAATATTTAAAATCATTGCAGCTGAAAAGGTAAAAGCGAAGGAACCAAATAATGAGGAGTACTTATTAAGCTTCAGCCAAGTTAGTAAAAAAAACATACCATAAGCTGCTATTAAAAAAGTGAGAAGGTAAATAATCGGAATTGCGATATTAAAAGGCAATAATAATAGTGAGAAGAGGTTAATTATATTAAATGTTCCAGAAAGTTCTGCGAAAAGAGGATAGCCTTGACCGCTATCTGTTTCCCAAAAAGGCAAAGAAAGGTGTTTAAGATTAGAAGAAAGAACATATTTCTGAGCAAGTTCAATGTGTAGGATGTCTGTTCTACCGAAGTCCGGAGTTATAAAAATAGATGGTGGAAAGAACAATTTTGAAAAGAAAGCAAAAACAACAATAAAAATCAAAATTTGCGGCCAAAATTTTAGAAGAAGTTTCCTCATGGCTTCTTAAAGTTTAGTCAAGAATAGCATATTTTATTCTGAGCGAAAAAATTCCGGCATTCATGCCGCAGATGAAGCGAATCTTGAGCGAAGATCAGAGAACCACGGCCTTTAGGCCGTGGGAATCTATTTTGGGATTTGATAATTTGAGAAACATTAGATACTCTAAATTGTATACCAATGAAAAATCCTACCCGGGGATTTATCCAGCACCAACGAAATAGTGCGGGATTTACTTTAATTGAACTTCTTGTAGTAATGGCTATTTTGGCGGTACTTGCCGCAGTTATTATGATTGCGATTAACCCAGCAAAACGCCAGAAACAAGCAAGGGATGCTACCAGAAAAAGCGATATAGGCCAGATTGCCAATGCTCTTAATTCCTATTTTTCGGCAAACAGTCTATTCCCTGCCCCGGGTGGGCCGGCGTCTTCTGCATTGACGGCGCTTCGGGCTTCCGGTGATTTGAAAATTATCCCTCTTGATCCTGTAGGAAACGAATATCAGTATTTGATAAGCGGAACAGGAAACAATTCCGAAGTTGCCCTTTATGCAGTTTTAGAAGATGCGACTTCCGGAATCGGTAATTGGGTGTGGTGCTGGCATTCTGCAAGTGTAAGTGTAGGAGAAATCACGGAAGGCGGTTGTATCCCATAGGGATTAGGGTCTAGGGGTTAGGGGTTAGGGTTTAGAGTCTAGATATACATTATGTTTTTTGGGGTTTTGATTGTTTTTATTTTGGGTACCGCTGTTGGTAGTTTTTTGAACGTGGTTATTGACAGAGTGTCTCGCCGGGAAAGTATTTTGGGCAGGTCTTACTGCGATCACTGCAAGGCAACTCTTTCAACTTTCGATTTAATACCGATTTTAAGTTTTGTAAGTTTGGGAGCAAAATGCAGATATTGTAAAAAACCTATTTCTTGGCAGTATCCTTTGGTGGAGGCGTTAACTGGCACCTTATTTGTTATCTCATTTGCTGTGTTAGCTTCAGGAAACGAGCTAAGTTTGTTAAATTTGATCTATTATTTTTTTCTGATTGCTATTGCGATAATAGTTGGAGCCGTAGATTTAAAATTTTCTCTAATCCCTACGTCCTTTGTATTTTTAGCGTCTCTTGTTGCACTTGTCTATAACTTTTTCATTTTTTCATCCGGCGATTTTGTCTCTTACGTTGCGACTGCTTTTGGCTTAGCTTTAGCTTTTACCGTAATTGTTTTAGTAACTCGCGGACGAGGTATGGGAGAAGGCGACATTGTACTGGCATTTTTAATAGGTATTGTTTTGGGTTTTAAGGCTACTTTAGTTGCGGTATTTATAGCATTTTTATCAGGAGCCATTGTTTCTATAATTTTGATTATTTTAGGCAGAAAAAAGTTCGGGCAGACCATTCCATTTGCACCGTTTTTGTTATTCGGATTAATTACTGCTCTATTTTGGGCGAAGCCGTTTCTTGAGTGGTATTTGACCCAGCACCTTTTAATTTAGTAGTGACAGCCCACTATTATGTATTACGTTTATCTATTAGTAAGTGAGATGAACGGTGAACTTTATATCGGTTCGACCAATAATCTAAAAAGACGACTTGAGCAACATAACCAGGGCGTCAATATGTCTACTAAAAGATATATTCCCTGGAAACTTATATATTTTGAAGCTTACATTCGGGAAGACTCGGCAAGATTGCGTGAAAAAAGACTGAAGTATCATGGAAATGCGATTCGTGAGCTGAAAAAGCGTCTCAATTTAAGAAAGGTGCTGGGTTGATGTTATATTAGTAAGTAATGCCCAAGTTAGTTCACAGTTCACAGTTGACAGTTCACAGAATTTTAAAGACCGTGAACCGTGAACTGATGACCGTTAACTGGCGCCAAAGGCGCCACGGTTTTACCCTCATCGAGCTTCTGATTGTAATTTCCATTTTTGGCCTGACTGCTTCCTTAATTACCGCCTCCTACCTTACTTTTGAGCGTAATCAAAGGCTTAAAGCCGCCGCCCAGAAGATTAAGACAGATATTCGATTCACTCAAAATAAAGCTCTTACCGGTGATAAAGGTCTGGGTTCTGATCCCTGTGTAACTCCGAACACTTTGTTTGGATGGTATATAAGTTTTTCGTCAGAAATTAGCAAGAATACTTATTATACTATTGCGGGTGATTGTCAAAACCAAACAAGTGGTGGTGAGGTTACATTTGCAATTAATACTCAAAGTTTGCCCCAAGGAGTTCAGATTACGAAAATTACTTATGGAAGCGATACAGCTGACCGAAAAAACGTATGGGTCCTTTTTGAGCCCTTGAAACATGATGTTACTTTCTTCAGCAGTGCACTGTCCGATGATGTCCCGCCCTTTTTAGATAATGATGGAAATTTTAGATCAGGAAAACTTTTAGTGTCCCTACCTGGAGAGAAAATTACAATTCAGTTAGCGAGGGAAAAGACCTATTATTATGTTGATGTTCAGCCTTCGGGGGAAGTTTATGAAAGACAGCAATAGCGAATTGTTCGTTCACAATAATACTGGACAATCGATGATTGAGGTGGTTATTGGTATAGCAGTAGTTGTTGTCCTTGCAATCTCTTTAATTACGACAACTTTAATTACCCAGAAAACTGCAACTTCAGCAAAAAATAATTCACAGGCAACTAAACTTGCCCAGCAAACATCTGAGCAAATTAGGGTTTTCAGAGACCGTAACGGTTTTAATTTGCTGCCATCGGATCCAACCCGCTGTTTTTGGCTTAATCTTAATAATGGGCCAGACGATCCAGCTAAGTGGGAATTTTCTTCTGCATTTGATTGTTCTACGAATGCTAATGCAGAATCAATCAAGCCTGATAACGTTAATTTCTATAGGAAAATCCAGATAGTTAACAAATCTTCTACGAACAAGGAAACAACCGTCACTGTAACATGGACTGAATCAGCAGGAACACAAAGTGTCGTGCATAAATCACTGATAAGTGCTTGGTGTTCAGGTGAAATAGTAGCCGGTCCTTCTCCCTGCCCCACTCCGTGATATATTAGTAAGTAATGCCCTTCCCTAAAGTACTGAGTACTGAGATCATAGATCATAGACATAAAACTGTGAACTATGAACTAAGAACTAAGAACTGTAAAGCCAAAGGCTTTACTTTAATCGAATTCCTGGTTGTCTTGGGAATACTTGCATTAACAGTTAGTTCAACTTTATTGTTTTTAACGTCGGTTTTAAGAGGGTCCAACAAAGCTAATGTTATCGCGGAAGTCAAGCAAAACGGGCAAGTTGTTTTGGAGTCTTTGGAAAGACAGATAAGAAACGGGGTTGATGCAGAACAAGTGGGCCAAGTAGAAAATAATACTATCAAAATAATAAGACAGGACCAGAGCCCACTTTATATTAAATGTATTTCTAATGCTTCTTTAAATGGGTACATAGGGTCAGTTACCAGTTCTTCTGACCCAACAGGTGATGGGCAGTATATTTCTATGACTTTCAAAGACGATTTAGTGTCAGGTGTGGATATAGATTGTCCTGACAATACCGACATTGCTACAGGTTGCGCAGTAAGCGTGATACCGTCATCATCGGGGGGCATTTCTCCGCCAGTAGTATCCATTTGTTTTTATGCAAACCAAGCTGTTCAGGCTCCTTCTCGGCAAGATTTTCAGACTAAGGTTAAATTCCAAACGACTATTTCGCTGAGGAGATACTAGTAAAAAGGCACGAAAAGTACGAGATGTACCAAAAGTACGAAAGGTATGGGAGGTATTTCGTACTACAGATTGACAATTTATAATAA
>Ga0155410_102_pt1 | contig 22325 bp, 19 predicted proteins | sample RifCSPhighO2_02_FD_106378 | JGI IMG/M metagenome (GOLD analysis project Ga0155410, IMG submission 106378) | Candidatus Curtissbacteria bacterium RIFCSPHIGHO2_02_FULL_40_17
TACCACTAAAACCGCCTTTCAGATGAACTAGCTTGGTAAGTTTCCTTTTCAGTAATTCATTGAAAGCGCAGGTTACATTTTGATTACAAATGTCCGCCTAGTGGATAAAGTTAGAACCTATTTCAGACTTCTCAAGCGATCCTGGTATTTCAAAACAAATTCAGTTAAAGTTAAACTCAGATCTTCTCCAAAAACCTCACCATGTTCGTAAAGGTGAGCACCAAGTTCGACTAATTGTTCCCTGTAAGCAATCTCTAGTATTTCTCGGAATTTTCGTCCGGAAGCTCTCGAATCTACAGGTTCTCTTGCACGTTGATCAAACGTGGACCACATTCCTCTATCAACCATTGCATCAACATCTGCCCATCGATCCTCCTTTGCTGCCCGGGCAAGCGGCTCGTAAGGGCTTGCAAGAGCAAGTCTTTTACGTAGATTGCGAGCAGCTTCAAGGTATTTCTCATACAATTCTTTAATATCCGCACCGTCCTGAGCGGGACGAGTAAACAAAGTTAGTATTGGACCATTCATTCCATCCGTTATTATTATCCCTACTCTGCCAAACTGGTCACCGATTTTATTTCTAGTAGCAGCTAGTTCCCATGGGTTCGGCAAAGAGACACCGTCTCTGTGGTTATACGCCCAAACACCTGTAAGTTCGCTTTCAAGAGCTGACGGAATATAGAAAACAGTTCTCAAGTCTGCGAGCGCATTTCTGTCGAGCATCCACGCACCACTAAAATTGTCTTGGTGTACAGCATACGGAAAAATTAAATCCCTTCCAGCAGCTGCGAATTCACCAACTGTCGGCTCTCTCCAAAGCATTTCTTCCTCAAGCCACAAAAGTTCTTTCTCGGTTGGTGTAACTCCCGGTTTTGCCCCAAGCGCTAGCACGCTAATACGGGTAAGAGACTGGTCTCTGAGTGCTTCTATTACTTTTTCAGGATCGCTCCTCACTCCAATTGCGGCTGGAACTTTTTGTTCAAGTATTTCAACAGGCCATTCTATTTCTACAAAATCTCCCTCTTCAGGCTCTTGAGGTAACATATTTAACAATAAGTCTTTGAGAGCACCAATTGATTGCTCATACAATTCGACTGCTTCCTTCGGCCGTTGCGATACGGCTTTGAAAATTGCAGGTAAAGCATAGTTCTCAAGTGCTTGTTTCAACACACTTGGATAATAACCAAGCCGATCCCTGACAGAATCGACCAGATCTTGCGTTGCTTCTGAAGGCGTTAGTCTTTCAGTCATCTGAGAAATTATAATAATTTAAGGGTAGTTTATCAAACTATGGGACTTTGGCTCGCAGAATAGGACTCAAATTTTAGGATAATTCTTCCAACTCTTCTAGTAAACGCTTCTGTTCTCGCGATAATTTATTCGGAACTTTAATGCGGATGATGACGTAGTGGTCGCCGCGGCCGTGGCCGGAGACGTGGGGGACGCCCTTGCCTCTAAGACGGATTTGAGTTCCCGGCTGAGTACCTGCTGGAATCCTTATTTTGACATCACCGTCGATTGTTTCAATTTCGCAAACCGTTCCTAAAGCGGCTTGAGAGAAACTGATCTCTTTTTCGGAAACAATGTCCCAGCCGCGTCTTGCCAGTCTTGGATGGGCTGAAACTTGGCAAATTATGGCAAAATTAGAAAACTTTATTTCGCTGCCACTGTCAACACCAGCGGGAATTTTGACTTTTTGTCTTTTTCCATCGATATCTATTTGTTTTTCGACTCCATGGACCGCCTCCATAAAATCCAAATTCAAAACATAACGGGGAACGCGGCGGGTAGACTGGCCAAAAGGTGAGCGCTCGCCGAAGACCATTTCGAATATATCAAAGGGGTCCGAAAAACCGCCAAAATCAAAATCGAAATTTGCTCCTTGCGGCCCACCACCGCTTGACCAAGTATAGGTGCGAAAGCCACCCTGCCCTTGTCCTGAGCCTGCCGAAGGACCAAAACCACCGCCCGGCGCAAAAGCCGCATGGCCATATTGATCGTAAGCACTCTTTTTCTGGGAATCGGAAAGCACCTGATAGGCTTCGTTTATTTCTTTAAACTTTTCGGAAGCATCGGCAGATTTATCAACGTCGGGATGATGTTTGCGCGCCAGATTGCGGTAAGCTTTTTTTAACTGTTCGCTTGAGGCATTTTTGGAAACGCCAAGAATTTCGTAGTAGTCTTTTGTGGCCATACTTAAATTCCTGTTTTTTTGTTCACAAATTTACTCAGTCCTCTAATAAGTTTCAGATCTTCTTCCAAGCTTGTCATTCTATTTTTTAATTCTTCTCTCAAGTCACTATCGTGTTCTTCTAACTTCTCCTGTAGCTTATCTATCTTATCTTCTAGTTTATCTAAACGTTTTTCTAGATGATCTAGGCGTGCAGTTACAGAACCCACAGCGATTCCATAGGTAAATATTGTTGCACTTGATTCTTGGGATTCTGGTTGAGGTGTAACGGTTGTGGGAGAGTTGCTCTTAGTCAAAGCGTTGGGAGCTTGTTGGGTTTTCGAAATCGGAGATTTCTTCATGTTCTTTAGTATAATGCTTAGCTTTAGTTAACAGTTTTTTCACCTTGTCCCTTGGTCTTTATTACCGAGAACCTTAGTTTTCCAAAATTCCTTTGTTTTTCTTTTACACTAACTAGGTATTCTCCAAACTCATCTAAAGGTAGCGGTGAGAGTCTAGAAACAATGTTATGCGCTCCATTTGGGCCAATACGCACCGGTACATTTATCACTATGGTTTTACCGTTTGGAGAAGAAATCTCAAGTTTTATATCATGTTCACTTAATGGTTTGCCTTTCAAGCTTAAAACAATGAACGCCTGGGGGTGAATGCTAGGTGTTTGTTCAGTATAAATATTATCAAAAATACCGTTAATGCTAAGCTTTCCCTCTTGAGAAACGAGCGCATAGTCACATATCACGAACAGGTTTACTGAGAGAGTCTCATCTGACATTTTACTATTTAACGACTTCTCCTTCTTGAACATCGCCGCTATCATCGCCTTTAGCCTTTTGCTCTTCACCGGCGCTTTCTTGTGACTGACCGTCTGTTGGGGCTTGACCTTCGCCAGGTTTTTGGTACATCGATTCGCCAATTTTCGAAAGTACAGACGAAAGCTCGTCTGTTTTTGTTTTAACCTCATCAATTTGAGCGGAAGATTCGATCTCCTTTAAGGCTTTTATTTTTTCTTCAACTTCGCTTTTAACTTCAGAAGGAACTTTGTCACCGGCATCTTTTAAGGCTTTCTCTGCCTGGTATACAAGCGTGTCTGCCCTGTTTCTTACCTCAATCTCTTCTTTTTTGGCTTCATCTTCTTTGGCATGTTCTTCTGCCTCTTTGGTCATTCGCTCAATCTCTTCTTGAGTCAAGCCTGTTGAGCCGGTAATTTTAATAGACTGCTCCTTGCCTGTAGCCTTATCCTTAGCCTTGACGTGCAAAATGCCGTTGGCATCAAGATCAAAGGTGACTTCAACTTGCGGAACACCACGCGGTGCCGGCGGAATGCCGTCTAAAATAAAGCGCCCCAGCGATTTGTTATCAGCAGCCATTGGTCTTTCTCCCTGAAGAACGTTAATCTCAACCGAAGTTTGGTTATCGGAAGCAGTTGAAAAAATTTCACTCTTTGAAGTTGGTACCGTGGTGTTTCTGGTAATTAAAGGTGTGGAAACTGCACCCAAAGTTTCAATACCCAATGTGAGAGGCGTAACATCCAGAAGAACCATCTCCTTCATTTCACCGCCAAGAACCGCACCCTGAACGGCAGCGCCAATGGCGACTACCTCATCGGGATTTAAACCTTTGTGCGGTTCTTTACCGAAAAATTCTTTAACTTTCTGAGTAACCAGCGGCATTCTGGTCATTCCGCCGACTAAAATGACTTCGTCGACTTTCTTGGCATCAATTTTGGCGTCTTTAAGACAATTCTTGACCGGACCAAATGTCTTTTCGACAAGATCACCAATTAAAGCTTCAAGTTTCGCGCGGGATAATTTCATCTGTAAATGCTTGGGGCCAGATGAATCGGCAGTTAGATATGGAATAGAAATTTCGGTTTCTTGGGCTGTGGAAAGTTCGATCTTGGCTTTTTCGGCGGCGTCTCTGACACGCTGGAGAGCCTGTCTGTCTTTTTCAACGTCAATACCATTTTCCTTTTTGAATTCACCAGAGATAAATTCGACTAGTTTTGAATCAAAATCGTCTCCGCCAAGGTGGGTATCGCCATTGGTCGCTTTAACCTCAAAAACTCCTTCACCAAGCTCCAGAATGGAAATATCAAAGGTTCCCCCTCCCAGATCGTAAACGGCAATTGTGTGGGCGTGTGATTTATCAAGACCGTAGGCTAAAGCTGCAGCCGTTGGCTCATTGATAATTCGCTCAACGGCAAGCCCTGCGATTTCGCCGGCCTGCTTTGTCGCCTGCCTTTGGGAATCGTCAAAATAGGCAGGGACTGTGATTACCGCTTTTTCGACTTTGCCTCCCAGATAACTTTCGGCATCGGCCTTCATCTTGGAAAGAACCATTGCCGAAATCTCCTGGGGCGTATAGTCTTTGCCTTCGACGTTAACGACAGCCATGCCGTCACGGCCGCTTTTTACTTCGTAAGGAAGCCATTTGATATCGCGCTGAACTTCCGCATCTTTAAATTTTCGTCCCATTAAGCGCTTAATGGAGAAAACTGTAGTTTTAGGATTAACAACCATCTGCCTTTTGGCCACATCGCCGACAATATGCTTGGTTGGATCAACCACTGAAGGGATAATATTGCGGCCCTCGGCACTATGAATGACTTTGGGCTTACCCGCCTCCACAACAGCGACAACTGAGTTGGTTGTTCCTAAATCAATACCAATAATTTTTGACATAATTATCCTAATTTATCCGAATTTTATTAGTCCGAATTGATCCAAATGCTTTGGCCTTCTCCCGCTACTTTAATGGCGAGGCTCGCCAAAGGCGGCGGCCTTTTCTTCCCGCTCATCATCTGAGCGAGGCTCGCTCGCCTCGCTGCGAAGCGGGCCTTTGGCGGCTGCCTTTTGATCAACGCTTTTGCGTGACACGACTACTTGAGCCGGCCTTAGGACCTTATCATTTATTTTATAACCTTTTCTTACTACCCTGACAACTAAATTGTCATTCTCGCCCTGCTCGACTCCGGTTGCTTCATGCAAATTAGGATCAAACTGCGCTCCTTCTGCCTCTACTTCCTCGACTCTTTCAGTTGCCAGTATATCTCTAAATTGCTTTATAACAATCTCGAGTCCCTCGTCCTTTAAATGTTTCTGGGCATTTTGTAAATTATCAAGAACCGGCAAAAACTTTTCAACAACGATTGCTGAAGAAAGCGCAGTTAAAAGTTTTCTTTCTTCTTCGATCCTCTTTTCCAAATTATGATAATCGGCAAGTGCCCGCTTCAATTGATCTTCCAATTGTTTTGCTTTTTTGGTTTCGTCGGTAGCTTTTTTAGTTTTCATCATAGTTAATTTTTATATACTTGGTATTTGCGAAAGCAATTGTGAAAAATATCTCATTGTCGGGATAACCACCGGATAATTAAGCCTGGATGGCCCAATGACACCCAAAACTCCCTTATGTTGCGGCATTTGATAGCGGGTTACCACAAAACCGCATGGTTCAAGATATGGAACGCCCAGTTCATCGCCAAAGAGAATTTTGATCTGGTCTTCCGGCAGCAATTGGCTAAAAATCTGATTTAATATTTCGACTTTGTCAATCATCGAAAGAACTGTTTTAGTAATATCAATATCGTAAAATTCGGGCATATCCAAAATATTGGCCATGCCGGCAGCATAAACATCGCCTTCCTCATCAGTAATAACGGACATTGAATGGGTTTGATCTGCCAGGACTCTGGCAGTGTGACGAAGCAGTCTGTCAAAACGCTGACCTTTCTCGCCAAGCTCCTCTTTTATGGAAACTTCGTCTTTTAAAGAGAGGGCTTTTTCTTCCATCAGTTGGTCGACGTAAAATTTCATACCCATAGAAGTTGGTATTCGGCCTGCCGAAGTAAAAGGTTGCCGAAGATATCCAAGAGATGTCAATTTAACCATTTCGTTTCGGATAGTTGCCGGCGAAACGCCAAGCCCGGATTCTTTTTCGATGGTTTCCGAACCAACAGCTTCTGCGGTTTCTATATATTTTTCAATAATTGCCCTAAGTAAATTTTTCTGTCTTTCAGTTAAGTCCATCCTTCGTCGTACCTCCTCAGGACAAGTTATTAAAACCTCTATCTGATTTACAAATTTTTTTTAACAGACAGAAATTTTAAAAGTTTATCCCGAATCCTTAATGGATGAGGGAATTAGCAGACAATGTACCACGAGTGCTAATTGTTGTCAAGAGACCGCAGTATTCTCCGTAGAAATCCGACACTCATGAAACTAGAATATGGATGTGAATCAATTAACGAAAATATCATTAGCTTGGGAGATGTACGAACAGCATGTCCCCAAAAGCCACATTGCACAAACACTTGATGTACAGAGAGAAACAGTACATATTTGGATCAGTAAAATCACAACGAACCCTGGTGGACTATTGGGCTTCCTCGATGAGTATTCTCGTGCCAAGAAAGGACCACGACCAAAGCGGCAAGTTGATCCAATACTCAAACGCTGGGTGTGGTCAATTAGGGAACGAGGGATGGACTGCTGCGGACAGAAGATCCGGTATTTCCTGGAAAAAGAACGTAGTGTAAGCATCTCTGTACCAAAGATATACGAAATCTTAGCTGAGAAGTATGTCATTAAGAGTAAGTGGAAGAAGAATACTAAACGTGGGGCCGTACCTAAGGCATCTCGCGCTCGAGAAGTAATCCAGATGGACAGTGTGGACTTTGGAGAGGTGTTTGCTTTTACAGCTGTTGATATCTTCTCCCGAGAGGTTGATATTCTGCTTGCTCCGGAGTTGACATCAAACTGGGGAGCAAGGTTTCTGGATCAAGCAATGAACAGACGCTTCGATGGGTTTTCCGATCTCATACAGTCTGACGGTGGACCTGAGTTTAAAGACAAGTTTAAGAAAAAAGTCTACAAGTATACCAACCGCTACAGAATATCGGCTCCTTACAAGAAGAATGAGCAGTCCTACATTGAATCTTTTAACAGAACTGTTAGGAAAGAATGCCTCGGTTGGGCAAAGTACAGGAAGAAACAGATTAAAGAGTTAACAGCTGTAGTAAATATTTTCCTAGAAAGATATCATTACCATAGACCGCATATTAGTCTTGGTATGAGACCACCTCTTACAAGAGGTTAGTGTCGGATATTTACGGAAACATATCGGAGACGTATCTAAATTTCTTTGTACATGTAAATATGATCGACAAATTGACCTTGACGAAAGACCCCTTTTGGAAGACGGCCATACTCTACAAAGCCATGTTTTTGGTAAAGCTGTATGGCAATACCGTTGTCCCCGAAAACTCCAAGTGAGATAATTTTTAAACCTGACAAATTTTTCTTCGCTTCATTGATCGTTTTTTCTAGAAGCAAACTGCCTATACCTTGACCTCTATAATCTTTGGCGATAGTTAAGCCAAAATCCCCCACGTGTGCATCAATTTTGTCTCGAAGCCGAATATCTCCTTTCCCTACTAGCTGATCTTCGACAAAAGCTAAGATATGGATATCTTTCTTCTCTTTTATTCTTAAAAGAATTTTCTCTAAATACTCTTTTTCTTCTTCGTGAATTAATTGTTCGCCTTGAAAACGAATAAATGTTTGTTCCGCCGACAGAGTGTTGATGTAACCCAAAAGGTCATCAAGATCTTCTTCTCGCGGGTAGCGCAAGATCAAATCTTGACTAGTTTTACTTTTCCCCTTATAAATAGCTTTCCCTTTCATGCTCATTCATTATATCTTTAGCACTGCCAAAAATGCCTCTTGCGGAATTTCGACTTGACCAAAGCGTTTCATGCGTTTTTTGCCCTTCTTCTGCTTTTCCAAAAGCTTTGTTTTGCGGGTGACGTCGCCGCCGTAGAGCTTTTGAGTAACGTCTTTTCTGAAGGCGGGGACGGTCTCTCGAGCTATGATCTTCCCCCCTATTGCTGCTTGAATTGGAATAGGGATATTTTGCCTGGGGATAACCTCTTTTAATTTTTCAACCAAGCGTCTTCCGATTCCCTCCGCGCGTTTTCTTGACACGATTTGGGCCAGCCCTTCGACGGGATCGCGATTGACCAAAATGTCGAGTTTTACTAAATTCGCGTCACGATATTCTGAAACTTCAAAGTCGAATGAGGCATAACCGGAGGTAACAGTTTTGAGTTGGTCGTAAAAACCGATTAAAATTTCCAAAAGGGGAATTTTTGCCTCAATTTTTTGGGAAGCGCCGACGTTTTCCAAATTTGTTTGCTCTCCCCGCTTTTCATAAATCAGCTGCGATATTGCTCCGTAATATTTTTGCGGCGCAAAAATTGTAACAAGCGCGTATGGCTCGCGGACGGATTTTGCGGTTGGATCGAAATCTGAAGGTTTATTGATAACTCGACCGTCGATTTCGAAGTTGACGGAGGGCGAAGTGACAATGATATCAAGACCGTATTCGCGCTCGAGCCTTTCCTGTGTGATTTGAGCGTGCAAAAGCCCTAAGAAGCCGACACGCAAACCCTGACCAAGACTTAGAGAAGATTCGCTTGCCCAGCTTAGTGATGAGTCGTTTAGTCTTAGCCTTTCCAGTGCTTCTTTAAGCTTGGAAAAATCTTTAGTATCTGTAGGGAAAAAAGACAAAAAGATAACCGGTTTTGCCTGACGATAACCCGGCAGCGAAACTACAGGTTCATTTGGATGAACAATGGTATCACCGACCTTAACAGAGGATAGATCTTTGAGACTGGTAACTACAAAACCGACCTCTCCACTTTCCAAATTTTGGACATATTTAGGTGCAGGTGTGAGATAGCCGATTTGCAGAACCGTTGATTTTGTACCGCCAGCAATTAGTAAAATCTCATCACCGGCCTTTAGCTTACCGCCAAATAGACGGACGGTGGCAACGACACCTTTGTAAGGATCAAGGGCAGAATCGAAAATGAGGGCTGAGAGTTGAGAGGTGAGGTCTGAGGGTGAAGGAATCCTTGCAATGATTGCATTGATTAAATTTTCGACCCCTTCACCGGTTTTAGCGGAAACTTTGACAATTTCATTACCTTTAAACCCAAGGCCGGTAAGTTCCTTCTCCGTTTCCTTAATTTTCGCTTGCGGGCTATCTATTTTGTTTATTACCGGAATCAGAATAAGATTTGATTCAAGAGCTAAATGAAAGTTGGCCAAAGTTTGTGCCTGAACACCTTGTGTAGCATCAACGACCAAAACTGCCCCCTCGACAGAAGCTAAGGAACGGGAAACCTCATAAGAAAAATCTACATGGCCGGGAGTGTCAAGTAAGTTGAAAGTGTAAAGTTGAGAGTTGAAAGTGTAGTTCAGCCTGATTGCCTTAAGTTTAATGGTGATACCGTGTTCACGTTCCAATTCAAGGCTGTCCAGAAGCTGCTGGCGGTGATCCTTGCCGACAGCACCGCAAATTTCCATAATCCTGTCGGCAAGAGTAGATTTGCCGTGATCAATATGGGCAATGATGGCAAAATTTCTTATATTCATTCGGATAATAATACCAATAATTACCTACCCGTTTACGGGTTTGGCTGTTGGGCATCAATAGAAGTTGGCGCAGGATTTACGAATTTCGCAGGAAGATGAATCAATTTCTTGAAAAATCTGTAAAAAATAAAGGTCTGCTCAACTTTAAGAAGCCATGAAAGTAGAAGGTAAACGGTAATTCCAACGCTTGCGGCAATTCCGGTTAAAAGAATAAGCCCAATAGTTCTTGTAGTATCAAAAACCAACTGGTCCAGAAGTTTCATCGGAATATAGAGCGAAACGGCCGTTAAAAAACTAATAAATACCATTTTGATGGCCGGTAGAATCAGATTCTTTTTTTCAAAATTAACTTTTCTATCAAGAAAATATAAAAGTAAAAGGGCATTAAGAATATTGGCGCTTGAGTACGCAAGAGCTATATAGATGATTGAAAGCTTCAGAACCAAAATAAATATTAAGCTCATTGAAATATTTAAACCAATAGTTAGAATATTAATCTTCACAGGAGTGAAACTATCGCGAATTGCATGGAATCCGCGAGTCACAAGCAGACTAACTGCCTGTGCAGTTATACCAATTGAAAAAGCAATTAAAACTCTGCCGGTTAAGACAGTCGTTTCCCATGGAAACTCGCGTGCACCGAAAACAAGCCTGACAGCCGGAATTCTTAAAATCGCCAGTATTGCTGCTGCCGGCAGTACCAAAAAGAGAATCTGATGAAAAGACTCCATAAAAATTTTTTTGAACTGGCTGCTTTTTTGGGAATTAAATTGAATTGAAAGAGAGGGTAATGCCGCTTGGGCTATGGAACCTGCAAAAAGTGAAATAGGCACTAACTGTAAGACTTGGGCGAAATTAAAAGCGACGATTGAGCCGGCGGCAGCAATTGATGCCAAGGCAATGTTGATGATATCCGAAAGACGAATCAGCCCTAAAGCAACCGATCTTGGCCACATCAGAACAAAAGTTTCAACAACGTCTTTGCTTTTAAAATCAAGGTGCAGTTTGAATTTAAATCCTAAAGAAAAAGCAAGCGGTACCTGGATAACCAAATGAAGCAGCGCCCCAAAAATCATGCCGATTGCCGGTGCATAAATTCCAAAGACCGGCACGAGAAAAATTATCGAAATAATAATGCCGATGTTGTAAAAAATGGAGGCTACGGCCGGTACAATAAATCTTTGAAAAGACTGCAGAATTCCGGTTAAAAATATAGAGATTACAAAAAAAGCCTCTGCAAAAATCATAACCCTCATAAGTCTGGCAATAAGCGGCTTAGCGAGCGGATCTTTAGCAATAATCCCCGGGGCTATTACCGATGCAATAAATGGAGCAAAAATCGCAATAAATAACGCTGCGACAATAAAAATAATAATTCCAATCGTAATCATTTCAGAAGAATATTCCCAAGCGCGATTGAGCTTTTCTTTGGACAGATATTTGGAAAAAACGGGTATGAAAGCCAAGGCAATTGCACCAAAAATAAAAACTTCAAAAATTGCATCCGGTAAAATTGAGGCTGCTATAAAACTGTCAAGAAGTTTAATGTCATGACCAAAATAAGAGGCAAGTAATCTGTAACGGACAAGACCCAAAAGTCTTGATATCGCAACAGAGGCGGCAATTACAAACGCGGCAGATAAAATATCCTCCTGCCTTTTTTTAAAAAAATTGGCGCCATTTTTAAAAATGTAAAACATTTGAATTATGGTAAAATATTTCGAAAACCTAGATCGCGGTTTATATTAATAGATATGCCAGTTACAAAACAAGCAATCAAAAAAGTCCGCCAAGATCATCGAAAAACTGTCTTTAATCTACGCCTTAAGAAAAGATTTAAGCAAGCAATCTCTGCTTTTAGGAAAAATCCTTCTGGAAAAGCACTACCTGAACTTTTCAGCGTCTTGGATAAAGCAGCAAAGACGAATGTAATTCACCCAAAAAAAGCTTCACGACTCAAAGGACGACTATCTAAAATGCTAGTTGGTAAAAAGGTGGGGGTGGGTTGACAAGTAGGCTTTCAACTATTACGCTAAACTATGATCATGAAACTGGTCCGTTTTGTAGGATTTTTGCCATCAGCAGCCTCTTTTTTGCTTGCAGGTGGGAACGTTTTTGCCCAAATCGCCACAGAAGAAGCCAAAGGCGGCACTTCTGGGGCTTTGCCTAATGCCGGCACAACAGAGCTAACTTATCTTCTATTTATTGGTGGAGTGATTCTTTTTGTCTTCGGGACTTTAAAGCTGGTTCTCAGCTACCGGGAATAATTCAATTTTCCTCTGTTTTGAAAATTTCCCCTTGAATAAACTCTGCCAAATCATGCCAATTATTGTTTTTGGGTATCAGCACAAACTGACCCGCATGATCTTTCGGATCTCCGACCTGCAGAACGCTTTCTGGTCTTTCTGAATCCAGTACTACTCTTCTAATTTTTACAGGGTCAATCTTTGGGGCTAGTTTTGCAAAATGAGGAATTTCATCATTTGTGATATCAGTATCAATAGAGTCGCCAAAAGTCTTGGCAAGGTCGATTATTCTATTGGGACTTGTGAAAGTTTCGGTTGATAATACATTCTGGCGAAATGCAAGGATTACTTTCTGTTGACGAGCGCTTCTGGCAAAATCTGACCCCTGCCCGTTTGTGCCATGACGGCTTCTGACAAATTTTAGGGCAGTTGCTCCATCTATATGGGCGGGGCCTTTTTTAAAGGATATTGTTTCATAGCGGCAAACAAACGGGTCGTTTTCCTCAGTTAAAAGTGTGGCTTCGCCGGTTGCATCTTTAAAATAGATTTTCCCAATACCGTTTTCGTCTTTTGTTTCTATCTCGATACCGCAAGAATCATCCTCTTTACCGGCAATCGGGTATTTTTCGTCAACAAAGGCTGTTTCGACATCAAGATCAATGCCGCCTACAAGATCAATAGCTTTGGTAAAACCACCAAAGTCCAGCCTGAACGCGTAATGAATCGGTAAATCAAAAAGCTCGCGAACTGTTTTTTTAGCAAGCGCCAGGCCCTCTCCGTTTTTTTCTTGGCCAAAAGCATAAGCGGCATTAATTTTGGCAGATAATGACGGCGTCCAGAGATCCCGGGGAATAGAAATAAGGACGACATCGCCACGGTCTTTCTCAATCGAGGCCAAAATCATCGTGTCCGAAAGATCCGGTCCTTCATGGCCAGAACCGCCTGTCCCTAAAAGCAAAACGTTAACTTGCCCGCGGTCGCTTTCAAGACCGGTGTCTGTAATTAATTTGACGACGGTTGTCGGACCTCTAAAGACAAGTTTTTCCCAATTGAGAAATTTAATTAGGACAAAAGTTAAAAATAATAAAATGGCAGTTAAAAAAATAATTTTCCCAAAAGACCTTGATCTTTTGGGACTTACTGTAATATCACGCATGATTTTTAATAACTGGCGTTTTTAACTACCCCAATGAAGCTGAACGGATCAAGACTTTTACCCCCAACTAAAACCCCATCAACTGTGCCTTCTTGTAAGAATGAATGAACATTATCAGACGTAACAGATCCGCCATAAATTACTTTATAATCTCCTCTTTTTTTAATTTCCCTTGAGACGGTAAAGGCATTTTCGGGCGTATCCGGCAAGCCAGTACCGATGGCAAAAACAGGTTCGTAAGCAACAATTGTAACTTGCGGTGGAATAGAAGTTTCTGGTCCTTGAACGCAAAAAATTGGCTCAAGACTTGACTGACGGGCTCTTTCCACTTTTCTGGCTAACATACTGTCATCTTCTTTAAAATTCTGTCGCCGTTCGGAATGGCCTATGATCGCAAATTGGCAGACTTTAAAAAGCTGTGAAGCCGCAACTTCACCGGTGTAGGCACCCTGTTCAAAAATAGAAATGTCCTGGCATCCGAGTTTCAAATTAAGATCAAATGCTCGATAAACATCTATAAGATTGCGAATTTCTTCTGAGGCAGCTGCCAAAAAAGGGAAAGAGGGGCATACGACAATAGTTCCTTCAAACTGAGGTCTATTGGCAATAAAATCGCTAATCCATCGGGACATTTCAGGCCACGTTTTATTCGCCTTGAGATTGGCAACCGTTAGTGGAAGTCTTTCATTCATGCTTTGAGATGATCTTCACAAAATTTTCTTTCCCCGTTGCGCCGATGATGCGGTCTACTTCTTTATCATCTTTGAGGAAAATGTAGGTAGGAATTGACATAACTTGAAACTGGGCGGCTTTATCCTGGTTCTCGTCAACATTAATCTTTTCAAATTCGACTTTGCCGGCAAGGTCTTTTTCAAGATCTTCTATTAGCGGCTCCATGAATTTACAGGGACCGCACCACTCTGCCCAAAAATCCAAAACCTTAAGCATACTGTGTTATTATACGATAACAAATTCGAAATTCGAATAGTTTGTTTCGCAAATTTTTTGTGTTGCAAAAAAGCGAAATTCGAAACAAATTTTAATTTCCAAAATACTAAATCTAAAACTTTTGTTAATTTGAAAATTTGAATATGGATTTTCTAAAAGACCTTGATCCAGCGCAAGTTGAAGCAGTTAAACAGACAGACGGGCTGGTTTTGATTCTGGCCGGCGCTGGCAGTGGCAAAACACGGGTTTTGACTTATAAAATCGCCTATTTAATTTCCAAAAATGTAAAGCCGGAAAATATCCTGGCTGTAACTTTTACCAATAAGGCGGCAAATGAGATGAGGGAGCGCGTCAGAAAGTTAATAGTAAATAGTAAATGGTCAATAGAAAAAGAAAGTAGCCCCCATTCACGATTTACCATTCACAATTTTCCTTTTGTGGGAACCTTTCATGCCTTTTGCGCAAAACTTTTGCGGATTGACGGCAAGTTTTTAGGTATCCCCTCCGGCTATTTAATCTATGATGATGACGACTCCTTAAGTCTTATTAAAAGAATCATGAAAGATGCCAATATTTCTGTCAAAAACTTTAGGCTCAGCTCGATTTTGTCGGCTATTTCTTCCGCCAAAAGTGAATTAGTAACACCTGTTGACTATAAACAATTCGCCCGGGGTCCGTTTGCAGAAACTGTTAGCCAGGTTTATGAGATTTACCAAAAGGAACTCAAAGAAACAAACGCCTGCGATTTTGATGATCTTCTAATGCAAACCGTTAAACTCCTCGAAATCTATCCTAGTGTTTTAGAAAAATACAGCTCTCGTTTCAAATATGTTTTGGTCGATGAATATCAGGATGTCAATACAGCCCAGTATGTTTTGACCAAACAACTTGCTTCCTCTTGGGGTAACTTAACCGTAGTCGGCGATGCTTCCCAGGCTATCTATTCTTTTAGGGGTGCAGATTTTAGAAATATCCTAAATTTTGAAAGAGATTTCCCAAATGCTCGCGTTTTCAACTTGGAACAAAATTATCGCTCAACAGGCAATATCCTTTCGGTTGCCAATGCAATTATCACCCACAACAGTTCTCACCCAATACTGAAACTTTGGACCAGTAATCCGCTGGGTGAAAAAGTTTCAATTTATAACGCAGCCAACGAGATAGACGAAGCAAATTTTATTGTGGATCGAATCATTTCTTCAAAACGACCCTACGGGTCATTTGCTGTTCTTTACAGGACTAATGCCCAATCAAGAACAGTTGAAGAGGCACTTTTACATGCCAATATCCCCTACAGACTGTACGGTGGGGTGAGATTTTACGAACGAAAAGAAATTAAGGATATGCTTGCATATTTAAAACTGATCGCCAGTCCGAAAGATAAAATTTCCAAAAATAGAGCTGAAAAACTAGGCAAGAGGCGGTTTGATGCATTTGGTAATTTAGTTAGCAAACTTGCACTTAGGAAGAAACTGCCAAAACCAATAGATTTAATTGAGAAAGTGCTTGAAGCATGCGATTATCTAACTTTAATCGATGATGGTACAGAACAAGGCCTTCAGAGAGTTGAAAACGTTAAGGAATTAAAATCGGTAGCTTCCGATTTCGAAAATCTTAGTACCTTTTTAGAAAATGTAGCTTTAATGGAAGGTATGATTGCCCCTGATAAATCTTACGAAGAGAAAAATGAAACAGACTGCATTACTTTAATGACTATCCATGCCGCTAAGGGCCTTGAATTTGATTATATTTTTGTAATTGGTATGGAAGAAGGATTATTCCCCCATTCACGTAGTATGCTTGATGCCAGTCAGCTTGAGGAAGAAAGAAGATTGGCCTATGTTGCTGTAACCCGTGCAAAACAAAAAATATATTTAACTTATGCTACTAATAGGCTATATTTTGGAACAACCAGTGCCAACTTGGTATCGCGCTTTATTGTCGATATTCCCGAAGAGTTAATATCACCAATATAGATTCCCACGTTCTTGCGGCCGTGGTTCTCTCTTCTTCACTAGATTGGCTTTCATCCCCTGCATGAATGTAGGGTTTTCCGGTTCAGAATAAAAGCCCGGATTAATCTTTGGTAAAATGAGGTGTGGAAATTAAAACTCTTTTTAATGATAACCGGCTGAAAGTCGCCCTTACACTTTTTTTAATTTGGACCTTAGCTGTTTGGCACCTGCCTGCCGGCAGGCAGGTTTCCGGTTTCTTATATCCAATCATTGCCATTGCGACAGTTACAATTGTCGATCTGAGTATAACTTTTGTTCGTGATCACAAATTTTACCTGCCTTCCGCTTCCCTGGTAACCGGATTTTTAATCGGGCTAATTATTGCACCGACGGAGAAAGTGTGGATCATTGTAGCCGCTTCTCTTGCGGCGTCACTTTCGAAGCAACTAATTAAAGCCCAAGTTCGCCAGCATATTTTTAACCCGGCAGCCTTCGGAATTATTTTTGTCAGTTTAGTCTTTGGGGTTGAGGTAGCCTGGTGGGGAGTTGGCGCAAGTAAATGGATCCCGGTTATCTTAATTCCCTTAATGTTGCGAATTCTTTGGAAAATGAGGCGAATTTCACTACCGATTTCTTTTTTGGCTGTGTACTTTTTATATTTTATCCTTGTAAGTAAATCTGCCGAAGCCGCTTTCGTCTCGCTTTTAGATGGCTCAGTGTTGCTCTTTGCCCTTGTCATGCTCCCCGAACCGATAACTTCTCCGGTTAAAGGTCAATTTAAATGGTTATTCGGGACCCTAGTTGCGATTTTTGCTATTGGCCTTACTCAGCTTGGAATACTAAATGAAGTTTTTTTGCCAGCCCTCTTAATTTCTAATTTAGTCGGTTTTATTCTGAGCAAAAAACTCCGGCAGTGATGCCGAAGACAAAACGAGTTTTGAAGCGAGGAAGAGAAAACTACGGCCGAAAGAATGCGGGAATCTATTTATTTAAGATTTTGCAAAACTTCTTTTAAGACCCCAGAAACCAAACAAGGTTAAAATTCCCCCAAATCCTAAAATAAGTAGTGTTGGTAGGTAAGTTCCGGCTGGTGCCAAAGTGCTCCCGCTTGCGGATGCGATATTTTCAGGCAACGTTCCGATTGTCAAAGTAAAAGAAACAGTCTGAGAGCCGGATGTTATCGATACTGTGTTATCACCGGCAAGATCCGCAGTCGGAGTCCAGGACCAGTTACCGGAAGCATCTGCAGTTGCCGAAAGAGTTTGCGAGCCGACTGTGCCTGAAACTGGAGTATTTGCAGTAGTAATTCCGGAAAAGGTAGGCTTTGCTGATGTAACCCAAAATTGCGATGCTCCCTGAACAAAAGTTACTCCACTAATTGAGGCCACAAGGCCGGATCCGGCAAACGCAAATCGTAGTGAAAAGAGAAAAGTGAAGAGAGTAAAGAGAAAAATACGGACAGCCATAATTTAAGCATACAAGCTTAAATCGTAAAAAGCAAAAGGTGTGGTAGGATGGGTCTTAATGATTGTTAGGGAAATAACTGAAAGTGAAAAAGCTGCATACAATCAATCTGTTACCCATATTATCCAGTCGTGGGAGTGGGGAGAATTTCGTAAAAAAGCGCAGGTAGACTTAATGAGACTCGGGCATTTTGAGGGGAAAACTCTTACTTGCGCTTACCAATTAACATTTCACACGGTTCCATTTTTAAAAAAAACAATTGGCTACTTCCCAAAAGGACCAATGCCTAATGAAAAAATGATTGAAACGTTAAAAGAAGTCGGGGAACAAAAAAATGCCGCCTTCATAAAAATTGAACCAAATGTTTTAAGTGACAAGCAACAAACAACCCTTCGACAAAGCTCAGGGCAAGCAAGTGACAAGTTAAAACAACTTGGGTTAGTTCCTTCAAAGAAATCATTATTTACAAAATATAATTTCTTAATTGATTTAACAAAAAGCGAAGAGGAACTGCTTGCCTTAATGCATCCCAAAACCCGCTACAACATAGGTATTGCCCAACGAAAAAATGTTCAGGTTTATGAAAGTACAAAATCCGCAGATTTTGAAACGTATCTTAAGCTTTACTTTGCAACAACGAAGCGACAAAAATACTTTGGTCATACGCAGGCATATCATCAGCTACTCTGGGAAACGTTAATGCCTGTTAATATGGCAAGGCTTTTGATTGCCAAATATGACCAAAAGCCAGTAGTCGCCTGGATGCTGTTTAATTTTGGCCAAACACTTTATTATCCGTATGGCGGCTCTTCCGTAGAACATAAAGATATAATGGCTTCAAATCTAGTCGCATGGGAGGCAATTCGTCTTGGGAAAAAAATGGGGTTTAAAATATTCGATATGTGGGGAGCATTACCACCAGATGTTAAAGAAAACCACCCGTGGTATGGTTTTCACCGGTTTAAGGCGGGTTATGGCCCAATTCATATTGAGTACATAGGTACATACGATCTGATACTCAAACCCCAGTTATATAATTTACTCAATGTCGCTGATAAGCTCAGATGGATATATTTGAAAACGTTACGAAGGTAATCTGAGCTTATTATCTCATAGTTTTTTTAGCTATTGCCAAAGACTCGCCATTCTTGTATAATATTTACACTTGATTCTTCAAGGATTTCCCCCTAATTCACAATTAACTAAAATGTATTGCTAATAGTTCGTTTTTTAACAAAATTTTAAGAAAAAAATCAATTTTATTTAAAAAATTCTGCGATTTTTAAGCATTTTAGCAAAACTTATACACTGAAAATTCATCCAAATCTTGCCTAAAATTAAATGAACACTTATTCGTTTTCAAAAAATTTTCACTTTGAAAAGGAAATTTTTAGACAGACCTATAATCTTAATTAAATTTTGTAAAGAAAAATTTTACCAAGAGCTTTTTGCGGCTTTACATTGGGAAAAGGATTAGTGTTAACTATGACTCTTGTCCCCTTTTGGGCATTTTTGTAGACAAAATCTTCAAATTTTTGCATCGATTTTCTTTTAGCATAAACAAAAATGATGTCGGCAACGGCCAAATCTGCTTTCCAGAGATTTTCTCTTTGAATCCACACTTGATTGCCTAAACCTTCCAGTTTAGTGTGAATAAGAGTTACGGCAATCAAAAAGGGATTAATTTCATAACCAATGGCTTTTGCTCCCTTTTTGGCAGCCGCTATCAACAGCCGCCCATCGCCGCTGCCTAAATCAACAACTGTTTCTCCTTTTTCAATTTGAGCCAATTTAACGATGGTTGAGACCATTTCTCTTTTGGCGCCGACATACGGAAGCTCCAAGAACAAGTCAAAAACCGTGAAGAAAAATAGGACAATGACCAATAGTAATAAGAATGTAATGATTATAAGAAATGGAAGAAGAATGACAACCATCAGAAAACCTTTGCAATGCTAAATGGGCAAATACTATTGTACGCACAATATACGCAGGCCGGTTCGCGGCCAAAATATTTGGGGTTGGCGGTGAAATTGTTGTTTTTAAGATCGCGGCGGATATCTTCGGCAGTTTCCAGAATTAAATTTTCCGTTTTTTCTAAATCCTTTTCAGCTGGCTGAAAAGATCCTTCAATTCCGCTTTCCAAAAAATGAAGCCTTAGTCCTTCGGGAATAATCTTAAAACGCTTAAAGTAATACAGGGCATAGACGGCAAGTTGGGTTGATTCTTTGGCTTGAGAGTCGGCACGTGCCTGGTCAATGTTTTCCGAAGACTTGTAATCAATAATCGTCAGTTTAGAGCCTGGCGCAATATCCACTCTATCAAAACGGCCAGTAACGGTTACACCTTTTAGCGAAAAGTTAAAGTTTGACTCAATCAGAGAAGGGATGGCTTTGGCCTTGACTTCACGCTTGTAAAAGTTTGAAAGAGCCAATTTCCCTTGGGCTTTTCTTCTTTCTTCATGTTCAATCGTTAAAAAACCCTCACTATCCCAGGCATTTTCAAAAACTTCAAGGACTTGAGGTAGCGTCAAAAGTCTCTCATTTTTTTTTGACTTCAAAAATGCAGCTACAGCTATGTGCAGAGCCGCACCATAAACAATTGCGTGGTGACGAAGAATGGGAACTCTCAAAACATGGATATATCTGTATTTGTAGGCACAAGTTAAGTAATCGTCAACTGCGCCCTGTGTAAGTTTTAAAACATCTGTATCAAATAAAAGCGTTTGACTGGGTCTGGTCGGCGTTGGCGCAAATTTTTCAATTTTCTCAAGTGGCGAAAGTTTGGCCATGCTGGCATCAGATTTGGCTTTATCGAGTGCTTCCAAAACAAACGGCGAAACTTTTTTTATGCGCTTGCCGCCAATGTCTCTTGACCAAGAGAAATAGAGAAGATCTTTGGCGCGGGTTGCGCCCACATAAAAAAGCCGTCTTTCTTCCTGCATATGCCAATCGCCGGCTGGCAAAGTTTCTTTGATTAGCTTCTCGGGCACTTCGATTGCTTCGCCATGTTGGCGTGTTGGAAAACGATCGGAAACAAGATTAACCAAAAATACAACAGGGAATTCTAATCCTTTAGCTCCATGGACAGTCATTACATTAACAGCATCAAGTTCGGGGTCAAACTGAACTGTCGCCGGATCATCACCGGCAGCCCTTATTGCTTCTAGGTAGTCTACAAACTGGATGACGGTTTCTGCCTTGGCGACGTCGGAAAATTCCTTAATTTTGTCAAAGAATTTGGCTATGTTTTGGATCTTTATGGTCCCCTCAACTCCACCTTCTCGCTCAAGCCTCTTAAGATACCCCGTTCTCTTAAGAAAATCGTATGTGACTTTGCCGACATTTTCGCGACGGGATAATTTAATCGCTTCCTCAAGATCATTGAGCAGCTTATCAGTGATTGCCCTTGTCTCCTGGGAAATTTGCAGGTCATTTTCGGTCGAGACCTGCCTGCCGGCAGGCAGGTTCTTAAGAAGGTAATAAAGGGATCTTGTTTTTCTTTTAGCGTAGGACGCAAGCTTGATTGCATCAGCAGGAGGAAGTTGATAAATATCAGAGGTTAGTAAATTGTAAAGATTGAGACTATCTTCAAAGTTTGAAATGGCAATCAAAAAAGAGATTAAAAGATTAACCTCTTCCTGTTGGTAAAGGCCGGAAGAGCCTACAAATTTATGAGGAATTCCTTTCATGTTTAAGGCCCGCAGAAAATGATCCGCTTGGGAGTTGGCACGTACGAGGATAGCAAAGTTGCGATAAGTGTAACCTTTGACATTTGACCCTTCGATTGAGTCAGGGTCATCCTGAGCTCGTCGAATGGATGACATGTGACCTTTGACAGATTTCTTGCTCATCAACTTCTCTATTTCGGCAGCAACAAGATCTGCTTCTTCAGAGATGGTATCCGTAAATAATTCTTGCGGCGGCAAACCCTGCCTGCCGGTAGGCAGGCCTGACTTTGTGGATTTTAATTTTTTATTTATATTGTTTTTTACTTCCAGCCTATCGGGATCATTATGGCGAATAAGCCTGTATGCAGAATCTAAAATTGCCTGGGTTGAGCGGTAATTTTGGGTCAAGACAACTTGTTTTGCGCGAGGAAAATCTTTGACGAATTCTAAGATGTTAGAGATCGCCGCACCCCTGAACTTATAGATGGACTGGTCATCGTCACCGACAACGCAGATATTTTTGTGCACGCTAGCAAGCATTTTGACCAGCTCATTCTGGGCAAAATTGGTGTCTTGGTACTCGTCAACCAAAATATATTTAAATTTTTGCTGATAAGTGCGCAAGATTTTGGGACGTTTTTCAAAGAGCTGAATGGTTTTAACTACCTGATCACCGAAATCCAAAAAACCGGCTTCGTCTTTAAATCTTTCGTAAGACTCAAAGGCGCTAGCAAGTTCTTGATACTTCTTCGCTTCTGTCTTTGATTCCCTTCGGGCCAGAGCGCCCTCAGGGCCGGTGGCCTGGTCTTTAGCGTTAGTCATTAGTCCTGCCTTGCCGGCAGGCCGGCGTTTGGCGTATTTCAAAAATTCTTCCGGTGAAATATTTTCGTCCTTGAGGCGAGAAAAAAACGAAAGAATCGCCGATATAAATTTAGTGGGGTTGGAAAGCGGCCGAAAATATTCAAGTTGAAAACGGAATAAATTTTGCTGGAAAAATAAAACCTGCTGGGGTCGAGAAAGAATCCTAAAGTCTGGCGAAAGCCCAACATCAAGGGCGTTTTCGCGAAGGACCCGATCGCCAAATGCATGAAATGTCGAAATCCAGGTGTCAATAAAACCGTATGGCACCAGAATATCGACTCTTTCCTCCATTTCACCGGCGGCTTTGTCGGTAAAGGTCAGGGCTAAAATCTCACTGGGCTTAGCCAGTTTTTTTTCGATAATATAGGCAACTCTTCGGGCAATAACGGCGGTTTTGC
>Ga0155410_119_pt1 | contig 19293 bp, 13 predicted proteins | sample RifCSPhighO2_02_FD_106378 | JGI IMG/M metagenome (GOLD analysis project Ga0155410, IMG submission 106378) | Candidatus Curtissbacteria bacterium RIFCSPHIGHO2_02_FULL_40_17
AAAGATTCAATAATTCTTGCGGTTTTTCCACATGCTCTAATATAAATGACAAAACGACATTATCGTATTTTTGCCCGGCATTATAATCTTCAAATAAGGAACAGACAAACTTTACCCTTGGCGCCATCTTTTTGGCTCTTTTGATTAATTTAGCTGAACCATCAAGACCAGTTACCTCGAACTTTTCTGAAAGGGCCTTTGCCATCACTCCATCAGCACAGCCAACATCCAATATCTTGCCTGCCGAAGCATTATCTAAAACCGCTTGGATTCGATATTTTTCTAATTTGCCATTGACACCATTAAGCATTGAAAAATGCTTGGCAATTTTCTCCAACCTGTTAACTTCTCTTAACTTTGACATATTTCCTTATCTGGTAACCAGTAACAAGTTTAGGTAAAAAATCGACTCCTCTAATCCAGTAAAGTTCACCCTTTATAGGGTTGATAACTCCACTTTTTACAGGCTTACCCAGCGCAGTCTCAACAAATATTTCCGGCATATTTAGGCCAGCTTTCGTTAAAAAATATGATGTAGTAAAAAATCTGCCAATATTAATTTCAGTGGGATTAGGTATACCCTGCTGATCAAAAGTCATATCGACCGAATATATTCCATTGGGCTCTTTATCAACAGCTGATATTGACTTTTGGGCAATTTTATCGACTGTTTTATCAGTTTCGATCTTACCTACTCCCGTAATTCCAGTCACACCGGAGGGTGATCTGCCCTCGATCTCCCAAAGTATACGTCTTCTGCTTTGGGCGCAAATTAACTTACCGTTACTATATATCGATTGCCAGGTAATTGAATCAGCTGAAAGATATTCAGCGGCTGTAAAATGTCTCCAACCTCGTTTAAACTCAACCCATGCTTTAGCAATTTGAACATCTCTCGCCAGGATCGAGTCTTTGCCAAATGCTCCCTTAATTTCCCTAATCCAAACTTTATTACCAAACAAAGCAAAGGCTTTTTTAATATCATGGGAGGATTTGACTAAAATTGTTTTCGGAACCCGCAAACCAGCTTTTTCCCAACATAAATAAGACAAATATTTATTTTGACAGGTATTTATCGTTTTTTCAGAAGGCAAAAATACCTTTGCTTTTAACTTCCGTCGATCTTTTGAAATCCTAGCAACCTCTTTATCATTTGCTGCATAGATAAGGTGAATCTTTTCTTTTGATATTATTCTGTTAAGTGCATTGATATAATCCCTATTTTGGGCATCACAAATTAGGTAAGTCTGATCCGCCTCGCTTCGCCAAAGATAATACTTATTGGCATCGGTCCCGACAATGTAGAATTTATGCCGACTTTCCCGAAGTGACCTTATAAAATTGGTTGCTGGCGTACCGCCTGCCCCCAAAACCAAAATTCTTATTATTTCAGACATTAATAAACTTCCGAGGACTAAGAGTCCTCGGCCTGCCTGCCGGCAAGGCAGGTTTTGTTCTTTAAGTTTACAAGAGCGCAGCAGAAAACTCCACAATTTTTGTCTCCCAATAACCTCGGAAGTATGTAATCGCTTTTAGTGCATTCATCCCCACTTTAAGAAAGTGGGGGTTTTCTGCTAAACGATTATAAAAGACTGTTTTCTGAGACTTTCTTCGGAAGCCGCAAGTATCTTTGCTACATTCAAACTCAAATTTACATCATTCGACTGATTGTGTAAGATGCGTTTTAAAAAATCCTCACAGGCTGCTTTCAAAGGCTCTTTTTTGTTAATTTTCGGTAAGAAATTACCAACTCGATATTTGTAAATAAAATCCCTATATGTTGCATAGTAAGAAGGCTTTGGTAAACTTTCCAAACTAACACCTTTATCAAAAATCTCAATCTTATCCCTGGATCTTGTATCGTCATAAAAAATCATTTTATTTTTAGCTATAATCGTAATATCTCTAAACTTTTTAGGAAAAAGCCATGAAACATGGGCATGAGCAATTAATCCGTTTTTATAAACGAGAAACAAATGCGCATCGTCAACAATTTTGTTATTGATATGCCCCCTGCCTGAAGCAAATACCTTTTCAGGTTGGCCTAGTAAATAAACAAGTATGGAAATATCATGCGAAGCTAAATCAAAAATTACATTGATATCTTTTTGGAAAATCCCGAAAGAAAGACGCCTCATGTCAATCATATGAATACTGCCCGCCAATTTATTGCAAAATTTTTTTAGGTAGCCAATTTCATTTGAATAAAGATACGTATAATCTACAAATAATACCTTCTTTTTTTCTTTAGCTAGCCTGAATAGTCTTGCGGTTTGAAAAACTGTTTTTGCAAGAGGCTTTTCGCAGAATACGTGCTTATTGTTCTTTAGAGCTTTTTCAACAACAGCATAGTGCATAGAGACGGGCAAACTTACCGCTACCGCATCACAGGTACTCTTGACAAAACAATCTGAAATATTTTCAGAAACCTCAACTTGGGGATAAAGTTTCTTAATGTATTTAAGACGGCTGTTATCCCTATCCACAACCAAAACAACTCGGCAATTTTTATCCTTAGAAAAGTTGCGGACCAGGTTTGGCCCCCAATAACCGCAGCCGACTACTGCTATCTTCAAAGAATTTTTAGCCATTTTCTTGAGCAACCGCTATAATATCATTCCTTGCTCCTCGCCACTTATTTAAAAATTGCTTTAAATTGATGCAGGTAAACAAAAATGTAAGTTCTACGCAGAAGTAAAATCAGTAAACTGTAAAATAAAAACGCTAAACCCACACCTAATATCAACTCCAAAATATTTCTTATCTGTCCAGTTAAATAAAAGGCAGAAACAGCGCAAATGATTGAGACCGACAAATAAAAAACCACATTATTCCAATACCTCACCCCAAAGGTGCCCACGATTTTAGCAATCAGCACAAGTTGAATCGTTGATCCCAGAAACCAGGCCAAGGGATGCCCTATAAAACCAATTTTTGGTACCAAAATCAATGCTAAAATCCAAAAAACCAAAGCAGAAATTAAAGAAACATTTCGCACAAACTTTATTTGACCGGTAGCCATTAAAGCACTTGCGGCTATTGTAGTAATAGCAACTGTCGATCCCAAAAGCACAAAATACCTCAAAGCCCAAACCGCCGGCAGCCATTTATAGGTAAAGATAATATTGGTAATTGGCTCGGCAAAGATGAATAAAATAACAGCAACTGGTATTACAACCATCAAGATTAAGTTCAGGGATTGGTCAATCGAAGATGAAAGCAATTTTTTATTACCGCTAATTCTAGAAAAGACAGGAAATGATACTTTAGCTATTAACTCCGCAAAGGCCCAAGGAATAAGCCCAACGCCTCCAGCCCAAGTTAAATACCCGGTGCCAACCGGCCCCACAACATGCCCAACATAAAGAGGCGCTATAGAACCTGATACCGAATTTGCAAGTGAATAAATTTGGAAACTCATAGCAAAGGAGAAGAATTTGCTAAAGTTTTTTTGGGCGAATGTAGTCATCACTTTAAAAGGACTAAAAATATAAAAAGTTAGCGCTCCTACAGACTTACCACTAATATAACCGACAACTAAACTTTCAATTCCAAAACCGCGAATTGCCATAAAGATCGAAACTAACTGGGTTATTAGGAGTTCGACTATTTCAATTAGTGTGATAGGCAGATATCTTATTTGGCGCTCAAGTATTGATGAGGATATCATTCGAATATTGACTAGAAAAATTACCAGGGCCATAACTCTAAATAGGTAAACAGAATTTACATTATTGAATTTGTAAAAATCAGTAATAGCCGGCGTAAGAAACCAAAGTAAGATATAAAAAATAAGTGACACAAACATTACGCCCCAGAAAATGGTCGATAAATCCTTCTGAAAAACCTTGGCATTTTTTTGAATAATTGCACTCACAAATCCTTGGCTAGGGAGAGTGGCAAGAAATTCAATGACAAATACCATAATCGCAAATATCCCAAATGTCTGGGGAAATAAAATACGAGCAAGAACTATGGTCGAGAAAGTCTGAATTAATTGGAGGGCAATTTTTTTACCACTTAGGACAACTACTCCCTGAATAGCATTTCTCTTGATCGTCTCTGTTGTGTATTTAAGATCCAACTCATCAGATGTCCCAACCGTAGTTTTTAAGAAATTTATCATAAGTAATTAGCGACTAAATCTCGAAGGTTTGATTCTAAAATTTCTGCAACCCTGTTTGCATTAAATTTTCGCACGGCTAGCATTTTTGCTTCAAGTCTCTTTTTCTTCCTTAACTTTTCATCGACAATAAGTTTTATCAATAAAAAATAAAGTTGCCGGAAATTACCCGGGTAAAAATAGACAGCTGCTTTTTCCGTCACCAGAACGTTTGAGCCTGATTTTGAGGCAACAATCGCCAAACCACAACTGGCAACTTCAGCAAGAACCATACCATACTGCTCCTGCCACGTTGAAGTCGGTTTTGATGCTAAAACAAAAATATCGGCACTTCGATAAACTTTTGGCATTTGATCATAGCTTACCTTCTTAAATGAAACTAAACCTGGTAACCGTCCATATCCCGCCATTTCCCTTAATTTCTCCTCCTGTGGCCCTTCACCAACAATTGTTAGATGAAACCATTCCTTCAAGGATTTATCTTTTGCTAAAATCTCACAGGCTCGCAGAAGATCATCAAATCCCTTCTCCGGCACCAATCTACCCACCGACAAAATATTAATTTTTCTATCTGTTAACCATGAACGGTGAGCTGTAAACCGTTCCTGGTTTACCCCCATCGGCACTACTCTAATCTTTTTCCCATCGACTCCCTCAACGATAAGTGCCTCACGCGCTTGATGTGTTACTGCCAAAAACAAATCAGCCTCCTCTTTAACAATCTCTTTACTCCTTCTGGTTCTAGGGTGGCCATCCCCTAAAAAAGGAATATTCTCCCAAACTGTTACAGCAACCTTACCAATAAATCCTTTTTGTTTTGCTCTAATCGCCTGCAAGCTGTAATAACTTCTGGTTTCCGCAGTGACAGCTACATCATATCCTTTAATCAAAGACTCTAGATTCCAAATCATTCTGGGGTCACCGAAAAGAGAAGTGATCAGAAAATAGCCAAGCGGTATTTTCGATATCAATTCACCGACACAAATAGACCATGCTAACGTTGCCTCGCTTGTAAATAGCTTGGTTGACGTTGACCCAACCAAAAGCAACTGATGTCTTTTTGCCAAAGGCAGCCAGTTTTGAAGTTCCCAGTCATTTAAACTAGGCCCTCTTACTAAAGCTATCCTCATTCCTCTTCCCAGCCACTTTTTACCCACTTCAAAATCTTAGGGAGTTGTTTAGGCAGCAGAAATATTACCCAAAACAAGGACAAAAGCGAAATGCCGATCCCAACCCACAAATCTAGTCCCTCGCTGAAGATTAAAGTAATCTCTTGCTGCCCAATTTTTCGAGGAACAATTACCATATTTTCGAACGGATCTTTAGTAATTGTTAGCTGATTACCAAATGAATCTTGCGCTTTCCAGGCGCTATCAAAAGTGACTCCCATTGAGATTACCTTATCACTGTCAATTTTTGTATTAATTAATAATTTACTCTTATCTTCTTTGACAACAATCTTCTCACCACCCGCAAACCACTCAACATAATTGGAAAGTAAGATTTTTTCATCCCTTGGGGAAAATTTACTCAGGTTATTCAACCCCTTTAAAGAAGCAATTGAGGCTAAATTTGCATCAAGCTGATAGATTCTGTCACCTTGGCCATTGTCATAAACCAATTCACATTCTGAGCGGGTGGCGCCAGTGGAAGGGCCCTCGACAGCGCGCAGCTCGACATTGTCTCGTTGATCAACCTCTGATTTCTGACTCGAGCGAGCACTGGCGGGAGGGAAACTGGCGACAGGACCCGCTATTTCCAGACACACCTGCTCAAACTTCGCAGGATAAGCAAAATCGTGGTAGTACTCGCGTGAATTATTATCATGAACAACGATATAACTTACTCGCAGTGCTTTCAGCCAGTCTTGCGTCTCGGCGGGATCAGAACTATTGCGTATCTGATAAGTTGCCCTGTCCCAAAAACGGTTGGTGGAAGCCTGATCAATATCTCCTCTAACTTGCCAAACACTTGGTGCAAACTCGTTCAACCAAAAAGCGGTCGAGCCCGAGAGAAATACTCTCGAACTGGAAACTGGAAACTGGAAACTGGAAACTTTTAGCTCAGACTTCGGTTTATTGTTTATTGTTTCTGGTTTCTGGTTTCTGGTTTCCACCTCCAGCCACTTGGCAATTTCATATTCGACGGTTTTGCTAATATCCGCATGCGGCTTAAAAATACTCTGCCGCTTAGGCAAATTATACAAACTATATAATAAGGTGACTAAAGGTATCAAAATCACTATAGCGCGGGTGGCAGCCTTAAATTGAAAATTGAAAAGCTTGCTCCGAGCAAGTTCTTTTGCGAGAAGTGAAAATTGAAAATTTACTTTTTGAGCTACCAGTCCAAAAAGTAACGCTATTCCCATTTCTACCTCCGGCAGAAAACGTGTGTATTCGGTCAAAAAATTTCTGTTTGAAAAATAAAAAAGCAAAGTTATCGCCAGAAATGGCAAAAGCCAGAGAATTATGAAGGCCAGATGGCTTCTTTTCTTATCAAGAAGCTTCAGCCAGAAAAGGGCCAGAATTGCCGGCCCAAGCCCTACTGCCGCCTGAAAAATGATCTTTAAAAACGACACCAGACCAATGCCGGAAATCGAGGGCGAAAGTGCGATTAATTTAATATTTTCAGGAGTAAAATAAAAGGCATCAATTAAAAATGCCAAAAGCATTGCTAAAGAAACGACAGTCAATTTTTCAAAAAAATTCTTTTTTCCTTCGATTATTAAAATAGCAGCTGTCCCGACTAATAAAGAATATGGAGTAACTCCGTCAATCAGAAAAAAAACGGCAGTTGCTGCAATTGCCAAAATTAAATTCCGCAAGTTAATTTTGGCGACTAAATTCCAGTAGATTAAAAGCAAAATGGGCAGCAACGCCAAAGCCAAACTTCTTGATGACGATGCTCCCAATATCCAGCTTGGAGCAAAGCCGAAGTTCTGACCAACCGCGAAATATTTGGGAAACAAATAACCAATCGAAGGCAAAAAAAGCAGAGCAACTGCACTTATAAAAGCGGGCAGTGATTGATAGGATTGGCGCCAACCAAAAACATGACGAAGTCCCGCCCGAAGTAAGGATCGAGTTTTACCTATCGCTGATGCGGGACGAAGGCTTGAGCGAGGCGAAGACAAACTTGTGACATTTATCTTAAGATCAGCCGAGCGTTTTTTGGTGGCGTCAAGACTATCAATGGCTGATTCAAAAATCTTTTTCGCCAGAAAATAAAAAGAAACCGGAAAAGCTAAAAGTGAAGCAAAAAGCAACAATCGATAAGACACAAGAACATCCGCAAGATTTATCTTTTGAAGAAATCCCAAAAGCCACCAAGTTAAGGGCGGTCCGGCAAATCTAAAAGGAAAGCCTAAATACCAGTTGTGATACCAACCCCAAATACCATCCTCGGCTACTCTTCTTGCCATAACAAGCGTTGCCGGCTCAAGCGAGCCCATATTGGTCGTATAACCGACTTTTAAAAGCGGCCAGACAAAGGGTAAGGTCAGAAGTACCAAGAGGACTATTATTGCCGCCCTAGAAAATCGCATTTCGTTTTAGTATTGTTAGTATATATCGCTCGCCTCGGATTTTCGCCTGCAAAAAACATTTATGCCCAAGTCTAGGATATTAAGCCTAATAATCCCTTTTCTCCTCTTCTCCCTCACCCTCACTGTCTATATTCTGACCCTATCCCGCTCTGTCTACTTTGGGGATTCCGGGGAATTTATTGCCGTTGCTAAGACTTTAGGTATTGCCCATCCGCCGGGATATCCTCTTTACACCATGCTTGCTCATTTGTTTACTTATCTGCCCTTTGGCAACATTGCTTTTAAGGTTAACCTCTTCTCGGCGGTTACTTCCTCATTAACAATTGTGGTTGTCTACTTTGCCTGTTTAAAACTTACTAAGAACAGGCTTGCCTCAGCCTCAGCAAGTTTATTTTTAGCCTTTTCCTACCTCTTCTGGCTATATTCTCTGGTTGCTGAGGTTTTTTCCTTAAACAACCTCTTTGTAGCAACAATTATCTTAATCTCCCTGCATATCTTGGAAAAACCCCACCAGAAAAAACTCTTTTTCCTTCTCGCCTTTGTCTTTGGCCTTGCTCTAACAAACCACCACACGATTATCTTACTTGCCCCTGCCCTACTCTTCCTAATTCTTTCAACTACCCCAAAACTTTTACTCAATCCTAAATTCATAATACTTAATACTTTATTCATTCTAGTCGGCCTTTTACCCTACCTTTACCTCCCGCTTCGTGCTCTCCAGGACCCTATTTTAAACTGGGGGGATCCGGATACTTTAGGTAAATTCCTCCACCATTTCCTGCGACGTGATTATGGAACTTTCTCCTTTGGAGCTGGCAGTACTAAACCTTTCAATCTGCAAGCTTTGTCATTTTATTTAAGCTCCTTACCGAAAGATTTTGTCGCAGTTGGAACACTTTTGACAATTTTAGGATTTCTTTATTCTTTTATTATTTCCAAAGAAAAAAGAGCTTATTTTTATCTCGTTATTGCCTATCTTTTTGTTGGTCCTATTTTTATTTTTCTTACCCGTCTGCAAGTAGTCGGCAACATCGATGCCAAAGGAGCAGTCGAAAGATTCTTCCTTACCTCCCATGTACTAATTGCAGTTTATCTTGCAATCGGTCTTTCGCAAGTTATCAAACTGATACCAAAACCGTTAAATTTACCGGCGAATCTGTTAGTCTTTATTTTTCTTGCTCCTTTGATAGTCAATTTTAATAAAGTCGACCAAAGCAAAAATTTCATTTATGAAACCTACGGTCAAAAAGTTTTTGAAAGCCTGCCCGCAGATTCAGCAGTGATTGTTGCTGGAGATCATCTTTCGATGGTCGGAAAATATTTGCAATTTGCAAAAAGCGAGCGCCCTGACCTAAAAATAATTAACTTCACCTTACTTACAGACCAATGGTATAAAGAAATTCTTAAAAGACAACATCCCGATTTTTCTTTCCCTTACGATAAATTTCAATTTATGAAATTGTCGGAAACTGAAGCTGGGGAAATAATTTGTCAGGAATTAATCGGCAAATTTCCGGCATTTATTGAAAATAGAAGCAAAGGCTTTGCCCCTGAAAATAATAAGTACTGCACTAACCGCATTGACAAATTTCTCTGGAAACTCGAGCCGAAAGATTACAAAGGGGATGAGGAAGATTTATTAAATCAGTACCAGAATTTTTGGCAACCGCAGCTGGAAACTCTTAAACCACAAAAAATTTATGACTTTCGAACAAGGGCGGTTCTTTTGTACTCCTATAGTCAGCCTTTAACCTATCTGGGGAGCTTTGTTGAAAATTATTCCGATAAACAGGAAAAAGCATTTGAAATTTTTCAAGAAGCTTATGCGATTTCAGAAGATAATGCCATCGCTTTAAACGCAATGGCCCAAAAATATGTTAGAGAAAACGACATCGAAACGGCAATCCAATTAAAAAAGAAGGCAATTAAAATCAATCCGACGCTTGCCGACTCGTACCAAAGTCTGGGATTTTTGTATCTTCAAAAGAAAAACGACAAAAAAACCGCGATTTATTACTTCAGAAAGTACTTACAGCTTGTTCAAAATCCTGCAGAGCAAAAGTTAGTGACAAAAATTATTAAAGATTTAGAGAAAGATTTGTCAAAATGATTAAAAAAATTATAAATATTTTTCCTTTTTTAATTCTTCTGATTTTAACTATAGTATTTTTTGGAAATACCTTAACCGGAAAAGAAGTATTCGTCACCCCAGATTTTGGAAGAAGCGATATTTTACACGCTGAGTATCCGACCAAATTGTTTCTTTCGGAATCATTAAAAAATAAGCAGCTTCCTCTGTGGAACCCTTACATAGCAAGCGGTTTCCCTCAATTGGGAACAATTACGGGGAATTTTAATCCCATCAACTTAATTGCATTTTATCTATTGCCTATGCCTCTAGCATTTAATATTAGCTTGGCATTCAGTTTTTTGATTGCAGGTATATTTACTTTTTTGTTTGCCAGAAGCATAGGACTATCCAGAATTACTTCTCTTTTCGCAGCAATCATATTTTCCTATTCTGGTTTTTTTATTACACAAATTACCCACTTCGTCGTCATTCAAACACTCTCGTTTTTCCCATTGACATTGTTTTTGACAGAACTCTTTATTCAGAAGAAAAAGCCTATTTTTGTACCATTACTTTCCATAGTATTCGGTCTGCAAATCTTGGCAGGCTTTTATCAGATAGTCTTATACTCGATTATAGTAATCCTGCTATACAGTCTGTTTCGAATATTTTCCGAACCCCGATACTATAGATGGCGGTTATTTTTGGGAATTCTATCTGCAGTCTCAGCTGGATTTCTTTTATCGGCAATTCAATTATTCCCAAGCTGGGAGCTAACTCAAATTTCAAATAGAAAAGGCGGGGTGAGCTTTGAAGAAGTAAAACTTTTTCCCTACCAAATTAAGCATTTAGTTACCTTTATCTGGCCTTATCTTTTAGGGGATCCAAGAATTGGTTCTTACCCAAGATTTTCCCAAAACTGGGGTATTTTTTGGGAAAGTACCGGCTACGTGGGTGTACTTCCTTTACTATTCACAATAGTTGCGATAGCATTCAGCTTCAAAAAAAGTAGGGTTGTTAAATTTTTTACTTTCTTACTTATTTTTTCCTTGCTTCTAATGCTGGGCAAAAATTCCCCGACTATTTTCTTTTTTAAAATTCCGCCGCTCTCGTTTTTCCGGGTTCCTTCCAGGTGGATTGTTTTTTTTGCTTTGAGCTTGAGTATTTTGGGAGCAATCGGACTGGAAATACTGCTTGGGTACCTTAATTCTACTTTCAGAAAAAGATGGACTGTTTTGTTAATAGGGTTTATTCTTCTGCTTTTAACATCATTGAATATATTTATTTTTGCCGGTAAATACCATCTTCGGGGAAGAACCGACGAGTGGTTATCGTTACCTCTAACTGCCGAGTTCTTATTGAAAGATAATAATGATTTTAAAATTTTAACGGTTGGAAGCGAAAACGTCTGGAATGAAGAATTTTTAAACAGAGGCTGGAAAAACTCCAAGGATAAATATTTAGTGTTTAGAGAATCGTTAGACCCAAACTGGAATTCGGTTTTTAAAATCAGAAGCGTCAAATCTTACTCACCGGTAAGTTTTAAAAATGATCTGACCGTCAGTAGTATTTTTGACCAAGAAATTATCATTTCTCAAAACGGTGTTCTGATAGGTCCATCGGCTCGAAATTTATTGGATATTGAAGGTGCAAAATATGTAATTTCACCCTTTTCAATTACTGACAATGACTTAGAAAAGGTCTTTGAAAGTAAGACTAATCCCAATTATTTTGTTTACTTAAATAAAAGATTTTTGCCTCTCGTTGGTATATTTTCCGAATATGCTGTTGGCAAAAACCCTAATGAACAATTTCAACTTTTAAACACAAAGTCATTTAATCCTAAATCTACCCTTATTTTAGAAAAGGATATTGGCCAAAAATTCGCCGAAACTTCATCTGAAGCAAAAATCGTAAATTACCAAAATAACCTTGTTGAGATAGAAGCTTTAATGAAAGAGAATGGCATTTTAGTTTTAAGGGACTCAATGTATCCCGGCTGGAAAGCCTATGTTGACGGCCAGGAAAAAGAAATTCTGGCCGCAAACATTAACCAAAGAGCATTGGTTTTAGATAAAGGGGAACATCAAGTTAAGTTTGTCTACCAACCAAAAAGCTTCAAAATAGGAGCAATAATTAGCATTTTAGCATTTTTAATGCTGATTATAACCTTCATATTTACTTTCTTGAAGGATAAATTAAGACATAACGAATACCAAAAAACCCAATAATAGTTTTAGGGTGTTTCCAACGACTTACCAGCCTCAACCAACCCCGCTTCAAGTAATTTTCCCTTAGGTTTAAGATCAAACCTCATTCCTTTCTCTGTTAAATATGCGCTTTTGTTAAAAACCAATATGCTGTTAGCCATATCATCTTCCAGTAAGACAACCTTATAACCGTTATTAATATAATTTATAAGCAGATTAACAGTATCATCAAGAAAGATATTGGCAACATATGGTGTATACCACCCTTCCTGCTTATAGTGATAGCGATAATTTAGATAACTGTCGTAGTTACTGACAATAAAAATCTTCTGATCTTTAGGGTAAATTGAAAATAATTCCCCGTTACTATCAATAAATTTATCTATCGGGTGAGTTTCGATCAATTTTCTTTGTGACAAATGCAAATAGGCCATCGACAGTTTGGGAATAGCAAATTTAGCGAAAAAGAAGGCTGGCAACAGGATTACTATACATCCGAAAACGTAGACCATTGTTCTGTTAACCTTAAAATAAGAAAGCTTATCAAAACTTATGAATAAAATTAATATAAAAATTCCTGATATATTAATTAAATTATGTTCATGGGATCTACCATAGAAATAGACTAATTGTAAAAGAGCCAAGATTAGCAAGAAGAAATAAATAGAGAAATTTTTTAAAATCTTTTCCTTTAATGAAAAATAAAGGTAAACGAGAAAGACAAAAGCTGCAATCCAGTACATGGAATGCAAAGAGATCGGTACTTCATAATAGTGGAATTTATGAATAATTCCTGCCGCAGGTAAAAATAATCCCCCATAAAAGTAAAGCTGAAAAGCAAAACTGACAATTATTGGTACAATCATTAATAAAAGTCTGGAATAACGTACTGGCTCTTTCCTGACTTTCCTAAGTAAGATAAGAAACATTATCATGGCCATGTACCCGGCAAGAAATAAAAAGCCCCATAAGTTATCCATTAAATACAATACTGAAAATGACAAGGACGTTATTGGAGAAAAAAATCCAAATTTGGAAACTATAAGCATTAATGGCACCCATAAGTCTAACCTGATAACCGAAGTTTGAGGGTTGAAAATCGGATCTTTCCATAAAGAAAAATAGCGTATTGCAACAAGCGCCACCATGAAAAGAAAAACTAAAAATTTATCTTTAATCAGCTTTGATGCTACCTTCCAGTAAAGAAAGAACCAAAAAACAAAAACGATTCTCAATACTAATTCCATCTGGCTAAGTTTTAACCCCAAATCCATCATCCATTTAAAAAGAAGGGTCCCGAAAAGGTTGTACTGCATGTAGAAAGAGCCCAGTTTTTCTCCTTGGATCAGCTTTAGGGCCGGCCCGATAAAAAACCCGTCGTCTCTGGGGTCAGAAGGCGAAAATGCCGCAATTACAAAGAGGCCGAAAATAATTCCCAGAAATAATAAATAAACTCTGGCTAACTTTCCAGAAGCTAAATAATTATAGAAAACAAAGCTTACGGCCAAAAAAATCACTAATGGGAACACCACTAATAATTTTGGCCCGGCATCATAATCCGGCCCAAACAGAATATAATTCGCAGGATTTGTTCTCAAAAGAACGATTAAAAGCCCCAGAAAGCAAATCGCCTGAATAACCCTATTGGAAAACCAGGTAAAAAGCCGGTAATTGATAATTAATAGATACGCAACAAATAAATATAAAAAACTTCCGGCAAACATTATCGGAAGTTCCCTGCCTTCATTTTGCGGTATCCACGGCCTTGCCCAAGGTGTAAGTAGATTTAAATCGATTGCTTTCTGTTGATGGATATAGGGAAAGAAAAATAGATAAAGAAGATAGAATAATAAAAATAAAGAAGCCAAAATAGCCAAGATTTTAAACAATTCAGCAATGTTCGAATTATCTTTAAATTCCTCGTCTGGGATAAGACGCAGTCTCATCAAATTGATTAAACAATATCACACAAACTTTAATAATTCAGCCCAAATAAAATCTTGCGGACAATCTCGATGGATGTTTAAATAAACGCTTTTCCCTCTTTTTTCTCTTCTCCTTCACCCTCACAATCTACATCCTCACTCTCTCCCGTTCAGTTTACTTTGGAGATTTGTGAGGATTCAGTGTAGTAGTAAGAATTTAGTCTATTTCGAGCAAGCGAGGACCACGGCTTCTAGCCGTGGGTGAAGCTTTTGCTTCATTACCGCGAAGCGAAGAAAGAGAGGACCACGGGCATAGCCCGTGGGAATCTATCAGTTATTGCAAGTTTGCTAAAATCTGCTTCTTAAATTTTGCTATTTTGTGAATATTTAAATCTAATTCTTCAATTTTGGTCGTTTTTGTCAAAATTTCTCCAGTAAACTGTAAATAATCCGAAAGCTGATATTGAGAGATAATTTGATGATATTTATCCCAATCAAAATCAGATAACACAAAAAGGCTTACCAAATCTATTAAATCTTTTCTGCCTTTAACGGTATTGGCCCTGCTAATTAAAGCTTTTTGTTTTAAAATCGCCAGAATCTCTTTCTCCGGCACCCTAAAACCTTCAAGGTTTACAGCAAATTTTTTTATATCTTCAGCAGGAATTCCCAGATTTGAATAAAAAGGTAAATAGATATCAATATCTAGCCCTTCGAGTTTGGCTTCATATTTTTTAAGCCGGTCGTTTTTGGAAACCGCAAACTCCTCGCGTAATTTATCGAGCTGGTCAAATTCAACTACCAGATCTACGTCTTTTGATTTTAAGGCTTTAGTGTACAAAAATACTGCCCAACCGCCAATTAGTATAAATTGATATTTTTTCCTCAAGGCAATTAAAAGTTTCCAGCTTTTATCGGTTATTAAATTATGGTAAAAGTTCATCAATTTTTTCCTTCAAGCTTTTGGTAAACTCTTTTGCATACCAAATCGGTAAATTCCAGATATCCACAAAAGTCTGACCCAAAGTGGTGATCTGCCCGTAGGAAGCTAAAAATTTATCAGCTTTCAAAATGGTAAGGTTTGCTCTTCCCTGCCTCGCCTGCAATGCAGGCAGGTCTTTGCCTAACTCAAACCTTTTTTTAATCTCCTCAAGGCCTGTTGCATAAATATAAACCGTATCATAATCGGCAGGCGCTACCCCGCCGAGAATCTCGCGCGCCGCCGTAAAACCTCCGAAAACAACTTCAGGCGGCATCCTGCTTTCAATGTCCAAAACCGCTAACTTTACATTTCCAGTGAAAATGATATCTTTCTCAATACTCCTGACACTCGCCCAGTGATATAAAAGCTTTTCGCAATCTTCCAAAATAAAAAATCGGCCGGTAACCCTCACCGCTCCCATTTTTCTGGGAATTTTTAGAGCCTGAAAAACAGTGCTTGTTGAAAAACCAAATTTGGCAGCAATTTCTTTTTGGGTAAAACTCCGGTTTTTCTTTTCAAGAGCCTGATATAATAACTCCCTCCAGATGATTTCGATTTTCTTCATATGATTTTTAGCTTATTTCGAGAATAATCGAAACAAGCTTTCTTTTTTCTATAATATTCGAAATGAAACAGCCTGTCAAGCCCCGTTCAGTTCACATGAACGGGGCGCAGACCCGTCAATTCGCAACACGAAGCGTGTACGCCTGCCCGCCTCTGGAGGGGATAGTACTGAAAAGCCAAGTGCTAAGAATCTACGGGGTCAAGAGATATTTTTAAAGGTTGCCAAGTACTTTCTCAAACTTCTAAAATAGGGATCAAACTAATGTTTAAACGAGTTTTTGCTTGGGATCTTGCGGTTTCTGTTGCTATTTTCGCCTTTACCCTTGCAATCTACATCCTGACTCTTTCGCGTTCTGTTTACTTTGGTGATTCCGGTGAATTTATTGCCGTTGCCAAAACTCTGGGAATTGCCCATCCACCCGGTTATCCCCTGTATACAATACTTGCCCATCTTTTTACATTACTTCCCTTTGGCAATCTGGCTTTTAAAGTTAATCTGTTTTCGGCTGTAACTTCTTCCTTAACGGTTGTTGTAGCCTACTTTGCCTGTTTAAAGCTTACCAAAAACCGCCTTGCTTCAGCCTCAGCCAGCCTTTTTTTAGCTTTTTCCTACCTCTTCTGGTTGTATTCTCTGGTTGCCGAGGTCTTCGCCTTAAATAACCTCTTTATAGCTCTAATTATCTTAATTTCTCTTCATATATTTGCAAATCCTGCTAACAAAAAGCTTTTTTATCTTCTTGCTTTTGTCTTTGGCCTTGCTTTAACCAATCACCATACGATAATCTTCCTTGTCCCTGCCCTCATCTTTCTCATTCTTGCCAATAATCCTAAACTCTTACTCAATCCTAAATTCATACTTCTTAATTCTTTATTCATCCTAATCGGTCTTCTCCCCTACCTCTACCTGCCTATCAGAGCCTCACAGGATCCTCTCCTTAGCTGGGGAGATCCGGAGACACTTGACAGATTTTTTCATCACATCCTAAGACGCGACTATGGAACTTTTATTCTTAGTCCACTAACCGGTAAAAAATTCTTTAATCTGGATGCGATTCTTTTCTATTTGAGTACCTTTCCAAAATCATTTAGTTTTGTAGGGGTAATTTTGGGCATTTGCGGATTCTTTTTTCTCTTTCTGACAAACAAAAAAGGGTTCTATATTCTTCTCACAGCCATAATTTTTTTAGGACCTGTTTTTACAATCGTTACTAAATCTTCTGCTGATCCCTTACAAAAAGGCGTCCTAGAACGATTTTTCTTAGCTTCATTCCCAGTCTTTACTATTTGGATTTGTGTAGGTTTAACAGCAGTTATCAATATTTTTAGAAAATGGTTAAAGTTTTTTGTATACGCCCTTATACTCCTTTTTGTCTTCCCCCTCGTATCAAATTACCCAAAAGTTAACCAAAGCAAGAATTTTATCTATGAGGAATATGGCAGGCAGATATTTGAAATCCTGCCTCAAAATTCTCTGGTATTTTTCTCCCACGATGAGGTTTCAATGATTTCACAGTATCTTCAAACTGCACAAGGCCTTCGCCCGGATCTGAAACTAGTCAACTTTACCCTTTTGCCTGCCCAATGGTACAAAGAGAATCTTCAAAGAAGATATAAGGATTTGCAATTGCCGTGGGATAAATTCACCAGAAGCAATTCACAGATTCAGGCCGGCGAGACTATTTGCCGGCAAGTTGTTCCCGTTTATCAGACTTTTACAGACAGATGGCAGACTAATGCCTTCCCGCGAAATGCCCAAAACTGTTCTTATTTACCTTTTGGGCTTTTGGTCAGGCTTCGTGAAGGTGGAGCACAAATTACAGATGAGGAAATTGGGAAAGAATTAGAGTTCTGGAACAAGGTAAACAGCAATCCGGGGGGTAGAACAGTAACTGATCTTCGCACCCAAAACGTTTTGTACACCTACTCTGACCTTGAAACCTTTTTAGGTGTTACTCTAATTGAAGCAGGACAAATAGAAAAGTCCCTAAATATTTTACACTCCGCTTTCGAAATTTACCCTAATGCCGTAACTGCCGAAGTACTTTCAAAAAAGTATCAAGAACTGGGTAATTTTGATAAAGCAATTGAATGGAAGGAGAAAATTGTTGCCATTTTCCCGAAACTGGCAACAATCCATCGGGACCTTGGCTATTTATATCTTGAGCAAAAAAACGACAAGAAAAAAGCCTATTATTACTACCAAAAGTACCTGCATCTTTCACCTGAGGCGGAAGATAAAGAACAAGTTGAGTTAATTGTTGAAAAATTAAAAAAAGATATTTAATTTACCGGCTAAAATTCTAACTTCAAAACAATCGGCAACAAGAGGTGTCTTTCTAAAATCCAAATTTGTCTGCATCATACAAAGACAGAAAAACCAGCTGTTAGGTTGAAATTTCTTGGTACTTGCAAAATAACTGGATTATTTCTCAAAAAGAGTGAAGCTTGCAGTTCCAGAAGTTTGGGTGGCTGTGGTATTAGAAACCACAATTCTTATCTCATAAGTTCCCAACTCAAGAGATGTTTTCTTCTGGTTAAGTTTTGCTTCGTAATATTCCTTTTTCTCATTCAGTTTCGGGTCCAAAGTCAAAACTTGTGTGGGGGTAATGTCAGCGCCTGTCGCATCTTTCGTTTGCCAAATCTCAACTGAGACATTTTCAGGTGTTGCCGGCTGACCGGCTAGATCAAGGAGTCCAAATCGTGCCTTTAAATTGTCATTCTCATCAAGTTCAAAAGGGTTACCTTGTCTATCAAGCAGTTTCTCTACCTTTTTTTGCCAAGAAACGCTAAAATTTGGCTCCCCAACCGCAAAGAAAGAGAAAGAGGAAACCACGCCCGTGACTGTGTGGTTAACAGCATCAACGAAAGTAGTCACATCAGTCCACACTCCGCTCTCCAAATGATAGATTCGTGGACTTGGCGTAACCGCCGGATCATATGGCATAGTCACCGTGCAGGGACATTTGATATTGGCCGTTGTATTAAAATCGTAATAAAGGCCACCGGATAATTGGAATTGACCAATTCCAGCCAGCGGCGGACTCGTGCTTGAAGAAATGGTCGTCAAGCCCCCTGTGCCGACAACTCTGTCAAAGTTCACCGAAATTCCACCGATGAAACTGTTGGTTATATTAGTCCCGTTTGGCGTTATTGCAGGCAGATTGATCTTTAATACCCTAGTGACCACTGCACCACTAATTGAGGTAAATTCGGCGCTAAAAGTATATTCTCCGGCAAGCGAAGGTAAAGTAACCAGTGGTATACCACCCGGTGCCCCCAACAAAGAAAAGGTGAGTATTGTCGGCGGCGAGAAACTAATAGCTGGACTATTTACTCTGAATGTATGCCCGCTGGCATCACTGCCGTCTAAAAAAACATCAATTGTTATCGGAATAGGGCTAAAATCGGCTACCAAACGCATCTTGTGGCCTTGTAAATCGGTTTTATTCAAAATTACAAATGGTATTGTCTGTTGCCCGGCGCCAAAATCTGCAGTAAAGGTACCGCTGCCAATTTGAAAATTATTACTAAAAGAGGTTCCTGAAGCCATTCCAACTCCGGCGGGAATGTTAAAAAGCGTTGTCGTATTAACTTCACTTCCTGCCCCAAAAGCCATACTCCATTGAATATTCGAGTTTGCACCAGGTGTAATCGCTGAGGGTAGCACCCCAAAATTTGGGTTGAAGGTCAAAGCCCTTGCCTCAGGAGGATTTTTTAAGTAAGGAAAGATCAAAATCGAAAGCGAAAGAATTAAAATTGAAATATGTTTAAAAAACTTCATTTACAAGAGGTGATCGGTAATATAGTCCAGCCGCAGACTGATTGTCAAGAAGGGAAAAAGGCTCTCTAAACTTATCGAATATTAACTCTTGAA
>Ga0155410_101_pt1 | contig 18676 bp, 23 predicted proteins | sample RifCSPhighO2_02_FD_106378 | JGI IMG/M metagenome (GOLD analysis project Ga0155410, IMG submission 106378) | Candidatus Curtissbacteria bacterium RIFCSPHIGHO2_02_FULL_40_17
AACAACCTCATGCCGATGCGCTACCATAAGTTCTCTATAGTCCCAAGAATCAAAAATTTCTTGCCTTTGGGCACATGATAAGGCGGGGTCGTCAAGACTTTGCTCAATAAATTTACTATCAGGTTCTTCTTTTAAGACAAGGGTGACTGGACTTAATATCTCCATTTTATGACCGAATATTAATACTTTTGTGAAAATAACACAATTTTCAAATTTGAGTCAGCTTAAAGCCGCGGGTTTTGAAGATAATTGGGTTTCCTTGTCAATATAGGTAGTTTTTGGATCGATGATCTGCAAACCTCGTTTGGTCATCTGCGGCTATTTTAGCAAGTTGCCGCGGTTTCTTGCCAATTACCCACCAAATTTGATGTGCTCCATGAATACCCTTTGCTCTTTCCATATCAGCTCTTAAAAAGTATATTTTTCTAAAACCGCCCCGAACAACTGTTCTGTTAGCAAAACCCAAATTTTTGAGCACTTCTAGCAGAGACTCAACTTTTTCTTTTGGAATAAAATAAGGTAAATTGCCACTCCTGCAAAATTCCCTAAAGTTGACTGTCAATGTGCTGTCCCTAAGACCCCTTTCAGAAAGTTGACACAACCATTTTTCTTTCTCATCAATCGAAGTATCAGTAGTTGCTAATCTTAAGTTTTGGGCAGCTTCCCAGTTAAGATTAGCACGCGATTTGGGCAGATTTCCTTTTGCCCTTTCAGCGTATAAGACTGTTGTCACCTGAGAAGGTGATAATCCAGTTTTTTCAGCAATTTCTTTTCTAGTTGCCCCTGATCTTGCAAGCGGCATTACTTTCAGTCTAACACCACCCTTAACTTTGCTAATTCTATCTTTTGTTCTATTTGATCTTTCTTTTGCAAAAGATAAACCTTTGGCAACATCCAAACCGTCTGAGCCTAATCTTTCAGCCATTCGCAGCAGACTCCGCTTCAACCGTGACTCAATAGCTTGAGTACCTTGCTTGCTTTTGCGAAACTTCATTCCATGCCTGACCCCAACCTCTTTATATGTCATATCCGTCCATAGATAATCAACAAGCATCAAAACATTTCTCCTCCACTGCTCTCTATAAAATTTTGTCTGCTCAAAAAATATTTGCGTATGTATACCATTTTCAAAGCAAGTCTGCACAAACTGCCGCATTTTATCTGTACCAGGTCTCATTTCAATTCTCCTTTCAAGCGGTTTGAAAACAGGTGCTATTGAAACAGGACGTTTTTTCCTCTCTTTTGGTTTAACAACTGAGAGTGAACCAAACGGCTCAAAATCCGCCCTTATGCCGCCTGAGGCACCAAGCCAGAGCCTTGTTAGGATTAGATGTAACCTCTCAAGAGCATACCCTTCCCCGACCTTCCTTCTATGATGTTTGTAATGAGCTGCCCTTGGTGTTAACCCATTAGTCATATAGTCCACGTACATCCTAATATCTCTCACCCAAACTGGTTTTTCCTCATCCGTAAGAAGTCTATGAATCTTTACATGCACATTATCCCTTAAAACCCGGTAGCTGAAATCGTGGGCTCGCGTAAAGGCTAGTTGCTCTTTTCTGTGTTGGGCCGAACAAGTTCTTTCGGGGTTCATAAGCACTGAATTTTATAGGCTTTAAGGATTTTTTGCAAGCTTAAAGCCGCGGGTTTTGATGGTAATAAGACTAAACTCGCTTTTTTGCTTCTTTAATTTCTCGCGAAGCCGTGCAGCTAATCTATCAATTGTCCAATCGGAAACTCCAAGCTCTTCTGATTCCGGCCAAACAGCTTCGATAATTTTTTCCCGCTCACAAACTTTTTCTAAGTTGGCAAAAAGCAAATCATATAGCATTTTTTCTTTTTTGGTAAAATCGACCACTTCGACTTCCTCCTTTTCGCCGGCTTTAAACTTTAAAAAATTGTCAAAAAGCGCACCAAAAACCTCACTTTTGCCATTTGACCCGCTGACCAACCCGCTCTCCCAGAGATATTTAGTTAGATGTTTTTGATCTTTGGCAACCCCTTTCCCTTTGTGAATCCCCAAAACTGCCTCTTTTTCAAGATCATTCAAACTTTCCCAAATCTCTTCTGACTGCAACCTGATGCGCTCATCTTCCCAAATCAAGTCTTCAGGCTCTAGTTGACTATTCTCCCCTACCTTTTGCACTAAAATTAAAATCAAAAGGTGTAAATACTGCACATGTCCACCGGAAAAGGTAATTAATTTTTTTTCGATATCTTTTTTGACTTTCAGCTTGTAGCGTTTTTTGAAGGCATTAAAAATAATTTCGGTATCCTTACGGCTTGCCGGCTTAATCCAAAGGACGTTGGAAAAAACATGCAAAAAATTGCGATCGATTTTCCCTTTGAGGATATCGTCAACTTGGCGAAAACTGGTAAAAACATAAGAAAGTTTCTGATTGCAGGCATCAACTAGACCCTCAAGATTGGCAAAAAACTGGGAATCAACCGCCTCAATCAGCCGATCAAAGCGAATGTAAAAAATCGCCGGTGAAAAGCCTGCTTCAACAACCTTAACCAGCGCTTCCCGCAAGTATTCGCAAGCTAAGAAAAGATCCTGCGTTTGAATAGCCTCAAGAAACAGGCTGTTTATTCCTTTTTTGATCGACTGATCAATTTTAATATCATCAACGGCATCAACCAGCCTTTTGAAGGTCAAGATCCAAAATGGGTATAGTTCTCTCTCGACAAGATCATTAAGATCGCAGACGATGAAAAGATGCCGTTTGTCACCTCCCAAATATTTTTTGACAATCCCTTTATGATAAAGAAAGAAACGCAGGAAATCAGAAATACCTACCCGCTTAAGACCGACAATCTCAACCGAGTGGCACAGCTTTAAGTGCTCTCCCATTTTTTCGGCGTCTTTGCGGCGAAAAGAAAGCGGGTATTTCGTTTCAATTACTGAGTTGGCCACAGTCAACTATCATAAATGTTTTGATGGGAGTGTGCAATTTGGGAATTTTGACAGATAAAAAACATGCTTGCAGTCCGCAGTTCTGCTTTGCAGAACGAAGGACTGTGGGGTTTTTGTCAGGATAAGATCGGCAACTTGTCAAGCAAACCTAGCCCAAATTATCTAGATTTGAGGTGTATGAATCACGAAGAAGATCCTCGACTTATGGCTGATCCTGGCAGTGCATCATATAAAGGACGCCGTTTGGGAACCATAGCAGATCCCTCAAACCCTGACCGATGGCACGGCTCATATGGCCAGAGGCCAGTGAGAATCATCCCCCCTTCGGAAGAAGACCCTCAGCCCTCTGAAATGGTTGCAATCGGGCCGCAAGAACCAACGGAAATAGCTGTTCAACCGCCACTTTTCCAAAGATTGACCGGTGTTTTTAAAATTCGACGCCCAGAGGCGTCTAAACCCTAAGTTGTCCCAGCCGAAGACTAAAAAGTGCCAGTTATTTGACTTGCGCTAAAACTTTATCCGCAATGTCAAAGTTGGCATAGACTTTGGCAACATCATCCAAAGATTCTAGTTTTTCCATTAGATTTAAGATCTTTTTAGCTGTCTCGGCATCAGCTATGGCAACAGTAGTTGTCGGTTTTTTGGCAATTTCCGCGCTGGCAACAGTTAACCCTTTTCCAAGAAGCTCTTTCTTAACTGCTTCAAGCTCTGGCGCCTTAGTGTAAATCAAAACCTCATTGTCGGCTTCCTCGACATCCTGGGCACCGGCTTCAACAGCCAAATTGAAAATTTCATCAAAACTCTTAGCGTTCTTGGAAATGGCAATTACTCCTTCTTCGCTAAACATCCAGGAAACGGCGCCAGGGGAAACAAATGTACCGCCGGCATGCTCAATAACACCCTTGATTCCGGCGGTTGTCCGATTCTTATTGTCCGTTGTCGCCTCGACAATTAAAGCGACCTTACCCGGTCCATAGCCTTCATAAACAACTGATTCCAATTGCCCTCCAGCTCCGCCGTGGCCTAACCCCCGATCAACCGCCCGCTGGATATTTTCCTTGGGCATGTTGGCAGCTCTGCCCTGATCTATAGCCAGCCGTAATTTAAAGTTTGAAGCCGGATCCCCGCCGCCGCCTTCGCGAACGGCAATGGTAATGACATTGGCCAGTTTGGTAAACACCTGCCCGCGTTTAATATCCGTTGCGCCCTTCTGCCGCTTTATGGAAGACCACTTGCTATGTCCAGACATCGCGAGAAAAATTATACTCTATATTAAATTAAATTAATAAGGAGAAAAATTTGATTAATTGACAACACTCCCCCTTTGTATTAATGTATCGATACATCGATACAAATGAGTCAAGTCTCCAAAAGAGTTCTCACCAAACAGATCGAAAACAGATTATTTCAAAATTTCTGGGAACTTATAGCTGACATTAAAAAACCCAGGGACGTTCAAACGTTTCTCGAAGATTTTCTCTCTCCAACCGAGAAGGTCATGTTGGCTAAAAGAATGGCCATTGTGATTTTACTGACAAAGGGTTATAGCCATCGATCAATTGCCTCTATGCTTAAAGTATCTACTTCTACTGTAACTAAATTTGTCCTTTTCCTTAAAATTAAATCGTCAGGCTTTCAACTTTTAATCCAAAAGTACTCAAAAAAGCAGGCTTTTATCGAAATGGTTCAGGAATTGGAAAGATATTTATACAGACTACAGCCGAGACAGCACTTTGTCGAAGAAGGTTTAATCAAAGCTAAACTCGGCCACAAAAAAGAAGTGTTTTAATGTATCGATACATCGAATTGATAGGTATTTCCATAATTGAAAAAGGAATTCAAGAAGAAATCAATCCCGCAATTTGATGGTGTTAACCACCTCCGTGTTTTGGTTGTTCACCCTTCCAAGTAGTCGGTGTGGAATAGCGCAAAACTAGTTGAGGAAATTCGGATATTTCCAAGGGCCTTAGTAATTTCAACTGGACCTCTTCCCTTTGGCGGCTCCACTCGCCAAAAGCTGTGGCCACAAAATCTACGTTAGCTGCTTCTGAATCAATTCTAAAAACTGGCGTTGTCGACCTTTCATCAAGAGGCATTCCACCTTCTGCTTTAATTATTTCTGGATCCAGACCGGAAATTAAAGAATTGTGGGCTACCAATCTTGACTTATTAAGAGTCACTCTTTCTGTATATTGGCCAAACCCGGCAACTCCATGCGGCCGTGTGGTATTGTACCAAAAATACAACTGTCCAATAACCAGATCACAAGCAGCAAATTGGGCGGTACCAATAACCCCTTTACGAAATCTGGCCATGTGGATTGATGAGTCTACAAACTCTAAAGCTTCAGGGGCGACTGGATAATCCTCGACTTCGACATCAAAACCATGTTGTGTTAAAAGCGGCACAACCACCTCATCATTTTGTGCAGGCCAAAATAAAACACTTTCATCTCTTGGTACCAGTGGGTAAACTAGCTCTTTTTTGCGCCTAACCCATTGAATGATGTATGGAAGTGTAAATTGCAGATCGGCACTCGAGCGAAAGCTTTGGTAGGTAGACCAAAGTGCATTTCCGACAATTTCGCCTTTTTCATCAACCCACATTCCATCCAAAGACCAATCTTGTCTTTCTTTCCTTATCTGTCGAAAACGCACTTCTGAGAAGTCGGCATTTGATGCTTGTGTCTCCTCAAAAACCCGAAGTAACCATGATTCTAAGTTAGTTAGGTCTATCTGCTCGCACCAATTGACAGCACCTAACCTGTGAATATCCGAGGTTATCCATCCTTTGCTTACCGCTTCCCGATAAAGATCTTGCAAATGGGCAGCAGGTACAAATTGCGAAGGCTTATTTTCTCCCCTTTCAGACATAGAGTGAAATATACTCTTATGGGCTAAAATATGCAAATTTAATTTTTGTTCCGGTCCTGTTCTAAGCCGGCTTTTAAAGGTTCAATAACTCGATGCGTATTAATAAGTAAACATCAAAAATTAGAAAATTTCAAAAATTTTCAACACTTGAACACCATGAGTACTCAAATTATCCAAAATTGTTTCAAAATTTATACCTATTGACTCTGAATTCAGCCTGTTCTAAGTTGACATAGTACAAATTTTAATGGATACTACACTCACAGACGCAAGCCTAAGTGCAGAAGTCCTTGCAAAACAGGCAATTTCAGCCGCGGTAGCCGCCAACTGGCAAGAAGCTGCCAAATTAAACCGTAAGATCCTTTCTGTTTCCTCCGGTGACGTAGAGGCCCTCAACCGCCTGGCACTGGCCCAAAGCTGTCTTGGAAAAGTCAATCTCGCCCAAAAAACATATAAAAGGGTGCTTTCGATCAATCCTTACAACATCATTGCCCTTAAAAACCTGGACAAATTATCCAAATCTACAGGCGCAAAAACCAACGGCATCAGTAACGGTAACACTAATCATCAACCTAAAATCTCAAGCGATGTTACAAAACTGTTTTTGTCCGAACCCGGAAAAACGAAGATAATTAATCTTTTGAATCTGGCTCCGCCTCAGGTTTTGGCAGCATTAAATTGCGGCGATCCTCTCATGATAAATGCCAAAAATCATTCCGTTTCAATTTCCACCACCAACAGAGTATATTTGGGCGCCCTCCCCGATGACCTAGCCCACCGCCTAATTAGTTTTATTGCCGGAGGCAACCTTTATGACGCCTACGTTAAAGCTGCCACGCCCAAGAATTTAACCATCTTTTTAAGAGAAGTCAAAAGATCCGGGAAGTTTATTAACCAGCCGTCATTTACGACCGGCCAAAGTTCTTCTTTGGAATCCGATTAAAAATTTTCGTTCTTCTTCTTAGCCAGTTCAGAAACAGAAAAACCTCCACCCAACTTTTCTTCAGCTGGCGGATCTTGAATCTCTCCTGAATTGGTTTTTGCATTTTGTTTCTCATTGGGAAGTCCCTCCCAGGGGAATTTTTCAGGTTTACCGGTATTTTCATCAGGCGTGTTTTGACTTTGAATTCGGGGAGCAGTTTTTGCAATATCCGGATTAGTTTGGGTAGTATTTTGTAACTGCGGTTCTAAGGAAACATCTACCTCTTTAATTGCGCCCTTTTTTTGTTCCCTGATAAGCGAAACTAGGGCTGCTACAAAAGAAATGGATAGAATTATAATCCCCAAAATTACAAAAATCATTTAAAGTATCTGTCAGAAAAATCGTTGCCCAAGATTACTTTAATTTCTTTTGTTTCAGGCTCTTTAGGCTCGCCTCGTGGCGAAGCAGGCGCGACAACTATATCACAGTCGAAAATTTTTGCCAAATATCTCACTGAGTAATTATCTCTGTCGGATGATACAATTTTCGTTTTTTCGGTTGGAGTACCTGTAACATTTATCGTCGTTGTCACAAACCCGACACCGCTTACAAATTGACTTGCCAAAGTTGCCGCAGCCGCAACATCAGTGGTATTTTCAATTACTACATTCCGGCTTTTTTTATTTAAACTCTGATTTTCTAAATATGGGGCAATTTTAAAATGCAATGATTCCTCGTCTACTCCTAAAACTTTTTGATTATTGCCAACACTAATCTCCTCTGACGCAGCCGCCAAATCGACTATTTCCAACCTATTAATACTTAAGCTTTTTACCTGCCACCAAAGTAAAAGTAGGTCTTTTTGAGAAACATTTGTACTCATTGTGTTACTATAAATTTTACCGGATAAAATTTTAAATGGCGTAGCAATTGACGCAAAATCTTTAAAACTTGCATCAACTGTTTCTTTGTCTAATTTTTTATTCTGAAAGAATATATAATTTTCAATATCTGTCCCTATTGAAATTGCCAATATGTTTACCAGCTTGCTGGTGTTTTTATCATCTATAACTTTGGAGAGTTGCACCAAGGGCAATTTAGAATCTCCCGAAAAATAATATTTAGAAGGGTCTAATTTAAAAAGAGCAATTCTTTTTGGTTCTTTCTGAAAAATAAAAACAGCAGGGGGTGTTGTGCCTAAGTACGAAACAAATGATGCTTGGCTGTCCCAGTTTGATTTGCCCAAATATTTTTTAAGCGAAATGGTTTTTACCAGACCGTTTAAAATAGCCAAGGCTAAAACAATAACGATAAAAATCGAAAGTAACTCCCGACCTCTTTTTTGAGTATCTCTTTTCTTCCAAGCAGCTCGACTGTTAGGATAGTCCACCATAATTTCCTTTATCCTAGCTGCCCGATTTTAAAAATACAGTTACTTCCCTTTTTTCCCGATTATCTCAATTTTTGGAGGCGTATAAATTTTGACACGCATAGCGGCCTCTTTTTCTAAGGACTCTTTCTTCTTCTTCCTCTTTTCACCTTTATAATATCCGCCAAAGCTTCCCACTACTTTTCGCCTCCTCTCTTTGTAGTCAGCTTCAAATAACCTCTATTTTCATTCTAACAAAGCAGGAAAAGAATAAACAATCTGTTAAAAAATTTTGTGCTGTAGAAGTTCTTCGAAGTGTTTGCTTTTAGCCTTTTTGATTTTTCCAAGATCTTCCCAGTTTTCCGCTAAAACCCGGCTCACATGTCTGCCACCTATAGTCTCCGGCACCACCACATAATCTGCACCCATCTCATAAAGCTTGATTGCATCATGCAGCCAATAGCTTGTAACCACAAACGGGCCCCTATAATTTTTCTCTTTGGCAAATTTAATTAAAAGTGCACTGTCTGCTATATCAGGATCCGTTATAATAATTAGCTTTGCCCTGCCAACTTCAAGTTCTTCAAGTACCTCCGGGTCACTGATATCCCCAAAAACCGCATTGAAACCTGCCGCACGAAGGCTGTTTATTATCTCCGGGTTGAAATCAACAACCACTATCTGTTCTTTGTCCTTTATTTTTCCTTTAAGAAAATTCAAAATATCCGAACCCATCTGTTCCGCTCCTATCAAAACCACATGATCTTTTAATAAATCCTTATGAATAACATAAGGATCATGAGCTTTCTCTGGAAATAACTTTGAAAAAGGATGTTCGATAAACCGATAGACTTTGTCTCCATAAAGAATTAAATATGAAGACAAAGTAATCGTCACAATGCCTACACCTGCAACCAAGGAAACCATTTCTGTTGTTAAATGACCAAGACCCTGTCCCACTGCCATCAAAATCAGCGAAAATTCAGAAATCTGGGCTACCGTCACAGAAGCAAAGAAAGCAGTTCTGTTCCTGTATCCCAAAGGAAGCATGATTGCCAGAACGATCAAGGGGTTACCGATAAGAATAAAGGCTGAAAGGATAATAATATGTACCACATTCACACCTGAGGCTCCGACAGACATTGAAGCACCAAGCAGAATAAAAAAGATTACGATGAAAAAATCACGCAGCGGTTTGACTCTTGCAGAAATCTGAATCCGGTAAGGCGATGTAGCTATAGAAAGCCCTGCCAGAAAAGCACCGATTGCTATAGAAAATCCGATACGCTGAGCAAGAGCAGACATCAGAAATGCCCAAGCAATCGCGGAAACGAATAGCAATTCGACAGAGGCCGACGTAAGCCTAAAAAGATACTTCAGAAGTGTTTTAGAGGCTATATAGGTAGCTCCAAACAGAATCGCTCCCTTTATAAAGATTAAAATGATTCCGGATATATCAGGGACTTTCCCTAGAGCAAATCCGGACAAAAACATCAAAGCCAGAATTGCCACAAAATCCTGTACGAGCAAAAACCCTACTGCTATTTTGCCGTAAAGCGACTGTAAATCATGTTTTTCGGAAAGCAACTTAACAATAATAACTGTAGAAGAAAAAGTTAAAGCCGTCGCTATATAAATTGCAGGCACTGGGGCAAAACCTAAAGCACTAATAATTACAAAACCCACAAACGCCGTAAAGAATATCTGTCCCAAACCTGTTAAAATTGCTGCCTTACCTACATATTTAAGATCTTCAATTTTTAACTCAACTCCTACCAAAAACAACAAAAATGCGATGCCGAAATTTGCCAAAACGTCCAAAAAAGTTTTATCAAAACTCTTAAAAACAGCAAAAATCGAAATGACGATTCCGGTAAAAATATAGGCAACAATCAAGGGCTGCTTAAGAAGTCTGGCAATTATTCCAAAAACACTAGCTAAGACTAAAACAGTAGCTAACTGAAAAAAAAGGTTCTCCATGGGCAGTTATTTAACTTCTTCAAGATTTAGAATCGCATTTTTGAGCTCTTTTGGCAAGAGGCTTTTAAATTTGACGATTTTTTTACTTTTTGGATGCGTAAATTCAATTTGTGCGGCATGCAAAAAAAGCCGCGGACACCAAGCTAAATCAAAGGCTAAAAGCTTTCTTGGAGTGTAGATCGAATCGGAAACAACCGCATGGCCGATGCTTTTTAAATGAACTCTCACCTGATGGGTCCTGCCTGTTTTAGGATACAACCTCAGTAATGTGTAATCGCAAGCATGATGCATTAAGTAATTAACTCGAGATTTGGAGAAACTGGAAGATAAATTTTCTAAATTTGAAATTTGCTTTTTTAAAGAAAAACTTCGCAATTTGAAATTTGAAATTTTTTTATAGTCCGTCTTCGCTTCCCTGCCATCAGCTGATCGGCGATCAGCAATCCCGAACTTTCCGAACTTACCAATTCTAGTCAATCTTGACTCAACCGTACCTTGTTTTTCTTTGATCAAACCATGTACAAGAGCCAAATATTCTTTTTTAATCGTCCTCTCTTTGAATTGCCTCTGCAAAAAATCAAAAGCCTTTTGGGTTTTGGCGACCAAAAGAAGCCCTGAAGTTTCCCGATCAAGCCGATGGACGATACCAGCTCGCCCACCTATTCCCAAACTTTCGCCTAGATGAAAATACTGGGACAATTGATCCTGAAGCGTTTCCTCCTTTATCGTTACCGATCGGTTAACCACCTGCCCTGACGGTTTCTCGACTACCAAAATATACTCATCCTCAAAAATTATATTAAGCTTTCTTGCCATGACGATGAATTAATTGATAACCAATGATCAGAACCCCAATGCTAATTGCACTATCGGCAAGATTAAAACTTGGCCACCGAGTCCAACTCGGTAAATTGATAAAATCCCGCACGCACCCTAACATCAACCGATCAACAAGATTGGAAACTCCCCCGCCAAAAATCAACGACAACCCGATTGCAGATGGTATCTTCTTCTCCCTGATCATCAAATAAAAAATCAAAGGAAGTACGGTCAGCGCTATGATGATGCCAAAACTACCAGAAAGCCCAATCCCAAAAGCAATTCCCTTGTTACAAATAATCGGCACAATATCCCCTGCAATATATTTGGAAAGTTGATCAAAAAAAACTACAAAAGGGGCAATTGCCAAAAACTTAACCTTTGGCTTCAATTTCTTTCTCACATTTTAAACAATAAATTGCCTGCGGTTTGACTTCTAGGCGGGCAAAATCGATCTTTTTGCCGCAACGCTCACAAATTCCGTAAGTTCCTTTTTTAATTTTGGAAAGAGCCATCTCGATTTCCTTTAAATCTTTTTTTAATTTTTGCTCCAAAATTACTGCCTGCTCATGGCCAAATAATTGGGCGGCATCGGTCCCCGGTTCGACAATTATTGACCTGTCCTGATTGCTAAATGGGTCATCACGCTTAATTCGCCTAAGAGCACTTATGACTGTATTTCGCTGTTTTGCAACTTTAGCTTTTAAAACTTTAAGGCTGATCATTTTTTCCCTTTAAACACATTAACAAATTCAACAAATCCTAAGTAAATCTCCAAAACCGCAAACCTCACAGCGAGGTAAAATGATCTTACCAGATTAAGGGGCACAAATAAAACCGTCTTGGCAAATTTCCCGGCTTCCTCTTGCGAGGTAAGTATCCTTTTTGTTCTAAATATTGAAAGCAGAAAAAAGGCAACAAGGGATTTAACATCCTCCTTGAGTTTCCTTCTTGCCAAAAAGTACCATAAAAATAATCCAAGGATTAAAACAGCAGCTTCAAAGACCGCATGCCACCCTTCTTTACCACTGGGTATTCTTCCCAAAGAAAAGGAAAATCTAAGCGTGAGATTGAAAACGGCAACAAAAACCAGATAAAAACAGCCGAAAAACCCTGCATGCCTCCTCTTTGCAGATAACCGTACAATTACAAAATAAATTAGAAAATAAAAAATAAAATAGAAAAAATCTTTATTAAGATTAAAAGATACTTGTTTTAACATTAAGTTTGCCCCGAGAAATTTACTAAGATAGTAGACTATTTGTACAAACACAACTGGGGCTGCCGCCAAGTCAAAAATTTGCAAAAAATTTGCTCTTTTAAGCGCAAGATAAATTAAACCGGAAACAGCAAGACCAAATAGAGCGCCATAATAATCAAATCCCCAATAAGCATTGACAAATATCAACTTTTTAAAAGACCACTGATAAAATTGGGACCTTATTAAAAAATCGAAGATTCTGGAAAATAAAATTGCACCCAAAAGAGAAACTACTGCTGTGTCTAGCAGCTTCTCTGTTTCGATTAGTTCATGTCTGCCGGCTCGCCAAAATAGAAAAATTCCCAAAAAAATACCCAGCAAAAAAAGCGCTGGGGCCAACCAGACTAAAGAAACATTCATTACTGTCGAAAAATTTGCGGGAAACATTAAATGATTATATCTTAAGATTTCGACGAAGTGAAATCTGAAAGATATATCAGAGGAGCGCACTGAGTTTATCGAAGTGCGACCTGCTGATATATAAAAGCTTAGCATGGAAGACAGGTCAGGCAGTGGACTCAAAATCTTAACTGTGTTATGATTACAAATGTGAACCAGAGAAATCTGGTTTTTTGAATGACAGCCACCGCACACGCTCTAATCGGAGCAAGCCTAGCCACCATAATCGCCAATCCATATTTGGGAATTCCAATTGCCGTACTTTCTCATTTTATTGCCGACCTGATTCCCCATTGGGACGCAGGCACAAATCACCGCAATAAATCCATGACAAGGCTTAAAGTTGAGGCAGCGCTTGATGTCCTTTTAGGTTTTGCGCTGGTTTTAATTTTATTTAGAAATTTTAGTCAAACTAATCCAATCTATTTATTCTCTATGGTAATTGCCGCTCAGCTTCCGGATTGGATCGAAGCTCCTTCGTGGATGTTCGGCTTTAAAGTTCCCCCGTTTTCCTGGCTGGACTGGCTCGGCCACAAACTGCAATCACGGGCTCAACTGCCTTGGGGCTTGGTTACGCAAATTGTGGTTGTGGGAGTTTTACTTTTGATGACTGTTAATTTCGCAGATGTCGGCAATGTCCTGGCTGCCTTAATCCCCGCTTCTTAATCACTTCGCTCGCTCGACATATTGACCAACGTAAGCAAGCATTCTACTTTATAGGAAGTTCGCCAGTCTTCTGTAGTACCATTCTCAATACATTTTCGATTACCACCATTTCTGCAATAGCAATATCAGCAGGCGGAACGTCCAAAGCTTCCCTTTGTACTTTGATTGACATTAGATCAACCTGTGCATCTCCCTCAGGGTTCACCCCAAGCCTAAGTTGACGGGCCATTCTTTCAGCTACAGTTCCGGCATACCTTATCAACGCAAAGGATTGAGTATCAGAGTACCCTCTTTCTTGGGTCCATTCCTCAACAACCTGTTCCGTTTGCCAACAGCTCTAATGTTTTCTCTTGGAGTCGCTGTTCTTTCTGACATAAATCTCACCCCCTTGTAGACAGAAGATTATTTTGCCCTCTCAACATACTCTCCGCTTCGAGTATCAACTCGGATCACCTCGCCGGTTTTGATGAATAAAGGCACTTTGACTGTCAAACCGTTTTCCAGAGTGGCATCTTTATAAGTTGCGCCAACGGTATTGCCGCGGGCGGAACCGCCGGTTTGGGTGATTTTATACTCTATTATTTTAGGAATTTCAACGGACACCGGTTTATCGTCAATAACTCCAAGTGTCAACTCCATCCCCTCTTTTAAGAACTTGCCGATATCGCTAATTAAAGAGACAGGTACCGCAAACTGCTCATAACTTTCTATATCCATCAAATGACAGCCCTGACTATCTTTGTACAAATATTGGACTTTTTTGCGGTTTAAGTTTACTTCCGCAACTTTTGCTCCGGTAATAAAAGATTTTTCAACAGTTGCCCCGCTTGAAAGACTTCTCACTTTGACTTTGACTGTCCCCGAGCCTCGGCCCATCTTGATATGTTCATAGGTAAGCACAAGATAATACTGCCCTTTTTCTTCAAAGACTTTACCGGCTCTAAGTTCAGTAACCAAAAGCATTATCGGGACTTGCGGGTCTTGACGCGGCTAATTCGGATAAGCCCTGAAGTGGACACAACAGCAATTCCTCGTTTTTCAAGCTCATCCAAAAATAAATTAGCCCCGATGGAATCAGAAACCATATGGCCTGCCACAATCAAGTTTATGTGATGTTTTTTTACTTCCACACGGTGTTCCTCTGAAGTATGCATCGAAATAATGGTGCCAACGCCGGCTTGAGATAATCTTTCGTAAATTTCTTTTGCGCCTTCTGTTCCGCCCGTAAACTCGGCAACTGCCACTTTTCCGGCTCTGTTTTTTTCACTGCCCGCATAAATTGAGGGTCCGGCTTTGTATTTAATTGCCTGTTTGTATTCCGGAATTGACCGCAGTATATCCATCACATCGCCGACTGTGTCATGTTCTCTTTTTTCAAAAATATCGGCCATAAAGCGCCAGCCCATATTGTCCCAAACTGTATGAATGCACATAAAAGGCAATCCCAAAAGTCTTGCCGCATCAACACTGCGATAGTGATTGATCGGCCCGAATTTGCGGCGGACCTCTCCAACTCTTTCGGTCATCATTCCCTCTGCAACGTTAACCGGCACCCCGTATGAAGCCAGTAAATCAACCTGCAGATCCATCACCTCATGAAGTGAGGCAAGGGCGCCGCCTGCGGGGTGATGGGCAATCAGAAGATCAATATTTTCGCCTTTTTCGTTTAGGCGATCTGCCAATACGACCTCACCGGCATCAAAATCGATTCCGGCCATTACTTTTTTGACCTTTTTCTTTAAATCTCCGAATAAGACACGCGTGTCGGAATAGGGGTTTTTAAGACTCTCTAAATCGAAATCTTCTTTTTTCTTGGCTGGCAGCTCATCGTAGGCTTTTTTCTGGCGAGATAAGTATTTACCAACACCATTTTTGCCGCGTGGATCAGCTTCTGTCCCTAATTTAATTGCCAGCTCGTAAATTTCTTGGATAGTCATTCGTCGAAATTAAGTGTTGTAATTATAGCAAGTGCCGCGGGTGGGAGTCGAACCCACCGATTTATCTTAGGGCAAGCCCTCACTTAGTGTGGCCGGGGAGGGAGTCGAACCCTCACGGGAGTAAATCCCATACGTTTTTGAGACGTAACTGTCTACCAATTCCAGCACCCAGCCGTGAGTTTTGATTCTTAGCTAAAAAAGACCTCAGCTTCTGTCACTTCTTTGCAAAGCAAAGAACGACTCTTTCCGCCGCCGCGGCACAGGCTTAAATTATACCAAGAAACAGTATATAAACGAAGCAGGCAACAACCTTCTCTTTGACCACTAGAAGTGTTAATTCGACGGAGTTTATACTCATCCTGAGCAAAGTCGAAGGAGAACTGACCATCGGCACCTCACCCTATAGTTTGACAACTTGCTTTTCTTCTGCTTTAATTCTATCTAATGTCGGCCGAAAGAAGGCTCTCTGAGCAAGACAAGCAAGAACTGCAAGGATTTTTCAGGTCAAACCTGGTTAACCTAGTCAGTGTAACTGAAAAATGGTTTGGACTACCTAACCCTATAGAAGAACTAAAAACTGACGCGGGAGAAAATGCTGTAGCAGAAAAACTTCTAAAAGGTGAATCACTCGATCCCAAACCATCTTTAAGACTGGAAAATTTGAGTCAACCTGCAAGAGAATTGGTTATTAACGTCCAACAAGAAACAGAAACAATGGTACTTGCTGGCGAATCAATGACTGCCATTAAGAGGATTGACGGAGCTTTAGGGGAATCTATGCAATCATTTACGGAAGATGACTTAAGAGGGATAAGAGTGAAACTTTTTCTGGCTAGGGCCCGAGCGCAGGGGTACTTAGTAGAAAAAGGAGGGCTAAGTTCTATTCCGCATGGGCAGAAATTAAGATCTTTGTGTAGCTTGTCAGCTGGATTAGATTATATGAGATCGGATTTGGAATACGGATATGTAACTGACTTAGGAAGAACCATATCAGAATGCTTCGGATATGCCCAGATGCAAATATTACAACATAGAGTAATTGAAAAGATATTCGGTGGTGGACCCCAGCTTCTGCATCATGACACACTGAGACCTGTTAGAAGACTTTCTGTTCCTCAAGACAGAGAAATAGCCGATATCCAAAGGAGATTAGTCAATATGCTGCAGAGAATAATGTAGATTCGTTTGAACCCAAAAAGTTCTTCAACTGCCCGCATTTTTAAGTAAAGCATCCTAGGCTTTGAATTTGTTATCATGCGATTATGGTAACAAGACAGATTAAAATTCAGGCTGATGCTTTTGATTGGATTAAAAAACACAAAAAGGACCTATTTCTAAAATTTGCTGACATCTCCCTTTATGAGCAAGATCCGTATCCAACTACAGTTTTTATGGCAGGTTCCCCTGGGGCAGGGAAAACAGAATTTTCAAGAAGGCTCGCTGAACTGTTTAAACAAAAACCGGTTATTATAGATGCAGACGAGATTCGTAAAATAATTCCAGGTTACGTAGGCAAGAAGGCTTATCTTTTTCAAAAAGCGGCAACAAAAGGAGTTAATTTTCTATATGATTATGTTTGCAAGAACAGACTTAATGTAATTATTGATGGTACTTTTGCCTATGCCGATCCAATTGAAAATATCAAACGATCTCTCAAGCACAATCGCAATATCGAAATATATTTTCTCTATCAGGATCCTGTTATTTCTTGGAAATTTACCAAGATAAGAGAAAAGAAAGAATTTAGAAACGTCCCCAGAGATGTTTTTATAAATGCGTATGTAAAATCAATTGAGAACGCGGCTACTGTTAAAAAGAAGTTTGGTGCCAGAATTAAACTTAATTTAGTGATTAAAGATTTTACTGATGGCTTGCAAACACTAAAGTTAAATATAACTGTCCTTGAAAAATTACTACCAAAATTATATACTGGTGAAGAATTAACGCAGATTCTTAACTAAAATGGCACACAAGACAAGAAAGACTACTCCAAAAACTGATTTCTCTAAATTCTTTGTAGTGGAAAGTGCTGAGTCAAAAAAGAAACTATTGAGAGAAGTCGTAAGAAAAGCTAACGAAGACCAAAAACGTCTTTTTCAATCAGCTTAAATCCAAACTTACCATTCTTTTTATATAAAGCTATTTTGATTCTAAACCCAAAAAGTTCTTCCTTCGGTAGAACTCAGGATCTAGCGACCCTTCGATTACATCATGATAGTGAGCAGGGTCGAACTACTCAAGGTCATGGCCTTCGACTTCGCCCGCCTAGACGAGCTATGCGAGGCTGGTCAACATATCTTCACAATCTACAGCTCGGCAACCGCTGGAGGTTCTTCAACCTGTGGCCTGGCTCTTCTTTTTTCGGCAGAATAAAACTTGACTCTGTCTGCTTTAAAAATTAAATCGATATCCCCGGTTGGCCCGTTCCTGTGCTTTTGAATATCAAGTTTAACCTGCTCGATGTTTTCCGGATCCGGCCGCCAGATAAACATAACCACATCAGCATCCTGCTCAATCGCGCCTGATTCGCGCAAATCCGCAAGCTGAGGTCTTTTTGTTCCCCTCTGCTCGACTGCCCGCGATAGCTGGGAACAGGCAAGGACCGGAATCTTAAGTTCCCTTGCCAGATTTTTTAAGCTTTGTGAAATTTCCGAAACCTCCTGAACCCTGTTTTCCAGATGCCTGCCGACTGCAAGCTGCAGATAATCAATGATTAAAAAGTTAAGGCCCTTCTCCACCTGAAGACGCCTGGCTTTGGTACGCATCTCCAAAATATTGGCAGCCGGCGTATCGTCTATAAAAAGGGGCGCGTCCGCCAAAATCCCCATAGCCTCCTGAAGCCTGTCAAAATCGCTATCATCAAGCTTACCTGTTTTCAATTTCCAGGCGTCTACCTCCGACGTCGCAACCAGAAGCCGGTCAACCAGTTCTTCTTTACTCATTTCCAAAGAAAAAATACCCACTGGCAGGCCTTCCTTTACGGCTACGTGGCAAGCGATATTTAAAGCCAAAGAGGTTTTTCCCTGCCCCGGCCGCGAAGCCAGAATCAATAAATTAGAATCCTGCATGCCAGCAAGCTTACCGTCCAAGTCCCAATAGCCGGTCGGCACTCCCCGCAGCCCCCCGGGTTTGCGGTGAAGCTCTTCTAATCTGTCAAAACTTTCACCTAAAGCGTCCTTTAGGGGCATAAAGTTTTGCCGAAGCTGCTGCTGCGACAGAGCAAAAACCGCCTGTTCTGCTGCATCCAGAATTGACCTGATATCTGTTGTTTGGTCAAAAGCACTTTGAGAGACTTTGGTACTCGTGGTAATAAGCTGCCTTTTAATGTAGTGATCCCTTACAATTTGAGAATAGACAACTATATTGGCAGCCGTCGGTACAATTGATGCCAGCTCTGCCAAATAAGAAGCCCCGCCAACCTCGTCAAGCACCCCTTTTTTCTTTAATTGGGCAGTTAAGGTAACCAAATCGATAGGTTCACGTCTTTCGTAAAGATCTATCATTGCAGAAAAAATATCGCAGTGGTTTCGCGT
>Ga0155410_130_pt3 | contig 18115 bp, 25 predicted proteins | sample RifCSPhighO2_02_FD_106378 | JGI IMG/M metagenome (GOLD analysis project Ga0155410, IMG submission 106378) | Candidatus Curtissbacteria bacterium RIFCSPHIGHO2_02_FULL_40_17
AGCCAGGTCTTGGGAATTAGAAAGATTTTACGCAAAAAAACGGCGAAGCTTCGGCAGAAAGAAGTCTGGTGGCTCGTGGCAAAGCAGTCCGACTCTTTCCGTTTTTTCGCAGCCGGCTTCATCACCGAGAGAAACAGTTGCCATCCCTCGCCATGATACGCCAGAAGCCAAAAAAAAATATTGGGAACAGAAGGCTCAAAGAAGCAAAGGGACCAAAGTCAAAACCAAGCATGCGGCCAAGAAGTAAAGGTAATCGATCTAAAACTCGCAAGTGGCCCTATAGTTGACTTTTGTGTCTTGTAAGGTTATACTTCAATCTACTTAAATCTGATCGTTTGGTTAGTTAAGATACTTCAGGTAGTTACTCAACTTCCCCAAAACAATTCTCATTTAAGATTAATTTTTAGAAAGAAAGGAGGAGTAAAAAAATGGTAAAAAGATTATTTGTTGGAAGTCTTTCGTATAGTACAACTTCTGCACAGCTTGAAGAATTATTTTCCCAGGTTGGTAAAGTTGCAAGCTTAAATCTGATTACAGATAAGTATTCGGGTCAGTCCAAAGGATTTGCGTTTGTGGAGATGTCCACAGATGAGGAAGCAGATAAGGCAATCGCAAAATTTAATAATTTTGAACTTGACGGTAGAAAAATGGTTGTAAATGTGGCCAGACCTAAAGAAGATCGGCCGCAGAGTCAGGATAGAGGATACTCGCGGTCTAACCGTTGGTAACTTTCGGCAAAAAGAGTTTTTGATGCAAAGAAGTGCGGAAACAGTTTGTATTCGTTGTGGTCAATTGCGTGTTTTCTTGCGGAAATGGAAGGACAGGACCAACGATAGAGGTACTATGATCACTCACACCGAAAGTGTCTGCCCGGATCATGAGTGCCAAAAAATTGTGGACGCGCAGTTTACACAGATGAGAGAAAAACGGGAAATGTCCGAAGAGAAAAGGAAAGGCATTATTTTAGCTCGAAGAACTAAATCAATCGCCTAATTTAAACCCTCTATTTTTCCTAAAAAGTCCAAATAAGCTGGAAACAGGTCTAGAATTGAAGCCTGAAGCTGGCGGTCAAGATTGAAAAAAATCATGGCAGCCGTTACCAGAACCACTACCCCAAAAACTTGCTGGATCCGACCGGTGTAGCTTGAAAGAAAGCGGCTTTTGGTAATTAGAGTGGCTCCACCTAAAGCCAGAGCAAGAAGTGGGATAGCCAGACCTGCTGCGAAAGCTAAAACAATGGCGATTTGGGCGAGACTGACTGTTTGGGTAGCGGAGATAGTGGCCACAATTGCCAGAATCGGCGCAGCGCAAGGACTCCAAACGATTCCCAAAATTAGGCCTGTCAGGTAGCCTCCCAAAAAGTTATTAGCGGTGGAAATGGTGCCGGTTTTGGTAGAGAAAATTGAGCTGATTCTGCTGACAAAAATTTCTAGGTATGCACTAAGGGCAGGAATTACCAAAGATAACCCTAAAGCCAAAAGAATGATGGCTGCTATTTTTCGCAAAATTTCTGCATCAAATGCGGTTAGGCTAACCAGAAAGGAAATCGTCAGCGTAAAAATAGTAAAGCTGGTGACTATGCCAAGAACTGCTCCAACAGGCTTACTCCTGTTGCCGCCGGTTGCAGTCGAAAGGACAATTGGCAAAAGCGGCCAAATACAGGGAGCCAGAATTGCCGCAAGGCCCGAGATGAAGGCAATCAGAACAACAATAAGCATTTAAAGGATGGAATTTACTTCCTTTAGGAAAGTTTCCTTATCCCACTGATCTCCGGAACGTTTGACTTCTTGGCCGTTTTTAAGGATAAGTTTGGTATGTTGGTAGGGGATCTTAAACTGTTTTGCAAGTTGTTTTTCATCGTCGTCGGTATCGGAATCATTAAAACTGACTCTGAAGCCAACCACATCACTTGAATTTAAAGAATCAAATCCTTTGATAACTTCGGGCTGTTCCACCCGACAAACGGGGCACCAGTTGGCGTAAAAGTTAAGGACGATAATCTTGCCTTCGGCAAGAGCCTTCTCATAATCAGTTTTTGTGAACTCAAGGTAAGGTGAACCTTCATTGGTAAGGACATTGCCTTGATATCCCGGGATTTGACGCGAAGTCTGCTCTTTTGAATTTTCTATATTTTGGGTTTTAGGGTTTTGGGGATTTTCTTTATTTCTGCTGCCTAAAATTAAAATGCCAACAACGATGATGACGATTGGTATGATTACCAGAAGAAGCTTTTTCATTCTTTATTATCCTAACAAATAAGCAAAGTTTTGTTGACTAATTATATTCCAAATGCTATTCTTTTTAAACTGAAACTGGATAGTTTAATAAGTTAAGATTTAGACCTCTTACACTTCTTCAAACAATTCCACGAAAGAGAAAGGAGGAACACATGGCGAAAAAATTATTTGTCGGAAGTCTTTCCTATGGTGTAACCGGTGCTCAGGTTGAAGATTTGTTTAGTAAGGTTGGCAAAGTTGAAAGCTGCAATTTAATTACTGATAAATTTTCTGGTCAGTCCAAAGGATTTGCGTTTGTGGAGATGTCCACAGATGAGGAAGCAGATAAGGCAATCGCAAAATTTAATAATTTTGAACTTGACGGCAGAAAAATTGTTGTTAACGAGGCCCGTCCGCAGGAAAATAGAAATCAGGGTCAAAGTAGAGGAAACTTCAGGTCCAAGAGATGGTAAATATGGCAAGCCAAGAGACAGTTTGCATCAGGTGCGGCAAGATACGAATATTTGCAAGAAGATGGAAGGAGAAAACCGAAAAAGGATCGGTTATAATTCATGAGGAAACAGTTTGCCCGGATCCGGACTGCCAAAAAATTGTTGAGGCGAAATTTGAAGAAATGAGAAAGAAAAGAGAGCTCCTTAAACGTTGAGATAGAACGGCGCTTTAAAAAACCTCGAAAAGCCCCAAGATAATTCTTTGCCCCCTCTCATTTTTTGATTGACACTAATCGTGGAAAGTGCCTAAATATAGATAGAGCCTGTCCAACAGGACATAAGTGCCAGTCGAAGCCCTTTCGGGTGCACATTTTGCGATAAACGGCCACAGCCCTCAACAAGAGCAAAAACGTCCTACTCAGATTTCAGATGTACCACAATCGTTTACTGATTTTTTATCTCTGTTGGCCTCACAGATACCTGAGGCTTGGACAGATCCGGCATCAGCAGCATTAGATGGAGCTTTGGCTATAAATGAAAGACTTAGACTAAGATTAAGTCCCCTATGGAAAAATCCTGATGTTTGCAAAGGTAATGGGTCCGGTGTTGTTGTTTTACCCGGTTTTTTTGGTTCTGAGGCGAGCAGCAAATTGGTAGTAGATAATCTAAATGCAATAAATTACAAAACGGACGTTGTGCCTCTTCGCTACTTTCTTCACGTAGAACCAACAGAAAAAATGCCCGATGGGGTTATTGCGCATCTGAAAAGGAGAAAAGAGGAAACCGGAGGAAAGGTACATCTAATTGCTCACAGCAAAGGGGTCCATGTGGCGCTGATTACAGCCATAACTAAACCGGAAGAATTTTCCCATTGTGTGGATCAGCTGTTTTTGGTTGCAGGTGCTGTTCCCAATAGGGTCAATACTGTGGTAGGGGTGACTTATGTCGGAACTCAAATGGTTTTTTGGGGAAATGACTTCAGGCTCGGAAGTTTAGTAAGAAGCCGGGAAGAAATGAGATGCCTTGATAGTATTAGACTAACGACGATTAAAGTAAGGAGGGATCCGATTATGGACGGATATTATGTAGGCAGTAAGGAGGAGGTATTTGAAGTTGGCGGTTCGCATACGGCGGCAGTCGAGAATAACTTGGTTTTTATCGCCCAAAGACTGGCCAGGTCTGTACCGGTCAAGCAAAGTGAAATGGGTAGGCTTTTGGAATTTCCAGTCACAGTCGCAGCCTAAGATGTTAGAACGGATTTCGGCTTTAAGAATAGATTTGGGACAGGGAACGATGCGGGAAGTCGAGGTAGACGAATATGGCAACTGGCAAAGTAATGAGGGTGGAGTCATAACCACCCACATCGAAGGGGAAATCGGTGAGGAGCAGCAAAAGGGTGGTATCTATCTGTGCGTTGAATATGATATTCGTGACCCTTACCCTTACCCACACTTGGAAGGGAGCTATATCTCGGGGAAGCTGCCACCTAGGCGAAGAGCTAAACTTTTGATTTGGAATTCTGGAGCAGAGTTAGTTGATTCTCTGTTGATCTACGATGCTCGCTGGAGGGATCATCATCCGCCTCCCGTCGACGAAAAAGGTAATCCTCAAAGTATCTCTTTGAGTTAATTTTTTGCCTGTTCTTCTTTGTGAGTCTTATGATCTTGTGCTAATCTAAGATCATGGCTGATATTGAGAAGCTGGAGAAGCTGGCTCGTCTGGTGCGCTTTTATATTTTGGAGATGACTACAAGGGTTGGGAGCGGCCATACTAATTCCTCTCTTTCGGCAGTTGAGCTTGCGGTTTCCCTTTTTTCGACTAAATTCAGATTTGATCTAAAAAACCCCGAAAATCCTGCAAACGACAGGATTATTTTTTCAAAAGGCCATGCTTCTCCTTTGGTCTACGCTTTGTATGCCGCTTATAGCGGATTGACAGAAAAAGATCTGACTGGGTACAGGACAATTAACAGTCCTTTGGAAGGGCATCCGAATCCGAGGTTCAAATATGCAGACGTTGCCACGGGATCATTGGGCCAGGGACTGGGTATTGGGCTTGGGATGGCCCTCGCCCTTCGACTCGCTCCGCTCACTCAGGGTAAACTCTCAGACTACCAACTACGAACTACCAACTACGAACTACCAACTGTTTATGTCTTGATGGGAGACGGCGAGTTTGCAGAGGGATCTGTCTGGGAAGCAATGGAAGTTGCTTCCCATTATAAAGCGGATAATCTTATTGGTATTGTCGATGTTAATAGGCTAGGGCAAAGTGGGGAGACGCTTCTTGGGTGGGATGTTGAAACATATAAAAAGCGAGTTGAAGCCTTTGGTTGGCAGGCTATGGTTATCGATGGTCATGATCTTAAGGCGCTGGTCGATCTTTGGACGAGTCTTGAAACCGGTAAGGGGAAACCAGTGATAGTTATTGCCAAAACTGTCAAAGGCAAGGGAGTTTCTATGCTCGAGGACGTAAACGGCTGGCATGGCAGGCCCCTGCCGCAGGAAGATTTTGAAAAAGCAGTTAAAGAGCTAGGGAATGTTGATAAAAGTCTGAGGGGGAAAGTAGCCTTACCCGACAAGAATATGAAGTTCTCCACAAGGTCGAACAGTATTTATTCTTCGAGCCTTTCGGCTTCGCTCAAGGTAAACTTTGTCGAGAAGGTTCCATACAAAATTAATGAGGAAATTGCGACCAGAAAGGCGTATGGAGAGGCACTCACAGTCCTTGCAGAAGTCAATCCGCTGGTGGTTAGTCTTGATGCCGATGTCAAAAACTCAACATACACCGAGTCATTTAACGACAAATACCCCAAGCGTTTTTATGAGATGTTTATAGCTGAGCAAAACATGGTCAGCGTAGCAGTGGGGATGGCGGCGATGGGCTATGTTCCTTTTGTTGCGACTTTCGGCGTTTTTTTGACACGGGCTTTTGATCAAATCAGGATGGCTGGGTACAGTAGGGCCAATGTCAAGTTTTTGGGAAGCCATGCTGGGGTTTCCATTGGCGAAGACGGCCCTTCGCAGATGGCTTTGCAGGATATTGCCATGTTCAGGACGATTGACGGGTCGACGATTTTATACCCGGCCGATGGAGTGGCCACTTGGCGCATGGTGCAGCTTGCTTCTAAAAATGAGGGCATTTTCTACATCCGGACTAATCGGCCGGCGACGCCTGTTATATATACATATAAGGAAGCAGAACAATTTAAGATCGGAGGCAGTAAAGTGGTTAGATCGAGTAGTACTGATAAACTGACGATTGTCGCCTGCGGAGTGACTTTGATTGAGGCTTTGAGGGCAGCCGATGAGCTTAAGAAAAAGAAGGTCAATGTGAGAGTGATCGATGCCTATAGCGTTAAACCGATTGACGAGAAAACTTTAAGAAAAGCGGCCAGTGAAACTAACAATCTGGTAATTACCGTCGAGGATCATTACCCCGAAGGCGGACTTGGAGACGCGGTTTTGAATGTTTTTGCCCAAGACGGCCAAGTTAAAGTCTTTAAGCTTGCAGTTGCCAAAATGCCCAAAAGCGGGAAACCGCAGGAACTTTTGGATTATGAGGGGATCTCCTCCAGAGGGATAATTGATAAGATTTTACAAATTTTAGGGTAATTTTCTTCAAAGGAGTTGCGGTGTCTTACACCTTTTAAAAGACAATTTGCTGTTTTTATTTAGCGGATCTCGCCCGCCCTATAAAGATTTTGACGTTCCGCTTCTAGGTCATCACTTTCGATTTGTAGACCTTCTCGCGAAGCCAAGGCAATCCCTTCCACAAGACTGCGAATTCTATAGACGTTCTTTCTAGTCATGCTATTAACCAGAATTTCCGGACCGCCAGTCAGACTTTTAATGTGAATATGGCCAAAAAATGGCCCGGTTGAGGCATTGACACAGGCAATGTCAGTTGCCATAATCGAAATAACTTCGTTTGTCCAGGGCCCGTTTCTTTTAACCCAAACTATGCGCAGTTCCTCAACTATTAGCTGGTCTGGGAATAGTGTCATAAGGAAGACTTGGCGAAATTTACCAAGCACGCGTGAAGTCCCATTAGTAATAATCGGTTTAGATTTTACTACTTGATCAAATCGCCAGAGATCGCTTTGAGCCAAAGTTTTCATTTTTCACCCCCTTTCTTGTTTCTGAAAGATGCGGGAGATGGCCGCTGTTTATATAACTCAATTTGTGAAAAACTTCAGTTAACAAAATTACACTATTTATGTTGGATTTATTACATTCCATTAATTTCAGCTAAATTAGCCTTCTTTCCTTAATTGGAGCGGGGAAGGGGTAATAATAATACATTATTTTGATTTTTGTGCAGTAACCTGAATTACACTTATTTTGTTAGATTGATTACAAAAAAGTTATTTGGTGGTAAAATTGGCCCGTGAAGAAAACTCCCTCATTTCAACTCGAGCTTTTCTTCAGGGATTTTGCGCAGCTCCATTACAAAAAGGGAGAAACGATTTTAAGAGCCGAAGATACTCCAACCGGTGTTTATTTTCTCTCAAAAGGCTTCGTGCGGCTTTATGCAGTTTCCCAAAAAGGCGAAGAGTTAACTTTAATCATTTTCAAATCAGGTGATTTTTTCCCTGTAATGTGGGCGGTTAACAATGCCCGCACTAATTATTATTTAGAGACAATGACTAACGTTGATCTCTGGCGCGTGCCGCAAGATAAGTTTTTAGTTTTTATCAAGAGCAATCCGGAAGTTTTTTTTGAGCTTACCAGCAAAATTCTTGTTAGGTTTGGCGGTCTTTTAAAAAGGATGGAATATCTGGTTTTTGGCAATGCTTATGCCAAAGTTGCTTCAATTATTACCATTTGTGCCGAGCGATTTGGCCGCAGGGAAAAGGGCAAAGTTATTATTGAAGTACCGCTTACTCACAGCGATCTTGCTTCTATGGTTGGGGTAACGCGCGAAACCGCCAGTATTGAAATCAAAAAGATAGAGAAGAAAGGTCTAATTGGGCATCAGGGTAGATTGATCGTGGTTAAGAATCTTAAAGGACTTAGAAAAGAATCGCTTCTGGAATCTTAAATCAAGCTGCTGCTAAAAAGGTGACGGCCATTCCCAAATGAGAAGAAATTTTCTTTTTGATTCTAAACTTCGATTTTTTAATTAAGTCTTCGAGAATTTGGGCATTAAATTCATGAAGATGAGCATCTTTCCAGACCTTACCTTTAGTTTTTGTCCAAAAGTACCAGGCCGACCTGAAAAGTAGACTGCCGGAGTCCATCGAAATAATTGCTCTACCGTTTTTTTTCAAGACCCGCTGCATTTCTGAAAGTACCTTACCAGGATCAATTACGTGTTCTAAGGTTTCAGTACAAATTATCAAATCAAAAGACTTATTGCCAAAGGGTAATTTATGGGCATCTGCAACAACAAAAGTGATTTTAGGGTATTTTGAGCGGGCAAAAATAATTGCCTTATCATAGCTATCGAGGCCGGTAATGCGACTTTTAGGAAGAGCTTTGGCTATTTGGGCAGTTAAAACACCGCTTGAACAGCCTATATCTAATATTTTTTCGGCATCCTTGGGAAGAATTTTTAAAATTTGGGCAAGTTTAGTGCCATGCCAAATTTTTTGAAAAATGTTTTTTTTAATTCCTTCATCGTAATAATTAGCAGGCACTTGCGCCCAGATTCGTTTTAGTCTTTTTTCAGAAATTTTTTTTGGCGTCATAGGGATAGATAATTTAAATTAGATTCTAACAAAGTATTTTTGTCTGCTACAATAGGTCAAAAGTTTTTGATAATAAAAATAAGCAAAGCTTTTCTACGAATAATAATCAGGGTTTTATGGGAACAAAGCGGCGGAGTTTATAGAAAGTGTCGGGTTGATCAACCGCTGAATCTATTGTAAAAAACAGCAACCAAATACCCAAAAATCCAAGAAATGCAAGCTACAGCGATTAGAGCTCCCAAAAAATTGGCAAAGTTTAAATCGGGAACTTGTGAGGCTATCGGCGCCCCTAGAAACTGGCTGTTTAAAAGTAGTTTAAAAAAAGGAGGAGCAATAAGCTTTAATAGATATAAAAAAGCGTAAAAAACTACAGAGGCACAAGCTACTGCGTTGGCCAGAGGCAGTGGTTTAAGCATATCAACATTATACCAACTAGGCCGATTTACAAGTAGCCTCTTGACAGCTTGCCATCTGCTTTGTGAAGATTGGATTAGACCTCAATTTATTTGGTCTAAAGCCCTTTCAGTTAAGGTACTGGCTAGTATTTTTAAAGACCCCTAAGCGCTTGTGGGGTCTTTTTTTCTTTTTAAGGAGACAACCTACGGTTTTCTCCTTAATATTCCTCTTTCCCTTTAAGATGAATGGAATTTGTACTGAATGAATCAGATACAAATTCCAAAAATTATTATCCGAAAACTAGTTGCTTTTATGAAACCAAATCGGCTAAAATCACCTCTAACATGAGTAAGAGCCAAGTACTTCCACAGACTTTCAATAGCCCGACTTACGGTCCCTTAACTTGGCAAGAGGCAATCTTGAAGATGGTTTCATTTATAAGCACAGACCCAAAAGCCTCCTTTGAAATTATTATCGGAACCGATTCGGAAGCTGTGAATGGTACCGCGGATTTTGTTTCGGCATTAATTGTTCATAAAAAAGGAAGGGGTGGTGTTTATTTTTGGGGCAGGCAAAAAATTATTAATTTATATTCTATGAGACAGCGTATTTGGCAGGAGGCATTTATATCTTTGGCACTTGCTGAAAAACTTGTTGTAGAATTTGGCCAAATGGGACTTTTAGAAAAAAATCCAAGACTTGCTTTTAACGAATCAGAGGGAATTAACTTGGAAATTCATGTTGATATTGGTCCAAACGGTGAAACAAGGACGATGATTTCCGAAATTGTCGGTATGATTAGAGCAAACGGCTTTAAGGTAGCCACCAAACCCGCTTCCTGGGGCGCCTCAACGGTGGCCGACAGGCACGTTTAGTGTCTATCAAGACCCTGAGCACAATCGAAGGTTCGCCGATAGGCATGTGTAAGACCCTGAGTGAAATCGAAGGGTCGCAGATCGACATGTGTAGCCCTCATCGAGCTTGAGTCTTAGAGTCGAAGGGTATAAAATTCATTTTTGTCACTAAATTTTTTTAGAAACCGCAAAAACGCTGACTCCACAATAAGAGAGCTTATTTTCCGATGGCGGAAAAGCAAGAAAAAATTTGTGACGGGGAATATTGAGAAGTTTCAGAATGACGATCTTTTTTATTTGTATCAATTCGGACTAATTCATTCGTATTAATTCGCATCCAGCAAAACAAAAGCCCACGTCAAACGCGATGGGCTTCTGTTTAAAAATATTCAAATGTTAAGGTTTAACGTCGTTTCTTGGACCTTGACGTTTTTTTCTTAGCTTGTGCTTTTCTTTTAGGTTTTGGTTTGGTTTCGGATTTAGGTGTTTCTTCCTCGTCTTCCTCCTTCGTGTACCACCAGGCAGCTGCAATAACTAGGGCGACTACTACAAAAATGACGACTGCTGTATTTCTGTCAAATCCGGAAGCGGCAGCAGGTGAGGGGGTGGTAACTGGAGCGCTTTTAAAATTTACAGTTACCACTTGCGGTGGAATTTGCGAGGAGTGGTCATTGTTGACAAGCTCCGCACGCAGTGAATGATCTCCTGCGGGAACATCGCTAAAAGTAAATTCGTCGCCTGTTACTTTAACTGCCGATTCTTTTGTTGAATTTTTATCATCCAGCCAGAGATGCACGTGGCCTTCCCCGAGAGCTGGTACCTTCTTAGTTTGGTAATCCACGATTTGGAAGTTTTCAACAGCCAGAAGGATTGGTACTTTATCTCCATATATAGTTTGAGCCTCGCCGGGTGTAACTATTTTTAGGGAGGGTGCATTCGTCTGCGCTAGCGCACCTGAGGCTGCGAAAAGAAAAATTCCGGCGGATGCTACCGGCAGCAGTTTTTTGCCAAAAGAGTTTGAAAGTTTTTCCATAGGTAATTGACAGGACTCATTCTATGACAAGGTAGCTAAATGGTGTCAATAGTGATTTATTTTTACCCGAATATGGTCAGTTTCGGGGTAAAATTTGTACACATGACGGGTTTTGTTGGGGTTTTTAAAAATTAAAAGTGCTTCGGGAAAAATTCGGGAGCTGTTATAATTTTTATAACTGTTATATTCGCAATGCTCATGTAAACTTGCGAATACATACTTAAGTGCACAATAGTGCACGCAAAGTTTATAATCTTTATAATTATTATATGAACGCAGTAGTCCGTAAAGTTATCATCATCGGTTCCGGTCCGGCCGGATTTACGGCAGCGCTTTATGCTGCACGGGCTAATTTAAAACCGCTTGTGTTTGCCGGTATTAAATGGGGCGGGCAGCTGATGCTGACCACCGATGTTGAAAATTATCCCGGTTTTGTCGAAGGCATTTTGGGACCAAAACTGATGGAGAATTTTCGGCATCAGGCAGAAAGGTTCGGAGCAGAAATTTTAGCTGAGGATGTGACTGCTGTTGATTTTAAGTCGAGGCCATTTAGTGTTTCAGCCGGGGCAAAAACATATAAAAGTCAGGCAGTAATTATCGCAACTGGTGCGGAAACTAACTGGCTTGGGCTTCCCAATGAGCAAAAACTTATCGGTCGCGGTGTTTCTTCGTGTGCGCCGTGCGATGCCTGGTTTTTCAAGGATAAAAAAGTGGTGGTTGTTGGCGGCGGGGATAGCGCCATGGAAGAAGCGCTAACTTTGACCAAGTTTGCTTCGGAGGTTTCGGTAATTCATAGAAGAGATGAATTTAGGGCGTCGAAAATCATGATTGATCGGGCCAAAAAGAACGGGAAGATCTCCTTCATATTAAATAGCGTGGTTGTTGACGTTTTGGGGAAGGATAAGGTTAGCGGGGTCAAAATCGAAAATGTTGGTGACAATAGCGAAAAAGAACTGGCAATTGACGGTATGTTTGTGGCAATAGGACATAGTCCATTAACTAAGATTTTTGAAGGAGAAATGGCGCTTGATAAGAAGGGGTATGTTGTTAAGAAGCCGCTTTTGGGGGAAGGTAGCGCCAGGTACAACATGATGACTTCGGTTGAAGGAGTTTTTGTGGCCGGAGATGTCCATGACTACCACTATCGCCAGGCAGTAACGGCTGCAGGTTTTGGTTGTATGGCAGCGATGGAAGCTGAGAAGTGGCTTGAAGCGCAAGAGTGATTGATCCTTCGATTACACTCAGGATCAACGATTACTAAAGTAACCGTTGACTTTTTAACTTCAATTTATTAAACTTCCACTAAAGTAGTCGTAGTTTGTAGCAGGTAGCAAGTAGTGGTTAGAAATTCTACGAACTATGAACTACGAACTCATAACTTATAGATGTTTCGTCTTTCCCAAAAAGCCGATTATGGCTTAATTTTGCTATCAAATCTTGCCAAATCAAAGTCGCTTACTTCAGTTTCTAAAATCGCCAACAAAAACCAAATCTCCCCCAAATTCCTCTCTCAAATCGCCCATGATCTTAAAGAAGCAGGCATTCTGACTTCCAAGGAAGGCGTATTAGGTGGATACACCTTGGCCAAATCCGCCCGCGATATTAAACTTTTGGATGTTTTGAAAATCCTCGAAGGTGAGCTTTTGGAAGGAAAGTGTTTTGAGGAAGGCCACCAGTGCACTTGCGGTGCCGGTGAAATGTGGCAGGAAATGAAGCGCCAAATGGAGGCAACCATGGGCGAAAAAACGGTGGCCGATCTCGTAGTCACAAGATAAAAAAATGGACTTTGGGCAAGAAGATTCCGCTTGGGAAAGAATAAACCAATTAATAGATGAGGGAAGTTGTTGGCAAGCAGCCAATGAAGTGGCCCAACTCATGCACGGCCCTGACGCAAAACCAACTATTGATGAGCAGTATATAGAGGGGATACTTCGTCTTGGTTTTGCCCTGACACCTACCGGGGAATTTGTTAGTGAGGTTGAGGCTTTTCTGAAGGAGAGGCGGTAGGCAGGATGAGCGGCGAAAGAATGGTCGGAGAGATTGCTTTTGATTCTGCATATCGCAATCTATATCTGGGGATTAGAGAAGAAGATGGCCATATGGGCACGATTATTGCTTTTGCTGATGATGCTGAATATGTGCACGCTGCGATAAGAGTTGACCAGAGGGCAAGGCCTGCCGGCACCAAATATTATCTTTTCAAGCCACAAGAGGAAAAGAGCCGAAGAGAATCTTGGGCGATTGGAGGAAATCAGGATGCTTGCAATTAGAGGCCTTAAAGTTTCTATAGAAGGCCCCGCCTCCACTAAAGTTACGGCTGGCAAGAAAGAAATCCTTAAAGGGATTGATCTTGAGGTAGGAAGTGGAGAAATCCATGTTTTGATGGGGCCCAATGGAAGCGGGAAGAGTACGCTGGCGCAGGTTCTGATGGGAAGTCCGGGCTACAAAGTTGTCAGTTCACGGTTCACGGTTCACGGTAAGGATATTTCAAAATTAACTCCTGATAAGAGGGCGAAACTGGGGATTTTTCTGGCATTCCAGCACCCTGTCGAGATTCCGGGAGTTTCTGTTTTTAATGTTCTAAGACGTGCAAAACAATCCAACGGCAAGTCTGCTATACCGTTATATAACAGTGTAGCAAGGAAGAAGAAAATCTATTCGCCGCTTGCAACTATTGATGTTGGTGGCGCACGCATTCTTCGGCAAGAATTAGTCGGTTATCTTAGAGATCTTAAGCTTTCGGAAGATTTTCTTTCCCGTTCTTTGAATGAAGGTTTTAGCGGAGGAGAAAAAAAGCGAAGTGAGATCTTGCAGATGATGGCACTTGCGCCCAAACTGGTGATTCTGGACGAAATTGATAGCGGCTTGGATGTGGATGGGTTGAAAACAGTGACATCCGCGATAAATCAGTTTACAACCAAAAATCCGCGGTCATCCATTTTGATAATTACGCACTACGCCCGGATACTGAGATATTTAAAGCCGGATTTTGTGCACATTATGATGGATGGGATAATTGTTAAATCAGGAAGTATGAAGTTGGCAAGGCAAATTGAAGAAAGGGGTTATGAGGTGCTTAACGACGAACGACTAAAGACCAACGCAAATGTCATTGCGAGCGAAGCCCGCTTCGCAAGCGAAGCGAGGCGAGCGAAGCAATCAAAAAGCATGTCATTCTCGCGAATGCGAGAATCAGATTCTGAATCAAGTTCAGAATGACGGGAGATACTACCCGATGAACGATAAACGATGAACGATTTACAAATTGCTGATTATAAATACGGTTTTAGCAAACCGGAAAACTACGTTTTCAAATCAAAACGTGGTCTTTCTCGGAACGTGGTGGAGCAAATTAGCGGGATGAAGAGTGAGCCGCAGTGGATGAGAGAGTTAAGGTTGAAGGCGCTGGAGATTTTCTTCTCCAAGAAGATGCCGACGTGGGGTGCAGATCTTTCAACAATTAATTTCGATAACATTTTTTACTACATAAAACCGACAACGGATCAGAAAAAGTCATGGGAAGATCTGCCCAAGGAGATCAAAGACACTTACGATGCCATTGGCATTCCCGAAGCCGAGCGTAAGTTTTTGGCCGGGGTGACGGCCCAGTACGAATCCGAAGCTGTTTATCATTCATTTCAAAAACAATGGGAGGACAAGGGTGTCATATTTACCGATATGGATACGGGGCTTAAAAAGTATCCCGATATAGTCAAGTCTTATTTCGGCAGATCTATTCCGCCGGCGGACAATAAATTCGCCAGTCTAAACTCTGCTGTCTGGTCCGGTGGATCTTTTATTTATGTTCCTCCGGGAGTTTCAGTCGATATTCCGCTGCAGGCGTATTTTAGGATCAACGCCGCCAATATGGGGCAGTTTGAAAGGACGCTGATTATTGTCGATGAGGGCGCGTATGTTCATTATGTCGAAGGATGCACCGCGCCGGTTTATTCAACGGATTCACTACATGCGGCGGTGGTGGAGATTTTTGTCAAAAAGGGTGCGCGCTGCCGCTACACGACAATTCAAAATTGGTCTTCCAATGTTTATAACTTGGTCACAAAACGCGCTTTTGTCGAGGAAGAAGGCATTATGGAATGGGTTGACGGCAACATCGGCAGCAAAATTACGATGAAATATCCAAGCTGTTATTTGGTTGGACGTGGGGCGCGGGGAGAAGTTTTGTCTTTGGCTTTGGCAAACAAAGGTCAGCATCAGGATGCCGGAGGAAAGCTTGTGTTTTTAGCGTCGGATACTTCGGGGGAAATTATTTCCAAATCGGTTTCAGTTAATGGCGGAAGGACGAGCTACCGCGGTTTGGTCAAAGTTGTAAGGAATGCCGAACGGGTTAAGTGCAATGTGAGATGCGATGCTTTGATACTTGATGAACAATCACGAAGCGACACTTACCCGACGATGCAGGTTGATGAGGACAATGTAACCATTGGTCATGAAGCAAGTGTTTCTAAAATCAATGCAGATCAATTGTTTTACCTAATGAGCAGAGGCTTGTCCGAAATCGAAGCAACTTCGACAATAGTAAACGGTTTTATCGAACCGATTGTCAAAGAATTGCCGCTTGAATATGCAGTGGAATTGAATCGACTGATTCAGTTGAATATGGAAGGGGCAATAGGATGAGCGTTAAAGAACAATTGCAACGAAAAACCCCAAGGGAGATGTATGGACCAGAGGGTGTTCTACTGGAAAATAAAGGAGTAGAAAGCATCATAAGGGTTGCTTTAGACATGGATTACGTTAGAAGAAAAGTACAAGATTTAGGTCTAGATATGGTGGAAAAATGGACCATTGCAGAATGGGGAGCTTCATTTTTGATTGGTAGAGCTGATCGGACCGTTGAGTCAGTAGATGTTTTAGAAGATGCTGGAGAAGGTTTTGTCTGGGTTGCCGATAGTCACGTTAAGAAATTTCAAGACTTGATAGGGATTGATGAACGAGCGGTGGGATGATTTACTTTACTGTTTCGAATCAGTGAAGTAGGCTTAAAATGCAAAGTTCAAAGTTGGAAGTTGTAATTAAAAAAAATCAAAAAGAATTGATCCCTTTTGAGCTTTTGGAGTCGAAGAGGCTTGATATCGTTCTTGCCGGGGAAAATGCGCAAGTGGAGGTTGTGGGTCTCGTAATTGCCAAAGGCGAAGAGCAAAAGGCACTTGAGGCTTATATTACCCATGCCGCGCCGAATACCAAATCGAATGTTAATGTGCGGGCGGTTTTGGCGGGAAAATCCAAGTTTGATTTTCGCGGGAATGTGAAGATTGAAAAAGGCGCAAAAGGGGCGGATGCGTATTTGCGCTCTGACGTTTTGCTTTTTGACGATGCCAAGATGGGTGACGATACACCGGCTTTGGAGATTTTGGAGCCGGATGTTAAAGCCGGACACGCGGCGACGATCGGTAAGGTTGATGAGAATATGCTTTTTTATCTGATGAGTCGAGGGTTGACGAGAAAACAAGCGGAGAAGTTATTGGTAGAAGGTTTTATAAATCCAGTCAAAAATCTTTTAAGGGAGGTGTCACGAAATGGTGATTATAGTAGTATTTGATGTTTTGTCTTTTATTTTCATATATCTTCTGTTGAGGCTAAAACAAAAAGATTGGATAAAAGCTCTATTTCTCACTTTATCGGTATTTATTGTTGTAGGATTTTTAACCGGAACACTCCTAGAGTTCAGAGGGGATAGATTCATAGATGGTTTAATTAGTTGGCCTTTCGTTCTCGCATTAATGTTGATTAATAAGTTTAGTCCGTTAAGTGGTTATTAAATGAAAGAAAGGAGGTTTTGAATGTCCAAAATTAAAGTTGCAAAAGTAAATGATGTGCCGGAAGGAGAAATGATTAAGGTAATGGTAGGGTCTGACCCTGTTGCTTTGTACAAAGTTGGCGGCAAGTTTTACGCCACCACTAACATCTGTCCTCATGAAGAATGTACCTTGGATGAAAACCATATGATGTATGGGGATGTTGTCGAATGTACCTGCCACGGTTCGCAATTTAACGTCAAAACCGGCGACGTTGTCTTGCCGCCGGCTGCCGAACCATTAAAGACTTACCAAGTATCGGTTGAAGGAGAGGATGTGTTTGTAGAGGGATGAGTGAATCGAAAAGCAAAGAAGGTACAGAAACTAAACAAGAATATCGTGCAAGATTTAAAGATGCGAGAGACAGGTTTATCGCAGAGGTGGAAAGTATGTCAGAAGCGGAATTAGAAGAGCCAGTAGTGGATCAATTTAGCGCCAAGGATTTGATGGCTCATATTTTGGAATGGGATTACTCGGCTATGTACAACTCAAGACTGTTTCTTGCAGGAGAGGAACCGGATCTCACTCCTGATTATGATAATGACCTTTTTAATGGGGTTGCTGTTTCCATTTGGAGAGATAAACCGGGATCTGTAGTTTTGGCACAGCTTAAAAAATCCACTCAGGAAGTGATGGACTATATTGATTCCCTGACTGAGCAAGAATTGTTTCGGGATCGTGGTGTTCGATTTATCGATGATACAGGCGTTAAGTGGGTTGTCAACCCTTCATGGTTTTTAGGGGAAACTGAGCACGATATTGGACACGCGGAGCAAATTGCTGACTGGAAGACACGGAGGGCAGTATAAATACTCAGATTCGTAAACAGTTCCCGTTTTTAAGGCGTAGCTATAAGGGTAAACCTCTGGCGTATCTTGATAATGCGTCGACTACTCAGAAGCCGCAAGCGGTAATTGATGCGATTGACGACGTCTACAAAAATCACTACGCCAATATTCACAGAGGAGTCTATGATCTTTCCCAGGAAGCTACCGAAGCTTATGAGGGGGTTCGCGAAAAGGTGACAAAGTTTATCGGAGCCAATGATTCAGCCGAGGTCATTTTTACCCGCAACACTACCGAGTCTATTAATCTTTTGGCCTATACCTTGGAGTCCCGATTAAGAGATGATGACGAGATTTTGCTGACACAGATGGAGCACCACAGCAATATCGTGCCGTGGCAGATGCTTAAGTCGAGACACGGGACACGTAACATGGGACAGGGCATTAAGATCAAATACATTCCTATAGATAGAGAAGGAAAGTTGGAGTTGGGGAAGCTGGATAAATTAGTCACCAAAAAAACGAAAATTTTGTCAGTTGCGTTAATGTCCAATGTTTTGGGGACTATTAATGACGTTGCCGCAATTATTAAAAAAGCGAAAAAAATCTGTCCCGGCCTCATCGCAATTGTCGATGCTGCTCAGGCCGCTGCCCACATGAAGATTGAAGTTGGCGATCTGGATTGTGATTTTTTAACGTTTTCAGCGCACAAAATGTACGGACCTACAGGAGTCGGAGTACTGTGGGGCAGGAAAGAAATTCTTGAGTCAATGCCGCCTTTTATGGGCGGCGGGGATATGATCCTTTCTGTCTCTTTTGAAAAAACAATATTTAATGAACTTCCGTGGAAGTTTGAAGCCGGTACTCC
>Ga0155410_104_pt1 | contig 13030 bp, 13 predicted proteins | sample RifCSPhighO2_02_FD_106378 | JGI IMG/M metagenome (GOLD analysis project Ga0155410, IMG submission 106378) | Candidatus Curtissbacteria bacterium RIFCSPHIGHO2_02_FULL_40_17
TTAAAAACATTAGTTCATTATTAAGAAAGGACTTTCAGTTTGCAATAGTACAATTTGATTGATCAATATTTTTCCTCAGATACCATTTGTTTACTCAATTAGCCTTAGGTTATTAAAAGTTATATAGTAACAGTAAAGATGCAAAATAAAGATGATTTGAGAAAACTTTTTTTAGGAAAAAGATTACAACTGACGCCCTCCGAAATCGAAAAGAAAAGTCGCCAGATTGCCGAAAATTTGTTTTCTGTTGACAAAATAAGAGACAAAGAAAATTTTTCGATTTATCTGCCGATTAATAACGAGGTCGACACCAAATTTATAATAAATAATCTATTAAAAAAGAATAAAAATCTTAACTGCCCTTATTTTTCCAAAACTGACAACGCTTATTACTTTACAAAATTTACAAATTGGGAAAATTTAGAAAAAGGAACACACCAAATCCTTCAGCCGATTCATCCGGAAAAGGTGGATCCTACAATCATTGAGATCGCGATTATCCCGGGAATAGCTTTTGATTTGCAAGGAACAAGACTCGGCTACGGCAAAGGCGTTTTTGACACGCTTCTTGCAAAATCGAAAGCTTTAAGAATCGGTCTTGCTTACGATTTCCAAACTGCCGATAAGATTCCAAAAGAAAAACATGATCTGGTAATGAATGTCGTTATTACTGAATCTGGGGTAATCGGTGCAAAAGATTTTGGCTGATTGTAAAGCTCGCTAAAAAAGCGTATCATCAGCCGATATGCCGGCAAAGCTAAATCCCAAAAAAGAAACAAAAACCCTCTGGCCCCCTAAATTCCTGGTGGTTTTGGCAATGGTATTTTTGACTATTTGGATAATCATCGGTGTCTTTTTTTTACTTGTAATTTATTCACAGATAAAGCAAGGCGCCTTTAGCGGGCTTTTTGCAAAACCTCAGAGTCCGCAAACTACAACCCAGTCTCAGGCACCTAAAGAAGGTGATCTTCCAGGGGTCGGCAAAGTTAATATTGACTGCGTCAGAAATGCACTAAGTGAAGAGTCGATAGGCAAAATAATCGAGGCAGGAAATGCCTCTAGCTTATCTTCTGAAGATAAGGAAAAACTGGATAAGTGTGTAGTTGAAAAAGCCCCAGAGTCACCCCAACCTTCTCCAACGGGTTAAAAAGGCTGAGCATGCCGGTCTGACCCCTTCTATCGCTATAACTCGAACGTTGTGAGAGTTACATCAGAGAAGCGCGAAGCGACCTGCTGATATAGCCGTGTCTCACAACCGAGGCTAAAAGTTCGAATTCTAGCTGCGGTTGTTCAATTTGATATAGTTTTTTGAGGTAAAACAAGTGATTTACTCGTGAATATATCTATTTCTTGTACAATTTCAAAAATTCTTCGATAGTTAAACCAGCTTTTTTAATCTGTGATCTCAACAAATATGGTGCTACTTCTTTGTGAAGAGGAATTGAGAGTGTAGGAGCATTTGGTTTTTGTAAAACTGCATGATCACCTGAAGTGTGTACATGAGTGTAACCAAACTTGACGAATACTTTGACAGCTTTCTTGCCAGAGATATTGGCCAATTTACCCATTTGGTATTAAGCGGAAATGGAAATTCGAGGAATAGAAACTTCGCGGATACTAATTTCCTGACCTTTAGTCTGCTTCGTAATCACTTCCATATAAGCTTTTATAGCTTTTTCAATATTATTTAAAGCTTCTGTTTTTGTCTTGCCCTGAGACATACATCCATATAGATTCAAGCATTCTGCCACATAACCTTTATATTCTTGGTCGTAGGTTAATTTAATTAAATAATCAGCTTTAGTCATTGTGGAAAAATTATAGCAAAGAATTATTGAAAAATAAAGCTGGCGCTGGCTACAACGCTGAGTACTTCGATTTCACTCAGTATTATAATTTACCGAAGCGTCATAGACCCTGAGCAAGTGAAGCGAGTCGAAGGGTTGATGATTTCCGAACCGCCAACTCGATAGAATTAATTAAATACCCTGAGTTAGTTTATCAAAAATCTTTGCAGTTTACTGCGTAAATCAGCAGGATTTTCAAATAAAATAGTCTTAATCCCTATTTTCCTTGCTGGTTTCAGACACCAAAGTTTATCGTCAATATATATTGTTTCTTTAGGTTTTGTCGAGCTCTTTTTAAGAACCAGTTTGTAGATTCTTATATTTGGTTTTCTCACACCGGCCTCGTGCGAGAAAACCCCACCAGCGAACCATTTTAAATAGCCATATCTCTTATTAAGCCAATCAGCCCTTTCTTTAACGTTATCTGATAAATAATAGACCTTGTATTTTTTGGACAACTCTAAAATTATTTCTTTTGTACCTTCAATAAGCTTGTAGCAATTTAGCCACATTTGTTCAAGTTTATCAGCTTTATTTTCAATATTGAGCTTTTCCCGTACCATTTCCCAAAATTCGTCTCGGGTAATTTTGGACTCCCGATATTGACTACCTATTTCACCAGTTATTGCCTCTCGAGTAATTTCTCTATCAAGACCGTATTTTTTACAAATAGCGTTAATGAACATTTCTGAACCGTCAGTAAAAAGTACACCACCTAAATCAAAAATGATTGCTTTTATCATTTAAGAATTTATACCACTTTGAAGCTAAAAGTTCGAATCCTTATCTCCGTTGTTCAATTTGATACTGCGTACTGTTTCTTTAAGAGTAAGTATAATGATAAAATATAAACCCATTGCGGGATCGTCTAATGGTAGGACGACGGATTCTGGATCCGTCTATCTAGGTTCGAATCCTAGTCCCGCAGCTCTCTATTTCTGACCTCTTGACATTCGGGTTTTGTTGGGGTATATATTAAGAAACTTCTATATCAGATTCTTCGTTTCACTCAGAATGACGAGGGGGAAGATTCAGATTTGGTAAGAGTTAATGAGAGGAGGTGAAGAGAATGCAAAAAAGTAAGCAAAGCTTGCAGTCCTCATCGAGTAATAACTCGATTGCGGGCCTAAGTGTTAAATCTTCAAAATTCAGAGTTGGCGCAAGAACTTTTTTCTTCGATGTCAATACTGCTTCAAATAGCAAAAACTATTTGAGAATTACTGAATCAAGATTTACTGGAGAGGGAAAAGACAGGATTAGGAATTCTGTTGTTCTTTTCCCCGAAGATATCCAGGATTTTTCAAAAAACCTAAAAGAAATAGCTGGTTATCTCAACTAAATTAAATACGCACGCCGGCGTGCCAGCTTCTAATTGATAGAGATGATAAAATGGTTTCGCGATGATTGTAAAACGTAAAGAAGGCTATTTTGTACTTTCGGAAAAGGGCCGTAATTTAGGCGGGCCATATAGATTAAAAGAGGAAGCAAAAAAGAGACTGCGGCAAGTGGAATTTTTTAAACACCTTAAGAAATCTTAATATTCATCTACGAACTTAAAACCCATTTTTTAAATTTATCCGCATAAGAATAATCTGGATTCGGAGCCAGGTATTCGTCCAAAAATCCTCCGATCGCTCTTGCGCAAAGTACTATTTTTAATTTCTTTGGAGAATATCCTCTTTTTAAAAGTAAATTTAGCGTTTTTTGGGCTAAGCTTGGTTCTTTTAAAACACTAAATATTCTTTGAATAAAATAACAAATATCGTAATTCTCTACCCCATTTGCCATCGCATGTTCACCATCTATCAATCCCAATCTCCCATTTTTAAGCTGAAAAATATGCCAAGGCGTAAAATCGCCGTGACGGGTTTTTGCAAAAAGCAGCTTTGATCCCCCATTAACAATCCCTTGCAAATTCTCAAGGTTATATTTTTCGGCTACATCTTTAGGTATTGCTTTAAGCCAACCATTAGATTTGTTAACGAAATGGTCTCGAAAGTTAAAAGAGTCAAAAAAAGGATTGAACGCTTTTAGTTTTAGGCTTTGAACAAGTTGGGGAAACTCAACTACCGACTCAAGATTATCCAGCAACTCTCCTGCCGGCTGGTGAGCTTTTGGTTCTTTTACGAGAAGATTCCCCTCAAACCTTTCGCAAATATGATAAAAAAGATTTTGGTAAAATCCGCAGCTAAAATTTTTAGGTACGAAAAATTTAGAGCTTTTAACGTAACTGTTAAACAGTTCATTCCACCTATATTCATTTTTGGTTACTGCGCCAATCCCCTCACTGGTTGAAAGTTTTAAAAATAGCCTTTTCCCTCCTTTTTCTAAATACCCAAGAACGTGCCTTCCACCAGACCAAATTTTTTGGACTTGAAAATTTTTTGAAAAAAAATTCTCTACTTCTTTAAGGTCTACTTTTTTGCCGATTCTATAATCTAAAATTTTACCGCTGATTCTTATTTTAAAAGCGGGAACCGGATTTTTGGAATTCATCTAATCTCTTAACCGTTTCTTCTTTACCCAATATTTCCAATGATTCATAAAGGGGCGGCGTCACGGTCTTCCCTGAAACGATATTTCTGACTGCCGCAATAGTTGCGATTCGATCTTCTTTTAATTTTTCGGCAACATCCTCAATAGTTTTTTTGATTTTTGATGCTTCCCAATCTTGAACTTTTCCAAATTGAATAGAGAGACTGGCAATTGTTGCAGCTAACACAGAAACAGACGGGATAGATGCTATTTGTGGAGACTCAAATATAAAATCGCAAAGATCCTTAAATTCTTTAAAGGTAAACATTCTCTCCTTTACAAGCGGTATAAGTTTTGCAATTTCGGCTTTTGGGTATTGGGGATAAAACTTGAGAATTCTAGTTGTCAGATCATCATCTGTTAATTTTTTAATCCATTGGTTATTGAACCAGCGCAGTTTTTCAAGGTTAAAAATAGGACTGTTTTTGTTAATTCTTTCAATCGAAAATTCATCTACTAATTCGTCCAAGGAAAAAATTTCCTTATCATTTTTCGGGGCCCACCCCAAAAGAGCCAAAAAATTTACTAGAGCTTCCGGCAAATAACCCTCATCCAAATATTCAAAGACCGACTTTGCGCCTTCTCTTTTGGAAAGTTTTTTATGACCTGCCCCCAAGATCGCCGGCATATGGGCAAACTTTGGAGACTCCCAGCCGAAAGCTTCATATAAAAGCAGGTGTTTAGGGGTTGAAGAAATCCACTCATCGCCTCGCAAAACATGAGTTATTTTCATTTCGTGATCATCTACTACTGATGCAAAGTGGTACGTAGGATAACCGTCGCTTTTGACAAGGACAAAATCCTCAATTACATCTGATGCGAATATTATGTCACCGTGTACCAAATCTTGCCAAGTCAACTCTTTTTTTTTGGAAACTTTAAATCTTACGGCGCCTTCATCCTCATAAACAAGCCCCTTTTCTTTTAATATATCTAGGTATTTGTGATAAATTTTGAGCCTTTTTGATTGAACTTCCTCTAAATCCCAACTAAGATTTAGGCTTTTTAGGCTTTCTTTGATATTGTCTACCGATTCTGGGACAAATCTTTTTTGGTCCGTATCCTCAATTCGTAAAATAAATACTCCCTTTTGATTCCTGGCAAATAGAAAGTTAAAAAGCGCTGTCCTGATATTGCCAATATGCGGCGTTCCTGTAGGTGACGGTGCAAAGCGTGTTATAACGTTGGACATGGTAAAATTGTATCATTAGTCAAGTTCCATGCCCACTCTAAGCCAAGCTAGTGAATTTTCCAGAAAAACATTTTTCAAAGTAGCTATTGTAGCCGGAATTTTACTTTCTATATTTATCCTGTGGACAGTTGGTAAATTAATAAAAAACTCCCTCTTTCCCCCAAAACCGCCTCCGGCTACAGTCGCCTTCGGTAAGTTACCGAAACTTGATTTTTCAGAAGGCATCAGGCCACCTGCTGGCATTACTTACAGCTTAGAAACCATAAGCGGCCAACTGCCGCAGCTTGCCACAAGAACGAAGATATTCATACTTGGTAGTGAAGAATCCTCATTCGGGGCAGCGGAAAGAACTAAAAGTATAGTTTCAAGAATCGGCTTTACCAAAGATCCCCAAAATGTCGACTTACATCTTTTAAAATTTACTGATCCTAAGGATGAGTTGCGGACAATTACTATAAATACTGCGTCAGGAATTTTTGAATTTACCAGTAATTATACTCAGGATATAAAAGTCATTTCATCAAGGCCAAGAAGTATCGACGATGCTAAACAGTCTGCGATCAACTTTTTAAAAAATTTTGACTTTGATTTGCATGAGTTTCCGCCTGAAAAGATTGAAACAAGAACTTTAAGGATTGACGGCAACAGGCTGACAGAAACGCCTGCTTTGGTAAATGCCAATCTTGTTGAAGTTAATTTCAAAAGACTAGATATAGATAAAATTCCGGTAATTTCTCCGAGGGAAAGCTCACCTTCGGCACAAGCCTTGGTTTCATCAAATAAAGTTGTCACAGCAACTCTGGTAAGACAAACGATAGAAAAACATAATTTTGCAACATACCCCTTAAAAGGAACCGCCAAAGCCTTCGAAGAATTGAAAGCGGGCTACGCCGCTTTCAACAAAAATCCGCAGGATTTAGAACGTTTTCCTATTAGGGATGTCGCACTTGCTTACCTGGAAACACGAAATTCTCAAGGATTTTTAATGCCTGTATATGTCTTTAAAAGCGACAAGGGATTAGTCGCCTATGTGCCTGCAATTGATGAAACTTGGACTAAATGAAAAAATTTTAAATTAGATTTTTTTGGGATTTTAGACTTTGGGATTTTGACATTGTTTAAAAATCAGGTCAATAACCTAAATTAGGTTAATTCTCTAGGGGCTTACCCACTGGTGATTTTTAAATGCCCATTCGATAATTTCTTTTGATTCCCCAAACCTGTCATTAGAGCCTAGAATTACCACAATAATGGTGTTTTTAAAACGGGTAGTTTTAGTAACTAATACCTCCAGCGAGCCTTCTGTCTGGCCTGTTTTGACTCCCTCCAACCCTTCAACTTCACCAAGCAGCTGATTGATGTTTTCAAGATAATAAGTTTTTATACCTGTTACGTCTGTAACAATTGTGCTTTTGGTGGAAACGATTTTGGAAATCAAGGGACTTGCAACTGCCACTTTGGCAAGTTTGGCTAAGTCTTTGGCTGTGGAATAGTGAAGGGAGTCGTCAAACCCGGCAGGATTGGTAAAATGGGTATTTGTCATTGCGAGCTCTTTTGCTTTCTGATTCATCGAGGCTATAAACTGATTATACGAATCGGCGCAGGCATAACTTAGTGCAAAAGCAGCATCATTACCGGAAGCAATCAACATTCCATAAAGAAGACTCTGGATACTTACCAGATCCCCATGATCAAGACCCATTAGAGTCCCCTCACTAACAGGGGTATTTATCCTAACATCTGTTTGGGGCGTACATTTCTCAAGAGATGTTATTGCCGTCATTAATTTGGTAACAGAGGCGGGTGGGTGACGCAGATTTGGCTCTTTCTCATAAAGAACGATGCCGGTTTTTGCATCGATTACGACTGCAGATCTTGCAGATATCTGCGGCACTTGTACAAATCCCTTTATTCTGACTGGATAGGGTAATAGTGTTTGATCTTCTTGTACTGGTGGTTTGGTAAAAAAAATATTTTGAGGAAATCTTACGAAGTTATTTTCGTAAATTACAAAAACGGCCGCCGATAAAAATATCAGCGCGATAAAAAAAACGCGCATAAGAAAATATTAGCCAGTTTTAATTTTTAATTCTTTGAGAGTGTCAGCCTCTACTTCGGATGGAGCATCCATCACGGAAGTCTGACCAGACGCAGTCATCGGAAAAGCCATAACTTCCCTTGTGTTTTTTTCACCTGTTGCCGCCATCAGTAATCTTTCAATTCCAGGAGCAATTCCTCCGTGCGGAGGAACTCCATAGGTAAAACTTTCTAGCAAATGTCCGAATTTCTCCTCAATTTCTTTATCCTTATAGCCTAAAATTTTAAATATCTTTTTTTGAATTTCGACATCCGTAATTCTAATACTGCCTCCTCCTACTTCAAGCCCATTGCAGACCAGATCGTGCTGGTAAGACCTGACCTTCATCGGGTTTTTTTCCAAAAGATTTAGATCTTCCTCTTTCGGAGCGGTAAAGGGATGATGACTTGGCGCAATTGGCGCATCTTTAGTTTTTTCAAAAAGAGGAAAGTTTACTACAAATGCAAAAGCTAGAACACCTTCGTCTTTTTTACTTCTTAAATCGAACTTATCTGAACCGTATTTTTTAATTGCTTCATCATGAGTAATTCTCGGGAATGGGTATTTAAAAACTTTCTTTTTAAAAACTTTTTCACATAATTCGGCAAATAACTCTTCTGTTAGGCAAAGAATCTCTTCCTGGGTGACAAACGACATTTCGATATCAAGCTGAGAAAATTCCCCGTATGCGCGATCGCTTCTAGGATCCTCGTCTCTAAAACATCTGGCAATTTGAAAATACCGCTCAAAACCTGCAACCATCAAAAGTTGCTTGTATTGTTGTGGAGACTGAGGAAGGGCATAGAACTTACCGGGCTGCAGTCTTGATGCGACTAGAAAATCGCGCGCGCCTTCCGGAGTTGCTTTTGTCAGTATAGGGGTTTCAATTTCGATAAATCCTTTCTCTGTTAAAAACTTTCGCATGTATGCAATCATTGCAAATCTAAGTTTTAGATTTTTTTGAAGTCTCTCACGTCTTAAATCAAGGTAGCGGTACTTTAACCTTAAAGCCTCCTCAATGTCCTGTCCTTCTGAATCAATGGGAAAGGGGGGAGTTTTAGATTTGGCAATTATTACTAATTTTTCAATTTCGACTTCGATTTGGCCTGTTGCCAGATCCAAATTTATCATATTTTGAGGACGCTTCTTAACTAACCCTTCTACCTTAACTACATCGCCCTCAGAAACTGCGGATTTGTCTTTAAAAACAGTCTGGATAATTCCTGTGAAGTCTTTAAGATCCAAAAATATAACTTTCCCGTGATCTCTTATTGTGTTTATCCATCCAAAAAGAAGAATTTTTGATCCAACTTTATGGTTGCATTGGTTAACTAGCGTACGGTTCATTTGGTAATACTTTACTTGATTCTAAACTACCACAATAAGTTTAACCAAATAGCGCTTGACAATCAAAGCTGGAATAGATCTAGAAAAATATTGTTGGTAATATGAAAGCTTAAGAGTTAATCGTCAAGTCTTTAACTTTAAGCTGAATGCCTCCCCTATTATTGTAATTGTCAACGGAAAGCGTATAAACCAAATCAACGAATTGACCGGGTCTAAGCTGGACTTTTTGCTGACCCATATTAAACCCAATCGCCGAAAGTCCTGCTACTTGAAGCTTTAGATGGGCAGCATCGGCACCAACGGTTCTAATATCTTCAAGTAACATCTTTCTTGTTAAAAATACCGGCTGAGGATTACCGACACCGTACGGCTCAAACTTTTCTATCTGCGCAAGAGTATTTTGGTTGATATCCTCAGTGCCAAGTACGCACTCTATATTGATTATTGGCACTAAATGATCATCGGTTAAAAATTTTTGGGCATACCTTCTGATATTCTGAGCAAATATTTCGATGTGCCTTGTTTCTATTGTAAAACCAGCGGCCATCGGGTGACCTCCAGCGTCTACTAAAAACTCGCTCGATGCTCTGATTGCCTCAACAATGTTAAATCCCGATATGGAGCGTGCAGACCCTTTGGAATAAATCTCTCCTTTTGAAATAACTATCATTGGTCGGTTAAAAGATTCGGCTAACCTTGAAGCAACAAGTCCGATGACCCCTTCATGATAAGTCTCATGAGAGATGACACCTATCAAGTGTTTGTGATTGACTAACCTCATTGCATGGTTAACTGCTTTAACTGTTAAGTCCTGACGTTTAGTATTTGTTCTGGTTAACAAGCTGGCAAGTTGATCGGCAGTTTCTTGTTTTTTTGCACAGAGAAGCCTTAAAGAATCCAAGGCATGCTCGATCCTGCCCATGGCATTAATGCGGGGAGCCAAAATATGACCAATCTCATAGGTTCCAATCTTTGTACTAATGCCTGACGACTTCATTAGTGCAATGATTCCTGGCCTTTTTGTTTGTGAAATTTTTTCAAGTCCTAACTTGACTATTGCTCTATTTGCTCCGGTAAGAGGAACCAAATCGGCAATTGTAGCAAGAGCGGCCAGCTCAAGTTTCTCAAGTAAAATATTCTTATATGAGCTTTGGAGTTTTTTGACTATTTCCCACGAGAGACGCCAAGAAACACCAGCCCCGCATAAGCTTGTTGTGTGAACCATGGCATAGGATTTTGGAAGCTGTTTTGGAAGTACATGATGATCAGTAATTATGACATCGACATTCAATTCATTTGCATACTTTACCTGCTCAATTGCCGTTACCCCATGATCCACCGTAATAATGAGCTTTATTTGCGATTTGGCCAGTTGAGTAATCGCCGGCTTTCCTAAACCGTATCCTTCCTTTATTCTATGGGGGACATAGGGCATAACATTGGCACCTAAATCATAAAGCGTTTCCCACATAATGGCGGTTGCACAAATTCCGTCAGCATCATAATCAGAATAAACGATAATTTTTTCACCTTCTGAAATCGCCTTTTTTACCCTTTGTACTGCCTTATCAACTTCGGTTAATTTCACAGAGAGAATTTGTTCAAAAGATGGATGCAAAAATTCGTTGAGTTTCTTTCCGCTTGCCAGTCCCCTATTTTTGGCAAGAAGTAAAGCCAGCCAATTGCTACGTTTTTTATTTGGATTATAAGAAGCTATTTTCCAGATACTCGACTGCACTAAAGATATTTTACCAAGCGCTACTGTTTATGTCTTGGGCAACAAGACTGCTATAATTTTCTTATGGAAGTGAAAAAAGAGATCAAAGATCCTATTTTAGCTTTAGATAAAGCTGGGTTTGAAGTTTCAATCGTTGGCGGTGCTGTAAGAGACCTACTTACGAAAAAGGAAGTCGCTGATTGGGATCTGACAACCAATGCCAAACCTGAAGACATTTTGAAATTATTCAAAAAATCCTTTTACAATAACCGCTTCGGAACAGTAGGTGTTGTTCTTCCAAATAAGTCTACGGTTCAAATTACAACGTATCGCACAGAAGAAAGGTATACGGACAAACGCCATCCGGATGTTATTGTCTGGGGAAAAACTTTGGAGGAAGATCTGTCTAGGCGTGATTTCACAATCAACGCAATGGCCCTTCGCTACGCTCAGGCCTTCGGCTCTGAGGCTCAGGCTCGAAGAGGTAAACCCTTAAAGATCGTTGATCCGTATAAAGGCCAGCAGGATTTAAAAGATAAAATAATTAGAACTGTCGGCGATCCAAACAAAAGATTTGACGAAGATGCTTTAAGGCTTTTGCGTGCTGTGCGTTTTGCAACCACCTTGGGTTTCACTATTGAGGAAAAGACACTTGCTGCCATCAAGAAAAATGCTCAGCATATGATTTCAATCTCCGGTGAGCGCATACGAGATGAGTTTTTTAAGATAATCGATTCGGATAATGCCGCAGACGGTATTCTTTTGGCACGTGAGGCAGGACTTTTAAAAATCATTCTGCCTGAGCTTGAGGTTTGTTTTAAAGTCGAGCAAAAAAGTCCAAAAAGACACCATATCTTTGACGTAGGAACACATTGTGTAAAGAGCTTGAAATTTTGTCCTTCCCAAGAAACTGTCGTGAGATTTGCCACGCTTCTTCATGATATAGGCAAAGCCAAAGTGGCTAAAGTAACAGAAGAAGGAGTACGCACCTTTTATAATCATGAGGTAGTCGGCGGCCGGCAGGTTTTGGCTATCGCCGCAAGACTTCATCTTTCACGACATGATCGGGAAAGATTATTTAGACTGGTGCGTTTTCATCAATTCACGGTTAATGAAAATCAAACAGATAAGGCTTTGAGGCGCTTTATTAAAAATATTGGGGTAGAAAATATTGAAGATATGATGGACCTGCGAATTGGCGATCGATTGGGCGGGGGCTTACAACAACCTGAAAGCTGGCGACTTAAACTCTTTCGCCAAAGGTTGAAAGAAGTTTTAAAAAAACCTTTTACGGTTGCCGACCTTAAAATTGATGGCCATGATGTTATGAAGATCCTTGGCCTTAAACCTGGACCTAAGGTCGGCGAGATTTTAAACAAACTTTTTGAGGAAGTAGCCGACGACAAAACTAAAAATAAGCGAGAATTCCAACTTAAGCGTCTTAAAGAAACAAGGAGCATTTCCGATTGAGAACCCTTTAAGGCTTAGCGCCTTTAAAATTAAGGGCCAAGGAATTTATACAATACCTTTTACCTGTCTCTGTGGGACCATCATCAAAGACGTGGCCAAGGTGGGCTCCGCAATTTTTGCAAAGGACTTCTTTTCGAAGCATCCCTAAACTATTATCTTCTACTAATTCAACATTTCCTTTTTTAATGACATCGTCAAAGCTTGGCCAGCCGGAATCGGAGTGGAATTTGGAATCGGAATAAACAGAGGAGTGTTGCAGACTACGCACTGATATATTCCCCTATCAAAATTATCAGTATATTTGCCGGAAAATGGCGGCTCGGTGCCTTTCAAGAAACAAATATTATATTGCTCGGGAGTTAATTTATTCTTCAGCTCGTCTACAGGCTGTTTCTTATTTTTATCTGCCATAAATCATGCACGCTTCCTTACTAAATTGTGCCAGACGACCAAAAGCGGGGCGGCGTTGAAGATTGAGGAGTAAGTTCCGGAAATAATCCCGATTAAAAGCGCCAGAATAAAGTATTTAATGCTTTCTCCTCCGAACAGAAAAAGTGCCAAAAGTACAAACACCACTGTCAAAGAGGTGTTAAGGGAGCGTGCAAATGTCTGCAGGATAGAATGATTGACTACTTCCTCAAAACTGAAACTTGAGTATTTTTTCAGATTTTCCCGGATTCTGTCAAAAACTACGATCGTGTCGTGGACAGAAAATCCGATAACAGTTAAAAGTGCGGTAATAAAAAGAGAATCTATCTCTATTTGGAAAAACCGGCCAAGAATGGCAAATATGCCAACCACCACTATGACATCATGAACAAGGGCGATTATTGTGCAGATACCAA
>Ga0155410_108_pt1 | contig 10543 bp, 12 predicted proteins | sample RifCSPhighO2_02_FD_106378 | JGI IMG/M metagenome (GOLD analysis project Ga0155410, IMG submission 106378) | Candidatus Curtissbacteria bacterium RIFCSPHIGHO2_02_FULL_40_17
TACCTAAAATCTGCCAAATATAGTGTTATTGGGCCAATGTTAATGGGGCTCAATGTGACAAAATTCGCTAAAAGCAAGGTAGCTACAATTGAATCTTACGGGAAAGCTGTTGGTATAGGTTATCAGTTGTTTGATGACTTGTTAGGTATCTTTGGCGATGAAAGAACTATGGGGAAATCGATTCTTTCGGATATGTGCGAAGGTAAAAACACGCTTATTATTCATAAGGCAAGGCAGCTAGCAACCCCAAAAGGCTTAGCTGAAATAAACAAGATATGGGGGAATCCTAAATCGGGAGGCAGGGAACTTAAAAAAATTAGAGACATTGTTAGAAAATGCGGGGCATTAACGTGGTGTGAGGACGAGAACAAAAGGCTCATGGTGGTTGCGAAGAAGGAAATTGGCAAGTTAACAAGAGACAGAAAATTGCAGCAAATACTGAGTCAGGTAGCAGATTATGTTGTATCAAGAGAAAGGTGATAAGTTGAAAGGGGTATTCAATTTTGATATCCTTACCTTTAGATTCTAATGACTGAAGCGCATAAGAAGGTTGTCCCACAGCATGTTGTTATTATCCCTGACGGAAACAGGCGTTGGGCGCAAAAACACGGCCTTGAACCAATTGAAGGTCACAAGAAGGGGCTAGAGGTGGCCTTTAATATTGTTAAGGCCTCAAAAAATATTGGGGTTAAAGTTTTAACTCTATGGAGTTTTTCAACAGAAAACTGGAAGCGACCCTCACAAGAAGTTAAATATTTGATGCATATTTACAGGATATTTTTCAAGAAGCATGTTAAAGAATTAATAAAAGAAGGAGTCAGATTTAAGTGGTTAGGGAGGCGAGACCGCGTTCCGCAGAGCCTCAAAAAGCTGCTTCTGGCAATCGAAAAACAAACCGCTAAAAACAAAAACTATATCCTTAATATTTGCCTAGATTACGGCGGCAGGGATGAATTGGTCAGGGCATTTAGGAAAATTGTCAGGCGCGGTGTTAAGTCCTCACAAATCGATGAGGATTTAATTAGCAAAAACCTTGATACAGCAGGCCTGCCCGAGCCGGATCTTTTAATCAGAACGTCCGGTGAAAAGAGAACAAGCGGTATGATGCCCTGGCAAACAGCATACACAGAATACTACTTTTCAAAACTGTATTTTCCGGACTTTTCAAAAGAAGAACTCAAAAGAGCAATTAGTGATTACTCTTCAAGACGAAGGCGTTACGGTTCATAAACTTCAATGCCACAAACTCCTCACGAATTCGACAAATCCAACTTAAGACAAATAATCCTAGGAGCACCAAAGCAATTTGCTGAAGGTTTTAATTTGGCAAAAGAGATCCGTATAGATGGAGATTTCGACCGGGCAATTTTCTATGGAGAAGGGGGGTCTGCATTCCCGGCTTCTTTAGTAAATACTTTGGTTAAGGATGCTGCTGATAAGGCGGGGGTTGATGCGCCTAGAATCTGTCAGAATCACACGTATTCCCTAAAACCTGAAGCTTCAAAGGATGCTCTTAATATTTTTTGTTCATACTCTGGGAATACGGAAGAAACTATTACGACTTTAAATAAAGCAATAGAGGCCGGTTTGCCTTCGGTTGTTGTTTCAAGCGGGGGCAAACTTGAAGAAATTGCAAAAGACAAGGGTTTGTCCCATGTAAAACTACCGATGCCGACTTCCGATTTCCAGCCAAGAATGGGAACAGGTTATTTTGTTGGGGCAATGCTCCAAGTCCTTGCCAATCATGGACTTGCTGAAGATATGAAAGCCGAAGTGCTGGCGGAAGCGGGCGCTTTTGAGAGATCTATGGATGATTACGAGGTAAAAGGGCAAGAGCTAGCCGAAAAAATTGACGGAAAGACACCACTTGTCTGGTCTTCGCAGAAATTTAAAGAACTGGCTCGGGTTTGGACGATAAAATTCAACGAGCATGCTAAAAACCCGGCATTTTGGAATTTTTTTCCGGAACTTAACCATAATTTGATGGTTGGGTTTAACAATCTTGGAGACAGATATTTCGCAATTATGCTTAAAGACCCGTATGACGATATCGAGAACCAGAGGAGATATGGGATCACTGCCGACATTTTAAGGGAGAATAGTTTGGAATCTGAAATTTTGGACCTTGTTGGCAGTAGTTGTTGCGCAAAAATGTTTAATTCTATTTATACGGCCGACTTTACTGCTTATTATTTAGCATATAAAAATAAGATAGACCCGACTCCTGTCGATATGGTTGAAGAATTTAAGAAACGCCTCGATCCGAACTTTGGGAAATAGTGTTTTTTTCTTGTCATTGCGAGGACTCGAAGAGTCCGTGGCAATCTAAATTATTTCTCCGTAGAGATCTTTGAGATCAGGATTCATAGTTTTAATCAATTCGTCTTTTCTTTTTCTTGACCAGCTTTTAATTTGTTTTTCTCTTTCAATTGCCGATATTGGATTCGAAAATATTTCATAGTAAATTAAATCATGGATTTGGTATTTTTGTGTGAAGCCTTTGACTAAATTCTGTTTATGCTCCCAAACCCTTCTTTTTAAATTGTTAGTAACACCAGCATATAAAGCGTTCCTTTTAAAATTACTCATAATGTAGATATAATACGTTTTGATCATAAACAAATTATAAGATTGCCACGTGGCTGTTGGCCACTCGCAATGACGGAAGGAGAAAGAAGTGTGCGGAATATTTGGTTATGTTGGCCATCCTTCGCTAAAGTCTTCGAGGGGTAAATCAGCTGCAAAGATTGTTTTTGAGGGTTTAAAGAGCCTTGAATATCGGGGCTATGATTCGTGGGGAATAGTAGTCAGAAGTCAAAGTGGAAAGTCAAAGTTAATAGTAGAGAAACATGTCGGTAAGATCGGAAACTCAAAGCTTGACTCATCACTCATCACTCATCACTCATCACTAGCTTTAGGTCACACGCGTTGGGCAACTCATGGAGGAGTAACTGTTGAAAACGCCCATCCTCATCTGGATTGCAGTGGCAAGATTGCTCTTGTTCACAATGGTATTGTCGAGAATTATCAGGAGCTCAAAAAAACATTAATTGGTGCCGGTCATCGATTTAAATCTGAAACAGATACGGAAACAGTAGTTCATTTAGTTGAGGAGTATGCAAAAAACAAGCCTTTTGCCGAGGCGGTTCGATCTGCTTTTCTTGACGTTTCGGGTCTCAATGCATTTATCTTTCTCTCTATAGGTGGACAAATGGTTGCAGTAAAAAGCGGTACGCCTTTGGTTATTGGCTTGGGTAAGGGCGAGAATTTTATCTCCAGTGACCCCAGCGCACTGCTTGCGCATACCAAAAGAGCAGTATTTTTAAAAGACAATGAAATTATCCAGTTAACAAATAATCGAGTCAATCTTATTGATACGGTAAGTGAAAAGAGGATTAAACCGAAAATCAGCAATTTAGATTGGAAGGTAGAGGAAACAAAGCCTGGAAAATTTGCGCATTATATGCTTAAAGAGATTTATGAACAGCCGCAAGTTTTGGCAAAAATCGCTGCAAATGGTCAACAGATAGAAAAGCTTGCAAAGATTGTTGAGGATGCGCACGGGACTTTTTTTGTCGCATGCGGTTCTGCTTCATATGCAGCACTTTCGGGTACTTATCTTTTTGCAAAGATTGCCAAAAAACACGTCAATTTTTCAATCGGCAGCGAATTTAACTATCTTGAGGATTATATACATAGTGGATCTTTAGTTATCCCGATTTCTCAAAGCGGCGAATCGGTAGATGTTGTTGAACCAGTAGTTCGGGCAAAAAAAAGGGGAGCTAAGATTTTTGCGATCGTAAATGTTGTGGGTTCAACCTTGTATCGTACTGCAGACTATAATTTAATTTTGGGAGCCGGCGTGGAAAAAGCTGTTTGTGCGACCAAAAGCTGGACAGCAATGGTCGCCAATCTAATTTATTTGACCTACGCACTCGCTGGTCGCGTTAAGGACGGTCAGAAAATCATAGAAAAAGCCGCCAAGGCAGTGGAGGAAATTCTGACTGATCAATATCTTAACAAAATCAAAAAACTGGTGATGAAACTTAAAAATTCCCGGGATGTTTATATAATTGGTCGCGGTCTTTCTTACGCAACAGCACTGGAGGCAACTCTAAAGCTTAAAGAAGTTTGCTATATTCACTCTGAAGGATTTGCCGGGGGAGAGTTGAAGCATGGGGTGATTGCCCTAATTGAAAAGGGTACTGCTGCAATTGCTTTTGCGCCACTTGATGAGACTTATGAGGCAATAATTTCTAATGCCATTGAGGTTAAATCACGGGGTGGCTATATCATCGGAGTTTCGCCAAAGCCTAATGAGGCTTTCGATTTCTACTTGCCGGTTGCTGATTGTGAAGAGGGATCGATTATTGCCAGTGTAGTACCTATTCAGCTTTTGGCTTATTATTTGGCAGTTGAGAAGGGACTAGATCCTGATAAACCCAGAAATCTCGCAAAATCCGTAACAGTAAAATGATTTCTGGGTTTGCGGTGCTCACTTCGTTGCGCGCCTAAAGCCCAGGAACTTAGCAAAGTCAGTAACGGTCAAATAACATTCGGGCCAGCATGGGTTTGCGCCAACTGATGGGCCATCACCCGGTAAAAATCGACTGGTCTCCTAAAATATTGATAATTAATTGGTTGAGTCGTTTCTAGTGTCAAATCAAGTGCGTCGCCGACTCTTGAATTGTAGACAAGTCGATACTCCCAGTTTTCTCCAAAATAAAAGATTCGAGCATTTTGGGAAAGGCTAAAGGTTAACCAGCCAATTTTATGGGATTGTCCAGGGATAATAAGCAGTCTCCCATCCGATTTTTCCAAGGCTATAGGTAGCTCCCGGTGCATTAAGGCAATTCTTGCCTTGCGACCTTTCACAAGGTTAATTATCCCCAAAACACCATCAACCACCAAAAGATCTCCACACCCTCGGAGTCTAAATTCTTTTGAAAATGGTCTTTCAATTTCTCTTTGGTCAGCTGCAATTCGGCGCTCACTCATGAGAGGCATATTATAAAATTTTTCATCGGGGATGGCAAAGAATGGTAGAATTTTCCTAATGAAATTGGGGGCGAAAGAACTGCGAGTAAGCGAGCCAACACCCGAGGATCTTACCAAGATAAAACGCCGGGAAATTTATATAATTTGCGACAATATTTTGGATACTTACAATACAGGATCGATTTTTAGGCTGGCGGATGCGGTGGCCGCCAAAAAAGTTTATCTTTGCGGTAAAACGCAAACTCCGCCATATCATAGGATTTCCAAAGCGGCAGTGGGAACAGAAAAATGGGTGTCGTGGAAGTATGCTTCAACGGCGGTTGACGCAATTACAGATTTAAAGGGGAAGTTCTCCACACTTCGATCAGACTCAGTGCAAGCAAGGTCGAACAATAAATATTCTTCGAGTGAAGAGAAGCGGAATCGAGAAGGTCGCTTAAAAATAATAGCAATAGAGCAGAGCAAAAAGAGTGTTGACTTTCGCAATGTTGATTACAGTTTGCCGATAGCTTTTATTGTCGGAAATGAAACAGAAGGGGTATCAAAAGGAGCTCTCAAATTGGCAGACTACATTGTGGAGATACCAATGTTTGGAGTCAACAAGTCACTTAATGTGATGGTAAGTCTAGCTATTGTCCTCTACCGAATGGTTTAGAATGCTGAAGCTCGAAGAGCTGAAGTCCTGAGTTGATCGAAGGATGATGGTCAGTTTGGCGATTGTTTTGTACCAAACAGTTGCCACTAGCAACTAGCCACTAGTAACTAGTTTCTAGTTTGGGGTTATCGTATAGCTGACAGTTTTTGAAGCTGCAGGACAAACGTTTGTATTACTGATGATATCTTTTTGGGTATCCCTTGCATTTTCCAGACAAGCGACAAGTGAATAAGTTGTACAAGCCGTTGTACAAAGACCATTGGATGCAGTTCTTGGAATATATCTGTAATCTGTGTTTGTCTTTGGGTCTTTTGGTACTTGTTTTATATACCCAGCCGAGCTTAGTGTCGGGTTACCAGTAATTGGGACGACTGCTGTTGATACACCGCAGAAATCGTTACAACCAGCATAATAATATGCTCCGGGAGTATCTTGTTTTGCCAGCTCAAGTGTTTTTTTAATTGCATCAAGATCAGTTTTTCTTCTGGAATCACGGCTTCTTTCCTGAGTTCCGCCGTAAGATGCAAGGGTTAAACCTGCCAGTATTCCCAGAATTGTAATGACGACTAATAATTCTATTAGAGTAAAGCCTTTGTGGTTGAGCGTTAACGGTTTACGGTTCACGGTTTTTTTAAAACTGTTAACAGTTAACTGTGAACAGTGAACCATATTAGTTATTGCAGATTACGAAGTAACCAGCATGAACGGCTAATTCCCAATCGGTAGTGGGGCCATCCCGGCCGGGTTTATTTTTACACTTTTTTCTGGAGTCTAATGATTGTGCATCTTGTGGTCTTTCGAGCTTAACCCAAAGGGAATAGTCGGTGGCACCATTGATTCCCTCTGTTGGAGGATTGAGTAACCCAGCATCATTGGGGCAGACGAGATTGGTACTGATAGCTGAGGTTACATATTTATAAACTTGCGGATCACTATTTTGGGGATCTTCAATCACTGAAGACAAATACTTCAGGTCCGGGTCGGCTAAGTAAGTTGCCAGAGACGTATAGTCGGTAAAATATGGGTACCAAGCAGAACCTGAACAGTCAGACTTGGCTAGTTCCAAGGCTCTTTTCATTTGTGCCAAATCGCTTTTTCTAACGCCGTCTCTTCCTTTTGACTGGGCGTTGCCATAGGAAGCAAGAGTTAAAGAGGCTAAAATACCGATGATGGTTATTACGATAAGAAGCTCGATCAAAGTGAAGCCCCGCTTCACTTTGAAGTGGGTAGTGGGTAGTAGGTGGTAGTTAGATTTCTTTCTACGAACTACTAACTCCGAACTACGGACTAACTTGGGCATTAAATTAAGCGTATAACGATTGACACATACTGTCAACAGTTGTAGAATATCTAAGCTTAAAAGAGATTTGCGCAACCAGCTTAAGGTTGAAAGAGGAAAGAAGGGAAATTATATTGAATAAAATTTCTTAAACTTGGCTTTGAACTTTTAACTGGGGCGCGCAAGCGCCTTTTTTAGTTCTTTAACAACTGAAAAGAATCATAACCACTCTTCGGTAATGCGAATGGAATTGAATACTGGTCCGCCCGTTCTTACCACTCGCCTTAGTAGATTTCTACTGCGGCTCGTGGAGCGAACTTTGGCGGACTGCGAAGCTCATTACATTCGCTTCTGGAAAGTGGTACCCAACAGAAAATCCTTAAGAGTTTTAAAAGTCAAATTGAACTTTCTTTTTGAGAGTTTGATCCTGGCTCAGGATGAACGCTGGCGGCGTGCTTTAGGCATGCAAGTCGATCGATGCTCGGAGCTGCATTGTGCCCATAAGATATCGGTGTAAATCCGTAATTAATCAGTGTTATCGAAACACTTTGATTACACAGATAGTAGCGGATGCTCACGGATAGTTTTATGGATAGAATGTAGTTTCGAGCGTAGAGGCGGAAGGGTGAGTAACGCGTGGGAACGTACCCATTGGTGGAGCATAGCTCGCCGAAAGGCGGGGTAATTCTCCGTAAGCCCGCAAGGGGATAGAGTTTAACCACTCGCCGATGGAGCGGCCCGCGTCCTATCAGCTTGTTGGTGGGGTAATGGCCTACCAAGGCGATGACGGGTAGCTGGACTGAGAGGTCGGTCAGCCACAAGGGAACTGAGACACGGTCCCTACATCTACGGATGGCAGCAACTAGGAATCTTGGACAATGGGCGAAAGCCTGATCCAGCGACGCCGCGTGGGGGAAGAAGGCCTTCGGGTTGTAAACTCCTTTTGTGGGCCGTAATGGCCCAAGAATAAGCACCTGCAAACTACGTGCCAGCAGCAGCGGTGATACGTAGGGTGCGAGCGTTATCCGGATTTACTGGGCGTAAAGGGTTGCGTAGGCGGTTCGTTGCGTCAAAACTCAAATACTCACGCTCAACGTGGGGGCGGGTTTTGATACGGACGAGCTTTGAGGCTCACAGAGGTAGCCGGAACTTATAGTGGAGCGGTGAAATGCGTTGAGATTATAAGGAACACCGATGGCGTAGGCAGGCTACTGGGTGAAATCTGACGCTGATGCACGAAAGCTAGGGGAGCGAAAGGGATTAGAGACCCCTGTAGTCCTAGCCGTAAACGATGGACACTAGATGAGCGCTTTTTTAGGTGCTTGTCGCAAGCTAACGCGTTAAGTGTCCCGCCTGGGGAGTACGGCCGCAAGGCTAAAACTCAAAGGAATTGACGGGGACCCGCACAAGCGGTGGAGCATGTGGTTCAATTCGAAACAAAGCGAAAAACCTTACCAGGGCTTGACATGCTAGCTGCACGTTCTGCGAAAGCAGAATTTCTTCGAGAGTGCTAGCACAGGTGCTGCATGGCTGTCGTCAGCTTGTACCGTGAGGCGCACCCTTAAGTGGGTCAACAAGCGCAACCCCCATCCTGTGTTAAATTTCACAGGAAACTGCCCGCTAAATGCGTGGAGGAAGGAGGGGATGACGTCAAGTCATCACGGCCCTTATGCTCTGGGCTACACACATCCTACAATGGGTGCTACAACGAGTTGCAACTCGGCAACGGGAAGCAAATCTTTAAAAGCATCCTCAGTTCGGATTGAGGGCTGAAACCTGCCCTCATGAAGCTGAAATCGCTAGTAATCGCGGATCAGCAGGCCGCGGTGAATACGTTCTCGGGTCTTGTACACACCGCCCGTCAAGCCAACAAAGTCGGGGGTGCCTGAAGTTCCGCCATAGGCGGACCCAAGGCAAAATCGGCGATGGGGACTAAGTCGTTGGACCAAACTGGTCGTTGCGACCTAGAAGAGTAATCTTCTATGAAAAATTCAACTGTATCGGTGGAACTCCTACTTGATTTACGGGTTATCTTCGGGTAACCTTAAATCGAAGGACAATACCGAGGGAAGTCGTCCGCCAAAGGCGGATTGACCCCGTAGAGACTACACGTTGACCCCTTATATGACAAAGGCTTATTTATTGGGAGCATTACATGATGCTACCGTTCGGAGAATAACTTATCGAATAGGTGCGAAGGATTTTCCTTATGCAAAATTTCTTAGAGATGGAATAATTGCACTGGGATATAAAGCTTGGATTTACAAAGAAGGTCAAAGCAGAAACTACTATATAGTAGAGTTTGTGAGATCAGTCCTTGATAAATTCAGGATTCAAACGCACGCTGATAAAATTGATTATGTTCGAGGTTATTTTGATACGGACGGAGCAGTCGCCAGGTCTAAAGCAGTAAGATACTATTTGTATTTTTCACAAAAAGATAAAAAAGACCTTAGTAATGTTAGGAATTATTTACAGCAGTTAGGTATTAGTTGCGGAGTAATTCACAATCCCAGTAAAGAAAAAGATGCAAATTATTTTAGATTCTTTATAAGAGCAAATTCATATGAAAAATTTGCAAATATAGTAGGATCTTGGCATCCAATAAAGTCTAAGTTCGTAAGGGTGAAGATATAGTCCATGCCTGGCAGTAATGTCGGGGTAAACATGAACAAGGTATCCCTACTGGAAGGTGGGGATGGATCACCTCCTTTCTAAGGAGACAATTAGTGTTTGGTGATGAGTGACTAGTGATTAGTCATGAAGACCAAGCACTCAGTTTTTACCTCACGGGGTAAAAGTGACGATTGGAGAATCGTTAAATCTTCGGGTTATCTCGTTCCCGAAACGGGATCTCTAAGGATATGGGTGCCACTTTCCAGAATTTAAGATAGACGCGAATTAATGCGAATACTTTCTTCTGATTTACAATATTCGAATGCATTCGCGTGTTGAGATGAATCTATTAAGTCCACTTCAGAAATTCGAATTTATGCGAATATTTTAAGCAGTTAGCACATTCGCATCCATTAGCTTTTACCCCACCTTTTTGCTAAAATTTGCATGTCATGGCCCAAGAAAGATTGGTTGGTTCTGAGGACGAGTCGCTTTGGAAATCGCGGCTATTTAAATTTGGGGTGGTGGCGGCAGTGGCGGGTGCGTTTTTAAAGGCGAAAGAGTTAATTACAGTTGGTATAGTGGCAGTTGGTGCTGCTTGGGCGCTTTGGAAAGGGAAAAAATAATGAGTATAGAGACAAAACCAAGGGTCCCATACTGGTGGGCGATAGCGGGTGGTTTAACCGCCAACGTGGTTGGAGGAGCAAGTGGGTCGTTCGAGGTTGCATTAACTGGTTTTGCCGTTGTTGTGGCCGGAAGTGCGGTGGTAGCTGGAGATTTTGTGTGTGACAGAGTTGAAAGCTTTAAAAAGCGCAGTGATCAAAATAATCAGGTAGACAAAAAAGATGGAGATACAGGAGAAAATTAAAAAGTCCTATGGCTTGGTAACCTCTCCTTCGTCCTTCGATTGACTCAGGACTTCGGAGAGCAAGCAAGTGCTGCGGTGGCGAAGAGGTAACGCGGCCGTCTGCAAAACGGCGATACAGGGGTTCGAT
>Ga0155410_107_pt2 | contig 7855 bp, 10 predicted proteins | sample RifCSPhighO2_02_FD_106378 | JGI IMG/M metagenome (GOLD analysis project Ga0155410, IMG submission 106378) | Candidatus Curtissbacteria bacterium RIFCSPHIGHO2_02_FULL_40_17
CGGAACGATTTCAACCGCCAATTTTCCGGCGGGTCACGTCTACAAGGTTCAGATACAGGTTGATGGAGGTAACGGCTTAATGGCCAACGCCCATATTATCCTGGATCAATCGGATGCTACCAATATTACTAATCTGGAGACAGTTCAAATGTATAACAATACCAAAGATGCCAGCACTTTCACTGGGTATCAAGACCGTCGCTGGGATAATACTTTTAAGAGAACGAATGTTGAGCAGCCGGGGCAAACCGTCCAGTATTTTTTTGAATCGGTGATGTTCTGTGTTCCCGACGCTAAACTAGGAGGTTGTCAATCGAGTGAAACAGTTTATATTCAGCTTTATAACAGCACCGATGGGTCGGCAATTACCAATAGTGAAATAAGTTTACAGGCAGATAATACCACAGCTGTCAGAAAAAGAACCGCTGATCTTCGTACCAACCTGCCGGATTCGGCTTTCGCGGGTACCTCTAAAAATTTGACTATTCAGATGAAAACGACAGCTAGCAATTCGGTCAATACCACTAATGATTCTTGGTTGATTATTCAGATTGCCGGTCTGCAGATTCCGGAAAAAGCGCTTTTGGCTCTGCCTTTGGCTTTTTTCTTTCCCAAAGCGGCCAAAAAAATTAGGGTATGGCTGAAGAAGAGACGGAAAGGGAAAAAAGGGCAGGGGAAACCAGATAGGCCCAGAGGGGCTAGTGAATAGATGATAGGGCCTAGTGGTTAGTGGTTAGTGTAAGATAAATAAATAAAATGGGGAAGATTAAAAGTTACGAAGATCTTTTTGTTTTTCAAAAGGCAGATGATCTGGCTGTTAGGATTTATGAGGTAACAACGGCTTTTCCAAAACATGAACTTTATGGACTAGTTTCACAAATGAGGAGAGCGGCAGTTTCCGTACCCTCAAATATAGTTGAGGGGTTTACGAGCCATACTAGAAAAGAATATGTTCACTTTTTGCGAATAGCTTGGGGTTCACTAGCAGAGCTTGAATATCAAATAAAGTTTTCAAAACGAATTGGTTACTTAAAAGAGAAAAAAGTTATTGATGAGTTAGTTGAAAGAACTACAGAAATCGGCAAAATGCTTAATGGTTTAATTAGCAAACTAAAAACTAGTAACTAGTCCCTAGTCCCTAATTACTAGTCCCTAGTGCCTAATTTAAAGATGGATAATTATTTGGAAAGATTACAATATTGCTTTTACAAATTTTTGAATCTTTCCTGCCGCCTTTTGGGCTTTGTTGGCAATACTTTTGGGATAACTAATTTGTTGTATCTCTTCTGGATAACGGGGTTCCAAATAAAAATCAGTCAGAAACTTTGCTTCCTTCTCAAGAAACTTAAAGTCGGAATTTTTTCTTTGACAAATCTGAACCAATTCTCCAAGGTCGTGAATTTTTTTAAATTCAAGCTCGTTAGCCACGATGTAAGCTTTGAGGTACTTCTCACCCGCTTGTTGAAAGTGAAAACAGATGAGTTCGTAAAACCTTTCGCCTCTATCCAATGCCCGAATTGCAAATTGGAAATCCCTTTCAGCCTTATCAAGCCATTCCTCAACAATTTTAAAGTCAACCATAGAGGACCTTACCTTCCTGAAGCACTATTTTTAAAAATGGATCTCCCATCCGGATTCTTTTTTCAAATTCATCCGGGCGATAGATGAGGAAATCGGTGGCAACATGGTAATCAATAAGATCTCTAAGTTCATGCATGCGGTCTATTCTTCGTCGGGGGGTTTTTTTCTTTATGATTAAAAAATCTAAATCAGAATCAGGACCAAAATCACCACGGACAGCGGAACCAAAAAGAATAACTCTCTCTGGGCTATATTTTTCGATAAGTTGTCTCGTAATATACCTAATTTCGGCTTCAATATTTTTTCTACTCATGAGTCAGGTGTATTTTAGCATGAGGATAACTTTTTAAACAATGCAAGAAACCAGACTTATAAAGACGCCTTTTTCCAGAATCATCATTTTGGCGGCAGTGCTTTTGATGACTTTGCCGTTTATTGCGACTTTCAATGAATTTTTAACCAATCTTTTTTTGAAATGGGAACTTTATCGGGTTTTGGAAAATTGGGTCGTGCCTTATGAGGCCAAATTGTTAGCCGGGATTTTGAATGTTTTGGGGCTGGGAACGAAAGCTGTTGCCAAGGGAGTTTGGGTGGAAGGCGCGTTTTTGGAAATCCAGTGGAATTGCTTAGGCTGGCAGTCGGCGGTTTTGCTTCTGGCTTCTTTTTTGGGAGGGTTTCAGGGCAAATTTTCCTGGACATCGCGGCTGGAGGTAGTGTTAATCGGCTTTTTGGGGACATTTCTTGTGCAATTCGGACGACTTTCGGCAGTGGCCATTTTAGCCGTAAAAGTGGGTACCGGCGTTGCTATTTTCTTCCACGATTACCTGGCTTTGATTTTAGTGATTTTGTGGTTTGTGGTCTTTTGGTGGTTTAGCTACACGTTCGTATTGGAGGAGAGCTCGTAGAGGTCTTTATACGAATTTGTACGAATATACAGAGCCATGCGGTCCTCTCCTGCAATGCAGGATGCGGGCCTAAGGGCGGACATATAACTCATTCTGATTCCCAAGTTTAGATTGGTCCGCCATACGAATTAATACGAATGCGAATTTGGGCGGGGCAGGGGTTTAGCTACTCGTATGTGCTTGAGAAAAGGCACTAGTAGATGGGAGCTGTCTTGATAAGTAGAGTTCTCTGGGGACATTTTTTTCTTGTTTGATTATTTCCAGAGTGCAGGTTGGTACAAGACTGTTGTCGTAGAGTATTGCATCTGGACATCCGTCACAGATATCCCAGCCTTTTTTTGTCAGCATCGGCGGGTCGATGATGATAATCATTTGGGCGGTGACTGGTTCAAGAAGGTTTTTGGGGTTTTTGAGAGTATTGATCAAGTATCTTGAAATAATTTTTAATATTGAGCTGTCTAAAATGAAACCGACAGCAGTTTTAAGGCTGATTTTTGCGCTGTTTATCGGGAAACTTGTTTTTTTATCCAGTTGATATTGCTTATAAATCCTAGCGGCTACTTTACCGTCGAGACTGCCCAGTACCTTATCACCGCGTAAAATCGCCAGATAAAAAAGCCAGCCGAAACTATTGGGGCTTAAGGTTTTGGGCAAGTAGGCACAAGGTTTAATCTGATAAAATTTTTCGATTGCCCTGGCTACTTTCTCCTTAGCCACATATTTGGAGGTGGACTGACCGAGTTTTTGAAAGACTTCTCTATAGAGAGTAAAGATAAAATGACTGACGATATCAGAATTTTTTTTGTAAAAAGTTAAAAGTTTGGGCAAAGAGTCGATGTTTTCTTTTGAGATGGTGGTGACAAATTGAAGGTCGACCCCTTTAACCTTTCGAAACATTTGGCAGTAGTATTCCCTTAGTTTATAAAGGCTGTTTTCGTCCTTCGTGCGGTTTTGATATTGGCCAACGTGGATGACGACTTCAGTTACGCCCAGATTTCTGAGTTCTCTTAGCCTTTTTTCGGTCAGCAGACAGCCGTTGGTAACAATTCTTACACCGAGTCCTTTTTGGTGGGCGTAGGCGATAAGTTTATCAAGCTTGGGATATAAAAGCGGTTCGCCGCCGGCGATAGCAACAGTCTGGATATTTCTGATTTTAATAAGAGTATCAATCTGCTCTTTTTGCTCTTTGAGATCTTCGTTTTTTCTAACCGGGTTAGGCTGATCCAGTCCCCGGTAGCAGCCGGGGCAGGCGAGCTGGCAGTAAGTAGTCGGTTCTATCCAGCCGGTGGGATTATCGTACGTACTCCAGGGCAGCCGGTATAGGTTTTTAAGGTCTAAAGAGCTTGGCATTTTACGAAGATATTTAGCAGTTGAGATTCTAACATAAAATTCTTTTGGTCTTATATGTATAATATTAGCCTGTCAGACGATGAAGGAAATCGCCAAAGCTATAGATAATGCTTTTGTGGCTGTCCCCGAGCCTGTCAGAGATTACCTGACGGTTAAGGCGGCGACGGTTTTTTTGGAATTGGGAGCAGGCCATTCTTTGGAAGCCGGCAGATGCCGCTTTTGGGGACACGAAATGCTTGAAAGGTGGTATCGAGGCGAATCTACACCTTTGAGTCTTTATGCTACTCGTCTTTTTGACCGGAGCAAATTTGATATAGGTTGTGCCGAGAGGTTTACATCTGGACCGGCAATTGTGGTTATCAACGAACCAAGCGACGGGCCGGTAAGAGGGGGGTGGTTGCGTTTTGTGACAAGCTATGCAGTTGCGCAAGCCAGAAACCGCTTTGGTAATTTTGAGCCAAGATGGGTTCAGGAAGATATTTCCGCAAATCCCCTTTGGCAAACTCCTTTGGGGATTGCCAGAAAAAGGCTTTCTTATATGATTCACGAAAGTTGTAACACTATTCTTATAAGTTCTGATTCAACAGACAGGAAGAAAGCAGGCGCAGTTTTAGAAATGAGAAGACATTTGAATGATAACGGAGTTTTAGTTATTTCACCGGAGAGGCGGGATGGTCCTAATCTTTCTAGGGCGAGGGTTGACGCGGGAGATCTGATTTACGCATTATGCAGAAAGAATAATATTCCTATTTATCCTGCAGGAGGTTTTTGGCAGCCGGGAAGGCTTTCTTTACGCATTGGCCGCGCTGTTCATGCGCAAGAACTTTTAGATTCAAAATTATTCCGAGGCCAGTCAAATACCGGCCAAAGAGTTGGGGACTTGCTGATGGTTGAGGTTGCCAAGCTTTTGCCCGAATCAAAAAGGGGGATTTACACTAAGTCAGTCGGCAACTAGCTGATTTTGGACAAGGTAACGATATATTGACTGGGCGACTGTATTATGAAATTTTTGGTTACCGTGGATATCCCGTTTAAAGTAGTAAGACTGGGGTTTATCTTTTGCAAAATCGCCAAACAAATTTAAAACTTTAAGATTATTTTCTCTGCCGAATTCACTCAATTTACTAAAAGTGTTCAGGCTTGGGTTTTTGAGATGGATTTGATAAGGATAGATGGTCACTAAGAATTGGATATTTGCTTTCTCTAGCAGAGCCTTGGTCAAGAGCAGATTTTTGCCTGTCTGCGCCCATTGGATGCTTGTGGCTTCGGTTGTCGGAACGTTAGGCCTGATAAGCTGCGTAAATAACACTTGTCTGAGGAGAAAAGAATGTTTGGCCAAAAAATAATAGATGGGATTTGGTTTTAGATCCCCTAATACCAGTTCATGCTCATTTAATTTGTTGGAAATCTCTTGGCCCAAGCGGTAAACCTCGGGTAACTTTGGCGAGACAGCAAGTGGAATGCCGTCCTGGTCGAATTTGGCGAATTGGGCAAAGCCCTGATCATCAGCAAAATCATTCGGGTCAAAATTTAAAATTACCAGATCTGGTTTAAAATTGAGACCTTTATTTTTCAAATAAAGGTATTCGAGAATCGGAGAGTAGGCGGAAACTCCGGCATTAATCACTTCGAAATTGAGGCTTTTGGAAGTTTCATTCAATCTTTTCTCCAGAATTGCGCCAAATGTTTTATCTTGGTTGATACCCCAACCTTCGGTGAAAGAATCACCAAGCATCAGTATCCGGAATGTATTTGCAGGTTTTTCTAAAGACCTTTCTTTGTCGCGAAGGCCTAAGGAATTGATTTTGTAGGAAATATTCCATTCGCTGGTTTTAAATTGGCAGGTTTTTTGCGGTATAAGGGTGTGGTTTAAAATATCATCCATGCGGTAGCATTCTATGGGGATATGATATGAAGATTGGTTGAGTCTTTGATAAACCTCCAAGATTAACATAGCCAAAACTGCCCCGGTTATAACCAAGAATAATTTAATAGCAAGTTTTGCCATGGAGATATGTTTGATCACGGAACGGGAAATTGCCATAGTTTTGTTAACAAGGATAGATAATCTTTAGACACTGGTATAAACGATATCAATGGGTAATATAATATAAAAAACAGTATCACCAAAAATAGGTAAAAATAAGAAACCAAAGGTATTTTTTCTCTTAAGATGTTGATATAAAAAGCCAGATTGATTATAAGGGCGGTGATTCCGAATAAGAGATAATAGGGAATGGAAAATCGCGGGGAAAAAAACCATGGCAGGTAACTTGAGGCAAAAACTAGGGGCATTAAAAGCAATCGGAGATCAGAATCCTTGAACCCTTTTACTAGCGACACCAAAAGCAGCAAAAGACCGGGCCAGAAAATAACAGGGTTGAAGATGAATAATATTTCTCTGACTTGGCCATTCTGGGCCTCTTCCAGGTATGTCCCCGGTTTATCAACAAGCCACAGTAGAGGGTTTTGGAGTGTGTCTTTAACGTATTCAAATTTGGGAATATAAGGCGCCGCTTTTTGGAAGTTTTGGGGTAGCCAGAGTGTCTGATAATGCCAAATTTGTTTATGTTTTAAGATAAATTGATCGATACCACTTTGCCAAATAAACGGTAACAAGGCAATAAAATAAACTGTCAGGCAAGTTATGAGTAAAGCTAAAACGGCAGTAATTTTTTTGGAAGCGTCAAGTTTTGACACAAAGGAGATTGAGATAATAGCTGCCAAAATCGGGAAGAGTGCGCTCCATTTAGTGGCCAGGGCCAGGCCAAAGATAACGGAAGAGGTAATTAAGAAGTAATTCCGGCGGTCTTTGATAAAAAGCCATAAAAGATAAAATGCCAAAATAACGAAGGTTGCGAAAAAAACTTCGACCATGGCAACTCTGGAATTGACAAACCAGGCGGTTTCGAAGGTGAAAAGAATTACGGCAGTGATGCCGACAGTTTGGCTTTCAAATAACTTTTTAGCAAAGAGATAGACGATAACTGCCGCCAAAATTCCAAATAAGGCAGAAGGAGCTCGCCAACCCCAAGGATTATCGCCAAAAAGTCTGATACCAGAAGCAATCAGCACTTTGCCAAAGCTGATAATAGTGTAAGGCGGTTCCGTGCTTTGTGTCAGCAGGCTTTTGGCAGCCGGCACGAAGAAGTTTTTTTCGTCAAGGTAGACGAAGGGAGGAACATTTAAGCGGAAGAATCTGAGGAAAAGATTTAAAGTGATAATTGCAAAAATGGCCATAAGCTAATTTAAACAGTTTGGGGTAAGTTGGCAAGATTGATATTGAGTCAGGTGACGAACGATGCAGATTTTACCTTTGCAGGCCAAAAGAGTTTGAAAGCGAAATTGGGCATTGGCCATTTGGCGACAAAACTGACGGTGATATGCCAGATTACCCACACAGACCAGTACTCTGGTCCAAAGAAATATTGGGTCCAGACTTTGTGGGGAGTGAAAAGATATAAGGCAAAGAAGCCGAAAGTTATCAGCTGAATAACTAAAACATAAGCCCAAAATAACCTTGGAGATTTAGAAAATGAAAAAAGAATGCTTCGCCAGTTAAGATGCAAATTGCCTACCACTTTTGGTTTTCTTAATAATCTTTTGGTGTAAAAAACGTACCAGGCAAAGAAGTGGTAGAAGACGATAATAACCCGCAGTTGGGTGGCAATTGTATCTTTCTGGAATCCGCTGGCGAAACTGACGATGCCTAAAAGAAGAAGAAGGCCGGCAACTCCGATAGGCAATTTATTGCCGATGCCTTTTTTAAACAGGAGGACAATCCAAAGGACGCCCAGAAAGGCAAAAATTAAAATACCTGCCGATTGAGGTATCGCCAAAAGCGGTTTCCCGGTGATTTGAATTCCCAAAAGGATAGCAATTAAGGGAGCTGTTAGCACAATTGAGTAGTCGGAAACCTGCGGCCAGGAAGAGGTCATTTCGCGATAGTTATTTTTGGTGACTGTTTCCTCAAACATCAGTTCGTCGCGAAAAAGATGAACCAAGAAGTAGCCGAAATA
>Ga0155410_120_pt1 | contig 7721 bp, 5 predicted proteins | sample RifCSPhighO2_02_FD_106378 | JGI IMG/M metagenome (GOLD analysis project Ga0155410, IMG submission 106378) | Candidatus Curtissbacteria bacterium RIFCSPHIGHO2_02_FULL_40_17
TAGAACAAAAAATTAAACTTGCCCATGGTCGAATTTGGTGTGACGTGGGTTTTAATTTCGGGGCAACTGCCCATTCTGCCAAATTTTTTAAGAAAATCTCAAAAATGACTTGTGCACTAAAAGTCTATATGAACCTGACGACTGGGCCCCTTTTGGTTGAAAAATCCCTAGACAGAGAACTGATTTTTAAAAATTGGTCTAATTCTTCACCAATAATCGTTCATGCAGAAGGGGAGGCCCTAGAGGTGGCTATCAAGCTTGCTAAAAAACATCAAAGGCGTCTTCATATCACCCACATACTTACAGAGCAGATCGAGCTTATTGAAAAAGCCAGGCAAGATAGGGCAGCTATTTCTTGTGATGTCACCCCCCACCACCTTTTTTTAACTAGTGAAGACATAAAGAAACTCGGCCCGCTGGCAATTATGAAACCGCCACTTGGGAGTGTCAGCGATCAACAAAAACTCTGGCGAAATTTGGATAAGATTGATATGATCGCGACCGATCACGGACCTCATACCTTATCAGAAAAGGAAAGTGATCACCCACCATTTGGCGTTCCGGGTTTGGAAACAACTTTGCCTTTGATGCTCTGGGCGGTGTCAAAAAGTATGCTTTCTCTTAAACGATTGATTGAGATGACTAGTATTAATCCTCGAAAAATTTTCAACCTTCCAATTCAGCCCAATACTTACGTGGAGGTTGATCTCTCAAAAAAATACCTAATTTCAAACAGAGGTCTTTTTACCAAATGCGGCTGGACGCCATTTGTTGGGTTAGAAGGTAGGGGAGAAGTTAAAAAAGTAGCAATTTGCGGCCAATCTATTTTTGAGAATGGCAAATTCGTCGGAAAACCTCAGGGCAAAGTAATTTATCCAACCTGAATCTCAGATAGAACTGTTAATTTATGCTAGAATTTGCAAGCAGTGAAATTCTGGTACAATCCCCATTTGTTGGCACTTTTTGCTCTTTTAGTACTTTCAATACCTGCACTTAAAAGTTTAACTGGTCCCGGATTTTATACAAGCCACGATGGAGAAACTCACGTGGCGCGGATTGCTCAATATTATCAGGCTCTTGCGGATCGTCAGTTCCCGCCTAGATTTGCCGGTAGTTTCTACAATGGACTAGGGAGTCCGATTTTTGTTTACATCTACCCCCTACCTTATTTTTTAGGATCACTACTCCACTTAACGGGTTTTTCTTTTGTTAATTCATTCAAAATTTTAATGGCATTAGGCTTTGTTTTTTCGGGAATTTTTGCTTATCTTTGGTTAAAAGCAGTATTTAAAAGTGAAAAAGCGGCTTTTTTAGGCGCTCTTTTTTACATGTGGGTGCCATACAGATTTTTATTGATTTATGTCCGCGGATCTATCTCTGAACTTTTAGCATATACTTTTCTTCCTTTATTACTATTTTCAGTTACCAAACTGTGGGAGGAGAATAATCCAAAATGGCTTGCTTTTAGTGCAATTTCATTTTCTTTATTATTACTTTCCCAAAATTTGGTTGCGGTAATATCTGTTCCGATAATTTTCGGATATGTAATTTTATTGGCAATCAACAGAGATTTTATTAAAACTATTACAAATTCGTTAATTGTCATCGTTTGGGGATTATTGATATCGGCAGTGACTTATTTACCTTCTATTTTTGAGCGGAAATTTGTCAGGTTTGATGAAATTATCAAAACCGCATACGAAAACCACTTTGTAACTTTAAAACAGCTTATCCGTTCACCATGGGGATACGGTTTTGATCTTCCGGGAATTGTTAATGACCAGATATCTTTTCAGATTGGTCTAACCCATATCTTGATTTTATTTTTTGCGATTTTTTCATTGGCATATGTTTCTTTTAAAAAGAATTTTTCGTTTCCGAGGATTGAAAAGTGGCTGGCTACTTTTTTCCTGACTGTTTTTATATTAGCCGCTTTTTTAATGTTGCAGATTAAACCCAATACTCTCATCTGGCAAAAAATTAAGTATCTTCATTTTATTGATCTTCCCTGGAGATTTTTAGGAATTACCTCTCTTTCTTTGGCTTTTTTAACTGCCTTTGCCGCTAAGATATCAAAATCAGGTTTTTTATTTCTTCTTTTTGTAGTTATGGTATTAGTTGCCAATCGCAATCATCTGCGAATAAATCAGGCAGTTGAGCGAAATGACAGTTTTTTTGCCGCCTACTCCGGTACCGCAACTCAGTATGATGAATTTACGCCCAAATGGCGCCAGTCAACCAGAGTCCCCATCGGTTTTGATCAAAGTACCCACGTCGAGGCGGTATCGGGTAATGCCAAAATAGAAAACGTTGTTGCCAAATCAAACGAGGTTACTTTCGAGGCCAAAGTTATTACTGATAATTCTCAAGTCCGTATTAACAAATTCTATTTTCCGGGCGCCAACGTACAAGTTGACGGACAAAAACTGACTCCTTTTAGGAATTTGACGATTACTGACACGGGTACTCTCCTCTTAGACATTGAGCAAGACGCCTCGGGACTAATGATGGTAAATTTAGAAAAAGGTGAACACCATGTAAGCGTCAAGTTCGGCGAAACCAGGCTACGTCTTTTTGCTAATTTTTTAAGCTTTGGCTCTCTCGTTTTGGCTCTTGGAGTACTAGCCAGAAATGTTAAAAGATAACCTTATACTAATTGTAGTTCTGGCTCTGGCCGCAGTCTTGCGCTTTTACCAGCTTGGTGTCAATCCGCCCAGTCTTGATTGGGACGAAACTGCTCATGGCTATAATGCATATTCAATTTTAAAGACCGGCCGCGATGAATATGGGTATAAATTTCCTCTTTCATTTAGGTCATTTGATGATTACAAGCCGCCTATTTACACTTATCTTGTTGTTCCATCCGTAGCAATTTTTGGCCTCAACGACTTTGCAGTTAGGCTACCGTCCGCCACTTTGGGAGTTTTAGCGGTTATATTCACCTATTTGATGGTATTTGAGCTGTTTAAGAATAGACAAATTGCTCTTTTGACAGCTTTGTTCTTAACCATTTCTCCATGGCATCTGCAGTTTTCCAGAGTCGCTTTTGAAACGAACAGCGCCATATTTTGGTCAGTGTTAGGAACGTTTGCCTTCTTAAAAGGGATTAATGCACAAAAAATAAGGATTACTTTATGGATAACACTTGCTTCAGTAGCGTTTGGTATCAATCTTTTTATGTACCATAATGCTCGTGTATTTGTACCGATTTTCTCACTGATGTTGATTTATCTTTTCAGAAAAGTACTTTAGGAAAATAGAATCTATTTAATCTTGCCCTCTGCAATCGCCATCATTTTTTCTGCAATTTTAATTCCAATAGTATTTTCCATTTCAGGACAACTGCGTTTCAAAGGAACTACTATATTTGCTGATGTTTCTCCTCAATTCAAATCTTCTCAACTGATTGCTCAAGACGAAGAGTCTGGCCAGCTGCTAATGGGTAAGATTTTTCATAATCGCCGGTTTGTCTACATTCCGATTTTGATCGAAAATTACCTATCCCATTTCAAGCCGGATTTTCTATTTTTGAACGCAGACATGGATAGGCATCATGCGCCGCAAATCGGCCTTCTTTATCTTTGGGATCTTCCCTTTATTTTGGCGGGAATATATTTTTTAATAAGGAAAAATTTTGAATACAGATCCAAAATTATTATTTTTTGGTGGTTTTTGATTGCACCCATAGCTTCATCTGTCACATGGGGAGTTCCGCATGCTTTAAGGAGTGAAATATATCTGCCGATTTATCAAATATTTACCGCTATTGGAATTTTTACCCTTTACTCGCTCGTTAAGAGAAAAAAACTATTTGTGACAATTGTAGGTTTTCTCCTGATGATAAATTTTACCTTTTACCTACACCAGTATTATGTGCATATGCCGATTGAGTACTCAAAAGCCTGGCTTTACGGAAGACGCGAGGCTGTTTTTTTTACAGAGAGCATTAAGGACAAATATGACAGAGTGATAGTTTCGACTAAAGTTGATCAGCCTCATGAATTCTGGCTTTACTACTTAAAATACGATCCAAAGAAATATTTACAGGAAGGTGGAACTGTTTCGGGAGGTTTTTTGGAAACCAGAAATAAGTTCGATAAGTATCAGTTTAGACCGATCGATTATGAGATACAAAAAAAAGAAGCCAAAACTCTATTTGTCGGGGTCGGTGAGGAACTTGCTGGTAAGCCAAACGTCTTAAAAATAATTTACTATTTAAACGGCGAGCCAGCAATTTACATCGTAGGTGGAGAATAAATAGTCTTTAATAATTCAAACCGATGAACCAAAAACTAATTTTCTTGCTTGTACTGACTCTAGCACTGGTTTTGAGATTCTATAAATTAGGGTCATATCCTGTTTCTTTGTCTTGGGACGAGGTTGCCATCGGCTATAATGCATACTCGATTGCTAAAACCGGCACTGACGAATACGGTGCAAAATGGCCTATTCTTTTTAAATCGTTTAACGATTATAAACTTCCTGGCTATGTTTATTTAGATTCATTTTTTGTCAAAATTTTTGGGCTTTCCGAATTCTCAGTTAGAGCTCCTTCTGCACTTTTTGGAGTCATAGCTGTCTTCCTGGTCTACTTTTTAACCAAAGAAATTTTCCTAAAAATGGGGAATAGACTCGATACATTTAGTTTGCTTCCACCGATTGTTACTACTCTCTTATCCATTTCTCCATGGCATCTGCAACTTTCCCGAGCTGCCTTCGAGTCCAATACTTCACTTACAATTGTTCTTGGGGGATTATTACTTCTTTTTCTTGGAATGCGAAATAAATTAGCAGCAACACTTTCGATTCCAACACTTGCCCTTTCGATATACTTCTACTACTCACCAAGAGTGTTTGTACCATTGATAGTTATCTTTTTTCTGATAATCTTTAAAAGTGAAATCGCAAGAAGTTTTAAATATTATCTATATGGTTTAGTTTTATCTATATTAATTTTAATTCCTATAACTATTCAGATTCTCTCTCCTCAGGGATTAAAAAGAGTCAGAGAAGTTAGTATTTTTGAAGATAAGTCCCTAGTTGTTGAATATGTTGAGGCTCGCGCCAAGACCGATAACTTACTTTCTGTTATTTTTCTTAATCGAAGAATTCCAATCGTTTTCGAGACGCTTTCTAACTACTTTTCACATTTTTCTTTTGATTTTCTCTTTTTCGGCAGTGATCCCAATCCTCGACATCGAACAAGTTTTCATGGATCCTTGTATCTTTTTGAAATACCACTATTAATTATGGGATTTTGGTATTTAGCAAGAAAAGTTCCCAGAAGCACGAAATATTTCTTAATAGTTTGGTTGCTAATTGCGCCGATTCCGGCAGCCCTTTCCAGAGAGACACCGCATGGTTTGCGATCCTTACTGCTTTTGCCGCCACTTTTGATCTTGGTCTCTTTGGGGGCGTCAGAGGCAGTAAAGAGGTGGGGCAGAATCAAGCTAGTCTTTGGAACAGTTATACTTGTTTTTTTTGTTAATTATCTTTACAGTTACTACCTTCTTTATCCTCAGAAAGATAGTCTGCCCTGGGCTTATGGTTATAAAGAAATGTTTAAAGAAGTCTTAGGACTTGAGTCAAACTTTGACCGTGTTATTGTCACCGGCAGCTACTGGAAACCTTACATATTTTATCTCTTTTATAATAAGATTGACCCAAGATTTTATCAGTTTCAAGGAAGCCAGCAGTCAATTGGTAAATACAGATTTGGAATCGCTGGCTGGGATAGCGGCGGAAAAGACCTAGATGAGACTTCGATTGATTCTCTCAAAAGTGGTAAAACTCTACTGGTTATTTCACCGGGGGAATTCCAAAACATCGACACAAAAGAAAGGTTTAAGAAACTATCTACCGTCTCTGACTACTCTGGCAAACAAGACGTATTCTTGATAGGGGAATGGCGTTGAAAAATTTCAAATTTCCCTTTCGACTCGAAACTCGCTCAAGGCGAGCAATTTCAAATTACAAATTAAAAAGATCCCAATTGCTTAAGATTGGCCTATTTTTGGCGATAGTCATTTTGGCTGTAGTTCTCAGATTCTATAAACTGGGCCAAAATCCCCCTGGACTTTACTGGGATGAAACGGTTTTTGGATATGATGCTTATTCCTTGCTTAAAACCGGCAAGGACCATCATGGGGTTACTTTACCATTATTTTTTGAAAGCTTTGGTGATTGGAAATTACCTGTCTATCATTATTTATTGATACCTTCAATTGCCGTTTTTGGTCTAAATGAGTTTGCGGTGCGGTTTCCTAGCGCATTTTTAGGCTCGATAACCGTACTTGTTTTCTTTTGGGTTATAAAACAATTGACCAAAAACATAAATTTGTCCTTATTCTCGATGTTATTTTTGGCAATATCCCCATGGCATATCCAGTTTTCCAGAGCCGCTTTTGAATCAGTTGCAGGCTTTTTTTTCTTTATGCTGGGCCTTTATATTTTTTTGATAGCACTCAATAAGAAGAAAACATTTTTTTTCTCAATTTCTTTCTTATCATTTGTTCTTTCAATGTACAGTTATCATGCTTATAGAATTTTTACACCAATAATGATTTTAGTAATTTTACTAATTTACTTACGAGAGCTAAGAAAGATGTTTTCTAGTTTGGTTATTCCCGTAATTATAGCTTTTGTGGTTTTTTTACCTCTTCTTACTTTTACGTTTTCAGCAAATGGCAGAGCTAGGGCTCTTTCTCAATCAGTATTTAGTAAAAGTGAATTTGAAACAGCAAGAATATACTTTGGCCAAAATTCCAAAATACCATTAAGATTTATCTCCGGATATTGGTCTAAACCTGTTTATTATTCTTCGGTTGCTATAAATAACTATATTGATCACTTCTCGCCGATCTTTCTGTTTGTAAATGGAGATCAAACCGGCAGACATTCCCAAGTCGATATGGGCCAGATATTTTCTTTTGAGCTCATTTTGATAGCCATTTCTTTTTTTATGCTAAAGAGATTCGATCAAAAGGCAGTTAAATTATTACTTGCCATGCTTTTTATTGCACCCATCCCGGCAATTATTGTAAATCCTTCACCTCATGCTTATAGAACCTTACAGATGGCCGTGCCGCTGGCATTTCTTTCGGGACTTGGAATGTACTATCTCTTCTTAAACATGAGAGTACGAGTCGTACAATTAGTACTTGCGGGTGTAATTATCTATTCGTTTTTTACGTATCTGCATCTGGTTTTTATCCATTATCCTCGAAAATTTTCAGCAGACTGGCAGGATGGCAATAAACAAATGGTTGAAAAATTACAACAATTTCAGGAAGGTTTCGACAGAGTTTATATTTCAAACATAACCCAAGTTCCATACATTTATGTGCTGTTTTTCCAAAAATATGATCCTCAAAAGTTTATAAGTGAAAAAGGTAATAAGGATACTTTTGACAAATACGTTTTTACCTCGGATGATTTTGATTTATACAACAAAGGAAGAATTTTATATGTTGCACCCCCATGGAAGAAGGTTGGCGGAATTTGGCTTGCTGCAGCAAATGATACCAACGGTCAGCATATTTATTATCTTTGGGAAATAAATGGCAAGAACTAAATTTGTTTTAATTTTACTGATAGTCCTCATTTACGCTTTTAGATTGTGGCAAACCACAGGCTGTAAGCAATTTATTGACTATAGTTTTATCCCGCTTTCCGTAAAAATTAATGTTGAGTCGCAAACGGCCACGGATACAGGCATAAAC
>Ga0155410_113_pt1 | contig 5839 bp, 8 predicted proteins | sample RifCSPhighO2_02_FD_106378 | JGI IMG/M metagenome (GOLD analysis project Ga0155410, IMG submission 106378) | Candidatus Curtissbacteria bacterium RIFCSPHIGHO2_02_FULL_40_17
TATATTGGATCCCGTTTTTGGCAATGGCTGGAGTTAATATGTATTGGGGATTAAAGATTTATTCAGAGAACCGGGAGAAGAAAATCAAAGTCTAGACACAAATATGTTTTTATGTTAATATGCTTAAATTATGCAAACTGCAAGGACAACAATTGAACTTGATAAAGAACTTCTAAAGCGAGCAAAGCAAAAGGCCATTAAAGAGGATAAAAACTTAAAACAGGTGATTTCCGAGGCCCTGAGGAGAGATCTTTTGGGAGAGAAACAAAGTAAGCGTAAGGTTAAGTTTAAGACTTTTCCTTTGGGGGTTAAGGGCACTTTAAGGCGAGAAGAGATTTATGATTGGCTCTAGCAATGACTCGGTGCTTTTTGATACCAACATTCTAGTCTATTCATACGATGTTAATTCCCCGAATCATAAAGTAGCCCAAAAATTACGTGATGCGGTTAATGAAGGCAAGATGAAGGCCGCAATAGCTCCACAAAATTTGCTTGAGCTTTACTCCACAATAACTAATGTAGCAAAGAACGAAAATCCGGCTAGTCCTAATGAAGCCATTTTAGAAGTCAAAAAATTTTTAGCATCCCGATTTGAATTGATAGAACTATCCGGTCGCGAGTTGGAAACTACGCTACTCTTGATAAAGGGCAACCATGTTACTAGTAGGCGGATTTTTGACGTTTATTTGGTAGCCACAATGTTGTCCAACGGGATTAAAACGATTTATACTGCAAATGAGCGGGATTTTGAGATATTTAAAGGAATAAAGGCGGTTAATCCATTTAAGTGATTTACTGTATGTGTCATTCTGATCCTGCGGCTCCAAAGGGAAAGGCTCCGGATTTCAATTTTTGGGGCTTGAAGATTTATTGGGACTATCGAGAGAGGAAAGAAAAATAGAGATAGAGGTGAAAGATGAATGGGTGAGGGTACTAAATTAGAAAAGTCAGTTCCTCATGCTGAACCTGGTAAGGGAAATATTTCAAGTCAGCCGGAAACAGATTCAGGACACAGAAGACTTGATTTACTTCGTAGGTTGAGAGACAGATTGACAGGCGTCCCGGAGAATCTTAGCGTGTCGGAGAATGAATTTGTGGGGTCGCAGCTAGGGAATTTACTGATAAGAGAGTCAGAGAGTGGCAACTTGCTCAGTCTTCATGATTTGCCTTCAACTATTCCTATCGATAATTTATGGGAACGATGGTTTGACCAGATGCGCTCAAGAATTAAGCCTAATGGTAAGGAAGTTGGAACGAGAATTTTGCTAAAAGATGGGAGAGTTGGTCTTGGAAAAATTCAAGGTGGGAGCGATATATCCACAAAAACTGGTGCCGAGGAGGACTGGTTAGGCAAAGATCGGGAAGGTCAAAAACCGCTGATTGATATTCATACTCACCCTAATGATACTGCCTTTGGCGGGGAAGATTTAACCAAGTTTTTATGGCTAAAAAGTCTTGGGGCTGTCGTGGTTGGTCCACAGAACACTTTTTTAGCTTTGCGAGCCAACGAAACCTCCAGAACTCCAATTACTACTTCGTATGAGAGGCAAATGTCTGCATTGAAACAGATAGCACTTGGGGCATTGCAGGGTGCAGTTGACCGAGAAAATCCACAATCTATCAAAAGTACTGTGGACTTTTGTCGGAGAATGAGAGTTGCCTTATATAGAGCAGATGGTCCTAATTTTAATCGTTTGGTTTAAAACTTAGATAAAAATGACCGCAAGAGAATGGTTTACTAGAGCCCAGAAAGAAAATTTTGCGATTGGGGTCCTTCGACTACTTCGATTACACTCAGTACAAGTTCGCTCAGGACGAAATTTTCCAATATGAATTTAAAAGATTATTTTGAGAAAGCAAGGAAGGAAAATTTTGCGATTGGAGCGTTTAATGTTGATAATCTTGATATTTTCAAGGCGATTTGTAGTGCCGCCCAAAAGAAAAGGTCGCCTGTGATGGTCGAGTTTTCGCCCGGCGAAGTCGGCTATTTTGGGCTTGATAATATTGTTGATCTGGTGGCCAATGCCCGCGACTTTTACCAAATCCCCATTCTTTTGAATCTTGATCATGCAAGAAAAGTCGAGGATTGTGTGGCGGCGATCGAATCAGCGAATTCCGATCCTGGATCGGAAATGAAGTTGCGATCCAGGATCGACAGAGCGAGATTTGATCTAGTGCATTTTGACGGATCGGAACTGGAGATTGCAGAGAATATCAGTGAATGCAAGAAAGTGGTTGAAGCAGCTCACGCAAAAGGTGTTTTGGTTGAGGGAGAAATCGATCGAATTTCGGGAACAAGTGAAGTTCACAGTGAAGAGATCGATCTGGCGGTTGTTAAAAATTCCTATACCGATCCGCAAAGAGCAGCGGAGTTTGTTGCGGAGACCGGTGTCGATATATTCGCGGCCATTTTTGGCAATGTCCACGGAACTTTTCCCATCCAGCCGGATTTAGACTTCGATCTTTTGGGGAAAATAAGATTAGCCCTGCCCAATACATTTCTTTCCCTTCATGGAGGTTCGGGAATTCCGGCTGATCAGGTAAAAGAAGCAATCAAAGTCGGCAAAATCGTCAAAGTCAATGTCAACACGGAACTTAGAATTGCCTTTCGCGATGCTATTAGTGAGAAGATGCAAGAGTCACCAGAAGAAGTTACCTACTATAAATTGACTCCGGATGTTGTTGAATCCGTAATGGCCGTGGTCGAGGGTAAAATCGACGTTTTTGGCAGTGCCGGCCGGATCTAGCGCAGTTGCACGGCCCAATCTTTTTTTGGTAAAGTAAAACTTCATAACCGAATGATAGCCCTCCTTCACTACCTACTTCGCGTAAAGCTTCGTGGGTCAAGAAAGTTTCGGAGGGTGAAAGGAGGTGTTTTTTAGTTGATTGATTTTAAGAAATTGGCAGCTTTAGGAATTGTTGCATCTTCAGCTTTAATACTTTCGGCATGTAACCCCTATAAGACTTCGTCAACCGGCGGGACAGGCCAGACAGGTGGTAGTGAACAGGCTAGTCCGGCAGTAGTTGAAGGCAATGTTATTACTTATTCAGATAGTGGATTCTCGCCGACAGAGCTTAAGGTGAAGGTTGGAGAGTCAATTACATTTACAAATAGTTCTATGGCCACCGTCCAGGTAAATTCGGCTGTCCATCCGACCCATACTTTGTATCCGGAATTAAATATCGGATCAATTGCCGCGGGCGAGTCCAAGTCGGTTACTTTTACGACGACTGGAACTAAAAAATATCACAATCATCTTAACGCCAGCCAGATTGGGACGATTGTGGTTGAATAAGTTGCGGGGCATATAATTATAGGTTATAATAATACCTTATGAATTTATCTAGAGTACCATTACTCGTTTGGTTTCTTGTGCCGACTTTTCTGATTGTCGGTCTTGGAGCGTGGTTTTTTTCCAAAACCACTAAGCTGTCATCGGAAGAGAACTCGGTACTAGCCGAGAAGGTTTCCAGTCCTGTTGAAGGAACCCAAGACTTTGAGGTCATTGGCAGAAACCATATTAGCCAGGGTGCAAGCGGATCCGGCTATAATTCCAACCCTCCTGCTTCGGGTCCTCACTGGGCGGCTGCTGCTAAAAATGGCGTTTATGACAGCTCTTTGGCGGACGAACAAGTGATTCACAATTTGGAACACGGACACGTTTGGATATCATACAAGCCCGACGTGTCGGACGATGTCAAAAACAAACTTAAAGAAATTGTCCAAAAGGATGACTGGAAGGTCGTACTTGCCCCCAGAGATAAAAACGATTCGGCAATTGCGTTAGTTGCCTGGGGTAGGGTACTTGCAATGGATGAACCTGATTATGCAAAAATTGAGGACTTCATTAAAGTTTACCGCAACCGCGGACCGGAGAAGACGCCAGAGTAAGATTTTAAAGCTCGGAAGCCTCTTTAAAAAAACGTTCGGTTAAGGTTATTCAAAGTTCGATTCTATTCTTTCAACCTCACTCAAGCCTTCGCTCGCCATCATCTAAATTACATTCGTAACTCAAATTGGGCTCGCTTCGTCATGTTTTTTAAAGCGACTTCCTCGCTATCCATAAGCGACAATCAAACCAAGGGTTTTTGCTTACTTTTTTGAAAATCTTCCAAGAATTTCGAAAGGCCAACATCAGTTAGCGGGTGCCATCTTATTTGACAACCGATAAAAACAAATGGTCTAATCGGATTGTGAACTTTTCTTTTTTAGGCGAATGGGTTTCTCACTGGCGGGCGTATTTGGCAGAATTTCTGGGAACGTTTGTTTTTGTTTTAATTGCATCCGGAGCTGTTCTTTCTAATGTTTTTTATTCTGAGATTGGCACTGTCGGGATTGCTTTAGCAACCGGTCTTTCAATAACTTCGATGATGTATGCAACGTTGCATATTTCCGGAGCTCATCTTAACCCAGCGGTAACTGTTGCCCTTTGGCTTGCTCAAAAAATCAAAGGGAATCTGGCATTTTTTTATGTAATTTCTCAAATTCTGGCCAGTTTTGCGGCTGCTTTGGTAATTCTTTTAATATTTGGTTCATCCAGCAGGGAATTTGCCCTTGGCGGACCGGTTCTTGCCGAAAGCGTCAGTGGACAAACCGGACTTGTTGTTGAAGCAATTCTGACAGCCGTTTTAGTATTTGCGGTTTTTGCTACTTTAGTTGACAGGCGCGGCACGGTTAGTTTTGGGCCTTTAGTAGTTGGGTTGGTGGTTACGATTGCCAGTCTTGTTGCCTTACCTATAACTGGTGCAGCAATAAACCCGGCAAGAGCAATCGGGCCGGAAGTTTTATCCGGTTCTTATCAGGCTCTTGCTATTTGGATTATCGGTCCTTTAGCCGGATCTCTTTTTGGTTTAGTTTACGATTTTGTGTTTTTGAGAAAAGGAACAAGATAATTGCTACATTGTTGAATAGTATCAATATAAGAGAGCTTGTTTCTCGCAAGCTCGAAATAACAATTTAACCATTTAACAATTTAACAGTTTAATTGTAAAATTACCTCAATGACTGTCCAAAATGACGGGACTGTTAATCCCTCTGGTGACGATGACCAATCGGCGCCAGTCCAACCTTTGCCTCAGGCTGGATCACTTCCTAAAGAAAAAGAACCGGCCCCTTTGCAAAAAGAAGAGGCAAAAATCTTATCTGAAATTGTTAAAAGCAGTGAAGCGGTTGATGAGCAGGCAGAGCAAGAAGTTGTGAAGGCAATTTCGGAAGCGAGACTTTCTATGCCTGAGCCCAAATTACCGCCGGATGTTGCCGATAGTGGTGTAAAAAGTGCCAATCAGGAAGCGAAAGAAGTTATAACACGAGGAACAACTATTAATTTACCTATTGAGGAAGACCAGTACAAAAAAGGATTACATTTAAAAATTAAAACTGCTGTTGTCGACAAGGTGGTTTATGGGACTTCGAGTCTATTTGCGTTGGCAACTTGGGTTGGCAAAATGATTAAATTCGCCCATAAACATGCAATGAGGGTGGTTTTTAGGAGAGGAGGAGAGACTAGCAACTAGCAACTAGCTACTAGTAACTAGTTGCTGATTTTATGCCAATTGAAGATGCTGGACAACCTGTTGGCCAAATAGATTTCTTATCCGGAATTGAACTTTTTTTAAGCACGCTAGGATTTTTAGCTTTGATATTGGTTATTTTGGCAGTTTTGGCCGCAGCCGTTGGATACATTTGGATAATCTGGATGCGTAACAAAGACAGGGAGGAGAGGTCTTTGGACTTTGTCCTGCTTTCTGTAGCCGTACCCAGAGATAACGAGATTAAAATAGATGCCGCCGAACAAATGTTTTCGTCTATTTATTCGGTTTACAAAAGCGGCACCTTCTC
>Ga0155410_123_pt4 | contig 5283 bp, 8 predicted proteins | sample RifCSPhighO2_02_FD_106378 | JGI IMG/M metagenome (GOLD analysis project Ga0155410, IMG submission 106378) | Candidatus Curtissbacteria bacterium RIFCSPHIGHO2_02_FULL_40_17
CGAGGAAGAAGAAGCGATATGACTCAATTTAAAATTAATGGCGAATTTTTTAGCAAGGCTCAATGCTTTATTAAAATTTCTCAGCTGCAGCTTTACCGCTTCATCTTGACCGTTACCGGCCGATGCAAAATGAGACATGATTCCCTCAACAGTTATGTCTGGGAAGTTTCTCAACTGTGTAAAAAATGCTTCAAGATCATTAATTTTAATCCCTAACCGATTCATTCCTGTATCGACCTTTATATGAACACCTGCTCCCTTTTGGTATTTATTTATTACCTCAAGAAGTTTTAGATCATACACTGCATACGAGAAAGGCAGTTTTTTAACCTTGAGATTTTCGGGATCTATGTATCCCATGATTAGTATTTTTGATTTGATTTTTGCCATATAAAGCTCATAGGCCTCATATAAACTGTCAACACAAATAAAAGGCGGTGCAAATTCGTCGACAATTTTTGCAATCGCTAAAAGTCCATGACCGTAAGCATTACTTTTCAAAACCGGCGCGATTTTAATTTTATTGCTGATTTTAGAAAGTTGAAGATAATTAGAAATCAGATTCTTTTTATTAATTTCCACGCGGTTTAGGGGATAATAGGTCCGACCCAAAAATTTACGGATTATATTGCGCATACAAAGGTTGTTATATTTTCTCAAAAAAACTTGACAAGTACAAAGTTAGGTTGTACTATTATCTCAGATCGCGTGAAAAGCGGTCTTTTTGTAAGGAAAAAATATGGGCAGAGAACGAAGAGATCAGAATCCGCAACCAGATAAGCAACCAACCGAAATTACTTCAACGGCAAGGGTGTTTGCTCTTGTAGAACCAGAAGAGTCTGCAACAATCAGTTACGAAGACTTGGTCATGCGTGATTGCCCAATTGTTATAGATCAAGGATCTGTCGAGGCAGTTGCTGGTAAAATGCTTAGACAGCTACTACACTTGCATCGCGTAAATGGCCAATCCAAAACCACTCATGAAAAATCACGAAAGAGTCCCTGGAAGCATAAAGTAAACGAGGTAAGATTAGGCAAAAAATATCGAAGGCCTAATCCATTAGAACCTGATCAAGCCTTGTTTGTGGTGTCAAGCCGCATTATTGATCCCCCTCCGCCTAGCCATGATGTAGGTGATTTTGGGATACACGAGCTGGCGGAATTATCCCTCGACCCTGAAGTTCTAGATATTTTTGCCAAATCACAATCAAATTCAGGTACATTAGTATGCCCCGATCAACTCGAAGGCGGCTTTTCTATAATTGACTTAGCCATGCAGACCGAAGATACAGAAGCTATAGAGCAGGTCGATACGGATGATTTAGATCTACTACTTGAACCTGAGGAAGCTGAAAAGATGGTGACGTCAAGGCCTGCCAATAATCCGTATATTTTCAGCAGTCTTGAAGAAGACGATCTTCCCAATGAAGACGACTACTCGGAGAATTCCAGAGCGTAAAAACTGCACCCAACATCCAAAGCTTGTTATACTTAAATTAGGTAAATGCTGCAGAACACAAATTCCACTTTTGTGGCCATCGCAATAGGCACTCTTGGTCTTGCATCAATCATCGGATCCTACAAACTGGTAAAAATGGAAAATGTCAGTACCGCATACCTGGCAGAAGCAAGGCAAACGTCTGTCGTCAACAATTATAAAGTTTCTTCAAATCAGTCGCCCGAAAACTTACCAAAAGGATTTGTAACGGGTAAACTTTGCTACCCCGGGGATTTTTTACCGGAAGGAAAAATTGCAGCTAAAAACATTGACTCCGGCACAATTTATACCCTTTATTATCCCGGCAGTAAAAATGGGGCCAGATCGTCATATTATTTTGTATTAATCACCGGAAAATATAAGTTAAGATACGAAACCTTCATTGGCACAAATCAGATTAAACCCTTTTCCGGTTATTACAAAGGAAACTCGCAAGTTGTTGAAGTAGAGAACGGAAAAACAATTAAAAACATAGATCTTTGTGACTTCTACAATTCTGCCAACGACGAGCCTGATTTTTAAAAATTCTTCTTTCTGCTAAAATTATTAAGTGCTAAAATCACAAAATTTTAAATTCACTAAAGAAGGTTTTGCAAATCTTAAAAAAGAACACGATGCGCTCATTTCAAGGCGTCCCCAAGTAGTCATTAATTTATCCAATGCCAGAGAGCAGGGGGATCTTTCCGAAAATGCCGGCTACCATGCAGCCAAAGATGAGCTTTCGCAAATAGACAGCAGAATTAGGGAATTAAAGTATTTACTAAGAGTCGGAAAAGTAATTGATAAAACTCAAAGCGAAATTGTGTCTTTTGGAAGCAGAGTAGTTGTTGAAATAGATGGAAAAAGGATGCCGTTTCAAATTGTTGAAGAGTTAGAGGCCAATCCTACAAAGGGAAAAATTTCTACCAGTTCGCTTATTGGCAAAGCATTGATGGGCCACAAAGTTGGGGAAGAAATCGCAGTTGAAGTTCCCAATGGCAAAGTAGTTTACAAAATTCTCGAGATAACTTAAGACAGATCAGGTTTATAGGACGATGTTCGAACATTTCTATCAAACGATAAGGAAATGATTGAAAAGTTGACTAAAATTTTGAGAGATGAGATATTCAATCAGCATGGAAGGTGAAGTTTCAAATGTTCCACCAGTTGAAAAAACAACTGCAGCAAAAAAATCTAGATTTATATCTCGAGTTCCACAAGCGGTTAGAACTTTAATAAGAAGATCTTCAAAAAAAGAAGGGGTAAATGACAAACAGGAAATTTTTTATTACGGTACCCCATTCGATTTTCAAGGATTACCCAAAATTGGAGATGGCGAAGGCTGGGGAGCCGGTATTTATCTAACAAAATCGAGAAATTATGCTGAATCATACGCAAGAGGAGGAGAATCATATCGTCAGCATATTGCAGCTGAGGCAAAAGGTAAGCCACGCAATCCTCAACTGATAAAAATCACAGTTGCAGGTCAGGCAAATATTGTTAACTTAGAAATTCCTACACCCAAAGAGCTTGAAAATGCCATCTTAGAGAAATTAAATGAAGCTGAAAGAACAAGTTTTTTAAAGAGGTATAGTGCCTTTGGAAGTAATACTGAAGCTTTTAAAAACGCTCTTGCACAAACTGTTCCTGCTGAGCGTTACGTTGCAATGCTGCGAGAAGCAGGAATAGACGGATTCAGGGATCTAACGAGAGATGAGATTGCTATTTTGAATCCAGCAGTTTTAAAGAGAGTTGGTACCGAAAAATTGACTGGTTTTGAAAATTAGAATAACTGTTCTTCCTTTGAAGTTTAGGAGAGGGGACTTGTCAACCAGAGCATGATCCGCCTTTGGTGGAAACCTCCGACCTCACCATCTCAAAAAGCGCTTTTATAAATGCCTTATGTAGGAGTATTTAAAATTTTTATGTCATTCATAGGAAAATGTTTTATGTTGAGTGAAATGAGAGTAAGATTGTTCACATTTGCTGTTGCGGCTATTAAACAGTCTGTCAAGCTTAAATTTTTTAGTTGTTTTACGTATTGCTGCCAATACAAACCCGCTTGTTTTGCAATAGATTTTGTCACATCCCACGTTAGAAATTCCTCCAAGACGCTTTCAGTTTTTAGCAATTCAGAAGGGTAAATATTTTTGTATATTTCAGCTATAGTTACAGTGGATATCGAAAACGCGTTTTTGTCTTTTAAACTTTGTAAAAATTCTTCGTACTTTTCATTTCCTCGCAGAACCCAAATAAGAATATCTGTATCGATTAAATACACGCTTAAAAGCTACGGTCTGCGGCTTTTCTACCTCTTTGCACCCAATTGATTACATCTTTTTTTGTTCGCCATTCAGGATGATTTCTGGCCGCAAAAATACCGCTGGCCGCTTTAAGCGCTTTCCCAAATGCGTCGGGGCTAAACTTTTTCTTTACTTCAAGTTGAACTATTTGCTGGCCCTTTTTTTCATCTTTTAAAATAACCGTATGGCCTTTTTTAGCTTTCTCGATATAATCTGCAATATGCTGCCGAAATTGGCTTACAGATACAATAATAGTCATGTTTTAATATTAGTACATTATGTACATATTGTCAACCAGCTTTTTTAAGCTGTCGGGGAGAGAGGACTCGAACCTCCGACCTCTGCGTCCCAAACGCAGCGCTCTAGCCAACTGAGCTACTCCCCGTTAGTAATATTTTCTTTAAAGTATTAAAACCCTTATGAGTTTTAAAAAACTTCTCTCGTAACCTTGCATCGATCTCCGCAGTAAATTCCTCTTTATAAATCAGCACAAACGGTCTTCTGCTCTTAGTCGATGGTACTTTTCCCGAATTATGTTCACTTATTCTTCTTTTTAAATTGTTAGTTGACCCGATATATCTTTTTTTATCTTTCTCGCTTTTCAAGATATAAAGGTACCATTTCATTTGCGCTCTAGCCCCTGGGCCTTTGGCCCGAAGGGCCAGGGCCAACTGAGCTACTCCCCGTGATCACCTTCTAAGGTATTTACCAGTTCTTTTCGCAGTTCTTACTAATCTTCCTTCAAATAATTCTCGAAATAGTCTAACCTCTCTAACTTCATCGGGGCTCATAATCTTTAACCAGTCCGGTCTAGAACTGAACGCGGTGATTGTTCTGGGCTTTGGGCAACCTTGACATCCCGTAGCCTCATCTCTGAACTTACTCCTGTTTTGAGGGCTGCAATATCCCCTGCCATCCGTCACTTCTTGAACCTCTAGATGTATACAAATATTCGGGTTTACAGACGCATTTCTTTCCGTCATATTTTAGTGGCCTGGGTGGGACTCGAACCCACACGGCATTGCTGCCACAAGATTTTAAGTCTTGCGTGTATACCAATTTCACCACCAGGCCTGATTTCGTCCTAATTTTATCATTTTAGAGAATACTTATGAAGATGATACTCAGATCATCTATTATCGGCAACAGCATTTAATAGCTTGTCTAAGTTAATTTATTTATGTCAAAATATTCAATATGACATATCAAGACGACTCCAACAATTCGGACGATCAAACTTCTGATGATTATCTTAAACACCAGCAGGCGAAACCTCCGTCGGTCACCGGCGAGGAGGATGTTTTTTCTGGCGATGCTACCACTTCCGAGTCACCCAATATCGATGAAGAATTAGAAAAAGTGGGACTGACTGGAGATGATGGAGAAGATATTCAGCCGCTTGATATAGCTTCAAAGCTCAAAGAGGAAGAAGAGTAACCTCGAATTTGTTTTATATATTAGATATAATTACCAAGTAAAGCGCCTGTAGCTCAATGGACAGAG
>Ga0155410_127_pt3 | contig 2994 bp, 2 predicted proteins | sample RifCSPhighO2_02_FD_106378 | JGI IMG/M metagenome (GOLD analysis project Ga0155410, IMG submission 106378) | Candidatus Curtissbacteria bacterium RIFCSPHIGHO2_02_FULL_40_17
TGTTTTGGTCGTAATCTCTCAAACAAGCTCCGCCAGCGTAGTTGCGGTGGTACCCGCTGGGACAAGGAGTATTTTGATACTCGCTACTTCTCTGGTCTTCCGGGCGTGGCGTATAGTTTGGTATACAATATCCGCCATTTTGGTCATGTGGCAGAGAAACGAAATGAGCATTACTTGGACATGAAACTTTTTGTGGCTGCTTGTCTGTTGCTGAAGGGGCTGATGTCTGAGTCCCGTATGTCTGCCCTAGGCGATACATGCGTTGATATTCAGGAGGTAACTGATCCACGGTTGTTTTATTCTTTGTCAAATATTGATTGACGAAATTAATATCTTCCTGCCTCGGCTTGTACCGCTCAACAATTTCTTGAAACTTTTTTTCATCATCGGGGTTATTTTTAAAGATAGTGGGGTCAATCAAATCAGGGCGAAATGTGTTTTGGACTTCCTCAAGGCGAACTATTGGTCCCCAGTATGGACGGATATCAGCAGGAACAATATCACCTGGTTTATATATTTTGGCAAATTCCTGAATCTTGGTTTGGACTGTTGGATCAGGTCGTTGAGACTCCAACTTTTTCATCTCTTTGAACTTCTCAATCTCATGCATGCGATAAAATTCATCGGGGAAAGAAACTCTCAGTTGTTCATTCATCCGCAAAAGATCAGCAGTAGGCAAGACACCTTCGTTGGCATACTTACGCAGTTCCTGCCGTGCCTCAACACGTGTTTTTATGGCAATGAGTTTTGCTGCCTCTTCTGGAGTCAGAAGTCCTTGGGCTTTAAGTGCGGTAATACGATCGATCAAATCAGGAGGAATTGCCGGACGTCCGGTTAAGTCTGCAACAACATCAGTACTTTTTTCTGAAGCCACTAAAGCTTTCTCCACTGCTTCTTCTCCCCCGGAAGAGACTTTTGTTGCGACCTCATGCAGGATAATGGTGTGTTTAGCTATTTCAGTGTTGACATTCTCTGCTGCATCATCAACATTTGTGGCGATATCCTCCATGATTGTTTCATAGTTCTGTGCGGCAATTGTAACGGGCTCGGTTTGTGCCTGGTCAGCCATTTTTTGCATTTCAGCTAAACGTTGCCCAGCAAGCTGCAATCGCATTTCTTCCTTATCTTTTGCATCAAATATGAAAAAAAACTGAACATTCTCCTGGAAACGTTTTACAAAATAGAAAGGGTTATTCGGATACCATTCTCCTCCAACCAGATATCTATCAAAACGGGCATAATCTTGTGGAGTCGCTGAAGAGGTGGCGATGCCTAAAACCCGCGAGGAATCGGTTTTAAGTGTAGAGCTCCAATCATAATAGTAGACAGGAGTTTGTGCACGAACTGGCGCAGCGACAAATCGTGATGCGAAAAGAAAAACGAGCAAGCTTGCCCATACAATTTTCTTCATATATCATTATTCAGAATAGTCGGCGGTAAAGGTCGTGTCAAGAGGTGAAAGAGGCACTTATCCCTTGAAGTTTTTGTACGCACGAACTGATACAATTTTCTTTGTATGAAGCTTATTTCATATATTTTTGTGAGTTCATGCACGGTTCTTTTTGGGCTGGTGTTATTTGTTGTATTTTATATGCTTGCCTTTTTGCCGCTCTGGGGTGTTGGGTTTGGATCTGTTGGCCCGGTCGATACGCGGCCTCTTCTGATTTTTTGGCAATAAGGACAAAATCGGTTGGTTTTTAGATGACTTTAGCTTTCTGTATCAACCCAGACCTGCACATTAACTCGTTCTGAACGAGTTATACTTGGGGTATTATGAAAAAAAAGGCATGCACGATGTATTTTCTGCACATCAATCAATACACATAAATGGGGAACGAGAGGAAGAAAACAACGGTGGAAATGTGGAGCATGTCAAAGAACATTTGTTGACGACCAAATACGAAGCAAAAGCGCCGGATATTTCAAACTGTGGATTACCACAGAGACTCCTCTACATGTTCTTGCTCAGTTTGCATATCTATCAAAGAAGACATTACAAAGGCACTTCTTCACGTATCTTGCTTCACCACCAAAGCCACAAAAACGCGTACGATCACACAAAGTCTGGTTGAAAGTTGATGGGACATATTTTGGTGATTGGGGATGTTTGATTGTGTACAAAGCGGGAACAGATATCCTGTACTGGCAATATGCAGAACGTGAGTATGTAGCAGTATATGAGGCAGGATTAGGGGGGTTGATGGAGAATGGATATATCATTTGTGGAGTGACTTCAGACTGGCATGGCAGTATTGTTTCGAGTGCTGAACAACTTCTTCCAGGTATTGCACATCAACGATGTTTGGTACATACCCAACGATTATGTCAGTCACTTCTGACAAGAAACCCTCAAACTGAGGGTGGGTGGGTGCTCTTGCATATTGTTCACTCACTGAACGCAATCTCCAATGAATATGAAAGAAATATTTGGTTGAGATGGCTTGGGGAATGGAAGAGAAGATATGAATACCTGACGAAAGAAAGAACGTATGCCACACAACCAGATGGAAAGAAAACATGGTGGTATACACACAAGAATCTTCGGAGAGCTTTTCTGACATTGTGGGATACACAAGAACATTTGTTTCTTTACCTAGAGGACAAAAATCTAGAGAAAGACACCAATGGTCTTGAGGCCGAATTCAAACATCTCAAAGCAAAGATGAGATCACATGCGGGCATGAGGAAAGAACGCAGATCAGCGTTTATTGCATGGTATCTTTATTTCAAAAATCACTGAAAAACCAACCGATTTTGTCCTTATTGCCGATTTTTTCAGTTGTAGTAGGGCTTCTCTATCTTGTAGCAGTTCGTGCCGTTGTAAAGTCCTCCCTTCTGCGGTATTACAAAACCTGGCCACATGCGCTGTTGTATTTTGTATGCGTGCCAATTGGCTTGGGGCTGTTGTATATGGCAGTTGCTATTTTGTTAGAGTAAGGAATTTTATGCGCCGTATAAATCTATGATCCATAGGATATTATCACTCAGATTTGA
>Ga0155410_129_pt1 | contig 2561 bp, 2 predicted proteins | sample RifCSPhighO2_02_FD_106378 | JGI IMG/M metagenome (GOLD analysis project Ga0155410, IMG submission 106378) | Candidatus Curtissbacteria bacterium RIFCSPHIGHO2_02_FULL_40_17
ACAGTACTTTTATCAACGCCGGAAACTACTCTATTTAGAGTTTGGCTGATTTTTGCCTCAAGTGTTGCTGCCAGTTTTTGCGATACTTCACTTTGATGACTGGCTAAATCTTTCTGAAGAGTGGATATTTCAAGCCTGGAGGTACTATTTTGGGCAGGTTTGGCAGACGTTTGAGTTGGCATGACAGACTCCACGTTCATGTTAACTGAACGTGGCAAGGAAACTCCTAGCTAGATTAAATATATCACAGGGTGACGTTAATCGGTTACGAAGCCCGTATCGTAAAGCGTTTTTCGGTAACGTGATTAATACGCTTGACGTAACCGCTCAACGAAACGAGCATCGTTACCGTAAACCGACCTACGCTCCAGTTGTCAGCCGCTTGGCGGATTCTGTGGCGTCTGGTCTTCGAATTCTTTAAGAATGGCTGCTGATTTTTTCTGCATCTCCAAAAGCTCTTCCGGGTTGGTGGTAACCAAGTAGTGTTCGTCTTCGGAGGCAACTACCCTGATTGCCACATGATTTGGGCCGGCAAAGAAAATACCCTCGCCGACATCTGCGGACAAAAGCAAATGTTTCTCGCCTTCTGAAAGATAAAAAACCTCGGAAACCTGATCGATTGCCGCAGGCGACTGTTTAAGAAGAATTTGGATGGAAGAGTTGGTGACAATGGCCTTACCGTAATCTGTAGCTAAGAAATCCTGAACGTCTTGGGTGATAGTCGTTAATCCCAAATAATATTTTCTCGCTCTTTTGGCAATGGAATACATAAAAGTGGCGCTGTCCGGATACTGCATCAGGTACCAGGCTTCATCAACTATCAGGATTCTTTTCCTGATGTCGTTTTTGATGCGTGTCCAGATGTAGTCTAAAATCAGGTACATGGCAATCGGCCTAAGCTCGTCTTCCAGATCTTTAATCGAAAAGACAGTGAAGGTGTTTTTAATATCGATATTTGACTGCTGGTTAAAAATGCCAATCAGGGAACCCTTAACAAATTTTTCTAAGCGATCGGCAAGACCTTTTGCCTGGGGTTCTTCCATTCCAAGAAGTGCCTTGTATAGATCTTCCATTAAGGGCGGTTCGTTTTTTTGCGTTGCCGGATCGGGAGTAATGCCTTTTGATTTATAAGTGGCAACCAAGGCTCTATCTAAAATCGCGTCTTCAGTCGGGGTAAGTTGGCCCATGATAACTCTAAGGAGTCCGTGCAGAGAAAGAATTTTAAGTCCAAGTTCATTTTCTCCTTCCTCATAAACCCCGGAAAGATCAAAGGGATTAATTTTGGCAGCAGAGCTGAAATTAAATGAAATGTATTCTCCGCCTATCGCCTCACAAAGATTTTTATATTCCTCTTCGGGATCAATGACAATGATTTCCGTGCCGAACATTAAAGACCTTAAAGCTTCCAGTTTAACCAGATAAGATTTGCCGGCACCGGACTTGGCAAAAATGACGGCATTGGCATTTTCCTGGCTGAATCTGTCAAAAATTACCAATGAGCCGTTATGCTCGTTGACTCCGTACATTACACCGGTATTGGATGAGAGGGTTGATGAGATAAAAGGGAAGGTGGTGGCCAGTGAGGTCGTATCCATATTTCGGGTAATATAAATATGGTCTGTTCCCTGGGGCAGAGTTGTTTTGAAAGCCTCCTCCTGCTGCAGGGTTGCGTGTTTGGGGACGAGCAAAAGAGCACCCAGGGTTGATTCTACTTGTTTGGAAATGGAGGCCAATTCTTCCAGCGAGTCTGCTGGAACCGTAACATAGAGTCCGAACTGGAAAAAGCGCTCTGCACCCTTAACTAATTCTTCCTGTAAAATCTGGGCATCTTCCAAAGCTGCCTGTACAGCCGGGTCGAGGACTTTGCCATGCTGAATATCGGTAGCAATGGTTGCCTCCATTTCGGTCACCTTTCTTTTTAAATCGTCAAGCACACCCTTTGCCTCCACAGGGTAACAATACATGGCAATTTCCAGGGTATGTTCAAAGTTAATTATAGGTGCGAGCCAGTTTGCCTGGACAAACCTTGGGTAGCCGACGACAAACAGGGTTCGAAAGAAAGTTGAGCCGACTTTTAAGTAGTCAAAATCGACCTCGATTGCCGGAGGGGCAACGATATCCTTAACAGAAACTATCCCGTTGGCTAGTGTCTGGGCCCACTTCTTTTCCCTCTCAGGAAGCTGTGTTTGGGTTTTTTTGGGTTTTAACAAATCAAATAAACTCATATGCTTTGTTTAAGCTGCCCCTGGCCGTTTTGGCTGACAGCCTGAGTCTTTGTACTCTTATTCGTAGAAAAGCTTTGCTTATCAACGAATTGGGCGACCTTGGCTGCGGCTGTTTGCAAATTGGCAAGGGCGGCTTTTTGGTCAGCGGTCAAATCGGGACTGGGCTGTGGAGGCCCAGCTGGGACAGTTGTTGCCGGTTGTATCTGGGAAGCTATGCTTTGTTGGGGTGCAGGCCTTAGCTGTTCCTGGGCGGTTGGAGTTGGCAAGGGTTGATCTTTTGCCTGCGGAGCCGCGTTTGACGGCGGCGGGACGTCTAACGTCCCTGCTGCGTTTGAC